>Ga0351836_1058_pt1 | contig 20077 bp, 19 predicted proteins | sample BONcelHFGM3001D4_FD_206749 | JGI IMG/M metagenome (GOLD analysis project Ga0351836, IMG submission 206749) | Enriched cells from coal bed in the Powder River Basin, Montana, United States - BONCAT cells FGM rep1 HSBNCT.FGM.300.1.D4 ... | reverse complement strand
TTCTTGAGCTCGACTATCTTGTCGTAGAAGTGAAAAACCTTATCGTCTGGAACTCCCCCAGTAAGGAACTCAAGTAGTTCCCTTGGCTCAAGTGCCCAGAAGGGAATGAACAGCTCTTTTTCGCCTCGCTTGCTGCCTATGCGGAAGACACTCGCAACGTCTGAAAGTGCCTCGGCGTATTCGCCATGGATGTCGAGCATAAGAATCCGGGCGCTAGGGAAGACGCAACCCTCGTCCCCCGCCACGATCGACCGAACAAGACTCGTAACTGTTGTAGACTTCCCTGAGCCGGTCGAGCCGAGAACGGCGCTATGGCGCGTGACGATCTTGGTGATATCTACCCTGACCAAAACACTCTCGGCACTTGAGAGACGACCGATCGCCACCTGCCCAGCGCTGGGACTGCCGTAAATTCTCGCCAGGTCTTTCTCTGTGACGATATGAACCTCGTCATTTACGTTTGGGTGCCGCCCGATCCCACGCTCGAAGGCGCTCCCGATGGATTCGCCCACAAGCTGAACCCGGAGCCAGTTCGCGCTAGGCTCGTTGTCTTGGATTGGGGAAGCTGTCGCTCCAACATCCGTGACGATACCGAACAAATCTTGGAACCCGAGGGGAATTCTTACAAAACTACCGACCTGGGCGATGGAGTAGAGCCTCCCACCAATAATCGCTGTACCCGACGAGAGAGTGTTCGAGAGTCTGACGTTAACCGTGGGACCGGAAACGGCACCCACATGTCCCAAGAGAGTCTGGGAGTTCACGAAGCTCCCTCTTCGTCAAACGGCTCATTGCGTAGTTCCTGCTCTGCGTGTATCAGGGAAATAAAACGGCAGAAGTGTACGAAATCACCAAGGAGAAAGGATTTCCCACCATCATCTTCGCTCCAGTAGCTTGCACGGATGCTCGCCCAGTCCCGGGCGGGCAACTCCCCGGCTCGCCATGGTGCCTTGATGCTGTTTATCTGAGCGCTATCTCGCGCATACACGCTCATGTTCGTTCGCTTAGAGGCGATTCGGCAGGCCTCTGCTGCACTCTCCAACTCTCCAAACTGAAAGGCAAAAACCGAGGATGAGGGGTTCGCCGACAAACACTCATCTATGATGGCCGAGATATGGGCATCAGCATACGAGAAGCCGCAACTGACAAGCAGTGTGTCGGGATGAAGGAGGAACGCCCGTAACCGGTCAAAGAGCGCAGTGAACGGTAGTTTCTGAATTTGGTCGTACTTGAGGTGATCCGGGTAGATGAGGCTGGTCGCCTCGCGCCCACCAGCTCTAACGATGCTTCCGCTAGACTGTCGCCAACCGATTGAACCGTGAAGCTTCCACACACGAGCCCAGCGTGAAGGCAGGTCGTTCCTTGCGATACTCGCCGGGTCGAAAAACGGCTCGTGAGAACCGGTGAACCCGTCAAAAAAAGGGATTTCTGCACGCTCGAGAGCCGCCTCAATCAACAGGTCGTAGTTGGGGGTAAATATCTCCACTGGGTGCGCCCTCTCCGTCCCACCAATCCAAGCGGCTAGCTCCGTAAATGCGTTGTGCTCGTCGGGGAGAGATACTTCAGCAAAACGGCCGATGCTGGAACAGATTCGTTCCGCCAACCCACGGAATCCATCCGCGTTCACGCCGTGGATCTGATGGGTCCCGATAAGATTTGATAGCGATCGGACACGGGATAAGACATGCTCGATGTTTGATCCTGGAGGGAGATCGGCACGCACAGATGCGAGTGCGTTGTTCTCATCAGCGAGTTCGTCCAAGACGAGCGATGTGAGTTCCGTGATGGCAGGAATGAGCACAGTACCGCTCTCGTCGAGGCGTCCGGTCTCCAAGTTAAGCTTAATGCTCGCCGGAGCCCCAGCACCAAGGAGCATCCCGATCCGCTTACGACCTTGGGCAAGAACCTGTCGCAGGTCAGACATATAGCGATCTGGATTATGCACGGTTACTGGCAACTAAACCTCCCTATCAGTACTTTAGCCGTTCTCAGTCCATATCAGTCAGCATAGAGCATAGCGCATAAGCTGTTTATGTGCATAATTGGTCTACTGTTGTCTGCGACTGTATCTATTCACTATCTAGACGCTCAAGAAGTCGAAAGACGATTTCATCCGTAACCTGATCCTCGAGGTTTTTAGACGCATCAGCCACAAATCTAATTCCAACTATGTCTTGCGAAATACCAGGAAATGCAGTGTCATCAAGAAATATCGGAATAACTGCTTCGTCCGCAATTCTAGGTGTAAAACAATCTCGTTCAAAGGTAGGCCAAATCTTTCTACGGTGATAAATGTCTAGTAGACATACAACCAAGCGAGAGCGTTGTGTGAATATCTCTTCAAATGTTTTGCCCCATGTTCTCCCCAAATAATTGTTTTCGAACAACTCATCGAAAAAAACTGAACAATCCATTACTACAAGCTGGTCTTTAATCATTCTAGAAAGATCTCGGTTCTCTCCAGCAAAAGAAATGGCGAAGTCGAACTCATAATCCTTATCGGCACTCTTGAATCCGCACTCACGCCGCAACACCTCCCAGTCTAAGTGTTTCAAATAATAGAACAGTGCGGGGTCTTCAATTGCGAAGTTTTTTGTTTCGTCATTATAGTAAAAATATCGACTGCATATTGGTTTAGAGTCAAGCAATATGGACAATCTTTTCTCTTTTATATTATTAATACTTCCTTTAACATCGGGTGATAAGTTTGCGAGCATCTGCAAATCAACTATTGAACTTTCTTGACGAGATACTTCACGAAGGAGCTTAAAATAGGGGTCGTTTGAGGAGCGAAATCGCTTTCCCCGACAGAATTCCTTGACTGCTTCGCTGTAAGTATGCTCAAGTCGTTCGGCGACTCTCGCTCTCGTGAGCACAACGTCAAATGGAATTGTGGTCGTAAAGGGTTGTGTCTCTGTTACATCTTTTAAAAGGCAAATCGTCTGACAGAGAAGCTGCGTGACCCAGTAGTCACCTCGTGACTCCCCATACACTGCCTCTTTATTCTCTATGGTAATGTTGAGCTTTTCCTCACCTCGTTGAATCAGATGGAGTATACCTGTCTCATCTGCTGGCTGAATTCTATGAATTCCTATGCGCTTAGCGGCATCAGGAACGAAGTGAATCAATTCACTCCCGACTCGGTTTATTCCGATCAGAACAACCTTAGGATGAGTAGTTGGATCGTTCTCCTCAGCTGCAATCTTCACAAGATCTCCGAGTTTCTCTTGTATACTGTTCGCAAGCCGATGAAAATCATCAATGACATAAGAGCCTGGCCCACCGTGATTGGCGATTTCTCCAATTCTAACTACATCCACTGCTTTACGAGCAGACAAGTATTGAAAGTCACGATCTGCAAGTGCTTGTTCGACGATTTTTCGGACAACTGTCGTCTTGCCCGTTCCCGATTGTCCTTCAACAACAATCGGCTTGCCCGGGTGCCGAAGGTCAACCAGTATTTGGTTGTAATTTGGCGGGCGTATAAAAGTGTATTCAGGTACCCCCTCAGTTCTGAAGATTTCTTCAATCAGGTAAGCCACGGTGCTACTCCCTTGGATGCAAAACAATAGAACTGCTGCAATCCTATAATACGGCTAGCTGACGATCTTGTGCGAGAATAGTCAGCGGGTTAGCAACAGTCAATATGGGTATTCATCTGTCAGGTCTTGCTAGGGGGCAGTATAACACAAAGGTTTCCAGTATTATACAGTTGCAGTGCAAACCATTTCTTCTCCACGCTTGCAGGATCCACCGAAGTAACCCAATCAATTTCCACCCCTCCGGACGTACGGGATATGAAGCTCCTGAGCCGCCTTCTTTCGAGCCCTCTCTCCACGTCGGTCGTACTTGGCTGTAGTATTCGTACTGGCATGACCCAGGTAACCCGCCACAGTTACGGCATCGGTGATGTCCAAGAGGTCGCTCGCCGTCGTCCTGCGGAGGTCATGGGTAACGAGATCCTTGACCCCGGCTTCCCTCGCCCGGCGTTTCATGATTTCGTTCAGGCTCTGCGAGCTGATGCCCTGGCCTTCGACCAAGTGTCCCCCGCGCCTTCCAGCCCAGAACAGAAGCCCTGGAACATCTCCTCGGCACTCCAGCCAGTCTCTCAGAGCATCAGCTCCACCGTTGCCCATGAACACTGTTCGTTCTTTCCTGCCCTTACCCATCACCTTGATGCTGAGGGTTTCTCCGTCGTCCGTAATCGCCTCTCGGGTCAACGATGCAATCTCTCCTCGTCGGAGTCCTCCCGGGTAAGCACAGGCAAGAACGGCGGCGTCCCTTCTCCCTACCGGTGACGAATCCTTGAGACACACTTCCATAAGTGCGCCTCTCTCGCCTCCGTTGACGTAGCGACCTGCCGGTTCCGCTGATCCCCCCCTGACCGCCTTCACCTTCCGGATGAGCCGGTAAGTCTCTGCGTTCATCTGCCCCTTGTCGAAGGCGCACTCCACTACACCCCTTATCGCTGCCAGAATCGCGTTCACATACGCAGGCTTGTGTTCTTCGGCGAGCATCGTCACCAGGGCGGTCACTATCTCTGGGGTGAGTTCGCGCCACGGGAACTCTTTCCACGAGCACCTGCCCACGAGCATGGCAACCTTGTCCAGTTTCCTCATCATTTGGTAGCGACCACTCTCGCTTCTCAGCCCCATCAGGTAGAGCACCGCTGGATTCTCCGGAACGACTGGAACAGAGATTCCTCCACCGTTCATCGCCTGAACTGTTTTGAGGTATTGAGCCTGTGAGGACTCAGCGTCTGGGTCGGCTCGATCGCCGTGTTTTTCCATCATTTCTGCTGCCTCCAAATAGCTTGTTAGAATAAGCTTTCCTATAAGCTATTCTAAGAGAATTCCCCGCAAAAAGCAAGAGCAATTAAACACTTCTCGCTTTCACTTTGATTCGCTCCAAGTTTGAACCGGAGGTGTCCACACATGCAATCTTTGTTGTCACGTCTGGGATAGGTAATGTATTTCTTGAAGAAAGGAAGATGGAGTTATCATGTGTGATGAAACTTGTGTATCCTCAACCTGCGGGAATCTGGGCGTCTCTATACAACAGAGAATGGGCTTCTGCTGAACGAAACAGTTTTTCGATACCTTCTCCATGTTGACGTTAATGCATCTACATAGCTTTCTGGCATGATGTACTTCTAGCTCCCCCTTGAATCATCCATATTTTTCTTGCCCTTACTGGAACAATGTTGTATTCTCGTGCTCAGTTGCGAGAGTAATTTGGCTATACCGGAGCAGAGCTTCATCATGGAGTCATAATGACAAAGCATGCGACGGATAGATAGAGCACGGAGGTAAGAGTGTTATGAAAGCAATGATAACGGTCCTAACGGTTGCTACGCTTGCCCTTTCCAGCGAAGGCGGAGAGATTTTCGTATACGGAAACCCTGCTCACGGATTGGGCATTATCCCTGATCTGCCGGAAGGTGAGTGCTACATAGCAATCGGTTCTGGACCGGTAGCCAACCACATTTTGGCCGCGAGATCCGACGGCGAAGTAGTAGCATGGGGGCAGAACGATTATGGGCAGTGCGATGTTCCCGCTGAATGCTTTGGTGCGACAGCGGTAGGTGCGTTGCAGTACGGTTCGATTGCACTCCTGACTGATGGGAGTATAGAGAGATGGGGATCTGCGTCATCCTCGACACCTTCTTACCCTTCGCCCTTCGTCGCTTTAGCGGCCGGGGGAGCTCACTTCATAGGACTGAGAGAGAACGGGGTTGTTCAAGCGGTAGGATGGAACGAGTACGGTCAAAGCGAAGAACCTTACCCGATGGAAGGGTACATCGCTGTTGGCGCGGGAAGAAACCACACTCTCGCTGTGAAGGCGTCGGATGGGATGGTCATCGCGTGGGGGCAGAACCAATACGGGCAGTGCGATGTCCCGGACTCTGGAGTGGGTCCGTACACTGCAGTCGCTGGCGGAGAATACCACTCAATCGCACTTAGATCCAATGGTTCAGTCAGGGCTTGGGGTCGGAATAATTACGGGCAGTGCACGGTACCTTCTCCGAACTCTGGATTCGTCGCAGTTGCTGCTGGCGGCGATTTCAGCATGGCCCTGCGAGCCAATGGTACGGTCGTTGCCTGGGGTGAAAACTCGGATGGTCAGTGCAACATCAACGGATTGACCGGTGTAGTTGCAATAGCTGCTGGGTGGAATCACAGCGTTGCACTTACCGAATTCTATCTCTCGGCGAACCCATCTCCGGAAGGCAGTTTTGAAGAATGCAGGCTGTCGTTATCGCAAAACCCATTCGCTGGGGTGTTAAACGTAACAGCTCCCGGAGCGGAGTCAATCAGAATTTATGATATATCTGGAAGAATTGTCGGAGAGATCATTAATTCTGATACTTTTAACTGGAATAGCAGTGACTGCCCCAATGGTATGTACCTTTTCGTCGCAACTCTTGAAGACGGAAAAGTCGTAGCAGCTCGCGCCGTTAGAGCTGAATGAAGGACTCTTTCGAAAAAGGCAATGGACAAAACTCTCCAGAATTACTCGCCTCGCAGGTCCGGCGACCCTTTCCCACTGATAGTCAGTCAGAAGAGACGAGGGTGTTCCCAGCGAATAATCTCCATTGTATTCAGGTGTTTTGATCCATCAAGAGCATCCGGGCCTGAGCACTTGACTAGTTTCCTACCACGAAGAATTCACCGAAGAGGGTTTCCACATCAAACTCGTTGAAACTCTTCATAACCCCCAAAACCTTGATTTGGGCAATAGCACTGATTTATGGAGCATTGCTTTCTGGAAATGTTTTCTACACTCTCCATAAGGCCACTTTGATGACACTTCTCGAGGCTCTACTTGAGATCGAGTTTAAAAATTCTTTCTGGGTCAGCCGATTGCAGGAACGCCTTGATCAGCCGCTCGACGACATAGGCCATCGTCCTGCCCTGCTCCGCTGCCTTGACCTTCAGCTCTCGGTGCAGCTCTTCCGGAATTCTGATATTCAGGTTCTTGGTCTTTTGCTCTGCAGCACAATTCATTCTCTCTCCTTTGCGAAACAGATCCTTCAAGCCATGTTTCCATCTTGCCAACAATACAGCAATACAGCTTTCTTGCAAATTGTAAATAATGCAATTCCATTCATCATTTTTCCTTGACCTATCCTGGGCTACCTTTGCCTCTCTGCGATCACCCTCACATACCTCGGATCCCTGGCTCGAGTATGCAAGCCTGCACTATGCTTTTCTTCACAACGCCCATTCACTGTTAGGGGACGTCAGCCTCTTCCACTGTGCGAGCGGCAAGATCCTCGGTACTGCCCCACTGCACATTGAAACTCCCATGATGAATGTCTTTGTGTATGGTCTACCGAAACATCTGACCCTGCCGAGTACGGTCGGGTTTACTGGTATCTGTTGATTGGTGCCCGATCCAAGGGCTATGCACATTCACATGATCACGGTCTTCAGCTGTTTTCAGGCTTTACGCTGCTGTTCCTTCTTGCACGTTTCTTTTCAGTAGGCTATCATATAATTGTGTTCGTATCAAACACTGCGGAGATTTGCACGATCTTGTGCTATCCCGTTGGAAGAGGTGATAGTACGTGAGAGGACCTCATGCCTCTGTGATGACAACATGCTAATGGCCGATGTTCAAAGAAAAATGGAGCATGAAGAAAGCCCCATCTTCAAATACTGGGGCAAGTTGGCCATCGAGAACTCCTGTCATCCCCTGCCTTATCACCTTCTGGATGTCGCTGCCGTAGCCAGGACCCTTCTGGAGTCAGACAGGATTCTGGCAGATCACATGGCAAACCTGTTGCAACTTCCCCGGTCGGATATGCTGCGTCTGGTGTCCTTCCTTACTGCGATACACGATTTCGGGAAGTTCGCAACTTCATTTCAGAACCAAGCTCCCTCTCAATTTGAGCTACTTCGTGGCGTGCATTCCAAGCTGGCGTACACGATCCATCACAGTAACCTGGGTCTGATACTTTGGCGGAAAGCCCTATCAAGAATCTTCACGTACTCCATCCTACCGGATATTGGCTGGTCTTCTGCCAATCGTTTGATGGAGATCCTCCTGAAACCCTCATTCGGGCACCATGGAATTCCACCATCCGTGTGCCCCGGTGGTTCGATAGTCCTGTTGGAAGACCATTTCATGAAGGAAGATGTCGAGGCTGCAGGCGATCTTCTGCAAGACTTGAGCAGCCAATTCCTGATGGATCTGCGCGTGCCGGTGACCAAGGAAAACCAGCTACATTACGATGGAGCCTGGAAGAAGGCCTCCTGGCTCTTGGCTGGGCTGATCGTCCTTTCCGATTGGATAGCATCCCGGGAGACCAGCTTCCCCCATGAAGACCCTGTGTGGAGCCTCGGAGCCTACTGGGAAAAGATCGCCTTGCCTCGGGCTGAGAGCGCCATTAAGGTACTGGGTCTGATAACCTGTAGCCCAAGCTGTGTTACGGGGATTCGGAACCTCTTCCCCTCCATCGAAAACCCGACTCCCCTGCAGTCAGCCATAGAAGATCTGACAGGTGATGGTCGGCAACGTCTCGTGATACTGGAAGACCAGACAGGCAGCGGGAAAACCGAAGCTGCTCTTGTGTTGGTATCGGAGTTTCTTGCCTCCAGTGCCGCCTCAGGACTGTACTTCGGGCTTCCCACCATGGCAACGGCGAATTCCATGTACGAAAGGGTTCGGGCTGCCTGCAGGACCATGTTCGAGGAGCGTACACCTTCCACCGTCCTAGCACACAGTGCAAGCAGGGCTTCCATCAGGTTCCTGAACAGCACACCAGATGCTGACCATGAAGATGGGGATGCAGCTTCCTGGTTTGCGGATAACCGGAAGAAGGCCTTGTTGGCGCAGGTGGGTGTAGGAACACTGGATCAGGCGCTTCTAGGAATCCTCCCTCTCCGGCACCAGTCGCTGAGGCTCCTCGGTCTGTCGAAAAACGTGCTTGTCGCGGATGAAGTCCATGCCTACGATCCTTATTCGAGTGAACTGCTGTGCAACCTCCTATCATTTCAAGCAGCCATGGGAGGGTCCGCCGTCCTGCTGTCCGCAACCCTACCGAGGCGTCTACGGAATCGCTTTCTCAAGGCTTTCGCAGAAGCCTCCGGATGGCCCGTGCAAGAGGTCGAAAGCAAGGCTTTCCCGCTGATCACTGTCCTTACGGGAACTGGTCTGAACGAGCGCAACGTAACTCACTCTGCCGGTTCTCGACGGCTTCATATCCGAATGATCGAGTCCGAAGACGAGGCGAGACTTCATGTGATTAATGAGTCGAGGCAAGGCCGAGCCTGCTGCTGGATCCGTAACACTGTAGCCGAAGCCTTGGCAGCCTACGCAAAGATCTCCACAGAGGTTGATTCTGAGCAGGCTATCCTGTTCCATTCCAGGTTCATGATGGGTGATCGCCTGGACATTGAGAAGGAGATCAAGCAGCGATTCGGCAAGACCAGCACAGCGACAGACCGATGCGGTGGGATCCTCGTCGCCACACAAGTGGTGGAGCAATCACTGGATCTGGATTTCGATGAGATGGTGACCGATCTCGCCCCGATGGACCTGATTATCCAGCGCGCCGGAAGATTGAGAAGGCACACGAGGACCTTGACTGGTGATCCTTCGGAGCGAGATGGCAGAGGAGAGCCTGAGCTAGTGATCCTGAGTCCCAATCCAGCAATCTCTCCCGACCGGGAGTGGTACGCTCGTTCTTTCCCGGGTGCCCGGTACGTCTATCCCGATACAGCCCGGCTCTGGCTGACGGCGGAGATACTGTCAAGTAAGGGGGTCATCGAGTTCCCCCAGGATCTTCGAAGTCTCATAGAGTACGTCTTCGATGAGGATGCAGATACTCGTCTTCCGGAGAGCCTTAAGGAGGTTTTCTTCAAGTGTGAAGGCGATTCTCGAGGTGGGGCCTCTATGGGCAAACTGAATGGACTGACCTTGAAGTCGGGGTACGATATCGAGGCGGGGGCATGGCTCGGAAAGGAAGCGCAATTAACAACAAGGCTGGGATCTGCATCATCGGATCTCGTCCTCTGCCGGGAGGCAGTTGATCATCTGGTAACGCTCTTCAATAACGAGGATGGTTATCTCAGTACCGTTTCCATTGGCCATCATTTGACTGGAGGGGCTATCACCGGAATTGATTCCTATGACCAGCTTCTCCGGGCATCGTCTCCCGGTCTTCGCTCGCTGGCACGACATCGTATTCCCGTGGTCATGTCCGAGAACGATGGAGGTTTTCACGCCGAAGTTAACAATGAACAAGGAAAGACGGTCAAACTGACCTATTCACGGAAAAGGGGGCTCGAATGCTCCCGTTGACCAGGGAGGTCGCATGAACCTCATCATGGATGCCTGGATTCCTGTATTGCACCGTTCGGGAAAAACATCGCGCATCGCCCCATGGGAGGTCACCGGATTCCCGGAGGATCCCCCCCTGGCATTGCGTTTCGTCCGTCCGGACTACAACGGATCGATGATGCAGTTCCTGATCGGTCTCTTCCAGACCCTCTTTATGCCGGACGATGACGATGCCTGGCAACGCTTGCTGGAGGAACCGCCAGATATTGAGAAGGTTAAAAACCGATTTTCCGAGATGACCCATGCCTTCAGGCTGGATGGCGACGTGCCGCGATTCATGCAGGCTTACGAAACCTTCGGTCCCTGTAATCACGAGCCCATTGGAAGCATTTTGATTGAATCTCCCGGCGCACAGACCCTGGCCCAGAACAGGGACCTGTTCGTCAAGCGAGATCTGGTACCGAAGATGTGCCTGCACTGTGCTGCGGCTGCGCTCTTCACGTTGCAATGCAACGCTCCGAGCGGCGGGCGTGGGCATCTCACGTCCATTCGGGGTGGGGGGCCATTGACCACCCTTCTCCTGGGGGAGACCCTGTGGGAGTCGATCTGGTTTAACATCCTTGCAAGAAATACCCTCCTCGATGCCACGGGGAACTGGGACCTGAGCACCGAAGTGGATATCTTCCCCTGGCTCGCCCCCACACGATCCAGAGAAGTTAACGCCAAGTTCGAAGCAACCACTCCTCTGGATGTGAACCCACTCCAGATGTACTGGAATCTTCCCAGACGCATCCACTTAACATTGGAATCCGAGTCTTGTGACTCCTGCGCAGTCTGCGGCGGGCAGGTTAAGGGAGTTTGCACTGGATTCGACACACGGCCCAACGGCGTCAATTACTCTGGAGCCTGGAGCCACCCTCTTACACCGTACTACCGCTCCGCTTCAGGAGAAACCCTGCCAGTACATCCCCACCCTGGGGGCATCGGATACTGCCATTGGGTGGGTCTTGTTGTCTCTTCGGAGGATGCCAGCCGAATACCCGCTCGGGTGATCCGGCATCACTTGGAAAACCGGGCCGATTCTCTGGCACTTCCAAACAAACTTCGCGTCTGGGCCTTCGGCTTCGATATGGATAATGCCAAGGCGCGCTGCTGGTATGAGTCTACCATGCCATTGATCCATGTGCCCCGGGCACAAAGTGAACGATATGTGGCATGGGCACAAAAGATGGTGGGTATGGCGGATCTAGCCGCACGCTCCCTGCTAAACCGAACCCGAACGGCATGGAACGTGAAGTCTGGAGGTCCCCTGGATTCGTTAGGCTCTGTCACCAGCCAGTTCTGGGCAGACACCGAACCGGATTTCTTTGCGGGTCTTGAACTGCTGGCTCGAGACATTGAAAAGAAGGATGCATGTGAGATATCCTTGCGGAGCTGGCATGCCATACTCGTTCGGGCAGCTCTACGGGTTTTTGATGAAGTGGTTCTGAGCGAACCGATCGAGCACGGAGACCCAGCCCGTGTATCCAGAGCTCGAATCTGGCTGTGGCGCGATCTGCACAACAAGTCGATGAACAAGTACCTCGGCATCGCAACTGATGAAGGAGGCTTGGCATGACCGGGACAAAACTCGATTTCTCAAGAGACAAACCCGCCGGGAAGGAGGTTCTCGCCTGGTGGCGCGATCTGCAGGAGCGGCCCGGAGATCGTGCGGAGTTGCGCAGATGCAGAGAACCATCCCAAGCGGTGTTTCTCCAGGCCTATCACAGGCTTCTTAGAGCGATGGAGAAGGAGCACATGATCCACCCTGACCGCCTCGCCTCCGTTGCCATCATACTGAGCCACGTACGACAGGATGTGCCCGGAAAAGGCCTGGGCGAACTTATGGGAAAACCATCGCAAGATAAATCATCGGCGCCGATAAGTGACCTTCGCTTCAAGCGATTCCTCCGCATTCCGGACGGCGACAGCCTGATCGAACCGATGCAGCGGCTCATTGCCCAACTCGGGGATTCAGCCCCCGTTGATAGGGTTGCAGAAGCCGCCTACTGGTGGAACGAGAGCACGAAGAAGCGGCTCGCATTCGACTACTACCGTGTAGCCCCGAATCTTAAAAAGTGAACGGAGTATGACCATGAAGAAGTACCTGCAGCTCCATCTGCTGACGGCATACCCTCCCTCCAACCTGAATCGGGATGACCTGGGGCGCCCCAAGACCGCCGTGGTCGGAGGCCGGACCCGACTCAGGATATCCTCGCAGTGCCTTAAACGAACGTGGCGCACATCGCCTGTCTTTAAGGAAAGCCTGGCCGATCATGTTGGCATACGGACCAAAGAATTGGGTCGGCAGGTCTTCGAGCGGATGATCTCCGCAGGAGCTTCGAAGAAGGATGCTCTCGAATGGACCGCACTGATCGCAAGTCAGTTCGGAAAGCTCAAGAAGGGCAAAGAGGAAGATCCAGGACAGGGACTCGAGATCGAACAGCTTGCTTTCTTCAGTCCATCAGAAGTCCAGGCAATTGAGAAACTCGCCGACCAGTTGGTCGACGAGAAACGCGCGCCTTCTGAAGACGAGTTGAACCTCCTGCGCAAGACGACCAACGCCGTTGACGTTGCCATGTTCGGACGGATGCTCGCCGACAAGCCGGGATTCAATATCGAAGCGGCCGTACAGGTCGCTCACGCGATCACCGTACACGAGGTGGCGGTTGAAGACGATTTCTTTACGGCGGTCGATGATCTGAACAAACGCGATGAGAATCTGGGAGCAGGCCACATGGGCTCGGTGGAGTTCGGTGCCGGTTTGTTTTACCAGTACATCTGTGTGGACAGAGGGTTACTCCTTGAGAACCTGGACGGTGATGCACAGCTCGCCGCCAAGGGTCTCCGTGCCCTGGTGGAAGCTGCGGCGAAAACGTCGCCGACGGGTAAGCAAAGCACCTTCGCATCACGAGCCTACGCCAGCGTTGTCCTGGCCGAAAAGGGTGACCAGCAGCCCCGTTCCCTCTCTCTGGCCTTCCTTGAGCCCATCGCTGGCCGAAATCCTCTCGAGGACGCAACTCATGTCCTCCTGGAGACAAGGGCCAAGATGGATGGTGTTTATGGGGCCTGCTCTGACGAACACGTACTGATGGATGTCGCAGAGGGAACGGGTTCCCTGCATGAGATCCTGAGCTTCGTGGCGGAATGACGATGCTGGAGTTTCTTGGATTCAGGCTGTTCGGTACCCTGTCTTCCTGGGGAACCATTGCGGTGGGAGAAGAACGCCCCACCTGGAGGTATCCGACCAAGTCCGCCGTGATTGGTCTGATCGCCGCCAGCCTCGGTCTACGGAGGTCCGATGAAGCAGGGCAGCGTCATCTCGCCGAGAGCCTGCGCATTGCGGTAGTAGTTCTTGACCAGGGACTCTACCTGAAGGACTACCACACAGCACAGGTGCCCCCTCACCGCAGAAGGATCCGGTATCGAACGCGCAGAGATGAACTATCGTCCAGTGAACTGGAGACGATTCTCTCCTCGCGGAGCTATCTCACGGATGGTGACTATCTCGTGCTTGTTCAGCCGACCAACGGCACCAATCCTGATCTTTCAGATATCAGGGAAGCCCTGAAAGCACCCGCATTCGTCCCATACCTCGGAAGAAAATCATGTCCTGTCTGCCTTCCCTTAACCCCCGAGATCATCCAGGCGGTAACCCTTGAGGAGGCCATAAGCCGATTCGTCGGCAAGATGCCGCACGATGCCCTGAAAGCGCTTCCTGCCGGGGATTGGCAGGTCTTCTGGGAGCCCGGCTTCCAATCGGATCTACCCCCGGTTCACACCATCGAGCGGACAGACCACCCGATCAGCCGTTCCCGTTGGCTCTTCCAGAAGCGTCCCGAGGTCTTCTCAATCTACAGAAGGGAGGCGGCAGATGTACATCAGCAAGATCACCTTGAGGTCTGACACGAAGGTCAGCGAGATTCTGAAGAAACTCGGGCCAAACACCCATCAGGCCCACAAGCTTGTTTGGGACCTGTTCTCGGATTCTCCCGACCGGAGGAGGGACTTCATCTATCGCTTCGACATGGACGGAGCGTCAGCCTGTTTCTTCGCCGTGTCCGAGAGGCCACCCAAGGATCCAGATGGAATGTGGGTTGTAGAAACCAAACCCTACGAGCCCAGGCTGATGGTTGGGGACCGACTCAACTTCATGCTTCGGGCCAATCCTGTGGTGACTCGCCGTGACGAAGAGAAAAAACACAAGAGACACGACCTCGTCATGGACATCAAGCATCAGGCTCGGGAAAGCGGTCAGGTCGTGAGCGGAGATGTCTCCATCATAGCTGTATGTCGCTGGCTTCTAGAACGATCCGATCGGCACGGTTTTAGAATCGACGAAGACTCAATACGTGTGGGAGCTATCCGACAGATGTCCTTCTTCAAGGGCAGGGGACGCAATCCCGTCTCAATCACAACCATGGACATCACCGGCGCTCTCGAGGTCTTTGATTCTTTGAAACTAGAGCATACCCTCTTTCACGGATTGGGTCCTGCCAAAGGATATGGCTGTGGATTGATGCTTATTCGCAGGACATGAGTCAATTTCTTCCGAACCTCAGGCCGATAGCCATGAAGGATCGGGTATCGGTGCTCTTCTTGGAGCGCGGCGAACTCGATGTCCTTGATGGGGCTTTCATCCTGAAGGATGTGAATGGGATACGAATTCAAATCCCGATCGGCTCCGTCGCCTGCCTGATGCTCGAACCTGGGACAAGGGTAAGTCATGCAGCGGTAGCACTGGCAGCACGAGTGGGGTGTCTGCTGGTATGGACAGGTGAAGGGGGCGTTCGTCTCTACGCTACCGGGCAACCCGGCGGCGCTCGATCAGACAAGCTTCTTTTCCAGATGCGGTCCTACCTTGATGAGTCCGCCAGGTTGAAAATCGTTCGCAGAATGTACGAGTTTCGCTTTGGAGAACCTCCCCCTCAAAGAAGAAGCGTCGAGCAACTTCGAGGAATCGAGGGGGCACGGGTTCGTCAGATGTATAAACTCCTGGCGCTCCAATATGGAGTAACTTGGACGCAGCGAAGATACGACCCATCAGATTGGAACAGCTCCGATAGAACCAACAGGGCACTCAGCAGCGCTACGGCCTGCCTTTATGGAATAACGGAGGCAGCCGTCCTGGCTGCTGGTTATGCGCCCGCCGTAGGTTTCATTCACACGGGAAAACCTCTTTCTTTCGTCTACGATATTGCCGACCTGTTCAAGTTCGAGACGGTTGTTCCCGCTGCCTTCCGCATCCTGTCACGTGGGACAAAGATGCCCATAGAGAGGGCAGTCCGACTCGAGTGCAGGGATGCGTTCCGAAGTACGAGATTGTTGCAAAGGATCATCCCGACAATCGAGGAAATCCTTCTTGCTGGAGGTCTGGTTCCGGAAGAAGCTCCTGCCGAGATGATCGGTCCGGCATTCCAAGAAGATCAGGAACGGAAGTTGTCGGATGACGGTCATCGTAACTGAAAATGCGCCCGCAGCTCTGCGGGGGAGACTATCCGTTTGGCTAGTGGAAGCCAGAGCAGGAGTCTACGTCGGCAAGGTTTCAGCAAAGATACGCATGATGATCTGGGAGAACATTGTTTCCGGACTAATGGGTGGCAATGCAGTAATGATCTGGACAACAAATACGGAGTCCGGTTTCAATTTCCTAACCAAGGGAAAGAACCGCAGAATGCCCGTGAGCATGGATGGCATCCTGCTAGTAGCCTTTCACCCTTCAGAGAGTGGTGGAAGTGGATCCGACATGGATTATCAGACAATTGTTTGTCAGAACAGCAAATAGGTTTTTGGTTCTTCGGCGGCTTGTCTCTAAGCCATTGCAGATATGGCGATTATGTTTAGCCTGTTCCCCACGTGCGTGGGGATGAACCGCGGACCCATCCCTGTCCGTCCTGTTGGCTATCCTGTTCCCCACGTGCGTGGGGATGAACCGGTATTTGAGGAAATGCCGTCGAGGACGTTCGTCTGTTCCCCACGTGCGTGGGGATGAACCGGTGGACTACGTCGTCCTCGTCACAGGCGACGGCTGTTCCCCACGTGCGTGGGGATGAACCGGAAGTCACTCCCATCGTGATGATCGACGAGGACTGTTCCCCACGTGCGTGGGGATGAACCGAGTAAGGTAGGGAGTAGGGTCAAATGGTTCATCTGTTCCCCACGTGCGTGGGGATGAACCGCTAATGAAGGGACACGCAACTAATGAAAAACCCTGTTCCCCACGTGCGTGGGGATGAACCGGATAGCTACACAAGTCTAACCATACTCTAACCCTGTTCCCCACGTGCGTGGGGATGAACCGCCCTACGGATAGGGTTGGCGGGGGCAAGCGGACTGTTCCCCACGTGCGTGGGGATGAACCGGCTACAACACAGCGGGAGATGCAACACGCGGACTGTTCCCCACGTGCGTGGGGATGAACCGTTGGATTCCGCGGAAGTGTCGCCGTCCGTGCCCTGTTCCCCACGTGCGTGGGGATGAACCGTTCTTACAGCACAGAAAGAAGTAAACTAAGATCTGTTCCCCACGTGCGTGGGGATGAACCGCTACTACAGAAGAAATCACTGCTTACCATAACCTGTTCCCCACGTGCGTGGGGATGAACCGCGCGAAGGTCGCCGGCAGACAGGCGAAACGTGCTGTTCCCCACGTGCGTGGGGATGAACCGGAAACTAATAACCCCCCCGCCACTGCCCCAGACTGTTCCCCACGTGCGTGGGGATGAACCGGCTACCCCCGGGCAAGTGCTGCAAATGAAACCCTGTTCCCCACGTGCGTGGGGATGAACCGAACGAGTAGGCCCATTTGCGGTAAACGACTGCCTGTTCCCCACGTGCGTGGGGATGAACCGTTGGCCGGTCCGGTGTAGCCGTAACCGATGGTCTGTTCCCCACGTGCGTGGGGATGAACCGGCTACCCCCGGGCAAGTGCTGCATCTGTCGGTCTGTTCCCCACGTGCGTGGGGATGAACCGGCGAAGGGTACAGCATCCTTCTGTGGCAGGAACTGTTCCCCACGTGCGTGGGGATGAACCGACAACACGTCTACGGAGGGCATCACCGAAACCCTGTTCCCCACGTGCGTGGGGATGAACCGCTGTACCAGGCGGCGGCCAGCTCCCAGGAGTGCTGTTCCCCACGTGCGTGGGGATGAACCGTACGCAATGGGCCTTGACCTCAAGGCTGCGGCGCTGTTCCCCACGTGCGTGGGGATGAACCGCAGGCCAAGGAAGAGTTCGACAGGCGCATCAACTGTTCCCCACGTGCGTGGGGATGAACCGATATACTACGTGATGGCCGCAACAGCCGCATGCTGTTCCCCACGTGCGTGGGGATGAACCGCGGGCGGTACCTGTACTCCGTCACCGGCACCCCTGTTCCCCACGTGCGTGGGGATGAACCGTGCGCGAAGCCATAGCCGCCCTCGACGGTGGACTGTTCCCCACGTGCGTGGGGATGAACCGTCAAGCGGCTCCATGAGGTTGCGGATTATCATCTGTTCCCCACGTGCGTGGGGATGAACCGTTCTCCATGACGCACTTCCCCGCGCTGTGGAACTGTTCCCCACGTGCGTGGGGATGAACCGCGTCTGCGAAGATGTCAACAGCTTCCTGGAAACTGTTCCCCACGTGCGTGGGGATGAACCGACGTGATGGGAATCGACACGACCGATGAAATCCTGTTCCCCACGTGCGTGGGGATGAACCGTGGGAGGGGTCGTTCCTCTGCCGTGAAATCAACTGTTCCCCACGTGCGTGGGGATGAACCGTGCTTGCAATCCTGAATGACCGGGCGGCGTATCTGTTCCCCACGTGCGTGGGGATGAACCGTACTCTTCCTCGATCGCCATCTGATCCGCGAGCCTGTTCCCCACGTGCGTGGGGATGAACCGCGCTACAGACTGGAATATACGAATCGTAAGGGCTGTTCCCCACGTGCGTGGGGATGAACCGTGAATGAGGTCGGCCATTTCAATTTCTTGGTACTGTTCCCCACGTGCGTGGGGATGAACCGTCGTTCAGGGCGGTAGTCGGGGCGAACAGGTACTGTTCCCCACGTGCGTGGGGATGAACCGGGAGGTCTATCGTGGGCAAGGGCAAGATCAAACTGTTCCCCACGTGCGTGGGGATGAACCGTAAGTGCCCTCGTGTTCCAGCGCCCGAAGCACCTGTTCCCCACGTGCGTGGGGATGAACCGCTGTCAACGGATGAACAGGAAGTGCTGCTGGACTGTTCCCCACGTGCGTGGGGATGAACCGATGGAGAAGGTCTTCCCACCCGTGTATGCCGGCTGTTCCCCACGTGCGTGGGGATGAACCGGCGTCTCCGCGATCAACTGCTACGCGGTGAATCTGTTCCCCACGTGCGTGGGGATGAACCGATGGGGTCTGATGATGTCGCCCGCAGAAATCCTGTTCCCCACGTGCGTGGGGATGAACCGTCGTGAAGCCGGGTGACGTCATCGACATGGACCTGTTCCCCACGTGCGTGGGGATGAACCGCAAGCAGGCAATGGACGCCATGACCTCGCTGACTGTTCCCCACGTGCGTGGGGATGAACCGCTTGAGACCCGCCTCGTTGCCCTTGACCTGTTCTGTTCCCCACGTGCGTGGGGATGAACCGATAGTCATCACGCTGTCGAGCCTGTTCATCAGCTGTTCCCCACGTGCGTGGGGATGAACCGGTCAAGGACGCGACCACAAAAGCAACCGATGACTATTCCCCACATGCGTGGGGATGAACCGCCTTCAAAGACGTTGTAATCGCCGCTTCCAACCTGTTCCCCACGATCGCGGGGATGACCCGTACGGGAAAAAGCTGCTGAAGGGTATCATTTGCTGTTCCCCACGTGCGTGGGGATGAACCGGTCTGGGACAGGTACGTCGGCGGCATGGCCCTCTGTTCCCCACGTGTGTGGGGATGAACCGGAGGAGAGCGGCACAGATGCAAGTAGAGGCTCCTGTTCCCCACGTGCGTGGGGATGAACCGATGCAGGAGTAGCTTTCGGTCCCGTCGTAGGACTGTTCCCCACGTGCGTGGGGATGAACCGGTGGGGGTGAGCATCCATGAGGGGCTGTAGATCTGTTCCCCACGTGCGTGGGGATGAACCGTTGAAGGTACTCCGGGAAGGGCGTAACCTGGGCTGTTCCCCACGTGCGTGGGGATGAACCGAACTCACCGCAGTAAGTGCAGCCCAGAATCATTTCATGCTGTTCCCCATGTACGTGGGGATGAACCGGGCGTTGACGCTTACACTGACATGGCGTGGACCTGTTCCCCACGTGCGTGAGGATGGGTCGTTCCAAAAAACACAACACTTCCCGACTTCCATTTCGAGGACCCCAACGGGATCAAGGACGGAATCTGCATCTACCTCGACGGGATGAGCGATGGCCTCCACGGAAGGCCGGAGACAGTCCAACGAGATCGAATCATCCGCGAAGAGCTGAGGAGTCGCAACTACGAAGTCATCGAGATAACCCGGGGCCAGCTTGACGACAGGGAGGCCATGGTGAGGCACTTCAGGCGGCTGGGCCGGATCCTCGTTGGACGGGACAGGACCGAGGAGATTGTTACTAAGCTTGGCCAAAGGTGAGCTTCATCTCAATTGCGGTGTAACAAAAAGGGCGGTCGGTTTCCCGGCCACCCTTCATGGTTGTTCGCTCCAGTATCCGTCGTGCTAGGGGTGGAATTCCCATGGAACGTACATTGAGTGGTCTCTGGTGAAACCCATAACCCAAGCGATCTCGGACC
>Ga0351836_1051_pt1 | contig 21877 bp, 12 predicted proteins | sample BONcelHFGM3001D4_FD_206749 | JGI IMG/M metagenome (GOLD analysis project Ga0351836, IMG submission 206749) | Enriched cells from coal bed in the Powder River Basin, Montana, United States - BONCAT cells FGM rep1 HSBNCT.FGM.300.1.D4 ... | reverse complement strand
TTCAATCCTTCAGGCAGCGAACGGAATAACCAGAATACATGCTGACGTACGTACGAGTTGAAGCGTCAGAATTACTGTTAAGTTGTCGTTGCCAATAGTAATCATACTTATCTTGCTTTGTTGAAGTCCACCATTTACCAACGTACCCAAGACTATAGAAATTTCCACTCACATATATTCCTCCTGGAAATGCTGCGAAGCCATAATCATCTGTTCCATTACCATTGTTACCCCAATCGGATATGGCTTTAAGTTTCTTTCCTACATCGTATCCGCGTGTATACAATTCATTCCACTCATTATGGTTTGGTCCATATTTTGAGTCAACATTGGCTTCAAGTATTTTCCACTCTTCGTCTGTCGGCAGATGCCAGCCGGGTGGACATGCAGACTCTGCAGAAAACTGGACGTAAAGTCTTCCATACTTAGTACAATTGGCAGTGTCGTTGTTATAACACCAGCTGCCGCCTGTTTCATAATTAAGGTTTTCCTTCATCCAACATTGCTCGCCTATTAAAACAGTGTTGTAGGTTTGTCCGCCATAAACAAAATTTGGAATATCCGGGCAAGGAATCCCACCAATACCAATACGTAATGGGCCAATTATTTCTGTTGGTATTGATTTGCTGATGTGATCAGCTTCGGGAGAAACCCACGCAGCCTGAGCCCTGTAATAATAGTTGACACCCAAAACAACGGTATTATCCACAAAACTTGTTTTCGGATAAACCTCGTAACCAACAGGCATAAAACCTCCTGAAGGACTCGTGCTCCTTTCAATGTAAACTCTTTCCATCTGGCAGTCTGAAGGACATGTCCAACTTATGGTTATTGCATCAGGCCCTATCTGATCGCTGTGAATAATTGGTCTTTGAGGCACTACCGCCAGATTAGACAAAGTAGATTCGCCATCACCATTGAATGCAGTGATTCTATACGCATAATAATTCTCAGGATTATACTGGTAATCTGCAAAAAAGGTAACATTGGCAGCTACAGTGCTAAATTCCTGAAAATCTGTAAGAGAATTTGTCGCTTTATAAATCCGGAAACTGGTTTCATTATCTGACTGATCAGTCCAGTAAACTCCATAACCCTGACTCCAATCACCCGCATAAACATTGACAGGTTTAGAAGGAGGAAATAGTGCATCAAATATAATTATGAAGTTTTCCTTAGTCTCAGTATTTGATCCGTAATCATTTATTGTAGTTAATGATACATTAAAGTAACCGATATCGTAATAAGTATAAATTGGATTCTGTTCAGTACTCGTATTTCCATCCCCAAAATTCCACAGCCAGCTTTTAGGTTCGTTGATACTGTGGTCGGTAAAATGCACTGTTACTGGGGTTGAACCATGAGTTGGGGTGGCAGTGAAGGATGAAATGGGAGCACTCCCTGTTTCGTTTACCAAAATGTAATTTGCCTTTATTAGTGTATCTGAGCCATGTTCGTTCGAAACTATCAATTGTACGGTGTAGTTTCCGGCATTCTGGTAGGTGTTCTGCGGGCATTGCTGGTTACTGCTGTTGCCATCACCAAAGTCCCACTGCCAGCTTGTGGGTTCGTTAGCGCTTTGGTCGCTGAAGTTTACAGTTAAGGGTGCTTTGCCACTGATGGGGGTGGCGGTGAAAGCAGAAACCGGAGACTCGCCCGCAGCTTCCGTCCTGAACTGTACTTGCTGACCATAGGCTGTGCCTGCACGATTGGTCGCAAAAGAACGCACATAATAAGTTGTATCTGACATAAGGCCGGTAAGTGTTGAATTGAACAAACCTGTTCCAATACCATCGTTAGTAATTCCCTCATGCTGTTCAAGAGTAGGGCTCGATGTTTTGGCCCAAACAACCCCTCGTGCTGTTATTGGAGCTCCTCCATCACTGGATATGTTTCCCCCACCTTTTGCTTCGTTGGAAGTAATTTCAGTTGCTGCCAGTGTGCTGAGTGTGGGCAACTCTGTTTTGCTTTTCTCTTCCTTCTTACAACCTGAGAACGTAATAAAAAGTACTACGAAAAACGTTAATAAAAAGATCAGTAATTTTTTCATTTCAAATGCTTCTAGAAGATTACCCTGCTATTATAATCTTACTGATAACCAATATACTCAGATTTCTTATCAGCACTTTTTCGCCCCTACCTTCGCAAAGATAATTCAATATTGTATTCATTCAAAGATTTTAATATGCGGTTTCGTTTCAATTAAATCACCTCATTCCTGCCATTAAGCCCATATTTTCTGATCCAATGTCATATTCTCTGTTAACTAATTAACAGTTAATTAAGCACATCATAAAACACCAGACTTTAACGGAATCTTTTACCTTTGTAGGTTGTACCTTAAACCAGCATGAACACATGATCAGTCCTATTGAAACCTATAAGCTGAAAAACCATGTCAGGATCGTTACGGCCGCCTCTTTGTTCGACGGGCACGATGCTGCCATTAACGTAATGCGACGTATCATTCAGGCCAGTGGAGCCGAAGTGATTCACCTGGGGCACAACCGCTCGGTTGGCGAGATTGTGCGTACTGCCATTCAGGAGGATGTTCAGGCCATTGCGATTACTTCCTATCAGGGAGGCCACCTGGAATATTTCAAATATATGTACGACCTGCTCCGTCAGGCAGGATGCGGGCACATCCGTATCTTTGGCGGGGGGGGCGGGGTTATCCTTCCCGATGAGGCCGAAGAACTCCACCAATATGGCATCACACGGATTTATTCGCCTGATGACGGCAGGGCGCTGGGCCTGCAGGGAATGATCAACGATCTGCTGGCGCAATCTGATTTTCCGACCGGCAATGACATCCAGCCCGACGCCGATGCTATCAAGGCTAAAAACCATCATGCCATTGCCAGACTTATCTCTGCTGCAGAAAATTACCCCGAACAGGTAAGGGAATTCATTGATAAGCTTGCAGCAAACACAACCTTAAAAGCACCCGTGCTGGGCATCACCGGTACAGGTGGCGCAGGAAAATCGAGCATGGTGGACGAAATCGTCCGGCGTTTCCTGCACGACCAGCCTGACAAAACCATTGGTATTGTTTCGGTTGACCCCTCAAAAAGAAAAACCGGCGGCGCACTGCTCGGCGACCGCATCAGGATGAACGCTATTGACAATCCGCGTGTGTTTATGCGTTCGCTGGCCACCCGCCAATCGAACTTAGCCATGTCGAAGTATGTAAAAGATGCCGAAATCATCCTTCAGGCTGCCGGATTCGATCTGGTAATCCTCGAAACCTCAGGCATCGGTCAGAGCGATACCGAAATCATTGACCACAGCGATGTTTCGCTCTACATCATGACACCAGAGTACGGCGCAGCCACACAGCTGGAGAAAATTGACATGCTCGACTTTGCCGACCTCATCGCACTGAACAAATTTGACAAAAGAGGCGCAATGGATGCCCTGCGTGATGTACGAAAACAATACCAGCGTAACCACAAACTTTTTGACAAACAGGTTGATGAGATGCCCGTCTTCGGCACGATTGCCTCCCAGTTTAACGACCCCGGAGTAAACCAGCTGTACATGGGTATCATTGCCAAACTGGACGAAAAAACAGGCCATAGGTTCGTCACAGCTATGGAACAAGCTGAAGAAATGTCAGAAAAGATTTTTATCATCCCTCCCAAAAGAGTACGCTACCTGTCTGAAATCTCTGAAACGGTAAGGCACTACAACACATGGGCTCTGGATCAAAGCCGCAAGGCACACCGTCTGCAGAGTCTTCGCGAGAGCCTTTCCATCATGGAAGCCTCTGAACTGCCGGCCGACACAAATACCATCAAGGCATTAATTAATAACGAACAACAACAGCTTGATTCTTTCACCTCGAAAATCATTGACGGGTGGTATGCCAAAAAGAAAAACTACGAGAACGAGTTTTATGTGTTCAAGGTGCGGGATAAGGAAATTAAAGTGGCCACCCACACCAAAAGCCTGTCACAACTGAATATCCCAAGGGTTTCCCTGCCTCCTTTCAGATCATGGGGCGAAATTGTCCGCTGGTCGCTGAAAGAAAACGTTCCGGGAGAGTTTCCCTTTGCTGCCGGTGTTTTCCCCTTCAAACGCGAAGAGGAAGATCCCACACGCATGTTTGCGGGCGAGGGCGGCCCCGAACGCACCAACCACAGGTTCCACTATGTATCACTGGGCATGCCGGCACGAAGGCTCTCCACTGCCTTCGATTCGGTGACTCTGTATGGCGAAGATCCCGACCGCAGGCCCGATATATACGGGAAAGTAGGCAATTCGGGCGTTTCCATCGCTTGCCTCGACGATGCCAAAAAACTGTATTCGGGCTTTAACCTGGCCGACCCAAAAACCAGTGTCAGCATGACCATCAACGGCCCTGCACCCACACTGGTTGCCTATTTCCTCAATGCAGCCATTGACCAGCAATGTGAACTCTACATCAGACAAAATGGCCTCGAAAAAGAAGTAAACGCCCTAATTGATGCCATCTACGCCGAAAAAGGCAGCCGACGTCCCTCCTACCAGGGAAAACTCCCTGAAGGTAATGATGGGCTGGGCTTGTTTCTGCTCGGAGTAACCGGCGACCTGGTTTTGCCAAATGAAGTGTACCAGCGAATCAAAACCGACACCATCTGCCGCGTCAGGGGAACCGTGCAGGCAGATATCCTCAAGGAAGACCAGGCACAGAATACCTGCATCTTCTCAACCGATTTCTCGCTGAAACTGATGGGCGATGTGCAGGAATATTTCATCAAAAACAACGTTCAGAATTTCTATTCCGTTTCCATTTCGGGCTACCATATTGCCGAAGCAGGTGCCAACCCTATCACCCAGCTTGCCTTCACCCTGGCCAACGGCTTCACCTATGTGGAATACTACCTGTCGCGTGGGATGGACATCAACGATTTTGCCCCTAATCTTTCGTTTTTCTTCTCTAACGGTATTGACCCTGAATTTGCCGTCATCGGAAGGGTGGCAAGGCTGATCTGGGCCAAAGCCATGAAAAATAAATACGGAGCCAACGAAAGGGCGCAGAAACTCAAATACCACATCCAGACATCGGGCCGATCGCTGCATGCACAGGAGATTGACTTCAACGACATCCGCACCACTCTGCAGGCACTGTATGCCATTTATGATAATTGTAACTCTCTGCATACCAATGCCTACGATGAAGCCATCACCACCCCTACCGAGGAATCCGTGCGCCGGGCCATGGCCATTCAGATGATCATCAACCACGAACTGGGACTGGCCAAAAACCAAAATCCGCTGCAAGGTTCGTTCATCATCGAAGAACTCACGGATCTGGTTGAGGAAGCTGTTCTGGCCGAATTTGACCGCATCACCGAACGCGGAGGCGTACTCGGTGCTATGGAAACCATGTACCAGCGCGGAAAAATCCAGGAAGAGTCGCTGTACTATGAAAACCTGAAACATTCCGGCGAACTGCCCATAATGGGCGTGAACACCTTCCTGTCGAGCAAAGGCTCGCCTACAGTGATCCCGGGAGAAGTTATCAGAGCAACTCCTGAAGAAAAAGAATACCAGATTGAGATGCTTGAACAGCTACACAAAACCTGGAAGAACGAAGTCTCCGGCGACATGGAGAAACTCCAAAATGCAGCCATCCACAACCAGAATGTGTTTGAAACACTGATGGATGTCAGCAAACGTGCCTCGCTGGGACAGATCACCCGAACCCTTTTTGAGGTAGGCGGACAGTACAGACGGAATATGTAGAAGCAAAATTTACTTCATACACCTTAATATGCAGCAACATGTTCAGAAATTCTGAACCATCTGCGACAGCAGTGTAATGGAGAAAAACGTCAGTACAAACCAACCCACAACCCCTTGTATAATACTGATATATAGGGGAATAATTTGCTCGGGTGTTTTTCCGAAGCCAAGTGAAACCAACAGGTTCATGCTTAATATGTAGCTGTTGATGAATTTGACAAGCACCACAAAAACAAAATAAAGCACCAGCAAAAAACCGATGCCAATGCTTGCGGTGACTTTTCTGCGGGCAGGAATTTGCAGCCAGCTGCCATGCAAAAACTCAAGTTTGTCGTAAATCCACAGTGTTAACCGATGTCTGAATTTCCATGCCCCATATAATGGAGCGCCCATAAACCTGATGGCTGCCGGAAGACTTGCCCTTCGGCTGTGATTTGCACTCCGAAGACTTTCGAATTGTTCGCTTTGCTCTTCCTGATTGTGACAATAGAGCTCCCTCAGACTTTTATCCGACATGAAGTATTCTGTCAGGATTTCATATTGACGTAAGAAATACCGGAAATTGATCCCGTCCCATTCGCTGAAGGTAAACATATAAAAAAGGGCAAACAGAAGGATAATCCATTGTATGACAAAAATTGAACGTGCCGGATTTGTTGCATAATCCGAAAGATGTTTTGCAATCCTGTTGAGATAATAAACAATCAAATAGTTGATTTCACCGGTTGTTTCATAAAGTTGCTTTTGCTGACGGGTTTGCAGGTCTTTAATCTCGATATAGCAGGCATTGGCCGAAATCTTGTCACCCCTTGTTTCATACATATCGTTAAACTTCTTATAACATGCCATCAACTCATTAAAAAACAATGTTCTGGAAACTGCCTCAGTGGATTTGGGCTGGTAAGGTAAATGCTTGTCAGTTCCTTCGGAAATAAAGACACAAAGTTTTTCGTTACTGAAGTTGTGCCATGGAAGGTTGGTGTTTTCGGCCGGGAAATCAAAATTCTGAACTGCAACATAACCGCAAATATCAAGGGAGTCGGCCAGAAAAGATTTTTCAATGCTGGCATCAGTGAAGTTAAGGGTATGGGCTCTTATAAACTGTAGAAACAACTTGCCAATAACAGCACCGCCCAAATTTATACTGTACAAGTTCTCTGGGAGTTGCCTGTCGAACTCCACCCTGAAAAGCTCTAGTGACTCAATGTGTGTGTTGTGAAGATCCAACTGATAAAATGTCTGCTCCTGATCAAGATTCGAAAACCAGTTGCTGTCGGCGGCAAAATAGCTGTTAATTAGACGGAATTCAGTAATTTTTTGATTGATTATCAGCTGGTTGACAAAAGTGCATTTCTCAATACGCAGTTGCTTCAGTCTGTTATCCTCGCCCGAAAAACGCAAGGTATGATTAAAAATGCAATTCTCGAATCGGATGGGATAAGCTCCAGTTTGGCTGCATTCATCGAATGTAACGGGAGTACGGGTCTGCAATCCGATAATATTCAGTCGGTTAAAATTCCAGTTACGAAAACTGATGGCATTTGAACCCCCCAAATCAATCGAGCAGTTGTATAAATACAACGACAAGGGTTTATCCGAAGGGGCTGGGATTTCATACACCTTGAAAAAGATTTTATCTACCAGAAAGCGATCATCATCTTTTGATAGGGTGATCAGAAGATCCTGCAGAAATATTTCATCCCCACCCGACCTTATCATACTTACCATCTCAGTCAGACTGATATTAGTACGCATAGCTTGGTCTTCCACTTCTTCCTCTTCGTCCATCTGTGCAAAAACCAATGTTAGCGGAAACATCAGAAGCCAGAGAAATAATGGAAATGCTTTCATGTTCTTTGTTTTGGTTTGAATAATCCGGACAACCCTCAAAGTTACAGAATATTTCAAAGGGAATGCCTTGTATATCTATAGTTTTCCGCAATTTTGCCCGTAGGGCATATAGTATTTCATAAACACCTAAAAGATCGCATTTACCCTGTAGGGGTTATACTCCCGGAATCATTTCTACCATATTTCTTGTTCATCTCCAACAGGTAAGAATTAACATTGATAGCCTGTTCGATGACAATACTATATCTCACGGGGAATTTATGCGATTTCATTGAGGTTCATACCTATAGTTAAGATATTAACCGGCAAGACTTTCTCATTCTCCGCAATTTTGCCCGTAGGGCATAAACTATTGTAACCCACCAAAAAAAAACTCTTGCATACCCTGTAGGGGTTATACACCCCGATTCGTTATCTGCAGAAACTTACCTTCATCCCCCGCAGGGAAAGTTGGTTCGGTTAGTCGTCTCACATCTTCAGCATATCTCTCCTCAGGTTCAGCTTCACCTGGGTGTTGTCGGCATCATAGCCAAGCTGCAGGTCGCCGGTATCCTTGAAGAGTTTTACTTCATTGAGGGCATAGCTAAGTGTTCCGTTGCTGATGTTGATGCCCGAAAACACTTCAATGCGGGCGTTGCCGCTCTTGTAAGTGACCACCTTGATGCGGGCATTGTCGTGCACCACAATCTTGTCAAACACCACAGGTTTTCCATCAGATGTTTTGATGGTGATGATGCCACCGGCATTTTTCATGAATCTGAGCCCCCCGAAACCGGCATAAAACTTAGGTGCTGACTTGACAAAGGCAGGGTTGTGTTTGTCGAACACCTGCTGCACATCCTTGCCGGGCAGTTCAAGGCTGTTGATCTGGATGAGCCTTATGGCGGCAAACAAACCGGCTATGGTTTTCTCATACTGCTCCTGAATGAGGGCATCATTCTCAGCCTTAAGGCTGGTGGCAGGACTAAAACCCGCCCCTGTATCGAAGTTCTTGCCATGCTGCACATTCATCCCTGTGGTGGCATAAAAGGCGCCGGTAATATAGGTGTTGTTGTTTGCGTCCACCTGCAGTCCGAAGTTTCTGAAATCTTCCGTTTCGTCAAACAACCGGGCCATAAATTTTTCACCCTGAGGGTCGAAAGCTGCGCTATACATCAGTCCTGCTTCCTGGTTCAATTTGTCTATCCCGGCTTTTACCGCCCATTTGAGCTGACCTTCGGTGCTTATGCGGGCCACAAACACATCGGCATTGGGAGCGGCTTCAAGCACTCCGCCTGCAAACTGCAGCCTGCCCCTGAACATACCCGCAAGTACCAGATCGCCATCAGCTGTGGCAGCCAGACTGTAAGCCAGGTTATCGGCATTACCGTTAAACGAGCGCGCCCAGCGCACTCTGCCTTCGGGTGTAAAGGAGACAAGAAAGGAGTTTCTGCCCTGATGCGCCGCTTCGAGCCGATAGTCACCAAAAATTGCCTTCTCGACAAAATAACCGCATACATAACGGTTTCCTGCAGCATCACTGATCACATCCTTCAGGCGATCGGCCCTGTATCCTCCCGACTGTCGCACAGCTTCCCAAATGTTGTCAGCACTTCTTTCCAAAGCCATGATGGGGATAATCTCAGGTTTTTGTCCGAGCGCAGCAGGCAACAGCATTCCGGGTGGGGCATTCACTACCGTAGGATCAGCTACCAGATAGTTGCATCCCTGAAAACTGACTGATTGGCCGGGTGCTTCTTTTCCAAGACACACCGCAGCAGCCATATGCCCGTCGAAGGCCAGGCCTATGGTGCTGAGCCCGGTAAGCTCACGCACGAGCCAGGTAAACAAAGCCGAACGATCCTCACAGTCCGAATAGCGATAATACAGCAATTCGTCAGCAAACATAAACTTCTCATAACCGAATTGCTCCTGATCAGTTTTGTATTCAAAAGCCTGTTGCACCAGCGCAAGCACCAAAGCTACAGCTTCATGGTGTGATTTACCCTGGATCAAGGGTATCAGGGCCTTCCTGAATGCATCTTTTGTACCTCCCCAAACGGCTGAATGAAAGTACACCACAGGCTCTGTAAGAGGAACCTGATCTAAAAACTTCATCAGGTTTTTGTTGAAAGGTACCTCAAACTGATGTTTTTGTCCCTGATGCTCAAAACGGATAACTTTCACGGCAATGTCGGATGGAAGGTTCAGCGGACTTTGAATGGTCAGGTCGGGGATAATGTCGGCCTCGGGGAAATCACCTTTGTAGGTAAAAACCTCTGCTGAGGTTTGCTCCATCAGGTAATAACGGGTTCCTTCGGACTCCAGATATGCTTTTCCATAAAGGGTCTGAATAGAGGGCATTAACAGGTACAAACGGTTGTCGCTAAAACCTATCCTGACTTTATACCGGGAGCGGGTAAGTACAAACCAACTCACTAAATTTTTCATGCTCGGTGCTTTAGGATACAGCGCTGCAGCAAATGATTCAACCAGTTTGCAGTAACCCCAGTCGTTTAGGTTAAGTCTGGTTTTAACAGCATCGAGCTGATTCGTGAGGTGGTTGTAGTTGGTCTGGCTCAGTATGTTCCAGTAATTGCTGATGGATTCGGGAGTTGTCTGTGTTATGGCTGTGGTGTTCAGCCGGCTGTCGTAGCTTATCTGAACATCTGCTCCATAATAGTTGAAGCTGAGTGTTTTCTGTTCAAAATTGGCCGGTTCGGTCTTCCGTATGTTGGGCAGTCTGGGCTCACGGCTTATGCTTTGTTTCGGAGGTGTATAGCTAAGCTGCATATTATGCTCCGAAATACCTCCCCTGAGTTCGGGCCTTTGTCCGGGTTTGGTGCCGGGTTGTGCCTTTACACCGGCATGCACATCAAAAGATTCGAAGGACTGCTTCAGAAAGTCGGCAAACTCACGGTCGATTTTCTCAACAAATGCGTTGAATCCGGCATGCACCTCCTGCTCAAACTTATTGAAATCCTTGTCAATCTGCTGCTGGAAATCTTCAAACGACTGCCCCCTAAGCGATATCGCACAACACATCATCAGGGAGACCACAACAATACCCAATTTGTTTTTCATGACATACCAATTGAAGATGATGAATGTATCTGAACCTAATGCTTCAACGACCACAAACTTTTGTGGCTATGGGAAGAAACACCTCTTAAGCCGGCTACTCAGAACTGCAGTGTTTTGGATATTTTCTGCTCGTCCATCCCGCCAACCTTCTTCAGTTCCTCGCGGATCAAATCCTTGGCAAGTTTCATCGCTTCATCTGTATTGTAGGCCAGCAATACACGAACTTCCACTTTTTTCTTGTCCACAATACGGAAGATTTCTAAAGCGGTTTTTGTGCGGCCAAGTTTCTGACTGTATTTCGACTGAAATTCGGCCATTGTCTGGGTGATCGAAGCGGCATCTTCCATGGAAAGCTGCTGGTTGCCAACGTTGTTCTTGATCCGGCCGGCAACTTCCGATGCAATTTGTCCGATCAGGTTGATCTTGGCCATTTCGTAGGCCTGAAGCTTGGCAGCTGATTGTGATTCTCCCACCGACGAAGCATCGGCTATAAAATATTTTTTCTCTCCCTTACCATCTTCTTCAGCGCCCATAAGCCATGAGGCTTCTACCTGTTTGGCCAGTGGTGGTTGACCCGGATTGACCTTGAATCCCTGCTTTTCGAGCTTTTTAGCTTCAGCACGGGCCTCTTTCATGGCCTTTTTGCTCACTTCTTTCTGCAACTCTTTCTTGCTTTGTGCCATAACCGGCTGCACAATGGCCAGTCCGACAAACAAAACGATCAGGATACTGATAACTTTTTTCATAGATGTAGTTTTAATTGGTTCTATTCATAACATTTTGCTTAAAAAACTAATTCGTACCCCCAAAGTTAGTGTTTTTCAAAGTACATTATGATATGGTTGCTTTCTGAACATGCAAACAATATGATTTCTAACGAAAGAATTTACTCCTGATCTCATGGCTTAACAACCGGAAAAAATTGAATATCAACTTTGATAATCATTCATGCTCAGTAATATCCGTATCATCATGTTAGGTTACTTGCTAAACAATACCTCTGCATTAGCCCGTTTCTGCCTGAATCTTTAGAATCATTCTAAATTGAATATTTTTCTTCAACAAATTCAGCATTATGCAGAAATCTGTCAATCAGACCTTAGCAAATAATGCCAAAAAACCCGTATCTTTGGTATAATCAATAAATAATTGATTATCAATATATTTATGTGATTTATCAAAACCAAACCCTGTCGGACAATTCCACAGACAAATGGCAAATGTCAATTGGCCATATTTCATGAAGTGGATTGCCTGCCCGGGCTGCACAAAACTGACACGCAATTCTGTCACCTATGACGAGCAACAAACTATTCCTTGGATTCAGAGAAACCGGAGAAACTGTTGAGTTAGGTATTGAAGCGCTACAGAAACACATCGCATGTTTTGGTGCATCCGGGAGCGGAAAAACCGTTGCCTGCAAGGTGATTGTCGAAGAAGTTGCCCGTGCTGGCATCCCGGTAATTGCTTTTGATCCGCAAGGCGACATTGCTTCCTTAATTCATCCGGAAACCGACAACCAACTACTTGAAAGCCGTGGTGTTTCCCCTGCCATCAGGGATGCCTATGCCCACATTGTGGAAGTGGTCATCTGGACACCCGGCAGTTCCAAAGGGCTTCCTCTCTCCATCAACCCTCTGGGATTTGATGAAGTATCTGACCTGTCTGCCGAAGACAGGCTCAGATTCCTTTCGGCCTCAGCCAAAAACGTAGCCGGACTTATTGGATATGACACGGACAATGATGACGGGAAATCGGCTGAATCGGCCCTCACTGTTGTGTTTGAATATTGTGCCGCCCGCCATATAAGCATGCGTAGTTTCGGAGAACTAATAGACCTGCTTACCGACCTGCCCGAATCAGTCAACAGCATCATCAGGCCCGTGATGCCGTCCCGCCCCATGGAAGAGCTGATCCGTAAACTCAGGCTGATGACTATGGGCTCGCGCAAACTGATATTTGAAACTGGTTTCCCGGCCAGCATCGAAGTCCTGCTCGGCCTCGACCAGCCCGAAAACCCACACACCAGAATCTCGGTCATTTACCTGAATACCCTTGGCAGCCAGCAGGAAAAAGAATTTTTTATGGCCAGTATCACGCAAATGCTCTATAACTGGCTGCTTCGAAACCCGCTGAAAAAAGGACAGGACGGCCTTCAGGCCTTGCTCTATATTGACGAAATTGCCCCATTCCTTCCCCCGGTGAAAATGCCTGCCTGCAAAGAGAGCCTGATGCTGCTGTTTAAGCAGGCAAGGAAATACGGCCTCGGATGCCTGATTGCTACCCAAAACCCCGGCGATATTGATTACAAATCCATTGCACAGATATCAACCTACTGCATTGGCAACCTGAAAACCAATCAGGACCTCAATAAAATCGAAACCCGACTTGAGGCAATCGCGCCTCAGCGAGCGAAAGAAATCCTGACACAGATACCCGCACTCAGCAGCGGTAATTTCGTCCTGTTATCACCAGATTCCTTCAGTGACGAGATCAGGTTTCGTATCCGATGGCTGGTCACAAGACACGATGTAATCAGCGAAGACCAACTTGCTGAATTAGTGTCTGGTGAAACAAGAAACCTCTACAGGGTACACGTGAAAAAGCCGGAGGACACGTTCCAATCAAACACCAACCCAACAACAACAGATACACCCGACAACCATGCAAACACTCATGATGCCGGCAAAAAAACATCTGAGCAGGAGAACGGCGATCTGGTTTTGATTGCAGCGCACCGAGTGTTTGAAGCCGATTTATTCAAAAAAATAAATCCTTTTCTGCCCGGCAAATTCTTTGGCCTGATCAGGTTTGAAAAACTTCAGGAAGCTTCCTTTGATTATATGCCGATCATTAAAATAGAAATGATTTACACAAAGCGAAAATCATGGTTCTCGAAACAATTGGCCGAAATCCCGCTAAACCTTTACCTGGACTACCGTTCATATGAAATTGTTACAATTAGCAGCAGGACGATACGATTTGAACCAATGGCAAGAATCGAGCCGCACAAAATTGAAGACTTTGACCAGAGGGTGCATTTCATTGAAGAAAAAAAAGAAAATGTAGGTTTCGATTTTAGAAAGTTGGGCCGGAAATTAGATCAGGAGGAGGTCAGCACTTTTATTAGCCGAAAATATAATGTCCGTGTCCAAAAAATCCGTCTGGTGCTCCTGCCTGTTTGGGATTGCCTGCTGAGCCATAAGCAATCAGCGGCTCAAAGAAGACTACTGCTTGATGCTTGTCTGGCCTTTAGGATAGAACATAAAACCCATATAATCTGAATCCTATGAAAAAATATCTACTCATGCTCACTGCTGTTTTGATGGCATTCGTACCTGTTAGGGCACAGGAAAATGAGGATGCATTTGAGAAATTCAAGCAGCAGGCCAACACTGATTTTGACACCTTTAGCGAATCGGTAAACCGACAATGGGATGATTATGAACAAGCCAGTAAAGAAGCCTTTGAGAACTTTAAAAAAGGCATCGAACTCAAGTGGGGAGCAACCAATTTCAAAGAATCCACACCAAAAGACTGGGTAGAATACAGCAATGACCAAATGACCCGCACACTGGTAGATTTTGAAACCGGCGAGGCCACCATTGAACTGCTCCTTAGCCCTGAAGAGGCAGCAAATGCTGATCTGGTGCGCAGAAAAATGAGCGAAGCCGTAAAAGACCTCTCTTCCACACGTGGAACATCAAAAGACTTTTCGATGGATTTTGAAGAACCCATGCCCCTCTCTGATCAGCCCGTGCTTAAAGACCAATTGGTGACCGAGGATGGAAAACCGGTAACCGGGAGCAACCTGAATGCCTTTGCTGATGAAGTGGTAGACAAAAAACCCATCGAAAAAAAGCCGGTAACAGGTGCCGATGAACAGAAAAGAGTGGTGGTTTCGGTGAAACTACCCCTGGCACCCAACAGCATACAGACAAGGGCCGAAAAGTTCTACGAACCCATCCGCACCTTCGCGGCACGTTACGACCTCGATCCTGAACTGGTGTTTGCCATTATGCACACCGAATCCTACTTCAACCCCAAAGCCAGATCACACGTGCCGGCTTTTGGCCTTATGCAGATCGTTCCGCGTTATGCCGGACGCGATGCCTATAAGTTTGTGCACGGCGAAGACCGCCTGCTCAACGAAAATTATCTTTACGAAGCCGAAAAAAATATTGAACTTGGTGCCGCTTACCTCCACATACTGCTGGTGAGAAACTTCGGCAGGGTAAACGACCCGCTCAGCCGTCTGTATTGCTCCATCGCAGCCTATAACACCGGTGCCGGCAACGTTAGCAGGGCTTTCATCGGCTCCACAAAACTTGGAGAAGCGATACCAAAAATCAACCAGATGAACTCCAGTCAGGTGTATGAACACCTCAGGGTATATCTGCCCTATCAGGAAACCAGAGACTATATCGAAAAAGTTACCAAACGCATGAATTCGTACCGTGACTGGATGAGTAACTGAACAAACTGAAAACACAAACCATATGAAAACAAAATCATTAATTAAACTATTGTTCACAGCCACTTTATTGTGGACATGGTCGGGACAGTTAATTGCCCAAAGGGTTGACTGTTACGTGGTGAAGGCTCCTGTGAAAAAACTGGACCAGGTAAGGAAAATAGGGGTTCTGGATTTCACCGGCCACTGGAAAGTGAAAACAACGCTCACAGATATGATCATTGCCGATCTGCTTAATGAACAAAGAGGCATACAAGACCTGAAGTCGGGCTTCATGGGTATGGGCAAAAAAATCGAAGGTGTAACCTATGTGAAAGGGTATAAGACTGATGTGTACACCGTAATTGAACGCAGTCAGATTGACAAGATACTTAAGGAGCAACGCTTCAGCCTGTCGGGGGCAATTGACGAAAATACAGCCGCGAAAGTTGGTAAACTGTTGGGATTGAATGCTATCATCATAGGTGATGCCAATTATGACCGTAATGATGAATACCCCAAAACAACAACCATTGGTCTTGATGGCAAAACCAAAGAAGTGCACTGCCACCAGCGAACAGTAACCGCACAGGCTACCCTGAAAATCATTGATGTGGAAACAGCCATCATCCTGGGAACAGAAACAGCAAGGGTGCCCTTTTCCGACAAAAAATGCGGCGACGATCGCTCCTCCATCGCCTCGGAGGATCAGCTGCTGAGCGCAGCCCTGCAAACCATTGCCCGCCAGTTTGTAGATTATTTTACACCCGGCTACGAACTGATGCGTTTTGATCTGGAAAAAATCAGGCTGAAAGAGGTACGGAAACAAGCCGACGAAGCTTCAAACTTCATCAGCAACGGCGATATGAACAGGGCACTGCCCCTCTTCCATGCCATTTACAAGGCCGACTCCTACAATCCCCAGGCGGCTTATAACCTGGCAGCCCTGTTCGAAATGGTTGGCTCATACACACAGGCCGTCGAATACTATTCTATCGCCTCAAACCTTCAGCCCACCAACACAACATACACCGCAGCCCTCAACAGGGCTAAGGCCGGTGCCGAAACACTCATCTTCCTGGAGCAAATGGGCCGTCCCATTCAAGCCTACGAAATGAGTTCATCACAAACAAACCTGCTTGCGAAAAGAATCAAAGCAAAAGGAAAAAGCACCGACAGGGTGCCGGTGTATGAACTACCAGCTAAAAATGCAAAAGTTGTCGGCAGAGTCCCGGGCGGGATCGAATTTCCGGTGCTGGAGCGAAAAGGCGATTGGCACCGCATCCAACTCCCCGATGGCAAAGAAGGTTTTATGCATAAATCCGACATAAACTAAAAAACACATGCTACGACACTTCCTCCTTTACACCGGCTTAGCCCTGCTTTCACTTCCCCTGCTGGCACAAAAACCCTTGTGGACCGACCCATCATGGCGAAACAACAACCGCAGTGATCAGGAATACTTCGTTTCCTTCATTTCAGGTTTTGCCACCGAAGGTCAGGATGCCAAAGAGCTACTCGATAAGTTCGAAGAACAGGCCAAAGGTGCCGTGATCCAGCAGATTCAGGTGAATATCGAAACCACCACCGACCTGATGGTTGCCAATATGAATGCCGAAACTACCGAAGCCTTCAGGTCGAAAAGCATGGCACTGGCCCGCGCCGACATTTCCGGACTGCGCACCGAAAGGTACCATGACCAGAAAAAACGCGAACTCTTCGCCATCGCCTGGGTGAAAAAGGCCGAACTGGTGTTCTACTACCGCAATTCGGTGGATAACCTCATCGGAAAAATAGAAACCAAAATTAAAGAAGCTGAAAACCTTCAGGGCAAAAAAGACAAAAGCCTGGCACTGAAAGCCTATTACGAAACCATGCCCGACTTCAACCAGTTGGAAGAAGCCCAGCTGATTCTGATTGCCTTAGGACTAAAGTCAGAATCTGACCTGAAGTTCGCAAAAGGCAACCAACTCAAGCTTCAGGTTAAAGATGGCATCACCGCACTGCAGCAAAGCCCGCGGGCCGACATCGAGGAACTTTCTTATTTCATGGCTTATGGATTATTTCTCCAACTGGGAACCCTCAGCGAATCTATGGCCCTGAAGCCGGTAACCTTCGAGTCATCGGGACTTAAAAGCGAGTTCTCCGACCGCTTCCATGAAGCTTTGTCGCGCAGCCTTGTGAAGGCAGGCGGATACAAAATTGCTGCTTCCGGCGCGAAATCGCTGCCCGTGCAGGCCGAAGGAACCTACCGCAAAGAGGGCGAAAGTCTGCGTGTTAGTACCGTAGTCAGGCACAACGGCCTGGTAACAGCCGCAGCAGAAGTAATGATGCCACTCAGCTGGATCCGCGAAAACAAAATAAACTGGGTTCCGGAAAACTTCGTGAACATCAACAAACTCAAAAACATCTCCCTTACCGCCCTCAGCGACGGACACGAAGCCCGTGCCGGTCGCCCGCTGAAAAAGCCGCTTGCGGTTAAGGTCATGTACGAAGGACAACCGCTTGCAAACGCACCACTTGTTTTTGTTGCAGACGAAAAAATACTGGCAAAGGCCACCACCAACAACATGGGTGTTGCCGAATCCAATTTCACTACACTGGAAGCGGCACTACAAACTCAGCTTGTGCTTGCCAGATTCGATGTAGCTGCCTTTGCCGGCATCGAAGAGGGCTCTCCTTTCCTGCGACAGGTTGAAAACACATGGCCTGTGACCCCCGCCCGGTTTATGGTAACCGTGAAACCACTTACCGTGCTCATCAAAAGCATGGAAACACTGCCCTATAACCACCGGTTCAAAGTAAACATCCTGGAACCTGTAGCAAAAAATATACTCGCCGAAAACGGCTTTGCCTTCACCGAAATACCATCCGAAGCCGACCTGATGCTGACCATTGATGCCTATGCACGCTACGGCAGCAGCGAACAAGGCATATATTTCGCCTTTGTGGATGCTACCATCGCCATCACCGACCTGAACAGCGGACTGGAAACCTTCAAAAAGAGCTATTCCTCAATCAAAGGTGCCGGAGCCGATTTCCAAAGGGCCGCCATCAAAGCTTTTGAAGCAACAGCAGATGAAATCAAGGCTTCATTACCCGAAAAAGTGCACTGAGACTCCGCTTCTGGCCGCTTTATATTCTTGCCGTTTGTACGTTTTCTGTTCTTAATTACTTTCTTCAGGCCAACCGCTAAAGATGGGTACAAAGATGTACTTTTGCACCGCATTACCTTAATCCTGCACCAAATATGCTGATGTACATCCTGTTTGTTATTGGTTTCATCATCCTGATCAAGGGCGCTGACCTCCTCGTGGAAGGGGCCTCGTCAATAGCTGCCCGCTTCAACATCCCCAGTCTGGTCATCGGCCTCACCATTGTAGCTTTTGGCACTTCGGCACCCGAACTTTTTGTGAACCTCATTGCCAGCTTCAACGGCAATACCGACATCGCCATCGGAAACGTGCTCGGAAGCAACATAGCCAATGTGCTGCTCATCCTTGGGGTTGCGGCAATAATCTACCCGCTTTCGGTGCAAAGTTCGACAGTATGGAAAGAAATTCCCTTCAGCCTCCTGGCAGCGGTTGCCTTGTGGGTGCTGGCCAATGATGTCATGCTCGATGGTGATGCCGGCAGTTTCATCGGACGCACCGATGGTATCATCCTGCTGCTCTTCTTCAGTATCTTTATGGTGTATGTGTTCGAAATTTCCTTCCGCCACAAACCGGCCGAAGAAGAAATTGCTGTGGGCAGGCTAAGCATCACCAAATCGGTGGTGTTTATCATGGCCGGACTTGCCGGACTGGTCTTCGGAGGGAAATGGATTGTCGAAGGAGCTATTCACATCGCCAACCTGCTGGGTGTGAGCGAATCACTGATCGGGCTTACCGTAGTGGCTGTGGGCACCTCGCTGCCCGAACTGGCCACTTCTGCCGTTGCTGCCTACCGCAAAAATGTGGATATAGCCGTAGGTAATGTGGTGGGATCGAATATCTTCAATATTTTCCTGGTACTCGGCACCAGCGCCACCATCAAGCCGCTGCCGTTCAAGCCTGCGAGCAACTTTGATATGTTCGTGGTAATGTTTTCCAGCGCCTTATTGTTCGCCTTCCTCTTTGTAGGGAAACGCCACCGCATCGAACGCTGGCAGGGCATCATGTTTCTGGTGTTTTATGTGGCCTATACGGCCTACCTCATCACCGCTTGAGTTTGTCAGCCTAAACCCCTGATCTTTTTAGAGATTATACCGTAAAGCTGATCCACAGACACTCGTTCCTGTTTCATGCTGTCGCGGTCGCGGATGGTGACGGTGTTGTCGTCCAGCGACTGGTGATCCACGGTCACACAATAGGGTGTTCCGATGGCATCGTGGCGGCGGTAACGTTTGCCGATGGCGTCCTTTTCTTCGTAGTGGCACATGAAATCCTGTTTCAGCATGTCCATGATCTCGCGGGCTTTCTCGGGCAGGCCGTCTTTTTTCATCAGGGGCAGCACAGCCACCTTGTAAGGCGCCAGCACAGCAGGGAGTTTCAGCACCACGCGTTCGGAGCCATCTTCGAGTTTTTCTTCGTTGTAGGCATGGCTCAGCACGGCCAGAAACATCCTGTCGAGGCCGATGGAGGTTTCCACCACATACGGAACGTAGTTTTCGTTCAGTTCGGGATCGAAATACTGGAGTTTCTTGCCCGAAAATTTCTGATGCGCGCCCAGGTCGAAGTCGGTGCGCGAATGAATGCCTTCCAGCTCCTTAAAGCCGAAGGGAAACTCAAACTCTATGTCGGCGGCTGCGTTGGCGTAGTGGGCCAGCTTGTCGTGGTCGTGAAAACGATATTTTGAAGCAGGGATACCCAGTGAAAGATGCCATTTCATCCGTTGTTTTTTCCAGTATTCGAACCATTCGAGCTCTTCGCCGGGTTTCACGAAGAACTGCATTTCCATTTGTTCGAACTCGCGCATGCGGAAGATGAACTGCCGGGCGACGATCTCGTTGCGGAATGCCTTGCCCGTTTGCGCAATCCCGAAGGGGATTTTCATCCTGCCGGTTTTCTGCACGTTGAGGTAGTTCACGAAGATGCCCTGGGCTGTTTCGGGCCGCAGGAATATTTCGCTGGCGCCTTCGGCTGTTGAGCCCATCTGGGTGCTGAACATCAGGTTGAACTGCCGCACTTCGGTCCAGTTGCGCGAGCCGGAGATAGGGCACACAATGCCCAGCTCTTCGATGAGTTTTTTGATGTCGTCCAGGTCGTTGTTTTCGAGCGAACCGAAAAAACGTTTCCGTATGGCTTCCACCTGGGCTTTGTATTCCATCACCCTGGGGTTGGTGGTCACAAACTGTTGTTCATCGAAACTCTCGCCGAAGCGTTTGGCGGCTTTCTCCACTTCTTTGGCTATTTTATCTTCGATTTTAGCCATATGGTCTTCCACCAGCACATCGGCACGGTAGCGTTTCTTGGAGTCTTTGTTGTCAATGAGCGGGTCGTTGAAGGCATCCACATGTCCCGAGGCCTTCCAGATGGTGGGGTGCATAAAGATGGCCGAATCAATGCCGACAATGTTCTCGTTCTGCTGCACCATAGCCTTCCACCAGTAGCTGCGGATGTTGTTCTTAAGCTCTACGCCGTTCTGGCCGTAGTCGTACACGGCGCTGAGGCCGTCGTATATCTCACTCGACTGAAACACAAAGCCATACTCCTTGGCATGGGCTGTCAGTTTCTTAAAAAAATCTTCCTGGTTCATCATGCCGCAAAATTAGACAAATTAGCGTGTTGGCAAAGGGGGGGAGGGGAATTTTGGGGTGATGGCATGATGGAAGGTGACTGAAAACACTCGCGTTATTGAAGAATTTGTCTCATTATTGCAATAAAACCAGTGTATGACAGAAAATGAACTTTCAAATAAGATAATTGGAGCAGCTATAAAGGTGCATATGGCACTTGGTCCCGGTTTGCTTGAGAGTGCTTATCAGGAGTGCCTGTTACATGTTTTGCGAAAGGAAGGGTTAAAGGTGGAAAAAGAGAAGACAATGCCATTGGTTTTTGAAGAAGTTAAGCTGGATTGTGGTTACAGAATTGATCTGTTGGTGGAAAACAAAGTAGTCATTGAAATTAAAAGTGTTGAATCACTTAATGATGTGCATTTGGCTCAAACATTAACCTATTTGAAGTTGGGTGATTTTAAATTGGGGCTGCTCATTAACTTCAATGTAGCATTTTTAAAACAGGGTATAAAACGAGTAGCCAATGGAATGTAAGCTATGCGGTTGATGTTTTTTTAACCGCTAAGGACGCAATGTAATACGCAAAGAACGCAATGTTGGTTTGCGGTTAAACCCTTTGCACACTTTGCGTTAATTCATTTCTAACCGCAAAGAACGCAGAGTATTACGCAAAGAACGCAATGTTGGTTTGCGGTTGATTCCTTTGCGCACTTTGCGGTTAAACCCTTCGCGAACTTTGCGGTTGAATATTTTAAACGCAATGAACGCAGAGTATTACGCAAAGAACGCAATGTTGGTTTGCGGTTGATTCCTTTGCGCACTTTGCGGTTCTCTCCTTTGCGCACTTTGCGGTTGAATATTTTAACCGCAATGAACGCAGAGTATTACGCAAATCGCAAAAGCACCATTATCTAATTAGATTTAGATACCGCCATGTGTAAGAGAAAGACAATAACATAGAAAAATTGAAAAGTAAACCATTGTGAAACGGCAGATAAACGAAATATTGACAAGACAAGAAATCCGATCCGCCTACATTAGATTGCGGACGGACAGGCATTCAA
>Ga0351836_1048_pt1 | contig 22539 bp, 16 predicted proteins | sample BONcelHFGM3001D4_FD_206749 | JGI IMG/M metagenome (GOLD analysis project Ga0351836, IMG submission 206749) | Enriched cells from coal bed in the Powder River Basin, Montana, United States - BONCAT cells FGM rep1 HSBNCT.FGM.300.1.D4 ... | reverse complement strand
CCTTTGATTGCAAAAGCGGTACAGAAGGGGGGCAAAAGATGAATACTGCCGTAGCTGACGAAACCGTATTGGAACTGAAAAACATTTCAAAGGAATTTCCAGGGGTCAAGGTGCTGAAGGAGGTGAATTTCGATTTAAAGAAAGGGGAGGTGCATGCGATTGTCGGGGAGAACGGGGCGGGGAAGTCCACTTTGATCAAAATCCTCGCCGGCGTCTATCCGCCCAACGAAGGGGAGATTTACCTGAATGGCCAAAAGGTGCGGATCAAGAGCCCCAAGGAGGGGATCGATTCCGGGATCAGTGTCATCTATCAGGAATTCAACCTGATTCCCTACCTCTCGGCGGCCAAGAACATCTACCTGGGCAGAGAGCACCGTAGGAAACTTTTCCCTCTGTTGATCGATTACCCGGCCCTCCATAGGGATACGAGGAAGATGTTGGAATCGATCGGGAGCACCATTGACCCCAAAACGAAGGTCAACGATCTGGGGGTTGCCCAGAAGCAATTGATCGAGATGGCCAAAGCCCTTTCCCTGAACGCCTCAATACTGGTCATGGATGAGCCCACGGCGACGCTGACGGAAAGGGAGATAAAAGAATTGTTCGCTGTCATCAGGGATGTCAAGAAAAAAGGGGTCAGCGTCATCTATATCTCGCACCGGCTCGAGGAGATTTTCGAAATTGCCGATCGCATCACCGTGCTGCGCAACGGTAAGGTCATCAAAACCATCCGTATCGATGAAGTGAAATCGGTGGATGAAATCATCGAGAGTATGGTCGGCCGCAGCATGGCTGCCTATTTCCCGCGTGAGTTTGCTCACGACAAGGGAGAAATCGCCCTGGAGGTGAAGCATCTCACCCAGGAGAAACTGTTCCAAGATATCAACTTCTATGTCCGCTTCGGAGAGATCGTCGGCTTGTCCGGTCTGGTCGGCGCCGGACGCACCGAAGTCGCCCGCGCCATCTTCGGCGCCGATCCATGCAAATCGGGCGAGATTCTCCTTTTCGGTAAACCGATCAAGCCCACACCCCAAAAGGCGGTGGCATGGGGTATCGGGTTCGTCCCGGAGGAGCGGAAACAGGAGGGACTCTGTCTTATCCTGCCCATTCGGGACAATGTGACGATGGCCAACTTGCCGCGCTTGTTTCCCAGCGGTTTCATCAACCCCAAGAAGGAATCGACCCTGGTGGGTAAATTCATTAAAACGCTGAAGATCACGACCCCTTCAATGATGAGAACGGTGAAGTATCTCAGCGGCGGTAACCAGCAGAAGGTGGTCATGGCCAAGTGGCTCTGCACCCAAGCCAAGGTATTCATCTTCGATGAACCGACCCGCGGTGTGGACGTCGGAGCGAAGGCAGAAATCCATCAGTTGATGGACGAACTTGTCCAGCAAGGCGCTGCGGTGCTGATGATCTCTTCCGAGCTGCCGGAAGTATTGCACATGAGCGATCGCATCTACGTGCTGAAGGAGGGCCGGATCGTGAAGGAACTGCAGCGTGAAGAGGCAGACCAGGAAACCGTCTTGAAATATTCCCTTGGCGGGAGGAACGCATGAAAATCATCTTCACTGATTACAAAAATATATGGAAGAAAGTACCCTGCGCGTACTGTGCCGTCCTTGTGCTCGTCATCTTCTATACGGCCTTCACAGACCATTTTCTGACAGTCGAAAACTTTGTCAACCTCATTCAGCAGGCGACCCTGCTGGGCATCCTCTCCCTCGGCATGACGCTCGTTATTTTGACGATGGGGATAGATCTGTCGGCAGGCATGATCGCCACCCTCTGCGGGGTGGTGCTCGCCCTCTACCTGAAAAGCGGCGGCAGCATTCTCGGGGCGCTCCTCGTGAGTATGGGGGTCGGGGCTCTTGCCGGCTTCTTCAACGGCATCTTTATTGCCATCTTCCGGATGCCGCCCTTTGTCGTTACCTTCGGCACCATGGGGATGTGCATCGGGCTTTCATTGGCACTTACCGACGCGGCCTCCATCCCCGGTCTCGGTGAGGATTTCATGTGGATCGCCAATGGCTTTGTGGGGGGGATTCCCTTTCCTTTGATCGTCCTGATGGTCTTGCTCGCCGTAGTGTATATCATTCTGTTTCACACCCGGCTGGGAACCTATATCTTTTCATTGGGGGGAAACGAAGAAGCAGTCCGCCTATCCGGAATCAATACGGTTTTCTATAAAGGTGCCGTGTATGTCATCGCAGGGATGCTTTACGGGATCGGGGCACTGATCATGACCTCCCGGATCAATGCCGCCCATCCGCTGGTTGGCTTCGGCCTGGAATTCGAGGCTATTGTTGCCGTCATCATCGGCGGCACCGCCTTTACCCTGGGGCGGGGAGGAAACCCCGTCGGCACCCTCATGGGTGCGGCAACGATTGCGATCCTGAAGAACGGCATGCAAATCATGGATGTACACCCGTCCCTGCAGATCGTCTTGGTCGGTGTCTTCCTGATTTTGGCTTTGATCTATGACACATACCGCGAGAAGGCTGAGCAACGTTCATAAAGCCATAAGGAGGATTTCATGTTTTTCAGACAATATGCCGCATTGCTTCTAAGATTCAGCACCCTGATCGTCATTTCGGTTTTCCTGGCGGTCATGAGACCCGAATTCTTAAACGTCGACAATCTCACCAATGTCCTGCGCCAGTCATCACTGCTGTTCCTGCTGGCCTCCGGCCTGACGGTGGTTGTCCTGACCGAAGGGATCGATCTGTCCATCGGCGCGGTCCTGGCACTGTCGGCTTGTGTCATGGCGACTCTGCTGAAAAGCCACGGTCTACTCTTGGGCATTGGTGTTGGGATTGCCATCGGGGCCGCCTGCGGACTGGTGAACGGCACATTGGTGGCGTTGATCGGCTTGCCGTCTTTTATCGCCACCTACGGCATGCTCTGGATCGCAAAAGGGCTGGCCGTCATCTTCATGAAGGCGGAAATCATCTGGGGCTTCCCCAAGTCATTCCGGTTTTTCGGCACCGGTCATGTATTCGGTATTCCCACACCGATTATCGTGATGCTGGTGGTGTTGGCGATCCTCTTCTACGTCCTCAAGTATACCAATCTGGGACGGTATATCTACAGTATTGGCGCCAACAGCACGGCGGCGAAATTTTCAGGCATTCCCGTCACCAGGACACTCTTGATCACCTACACCCTGAGTGGCGTCCTCTGCGCCCTTGCAGGGGTTCTCTATGTTGCGCGGGTGAACTCCGTGGAGGCCGGCATCGGCGACACACTGCTGCTGCCAGCCCTGGCCGCCGTGACCATTGGCGGGACCTCTCTTTTTGGCGGGGAAGGCGGTATCGGCGGCACGCTGCTGGGTGCCGTCATCATGAGTGTCCTCATTAACGGGATGAACCTGATGGATGTGATCTCCCACTGGCAGAATTTTGCAATCGGTGCGATCGTCATTATTGCTGTATTGGTGGATCAGTTGGGATCGAAAAAAGTATCGGCCCACTGATGAGGCGCAAACGGCTTATGAATCAAGAGAAAGGGGGTGAGCAAAGATCAAATGGGCGGTTACAAGTGTTATACGGAAGCAGTGTGTCGCATGGAGCTCCCGGCTCAGAGGGACCGCTGACGATATCACCGCACTGCACGGGAAAGGTGTCATACCCAAGGCGGAAATGAAACAACCATTTTGGAGAGGGGGATTTATGAAGCTCGGTAAGAAAGTGCTGGTTTTGGTCGCCGTTGTTTTTTGCATCTTTTCCCTCAGCCGTCCCGTGGCTGCAGCAGACAAGGAGAGATGGGTCGTTTTTTCAGTGAAAAACATCGTCAATCCTTTCTGGAAAGCCTGCTGGGTGGGAGCCCAGAAGGCGGCTGCGGAATACAAGGGGATCAAACTGACCTACACGTCGCCCACCACCTCGGACAGCATTGAAGAGCAAATGCGGATCTTCGACGACATCATCCTGAAACGGCCCGACGCCATCGTCTTCGTGCCGACGGATTACGTGGCCCTGGCCCCTACGGTCGCCAAGATGAACAAGGCGAAGATCCCCGTTTTCAACTATTGTAACGAGTTGACCGGCGGTACGTACGAGACCTATGTGGGAAGCAACGACGAACAACTGGCCTATGAAAACGCCAAGAACGTCTTCAAGGCGGTCGGCAACAAGGGTAATGTCATCATCCAGCACGGGGTTCCCGGTGCCATCACCGCCCAGGACCGCGTCAAAGGATTCAACCGTGCCATCAAGGACACCCCGGGGATGAAGCTCCTCACCACGCAGCCGGCCGATTATAACCGGCTTAAGGCCATGCAGGTCATGGAAAACCTGTTGCAGCGCTACCCGAAGATCGACGTGGTCCTCGCCGCCAATGACGAGCAGGCCCTGGGCTGCATCGAAGCGATCGATGCCGCCGGAAAACTGGGGCAAATTAAGGTTACGGGAACGGATGCCAATCCCGAGGCGGCCGCGTCCATCGCTGCCGGCCGTCAGTTTGCGACCGCCGATTACAGCGGGCACGATCAGGGTTACATCGCCACGAAGGCGGCGCTCGAATATCTGAACGGCAATAAGGTTCCCAAGAAGGTCTTCCTGCCCGTGGTCCTCGTGACCAAGGAAAACGCGAAGGCCTGGATGGTACCGCCCGAACAGAAACCGAAACCCGATTACGACAAGATCGTTAAAAGCGCCAATGCAACATGGTAACTCCACCATTTCGTAGTGCACCGCATGTCCGGTAGTAAGTTCGAAATGAACGGGGGGTTGCTTTTTGCAGAAGCCCCCGTTCTTTTTTAGAAATAATGCTGTTGGGAGCAAATAATGCTTGACAAGTCCAAGGAAATCGCATAAGGTCCCGCCACTCCAATTACCCAATTGTCATCAAAAGTGGATCCCCCATCTGGTGACCTGTCCCAATGAGGGATTTTTTTATTTTTTAAACCGGATCGCCCCAGCGGCGATACCATGAAGGAAAAGATATGACGACCAAGCTAGATAAAGTAAGAAACATCGGCATCAGCGCCCATATCGACTCGGGAAAAACAACTCTCAGCGAGCGGATCCTTTTTTATACGAAACGTATCCATGCGATCCACGATGTCAAAGGCAAAGACGGCGTGGGGGCGACCATGGATTCCATGGAATTGGAGAAGGAACGCGGGATCACCATCGCTTCCGCAGCGACCTTCTGCGAATGGAACGATCATGAAATCAACATTATCGATACGCCGGGCCATGTCGATTTCACGATCGAGGTCGAACGGTCCCTCCGTGTCCTGGACGGGGCGATCCTGGTTCTGTGTTCCGTGGGCGGGGTGCAGTCCCAGTCGATCACCGTCGATCTGCAGATGAAGCGCTACCAGGTGCCCTGCATCGCCTTCATCAACAAGTGCGATCGAAGCGGCGCCAATCCGGACCGGGTGATCGGCCAGCTGCGGGCGAAGCTGGGACACAACGCCGTGGCCCTTCAGATCCCTATCGGCCTGGAGGCGGATTTCCAGGGCGTGGTCGACCTGCTTTCCATGAAGGCCCTGTACTTTGACGGCGACAACGGCGAAAAGCTCCGCATCGAGAAAATCCCGGAATCGTTACTGCCCGAGGCCAAGAAGCGCCGCGAGGAAATGGTCGATGCCGCCAGCATGTTTTCCGACCAGCTCACGGAGGCCGTCCTCGAGGAGAAGCCGATCACCGAGGCATTGATCATCGAGGCGATCCGCAAGGGGACCCTGGAGCGCAAGCTCACCCCCGTGATGGTCGGCTCGGCTTACCGGAACAAAGGGGTTCAGCCGCTCCTCGATGGAGTGACCCGCTATCTTCCCTGTCCGGCCGATATCGAGAACAACGCACTAGATTTGGATCACAACGAGGCCATGGTGAAGCTGTTACCCGACCCTGACCTGCCGATCGTGGCCCTGGCATTCAAACTGGAAGATGGCCCCTACGGTCAATTGACCTATGTGCGCGTTTATCAGGGCACCCTGGCCAAGGGGGCAATGATCGTCAATACTCGAACCGGGAAAAGAACCAAGGTCGGCCGTGTGGTCCGCATGCATGCCGACCAGATGGAGGATATCGAGGCAGTCGCCGGTGGATACATCGGGGCCCTTTTCGGTATTGAATGCGCCTCCGGGGACACCTTCGTCTCGCCCGGCCTGAACATGACCATGACTTCGATGTTCGTCCCGGAGCCGGTCATTTCGCTCGCCATCTTTCCCAAGGACAACAAGTCGCAGATCAACATGTCCAAGGCCCTGAACCGCTTTACCAAGGAGGATCCCACCTTCCGGACCCACGTCGACGAGGAAACGAGCGAAACGATCATCGAGGGAATGGGCGAACTGCACCTGGAGATCTATGTCGAGCGGATGAAGCGCGAATACAATGCCGAGGTGGAGACGGGCAAGCCCAGGGTGGCCTATCGCGAGACGATCACCCAGAAGGCCGAATTCAACTATACCCATAAAAAGCAGACCGGCGGTTCGGGGCAGTACGGAAGGATCGCGGGCTACATCGAACCGATCACCGAGGGGACGGAAGATTTTCTCTTCGTCAATGAAATCAGGGGTGGGTCGATTCCCACCCAGTACATCCCCGCCTGCGAAAAGGGCTTCCTGCAGTGCATCGCCAAGGGTCCGAAGCTCGAGTTTCCTGTCACCGGCGTGAAGATCGTGATCAACGACGGCGCTTTCCATGCCGTCGATTCCTCCGATATGGCCTTCCAGGCCGCAGCCCGGGGGGCATTTCGCGAGGGGTATATGAAGGCCAAGCCGGTGATCCATGAACCGATCATGAAGGTGGTCGTCGAATCGCCGACGGAATTTCAAGGGGCGGTCATGGGGCTGCTCAATCAGCGGCGCGGCATGATTGTCGGGGCACAGGACGAGGGGGTCATGACCGTCGTCGAGTCCCAGGTGCCGCTTGCGGAGATGTTCGGGTTTTCCACCGTCCTGAGATCCGCCACTCAGGGCAAGGCCCAGTTCACCATGGAGTTTGCGCTTTACCGTCAGGTACCACAGTCCATTGCGGAACAGATCGCCGAAGAGGTGGCATTGCGAAAGAAAAACGCGGCGTGAGTACCGGAGCGGCAATTTTCTATTTGACCGGTCGTACCGGCAGGACGCACACATCAAAATATAGGTATATTCATATGATCAAACAAGAATTGATCCTTCGCAATCCGCTGCGGCATCTGGGCTTTGAAAGGGAAGAGATACTTCCCGCCGGGGGCTTCGGTGCCGTTCTGGCCAATGCCGGGGTCGGCAAGACGGCCCTCTTGGTGCAATTGGCCCTCAACAGTATGTTGAGAAACCATAATGTCTTGCACATCAGCCTGAACGACCCGGTCAACAAGGTCACCCTCTGGTACCGGGAACTGTTCAAGCATCTCGCCGGTCCCCATGAATCGCGGGAGGTAAAGCAGCTATGGGATTCCATATTGCCCCATCGCTTCATTATGACCTTCAGGGAAGAGAGCTTTACGGTACCCAAACTGGAGGAACGGTTGAACGATCTGACCGTCCAGGGCATTTTCAAGCCCGAAATGATGATCATCGACGGACTGCACTGTGATTCTCCCCAGCGGGCGCTCCTCGAATCGCTGAAGGGGCTTGCAGAAAAAATCGGCGTCTCCGTCTGGTTCACCGTTCACGTCCACGGTTACGAAAAACCCGGGGCTGATGGGCTGCCCCTCACCTTTGCGCCAATTGCCCTTCTCTTCGACCTCTTGCTCGAGTTGCAGACCATGCAGACCAATGTACACATCAAGATCCTCCAGGGAGCCGCGGCGACCGTTCCCGCGGAAGACTTGCTCCTGGACCCCTCGACCATGCTCATCAAGGAAAAACCGTAAATCACCTTCAGGCTTGCCCCGGGATCAGTGTCGTACAGATCCCGGGGCAAGCCTGATTGGACTCCGCTGGTACGTTCCCATTTTCTTCTTCAACCGTCCGTTTCGCCTTGACAACACCTATTGAATCCATTAGCGTACCCAACAGTTCGGGAGTTTGAGGAGGGAAACTATGATTGGTGTGCTGATCACAACCCATGGCAATCTGGGGGTTGAACTGATTAAAGCGGCGGAAATGATCCGCGGCAGCCTCAAGGGGGTCATCCCCGTCTCCATCGATCAAACCAAGAGTGTCGAGGATCTGAAAAAAGAGATCAGCACTGCGATCAAGAAGCTCGATCAAGGCCAGGGGGTCCTGATCCTGACGGATCTCTTTGGCGGGACGCCCTCCAACATCTCCCTCTCCTTCCTCAAAGGAGGGCGGGTCGAGGTGATCACGGGCGTCAATCTTCCCATGCTGCTCAAAATCACCGATATCCGCGAAGGCACGGCACTGAAAGACATTGCGCTGCAGGTCAAGGAGTACGGGATCAAAAACATCTCACTGGCCAGCGAGATTCTCAGCAAAAAGGTCGGCGGGTAAGCCATTGCAGGGACCATTGGACATAGCCCTCGTGCGGGTGGACAACAGGCTGGTTCATGGTCAGATCCTGGAGGCTTGGGTCCCCTTTCTCAAGGCCGACTGCATCATCGTCGTGGACGACGATGTCGCAGCCGATTTCTTTCGCGAATCGGTTATCCGCATGTCAGTCCCCCGGGAAGTCGAGGTCCTCATTAGTTCTGTCACGGAGTTTTCCGATAGGTTCGCCTTCCACCGCGGGCACGGTCGGAAAACCATCGTCCTGTTAAGCACGATCGCCGATGCATTGTCCATCCATCGTTTCGGATTCCACTACTCGAAACTGAACATCGGCAATGTCTACAACGATCACTGCCGGATCTGCTGCACCCCCTCCGTTCTGTTGAGCGATGATGATCTCAACGCTATCTCCGCCCTTCATGAGGAAGGCGTTCTGATCGAATTGCGGCGTGTCCCTCGGGAGAAACCCAACGATTTTTATGAACTCGTCCAGCATGTAAAATCTTAAGCATTGGGTTAGCGATGAGCACCAGCAGCTTGATAATGAACGTGATTATCGTCTCATTGGCAGGGGCCATGCTATGCCTGGACCGGGTGGTCGCGCAGTTGGCCATCTCCCGGCCAGTTGTCGCGGCACCGCTCATCGGCTGGTGGCTGGGTGATCCCTATACGGGTCTCGTCGCCGGAGCCTTCGTCGAGCTCTTCTGGATCGATCGCCTCCCGCTGGGAACTTATATACCACCGAACGAAACGGTGGTCGCAATCTTGCTCACAGCCAGCGTCATCCTGTCTGCGGGGCTGATAGGTACGCACCCCCCGGGACTCCTCGCCCTTGCGTTTCTGCTCTTCGTCCCCCTGGGGATCGCCGCCCAGAGGCTGGAATGCCGTCTCTGTCGAAAGAACGAAGAGGTCTTTCGAGAAGTGCAAGCAGATGCAGACCGGGGGGATACGTGGGCAATCACCCGAAAACATCATCAGGCGATCCTCCGCTATTATCTGGCGGCTGCCGGCCTTATCGTCGTCTTTCTGCCGATCGGGATCGCCTTGCTGAGCTGGGGATATCCGCGGTTACCGGGATTCATGTCGCGCGGCCTCGAAATCCTCTATGGGGTACTGCCCCTGATCGGGTGCGCTGTGGCGCTCCAGACGATCTCGGTTCGCGGCGCGCTCCCCGTTTTCTGCGGCATCTTTCTGGCGGTCACGGTCATGATCGCCTTGATGCGGGGGATGTGATATGGGGGAAAACAGTCTGACCATCGGGCCCTGTCGTGAAGAGGAACTCCCCTCCCTCTTTGCGATCGCGAGTGAATCCTTCGCAACCTCCTGGTCAGAGGAGCAATTCCGCCGGGAGTGGTCGCTTCCCCTCTCCACGATTCTTGTGGCCAGAAGGGGCAGCCCATCAACTCCGGTCATCGGTTATATCGTCTATTGGCTGATTGTTGACGAGCTGCATATCCACGACATCGCTGTGCACCCCGATAAGAGGCGCCAGGGCGTCGCTTCCCGACTCTTGACCGCAGCGACCCGGCAGGCGCTCTCCCGGGCGGCACGCCGAGCGACCCTGGAAGTGAGAAGCACCAACCGACCCGCACGGCAGCTGTATGAAAAGCACGGATTTGACGTCCGGGGGATCCGCAAGGGGTATTACTCGGATACGGGGGATGATGCCCTGATTCTGTGGGCGGAGCTGGGCAAGACAAACGACGATCTTTGCGGGTGTCCGTAAACGAAGGAGGAGCAAGCTGGTGAATAGCAAGAGCCTGACCAGGGGGGAAGTCATGGAGCAAAAAGAGGTTGCCCCCAGTCATTTCGAGATGAGACTACGGTTGCCCCTCTCCTTTACCGATCCGCTTCCGGGGCAGTTCGTCATGATCCAGAGTGCCGGCCACAAGGAACCTCTGCTGGCAAGACCGCTGAGTGTATACGGGTTCTCACGCCTGGCCGAGCACAGCGTCCTGGAGCTCCTGTATCGCATCGCCGGTGAGGGGACCGCGCTGCTCTCCAGGCTCAGGCCCGGCGACCCCCTCACAGTCCTGGGGCCCTTGGGAACGGGATTTTCCCCCCCTCGGGGGATGAAGCGCGCGCTTTTCATCGCCGGAGGTGTCGGTGTGGCGCCTTTGACCTATCTTCTGAGTCGGGTCATCGCTGGGGTGGACCCCTGGCAAGGCCTTTCCAATGTCTTCTATCTCGGGGCCAAAACGGCGGATCTCCTTCCCGGCCTGGACCGCCTTGCCCAAGGCTGCGACCTTAGGATATGCACCGATGACGGAAGCCGAGGGACCCGGGGATTGGTGACCGACCTTCTCGCAGAGGAGATCGCCGGTTATGCCCCCCGGGAGACGACCGTTTTTGCCTGCGGACCGGGGCCGATGATCCGCTCCCTGGGCGGTCTTCTCGCCGACAGAAGCTTCGTGTGCCAGGTCTCCCTGGAAGAGCGGATGGCCTGCGGGCTCGGCGCCTGTCTGGGGTGCGCCATAGCCATTCGCAACGGCCAGGGCGCGCCGACCTATCAGCGGGTCTGCAAGGACGGCCCGGTCTTTCAACTCCAACTTATCGTCGATGCCCGGCCAGCCGGGGCATAGGAGAAGAATATGGCTGCCATCGTCACACCATCGGGAATGAGTCCTGCGGGAAGGCTTGCCGTGGCGCTCGGTCGCGGTCTCGTCCTGAAGAATCCCGTCATGACCGCCTCGGGCACCTTCGGCTACGGCGAGGAGTACGCGCCCTTTTGCGATCTAAACCGCCTGGGCGCCGTGGTTGTCAAAGGGATCTCCCTGGAACCCCGCCTCGGTAACCCGCCCCCGCGGATCATGGAGACCCCTGCCGGGATGCTCAACGCCGTAGGACTTCAGAACGTGGGCGTCAGGGCCTTCATCAACGAGAAGCTCCCCTATCTTAGGCAGTTCGACACGAAGGTCATCGCCAACATCTTTGGAGAAAGCGGCGAGGACTATTGCCGCGTCGCAGAGCTCCTCGGCGCGGCGGACGGGGTCCACGGCATCGAACTGAACATTTCTTGTCCAAACGTCAAGAAGGGCGGAATCGCCTTTGGGGCCCTGCCCGAGGCGGCAGCAGAGATCACCGGTCAGGTTCGCGGAGCCACGGATTTGCCCCTGATCGTCAAGCTCACGCCCAATGTGACCGACATCACCGTCATCGCCCGGGCGGTCGAAGCAGCGGGTGCCGATGCGCTCTCCCTGATCAACACCCTCACCGGGATGGCCGTGGACATCGAGCGCCGCTGTCCCCGGCTGGCGAACATCACCGGCGGCCTCTCCGGCCCCGCCATCCGCCCGGTGGCACTGCGGATGGTGTGGCAGGCCGTTCAGGCGGTCCGGATCCCCGTGATCGGCATCGGCGGAATCATGGCGGCCGCCGACGCCCTCGAATTTCTCATCTGCGGGGCGAGGGCCATCCAGGTGGGGACAGCCAGCTTTATCCGCCCCACGGCTGCCAACGAAATCGTTGTGGGAATCGAGGATTATCTCCGCAGACACGACATGGGACACGTGGATGACCTGATCGGATCGCTGGTGACGACAGTCGGGGGAGGGAAGGATGGCTGCTGCTGAGCGGATTGCCCGCGGCGTCACGCAGGTCGCGGGGCCGACTTGCTCCTGTGCCGATGACGCCGCCGCCTTCGTCATCGCCTTTGCCGATGAACTGGTCATGATCGACTGCGGGACCGGCCGGAGCCTGCAGAAGATTCTCACGAACATGGCCGGAGCAGGGCTCAATCCCCACCAGATATCCACACTCTTACTCACCCACTGCCATATCGACCATATCGGCACCGCTCCGGAACTGCGCCGCCGCTTCGGCTGCCGTATCCTCATCCATGACCTCGATGCCGATCCCGTCGAAACGGGCGATCACGTCCGGACGGCGGCCGACTGGTACGATACCGACTTTCCCCCGACACCGATCGATGAACGGCTCACCGGGGAAACCCCGGCGCTCTCCTTCGGGGGGGAGGTCCTCCACGGCCTTCACATGCCGGGCCACACCCCGGGATCGGTCTGCTTCTACCTGGACCGGGACGGTCAGCGGATCCTCTTCGGCCAGGACATCCACGGCCCTTTTCTTCCGGCCTTCGGCTCCGACATCGGCCAATGGCGGACATCGATGGGAAGGGTCTTGGCGCTCGGGGCGGATATCCTCTGCGAAGGCCATTGCGGGATCTTTCAGCCCCGGCAAAGCGTAATAAAGTACATGGAAGGGATGTTGCGGCGGCATGCCTGAAGCCGCTGAGAGACGCGGCGGCGAAGCCGGACGCGCTCCAGACGCCACCCCCGACCTCTTCAACAAAGGCAAGACGGTTCATCGTCGGCGATGAAGACCTCATCGTCCCTATTGACAGCCGGACTGGCATCTCTATAATCGCAGCCAGAAAGGGATTCTCCTACATGATCCACCAGGGAACACTTTCCCGCACCGATCCGCTTTACGGCTACCTCTGCGCCGATATTCTTCCGCAGCTCGGGATGGCCGGCGGCGGCCGCGATTTCGAGGTCTACAAGTTTCTGGCCTCCAATCACGTTTATCTTTACGAAGACCGACGCAGCGGGACGCGACTGATCGGCAAGTTCTTCGACAGCATCGATGACCGCCCAGGCGAGACCGCCTATCGGCACATGGAGCGGGAGTATAGCAACCTCCAGCATCTGCGCGGCATCGGCTTTACGGGCTATCCCCACTATGTCGCCCGGCCGCTGGGCAAGAATCCTCGACTTAACTGCCTTCTCGTCGAGGAATACTGCTACGGCATCCCCTTGAATGATTTCATCATGGCGGTGATCCACCACGGGCAAAGGGATGCCCTCTTTGAGCGGCTGACGGCGCTGGCCTGGTTTCTCGCCACGCTGCACAACCGGACCGCCCGCACCGAGCGGGTCGATGCAAGCCGCGACTGTGCCTATTTCGGCGGCATCGTGGAACAACTCCGGCAATGGGGCCACCTCAGCTATGGCGAAGCGGCGGCCTTTCACCGGATGAAGGAGCAGTGGCGCGAAAAGGTATTCATGTGGGAGGACAACCAGGTCCTCGTCCACGGCGACGTGACGCCCACCAACATGCTCTTCGGCGAGCCGCCCTGGGTGATCGCCATCGACCTGGAGCGGATGAAGGCCGCGGACCGGGTCTTCGACGTAGGCAGGATCGCCGCCGAGCTCAAACATTTTTTTCTTCAGTATCGAAACGACCCCGGGGGGGCGGAGCCGTTCATCGGCCACTTCCTCTGGGAGTATGCCTGCCATTTTCCCGACCGGGAGAGGGCCTTTCAATCCATCTGCCGGCGCATTCCCTTCCATATGGGGATGACTTTCCTGCGGATCGCCCGGAATTTTTGGATTACCGGTGCCCACCGCCGCCGGCTCATTGACGAAGCGAGGGAGACCCTGAAATGAAAACAACGGCTGACATCCGCGGTATCCTCTTCGATCTCTATGGGACACTGGTCGATATCGAGACCGATGAGTCACTTGAGGAGATCTACCGTAGCCTGTCCCATTTTCTCACTTACAGGGGGATCATAGTGAACCGGTGGGAACTCAAGGACCGCTACTACCGGATCATGCGGGAGCAGAAGGAGGCTTGCCCCGAGGAATATCCTGAGGTCGATGTGGAGCGGATATGGCAGGCCTTTCTCGCCGAGCAGGGCCTAGCGGTGGGTCCGGAGCGACAACAGCTGGCCCTGACGCTCGCCCAGATTTATCGCGGCATCTCCCGGAAGAGGCTCCAGCTCTACCCCGATGTCAAGGGCGTCCTGGACGAGCTTCGCCCATCCTATCGCCTGGGAATCGTCTCCGATGCCCAACCCTGCTTTGCCCTGCCGGAAATGAAGGCCCTGGGGCTCGACGGATACTTCGATCCCGTGGTCATCTCCACCGATTACGGATATCGTAAGCCGGACCGCCGGCTGTACGAGGCAGCACTGCAAAAGATGAACCTCGCACCCGCGGAGGCTCTCTTCGTCGGCAACGACATGTATCACGACATCTACGGTGCCCAGCGTTTCGGCCTCCACACGATCTATTTCGATTCTAATCAGGGTACGAAATCGCACAAGGACGTGGCACCCGATTACATTGCCCACCTTTTCCCCGATGTCCTGGCCGGCGTGGAGATGCTTGCCCGTTGACAAGATACTCAGTCATAAAGATCATTCCCCGACTGTTGATAGCGCCCAGACGAAAGGAGAGATAAATCATGAAGAAGTTACTCGCAAGTCTCTTGACCGCATTCCTGCTGCCGGCAACGATCCTGTTCGCTCAAGACCAGGTCCGAAAGCCCACGGACATTGAACTCAATACGATCCTGGCCGATTTCGATCAGTATGCGGCCAAGGCGCGGGCCGATTGGCAGATCCCGGGCATGGCCATCGGCATAGTCCAGGAAGGCCAGCTCATCTTCGCCAAAGGCTACGGCGTCAAGCGAATGGGCGAAAACGATCCCGTTACCGAGAACACCCTCTTTCAGATCGGCTCGACCACCAAGGCCTTCACCGCCGCCCTGGTCGCCATGCTGGTCGATGCAGGGAAACTCAAATGGGAGGACAGGGTGATCGACCATCTTCCCGACTTCAGGATGTACGACCCCTGGGTCACCCGGGAGTACCGGGTCTGGGATCTCATGTCCCAACACAGTGGCCTGCCCGCCTATGCCGCCGACGGCCTGTACTTCCTCGGCTACGACCGGCCCTATATCCGTCAGGCACTGCGGCACATCAAACCACTCAGCAGTTTCCGGAGCCAATACGCTTATCAGAACGGCCTGTGGCTCGTGGCGGCGAACCTCATCGAGAAATACACGGGCAAGTCTTGGGAAGAGGCGCTCCGGGAGCGTCTCTTCACCCCTCTGGAGATGACCTCATCCTCGGCGGACAAACAGTCGTTCCTGAGGGCGACCGACGTCTCCGGCCTGCATACAGCCGAGGGAGACAAGGTCATGGTCTTGCCCAGGGAGTGGGAATTCCTTGACTGGAGCTACATCGCCGGACCCGCCGGTGCGATCAATTCAAATATCGTCGACATGGCCAAATGGCTGACCTTCCAGATGAGCGCAGGCAAGGTGAAGGATCGGCAGCTCATTTCGGTGGCCAATGACCAGGTGATCCATTCCCCCAAGACGGTCGTCAGCCTCGGTGGCGAGGTGCACAAGCATGTTTTCTACTGTCTGGGTTGGATTTACCAGGAGCACTCCCCTAATCCGATCATCTGGCACAACGGTGGGACCGCAATGAAGACCATGGTCGCCTTTGTCCCGGAGCAGAAAATGGGGATCGTCGTCCTCTCCAACTACGTGACCACCCTTCCGGAACTGCTCGCCTACCGTTTCATCGACCAGTATTCCGGCAAACCCTCCAGGGACCTGAGCGCTGAGGGTATGGCAGAACTGGAGAAGATGAAGAAAGAAGCGAAGGCCAAGGTGCCTGTCGCCCCTAAAAATCCCCTGGCTGCCATGCCTCTGGAAAAGTACGCAGGGGACTATAGCAACGACATCTATGGCAAGATTCGCGTCAGCGCCGCCGACGGAAAGCTGACTCTCACGATCGGCCCCAAAAACATCAAGATGGCGCTCAAACACTGGAACAAGGACACCTTCACGGCGAGTTTGCCCGGCTCCGGCGACAATTTCGACCACAGCTTTGCCATCTTTCAAGTGAACCCCAGTGAAGAGGTTGCAGGGGTAACCCTTGATGCCTTGAACCAGGGCAATGATATGGGGGTGTTTAAAAGACGAGGAGAATAGGCAGCGGAAATCTATTCAGCCATTTGTTTGGATGGATGCGGCGTCGGATGCGGAGACAAAGGCCTCGCATCAGAGCATCCTCTGGATCTCGCCCATCCGTGCGTCGATGCGCTTTCGGGAGATGGGACCGGCCGTCTTGATCTCCTGGGCGAAAATCGAGATCTTGTATTCCTCGATCATCCAGCGGAAATCCTCCAATGCCTGACGCTTCTCCTGCGACGCGTAGGTCGGCAGTTCCTGGAGCAGTTGCCCGCGCCAGTCGGACAGTGCCCGGATCTCCCTGCCACGCTCCAGGGCCTTTTCCAGATGGACAGCGCCCCGTTCGGCTCGGACGGAGAGGGCCTTGAGGTAGCGGCCCAGATGACCGATCCGCTCCTCATCGCAGCGGCAAAGAAAGTCCGGGGGGAGGAGGAGCGGCAGCTCCTCCCGAAGGGCGTTCAAAAAGGCGAGTACGGGGCGGTTGAAGCGGTTGGCCGTTTCAAGCTTCCGCAGCAGCTCCGTCGCCTCGTAAAGCGCCTTGACGGGCGCTTGCGTCAGTTTTATGACCTCCTGGCCTCGGGAGAGGATGCGGGTGCGGACGGTTTCGCTGTGTTTTGCGAAGGCCTCGGCGTTCCGGACCCCGGCGGCGAAGAGGTCCTCCTTGACCTTCTCCAGCATGGCCGTCTCCAGGACCTTGGCTCCGCCGAAGGCCGCAGCCCAGAGCTTCAGGTCGCCGTCAGGGGCAATGGATTTTTTCAGGTACTTCATCTCCTCGCGGAAATGCAAGGCATAGAGTGCCTGGACGCCCTGCTTGTGGTGATGCTTTGCCTCCGACTCGGAGCGGAAGAGGCGGATCGCGACGGTGCCTTCTTCATCGGCAACGGCCGGGAAGGCGACGGTGGCGTGGGATCCTTTGCCGGTGAGGACGATCTGTTCCGGGAGATCGCCGAAGTCCCAGGTGGTGATCCCGGACCGCTCCCACGTCTTCCGGGCCGCGGCAAAAGCCTTTGATTCCGTTTCCTGGACGAATTCCTCGCGGAGGATACTCAAGTCGCGCCCAGAGGACAGCTCTTGGTCTCTTTCGTCCACTACGGAAAAGCGCAGTTTGAGGTGGTCCTCCAGGGCCTCGCTGGGCCAACGGTCGGAAGGGATGTCCACGCCGAACCGCCGGAAGAGGAAGCGCCCCAGGGCCGTCAGGAGATGCCCCTCCCGTTCCATCTCTTGCAGGATGATCTCCACGGTGGAGCCCAAGGGGACGAGTCGGCGACGATATTCCTTGGGGAGGCCCTTGATGAGGGCGAGGATCTTTTCCTTAAGAAGTCCCGGGATGGCCCAGTCGAGGGAGGCCTCCCGGACCGCGGAGATCGCCTGGACGGGGATCTTGAGCGTCACGCCGTCTTCCGTCTGACCCGGGTCGTAGCGATAGACGAAGCCGAGCTCCCAGCCGCCCGCGGGGACGGCCTCGGGAAAAAGGGCGATCTCGCTGGCGTCGGGCTCCCGGACGAGGAGGTCCGCTTCACTCATCCTCAGGAAGGCGTCACCGCCCCGATCGCGGACGAGCCGCTGGAGGGTGCGGATGTCGAATATCCCCGGAAGGCGCTTTTCGTAGAATTGGGCCATCGTCTCTTCGGACGTCAGGATGTCCCGGCGACGGAGCTTCTCCTCCATTCCGACGATCGTTTCGATCAGAGCGAGGTTGTAGGTGAGGAAGGGGAGGGGCCTTTTCACCTCGCCCGTCACCAGGGCCTCGCGGACGAAGATCCGGGAGGCCTCGTCGGGATCGATCCGGCCATAGGAGACGGGCCGGCTGGGAACGATGACCAGGCCGAAGAGGGTCACCTGCTCGGAGGCCACTACCTCGCCGCGGTCCTTCTCCCAGTGGGGGGCCGCATAGGTCCGGCGGCAGAGATCGCCGCCCAGTTCCTCCAGCCAGGCGCTATCGATGTTGGCAGCGGTCCGGGCGAATAGTCGCGAGGTTTCGACCATCTCGGCGGCGACGATCCAGTTCCCGCCGCGGTTGAAGAGCCCCGAGCCCGGGAAGAGCATCGCCTGGCGGCCATGGGTGGCCATATAGAGGTTCTTTTCCTTCTTCACGGCGATGTGTCCCAAAAATCCGCTCAGAATCGATTTGTGGAGGGCCGCATAGAACGCCTCCCCCTGGAGTTTCGCGGGCGCTTCATTCCTGGCGATCAGTTGCTGCTCGGCCAGGATTTCCAGGATCTGATCGTGGATGTCCCGCCACTCCCGGATCCGCCGATAGGAGAGAAAGTGTTCCCTGCAGAAGCGCCGTAGCCCGCCCTGTCCATTGGCCGTCTTCTCACGGCCATAACAGCGTCGCCAGAGGGTAAGCAGGGCGGAAAAATCCGAGCCCGGGTCCTGGAAGGCCTTATGCTTCTGATCGGCCTGGGCCTCCTTCTCGGCGGGCCGCTCTCGCGGATCCTGAATGCCGAGCGCCGCGGCGACGATGACGATCTCCCGCAGGCACCCCTCTTTTCTCGCCTCAAGGATTATCCGGGAGATCCGGGGATCCAGAGGGAGGCGCGCCATGTGGCGGCCGCGCTCGGTCAGACGCCAGGGATGAGCCGGGCCGCGGTCGTCCTTTTTCCCCTGCTCGATTGCCCCCAGTTCCCGGAGGGTTTCGATCCCGTCGTGGACACTCTTTACGGCCGGGCGGTCGATGAAGGGGAAGCCCTCCACATCACCCAGATGGAGGGAAAGCATCCGGAGGATAACGCCGGCCAGGTTGGAGCGGACGATCTCCGGCGGGGTGTAAACGGGACGGCCCAGATAGTCCTCTTCCGAATAGAGGCGGATGCAGACACCGTCGGCGACACGGCCACAGCGGCCCTTGCGCTGGTCGGCGCTGCTGCGGGAAATGGCCCGGACAGGCAGTCCCTCGGTCCGGGAGCGGGGGTTGTACTGGGCGATCCGGGCAAGGCCCGTGTCGATGACGTAGCGGATCCCGGGGATCGTGATCGACGTTTCGGCGACGTTGGTCGCAATGACAATCTTCCGGACCGCCAGGGGGCGAAAAACGAGCTGTTGCTCGCCGGGGGTCAGGCGCGAAAACAGGGGAAGCACCGCCGCGTCTTCCTTGCCGCGTCCGGTGAGGAGCATGCAGGTCTCCCGGATGTCCTGTTCCGTGGGCATAAAGATCAGGATGTCGCCGCGCTGCCGTCCCTCGACCAGTTCATCCACGGCGCGGACTGCCGCCTCGACGGGGGTCATTTCCCCTGACTCTTCCATCTTCGGATCGATGGGTCGGTAGCGAACCTCGACGGGAAAGAGTCTTCCCGAGACTTCGATGACCGGGGCTTCGTTGAAGGCCTTGGAGAACTTCTCCGTGTCGATCGTGGCCGAGGTGATGACGATGCGGAGATCGCGCCGTCTCGGGAGGATCGTTTTGAGGATACCGAGGATGAAATCAATGTTGAGGCTTCGCTCGTGAGCCTCGTCGACGATGATCGTGTCGTAGGCGCGCAAGAGCGGATCGCGCTGGGTCTCCATGAGGAGAATTCCATCGGTCATGATCTTGAGGAAGGCGTCCCGGCTCGTCCGTTCGTCGAAGCGAATCTTGTAACCCACGGAACGGCCGACTGCCTCGCCCATCTCCTCGGCAATCCGCGCGGCCACCGTGGTAGCGGCGATCCGCCGGGGCTGCGTACAGGCGATCTGACCTTCCAATCCCCGGCCCGCTTCAAGACACATCTTGGGGATCTGCGTTGTTTTCCCAGATCCCGTCTCGCCGGTGATGATGACGACCGGATGGCGGCGGATCGCCGCGACGATCTCGGCCCTCCTGGCCACGATCGGCAGAGCCGGGGGATATTCCAGTTTGGGGAGACACGCGCGGCGTGACTCCCGGCGTTGCGGCGCTTCTTCGGATCTTGGCAAGGCTCACCGTCCCAGGGTTTTAACCCGTTGTGGGAGAGGGCAAATTCTCCCCTGCTCGGGCGCGACGATCATACCCATCCCGCCTGGAGATGTCAAAGGGATGGTGGTGTCAAAGGGATGGTGGTTGCTTTATGTTCGGAAATCCCCTATATTGAACCATGGTTGGTTTATTTTCGCCGCCGTTAAGACCGCTGTCGTGAGGACATTATGCCGCTGGTCACCTTCTATTTTCAACTTCATCAGCCTTTTCGGCTCCACCCGGAACGGGACAAGTTCCTCTGGGAGGAGGCGAATCGGTCCATCTTCGGCAAGGTCGCCGAGAAATGCTATCTACCGGCGACCCGGATGTTCACGGAACTGATCACGGCCAACCCCTTCTTCAAGATCACCCTCGGGATGTCGGGCGCCTTTCTGGAGCAGGCGGAACTCTATCAGCCGTCTCTCATCACGGCGCTACGTGAACTCTATGCCGCCGGGGAGGCCGGGGGCCAGGTCGAGTATCTCGATGAGACCTATTACCACTCCCTGGCCAGCCTCTTCGAGGACCCCGCGAAGCGGGAATTTCGCGAGCAGGTCTCCCTCCATCGGGAGATGATGAACCGCCTCTTCGGAATCTTTCCGACCTCCTTCCGCAACACGGAACTCATGTACAACAACGAGATTGCCGGGGCCGTCGCCGATATGGGATACCTCTCCATCCTGTGCGAAAAGCGGGACGATATGTACACCTCCGAGGGGGTCGCCATCTCGCCCAATGCCGTCTTTCGGGCCCGCGGCACAAACCTGATCGTCCTCCCCCGCAACCGGGAGCTGAGCGACGATGTTGCCTTTCGTTATCCCCAAAACCCCATCACGCCCGAACAGTATGCCGAATATCTGGCCCTGATCGATGGTGAGGCGGTCATGCTCGGTTACGACTTCGAGCATATTGGCGAGCATATCTGGGCCGACAAGGGCATCTTCGAATTTTGGCGCGGTTTGCCCGCCGCCCTGATCCGCCATGCGAACCTGATTATGGCCACACCGACCGATGTGGCGACACAGTTCCGAAATACCGAATGCCCGTATCTGGATATTCATGGCCTGGCAACCTCGTCGTGGGCCGATGCGGGCCGAAACACCTTCGGCTGGCTGGGAAACCCCACTCAGTACGAACTCTTCAAAGACATCGAAAACATGGAGGATGCGGCTCGCCACGCCGGGGGCGAGCTCCTGACAAGATGGCGGCATCTCACGACCTCCGATCATGTCTATTTCCTCCATGAGCGGATCGGCGAGGACCACGCGGTCCATGCCTACTTCAATCCCTACGAGGGCTCTATCGTCCGGCCGACCCACGTCCTGACCCGGAAAGTGGACGACCTGGAAGCGACGGTCCAGCGCTTCGTGGTCCTCAAAAAACAGCAAAAGACGGCCATCCTGATCATCTCCCCGGAGACCGGCCGTCTCCCCGAGGACATGGGCGGGCTCGCCCGGTTCATCTCGGGAAAAAGCGGTGGGCAGGGGGAGGTGGTCTCGGCCCTCTGCGAGGGGTTGGGGCTGCACGGCCTGGACGTCCATCTGGCGGTACTCAATCTGAAGAGGCGCTTCCAGCGGGAGGCGCAGTTGACCGAGCAGCAGTGGCGTGAGGTCCGCTACCGGATCGACTCGGAGCGGATCCACCTGATCAGTTCGGCCATCTTCGCCGATAACCTGAGCGCCTATGCGGGCGACCCGATCCTGACGGCGGTGGAGTTTCAGCGGGAGATCGTTAACAACGTCATCAAGACGGTTCGTGCCCGATACGAAGGGCGCTTGATCGTCCACAGCCACGATTGGATGGCCGGCGGCGCCATCACTGCCTATTGCGCCGGCACGGGCGTCCCGACGCTGCACACGGTGCACAACGTTTTTACCGCTTGCCTCCCCCTGGACCGCCTGGGGGGGATCAACCTGAGCATACTTCATGATCGTCTCTATTTTCAGGAGTTCAACGGCAACACCTGCATCGACTGCCAGGCCACGGCGATTAAAAACGCCACCGTGATCAACTTCGTGGGTGAACAGTTCCTCCGGGAGGTGGTCGAGGATTACTTCCTGGATCGGGATATCATTCCGTCCAGCGTCAGGCAGGAGATCAAGGAGAAGTTCCAAAACGACTCCGCCCGGGCGATCATCAACGCTCCCTCGTTGTTCATGTACCCCGAGCGGTGCGAGGCCCTGGTCCGCAAATACGGTCCCGATGACCCGATCATGGAGGCGAAAAGGGAGAATCTCGTCGAGTTCCAGAAACGGACAGGACTCCACATCAATCCCGATACGCTCCTCTACTTTTGGCCTTCACGGCTCGATCCCTTCCAGAAGGGTGTGGAACTTATGGAGGCTATCCTCTGGCGTTTCGTCGAAACGCACCCCGACGTCCAGGTCGCCATCGTGGCCGACGGGATCGGAAACGACCGGACACACGCGGATATCCTGGGGGGGATGGCCTGGCGATCCGGTGGCCGCATCGCTTATTACGGATACAGCGAACCGCTTTCCCTGCT
>Ga0351836_1044_pt2 | contig 22943 bp, 21 predicted proteins | sample BONcelHFGM3001D4_FD_206749 | JGI IMG/M metagenome (GOLD analysis project Ga0351836, IMG submission 206749) | Enriched cells from coal bed in the Powder River Basin, Montana, United States - BONCAT cells FGM rep1 HSBNCT.FGM.300.1.D4 ... | reverse complement strand
AGTTCCTGCGGGGACCCCGCGTTGAAAGGGTCATGCAGCCGGTGCTGGAACGTCTGGGCCAGGCGGCGGGCGTCAGCAGAACCTACGTCTTTCGGAATGATCTGAACCGGGACGGTGAAATCGTCACCACCCAGACCCACGAGTGGAACGCCCCGGGTATCGAATCGCAAATGGACAACCCCGACCTGAACGCATTCCCCTTTCAGGAAGGCGGGTTCGGCAACTGGGAAGTGCGCCTCCGCCGGGGGGAAGCCATCGTCGGCAACGTGGAGGACTTCCCTCTCCCCGTCCGGAACGTCCTGTCCCCCCAAAAAATCCAGTCCATCCTGATTTTCCCCGTCTTCGCGAGCGGTCAGTGGTGGGGGATGGTCGGCTTCGACGACTGCCGGACGCAACGGACCTGGAACGAAGGGGAAATGGATGCCCTCAAGGCGGCGGCGGACATTCTGGGAGCCGCCGTCCAGCAGAACCAGGATCGGGAACGAATCGAAATCTCCAGCCGCGCGAAAAGCGATTTTCTGGCCCACATGAGCCATGAACTGCGGACCCCGCTGAACCATATCATCGGCTTCACCGAACTGATCCTGGGAAAAAATTTCGGAGATCTCACGCCGCTCCAGAACGAGTACCTCGGCGACGTGCTGGCCAGCAGTCATCATCTCCTGTCGCTGATCAACGACGTTCTGGATCTGGCCAAGGTGGAAGCGGGCAAGCTGGCGCTTCTCCCGTCGGGTGTGCATCTGGCGGCCTTGCTCGATTCAAGCCTGGCCATGATCCGCGAGAGTGCCCTGAAGAATCGCGTCCGCTTGGCGCTGCAAACGGAGAACCTTCCGGAGACGCTGCGGGTGGACGAGCGGAAGCTTCGCCAGGTCCTGTACAACCTCCTTTCCAACGCCGTGAAGTTCACCCCCGACGGGGGCGAGATCATCCTCAAGGCGGGAACGGTCGACCTTTCGGTCCTGCCAAGCCACCTGGCCGCATCGAGGGGGGGATCGCCCGCGCCGGATCGCTGGCTCCGCATCTCCGTAAAGGACACGGGCATCGGCATCAAGGCGGAAAACCTCGGCCGGCTCTTCAACCCCTTCGAGCAGCTGGAGAACGTCGCCAGCCGAAAGTTTCCCGGTACGGGGCTGGGGCTCTCACTGGCCAGAAATCTCGTGGAACTCCACGGCGGCTCGATCTGGGCGGAGAGCGAAGGGGAAGGCCGGGGCAGCACCTTTCGCTTTGTGCTGCCCCTGTAATCCCTTTCGCCGGGGATACGTTTTCTCCAAACCGTTGACAGGGCCTCCCGCCCGCCGGTCGATACGTCCTCACCCTCTGGAACCGCCTCAGCATAGTCCTCATTTCTGCCGACGGCAAAGGCATCCGGTGCGTTTTCCATGCGGATGATCCGCTTTATCGAAGATCAGGAAGATCAGGAGGACATCAGGATCATCCTGAGACGTCCGGGTTTCCGGTCCTTCCGAATTCAGGGGGTGATCAGGGCAAGCCTGCGGCTGACGGCCTCGGCCTTGGCCGTTTGCCCTGTTTTTTCGTAGAATCCCTGCGACTCTTTCAGCCAGGCCAGCAAGGGCCGCTTCCAGCCGTTCCGGGAGGCCGTCTCGACGGCCGTGAGGAGAAGATCCTCGCTGATCGGCGTAAGGCGGGCGGCGACACCGGCGGCAATGAGCCGGGAGAGGGGCTCTTTGATGAGGGCCAGCTTTTGGAACGCCGCGACGGTTTCGCCTTTTTGCAAGGTCTGCCAGAAGGGTTGGTAGGCGGACGGCAGCAGGGCGCCATCGACGACGGCCGGGTCGCCGGTCAGGAAAAGATAGAATTGCCGGTTGGCCGGAACGGAGAGGGCGGATTCGATAGCGGGGTAATCACCGCGCTCCGTCTTTTCCCGGGAGGCGACCTGCAGGGCCATGCGTGTCAGCCAGGCCTTCTGAAGGAGGTCCAGATCGCCGCTCTTTTTGAGTTCCCCAAGGGCCCTCTGGAAATGGAGTTCCACCAGACGCGGCGCGGCCCCGGTGAGAAAAGCGCTTTTGAAGGACTCGAGCTGCTGATGGCCGGCGGCGAACCATGCCGGTGCCGGTTTGCCGCAGCCGCTGAGCAGGAGAAGAAACAGCGAAAGGGTGAGGCAACCGCCCAAGGCGCAAAGGACCGGGCTTCGGAGGCGGCAATGCCGGCGGCCTTCCCCGGGAGCGAGCCCCGGCGTCGCCGCGGTTGAGAGCAGGAACCTCTTTTTCATGGCAGTGAGATCTCCGGTTTTTTCTGGAAGGGGATGATCCGGTCCAGTTCTTCGGCCACCTTGCCGATCGCGATCACTGCGGCATCCAACTCGGTCCGGAGGACCTGCAGGTCTTTGGTCGAATCGGCGGCCTCGCCGGTGATGCTGTTGAGGTGATCCAGGGAGGTGTCGATCTTGGCGAGCTTCGCCAGCAGATCGCGCAAAATATCCCGGACCAGGGGCAGGACCCCTTCCCGGCCGTAGATCTCGCCATCCGCCTTTCCCGCCAGCCCGTCGATTTTATCCATCAGGCCGGCGACCTTTTTGAGAACCCCGTCCATTTGGACCATGATGTCACGGGTGTGGAGGAGAGCGTCCTGGATCGACTTGACGCTCTGCTTGTTCCCGATGGCCATCTCCAGCAGCGATTCCTGTTTGGTGAACCGGGACGACAGCGCTTCGACATTTTTCAGGATCCCCTGGACCGCCCCCTCGGGGTCGGCCAGATCGCCGGTCACGACGGCGACATTGGCGGCGATCGTATCCAGCTTTTCCGCGATGGGCTGGACCCGTTTGATCAATTCGTTGATGTCGTTGGAGACGCCGATCTCGGGGACCGTCTTGGGGGAGAGGGGCGGTTCGTTGAGGTCCGAGGTCAGGACGATGATCCGGGAGGTGCCCAGGAGCGGCTTGTCGAGAATGAAACGGCTGTGCGCCCGGATCACGCGGTTATGCCGCTCCGGGATCTTGATCTGGATCAGGACGCCCTGTTCGGTCAATTCGAGAGAACTGACGCGGCCGATGTTGAAACCCCAGAAAACGACGGGCATTCCCTCGGTCAGGTTTTCGCCTGTTTTGGAAGACAGCGTGTAGGTGTAGACCTTCGAGAAGACGTCCTTCTTGTAGGCGACGAATCCGACGGCACCGATGATCAGCAAGGTGATGATCGTGATGAAGAGACCGACCTTGAATTCAATCTTTTGGATCATCCACGACCCCGTAACGTTCTTTTTCCCAATGATAATCAAAAATATACACTTCCGCAATCAACTCGTCCAGCTTTTCCAGGGTTTCCCTTAAAAAACGCCCGTCCGGCTGATTCGTCAGGATGCCGAAGGGTCGATCCAGGACGACCACGGCCTCCTGGACCATCGCGGCGCGCAACAGCATGGCGCAGAAACGTTCCTCCGGCGCCAGGGAAGGATTGCGCTTTTCCGCGATGGAAGCCATGCCCAGCCGTTGGAGGAGGCGGTCCGTCAGTGCGCTGGCGGCGGGCCAGGCGGTGTTTTGGTGATACTGGGGGATCAAGGCGACATTCCGCCGGACGGAGAGGTTGGAGATCAGGGGGGCCTCCAGAGACACGAGTCCCAGCCGGGACCGGTGGGTGGAGGTGAAGGCCCTCAACGCCCGTTTCAGGTCCTCTTCGCCGGCGAAGAAATTCAGATGAAGCGAACGATCGATGACAGCACCTCGATGACCACAATGGCCACAAAAACCATGACCATCCCGTTGAGCACCGCCACCGGGATGCTGGAGAGATCCTGTGATGCCTGCAGTCCCCGGCGGATCGGGATCAGCGTGATGAAAAAGCCGAACAGGGCGCACTTCAGGAGAACGACGACCATATCCGGCAACGTCGTGGAATTCAGCAAGGTCTCGATATAGGCATCGACGCTCGTTCCGAAGACCACGCTGGAAACGAAGAGCCCGATGGTCAGGACCACCATCGCAAAGAGACTGCTCAGCAGGACCATGGAGAGCATGCCGCTGAGGATCCGCGGGACGAAAAGATAATCGATCAGATCGATGCGAAAGTACTCAAGGGTGTTGAGTTCCTGATTCACTTTCATCACGGCGATCTCGGCATTGATTGCGGAACTGGATCGCAGGGCGATGAGCAGTACCGTAATGAAGGGGCCGATCTCGGTGACGATGAAGCCCATCAGCAGGCGTCCCAGGAAGTCGGTCAATCCGAGATTCTTGATGACCTGAAAGGCCATGCCGTTGACTAGAGAACCGAAAATGACGGCGACCAGGAGAAAGAGGGGGAGGATCTGGATCGCTGTAAAATAGAACTGGTGGATGAAGACCATCCGCGAGGCGCTGTTGTAGGTCCGTCGGGCAAAGAAATGCAGGAGAATGCGGGCGGTGAAGGCCAGGGTGACCCGCAGGGCGCCGCCCGCGTCGAGCGTTTTGCGGCCGATGTGCCCGATGAAGGTGGTCGTTGCGTTCACCCGTTTGTCTCCTCGTTAACGATGCCAGAATATTAACATAGCCGCGAGAGGCACGCAAACGGCATTCGCGGCGCCTGGTTCGGGCAAGGCGGGTGCCGGTTGGGGGCAAGAATTAATTCATTTTTATTGGTATTCCTGTTATAGAGGAGAAAATCACGAAAGCAGGAGAGGCCGATGAAACTGATACGTTTTGTCTCGGAGACGGGAGAGGTGCTGATGGGGAGCTACGAACCGGACCATCCGGGGGAGACGCGGATCGTCGAGGGCGACCTGTTCGGCGAAAGGCGCTTGACGGACCGGCGCGTCCGCATCGGGCGCCTCCTGCCCCCGGTGGACCCCCCCAACATCCTTTGTATCGGGCTTAATTATCGCGGCCACGCCGAGGAAACGCAGGCCCGCCTGCCGGAGATTCCTGTCATGTTCATCAAGGCGACGACCGCCGTCATGGCCGCGGGCGAGACGATCCTCCTGCCGGCGGCGGGACCCGATCAGGTCGATTACGAAGCGGAACTGGCCCTGGTGATCGGGCGGCGGGCCAAGAACATCACGCCCGACGAGGCCCTTGACTACGTCCTGGGGTATACCTGCGCCAACGATGTCAGCGCCCGGGACTGGCAGAAGGACAAGCAGCAGAAGCAGTGGGCGCGGGGAAAGAGCTTCGACACCTTTTGTCCGCTCGGTCCCTGCCTCGTGACAAAGGACGAAATAACCGACCCGAATCGCCTGCGCCTGCGCTCGATCCTCAACGGGCGGGTCCTCCAGGATTCGAACACCTCCGACATGATCTTCAACATTCAAGCGCTCATCAGCAACCTGAGCCGATCCATCACGCTGCTGCCCGGCACGGTGATCCTGACCGGGACGCCCCAGGGGGTTGGCTTCACCCGACAGCCGCCGGTCTTCCTCAGGGAAGGGGATCTGATCACGATCGAGATCGAGGGGATCGGGAGCCTTACCAATCCGGTGGCGAAGGAACAAGGGAATCCCTGACAACCGGCCGGCGGCGTTTATATTGACGGCACTGATTTCAAAAACGTAGGAACCGGCCGGAAATCCGGTCCGTGGAAGAAATGAGGGAAAAGGATGCCTGCTGAGGGACGGGTGCAGGCTGGAGGCAAAGATGAAGACGGGGCAGGCGCGTAGAAACACCTTTATCATGTTTTTGTTGGCCGTTCTGGTCGGGTTTTTTATCGTGTCGGTGGTGGAGGTGCTGCGTTCCTCCTTTGCGCCGTCCGGACCCGGACCGGACGTTCAGGTCGCCTCGGCCGTATCGGGCGGAGACGGGCTGCGGATGCCCGGTTCCTTTGCCGATCTGGCCGAAAGGCTCAAGCCTTGCGTCGTCAATATCGGCACCACCAAGACAGTACGCGGCGGCTTTAGGTCTCCCTTCGGCCAGGGATCACCGTTTTTCGGTGGCGATGAATTTTTCGAGCGCTTCTTCGGTGACATCCCCCAGCGGGAGTTCAAACAGCGCAGCCTCGGCTCGGGCTTCATCATTAGTCACGACGGCTACATCTTCACCAACAACCATGTCGTCGAGCAGGCGGACAAGATCCTCGTGAAGCTCTCGGACGGCAAGGAGTTCGAGGCGAAGGTGATAGGCCGTGACGCCAAGACGGATATTGCCTTGATCAAGATCAAGCCGGACAATAGTCTGCCCGTCGCCGAAACGGGCGATTCCGACAAGCTCCGCGTCGGTGAATGGGTGATGGCCATCGGCAATCCCTTCGGCCTGGAACAGACGGTGACAGCGGGGATCGTCAGTGCCAAGGGCCGCGTGATCGGCGCCGGGCCTTACGACAATTTCATCCAGACCGATGCCTCCATCAACCCGGGAAACAGCGGCGGGCCCCTCTTCAACATGGAGGGCAAGGTGATCGGCATCAACACGGCGATCGTGGCCCAGGGCCAGGGGATCGGCTTTGCCATCCCGATCAGCATGGCCAAGTCGATCCTTCCCGACCTGAAAGCCAAGGGCAAGGTGACCCGGGGCTGGCTGGGGGTCTCCGTCCAGGATATCAGCGAGGAGATTGCCAAGAGTATGAAACTCAAGGACCGCAACGGCGCCCTGGTCTCCGATGTGTTCAAGGGGGACCCCGCCGACAAGGCCGGCCTGAAGCCGGGCGATGTGGTCATCGAGATCAGCGGCAAGAAGATCAAGGACTCCCATGAACTGCTGATGGTGATCGCGGGATTTCATGTCGGGGAGACGGTCCGGATCAAGATCCTCCGGGAGGGTCAGGAAAGAGAGTTGACCATCACGATCGCCGAGCGGAAGGATCAGGCGGAGATCGCCGGAACCGTAGAAAACGGCGAGGCCTTCGGCATGGTCGTCCAGGAGATCACCCCGGAGATCGCCCGGCATCTGGGCCTGTCCCAGAAGCAGGGGATCATCGTCGTGGATGTGCAGGAGGGCAGCGCCGCCGACGAGGTCGGGATCCAGCCGCAGGACATCATCCTCCAGGTGAACAAGGCGAAGGTCGCCAATCTCAAGGAGTACGCCCGGGAGATCCGGAAGGCGGTCGAGAAGGGCGGCATCCTCCTGCTGATCAAACGCGGGAAATCGACCTTCTTCGTGCCCCTGAGCAAGTAGGGATCTTGACCCGAGGACGGGGGATGGGCCGCGCCAAAGAGCTGCTTCGCATTTACGAATTGCTGGATCGACATTTCGGCGCCCTTCACTGGTGGCCCGCCGACGGGCCCTTCGAGGTCATGGTTGGGGCGATCCTCACCCAGAACACGGCCTGGGTCAATGTGGAAAAAGCGATCGTCATCCTCAGGAAACGGGGGCTTCTCTCGCCCGAGTCTCTCGCCCGGGTCGGCGAGGGGGCGCTGGCCGAGGCAATCCGGCCGTCCGGGTACTATCATGTGAAGGCCCGGCGGCTCAAGGATCTGGTCCGGTTTTTTCAGGAGACCTACGGGGGGGACATCGGCCGGATGACGAAGGAGAAGCTGCCCGCGCTGCGGAAGAAGCTTCTCGCCGTTTCGGGTGTCGGACCGGAGACGGCCGACAGCATCCTTCTGTATGCCTGCCAAAAACCCTCCTTCGTCAGCGATGCTTACACACGGCGGATCCTTGGGCGTCACGGCCTCATCGATGAAGCGGCCGGCTACGACCAGATCCGTAACCTCTTCATGACCCATCTGCCGCAGGAGGTCGCATTATACAATCAGTACCACGCCCTGCTGGTCAACACCGGAAAGCACTTCTGCAGGACGGTGCCCCGCTGCGCCGCCTGCCCCCTGGGGGTGTTGCTTTCCGGAGCGGCTCCCCCCGTGAGGCGCCGATGAACCCCCTCCTGAATATGATCGATCTGGCCGGCGTGATTCACCTCCATTCCTCCTATTCCTTCGACGGACGCGCGCCGCTGGGGGAGATCATCGGTGCGGCCCACCGGTGCGGCTGCGATTTCCTGATGCTTACGGACCATTCCACGCTCCAGGCGCGGCAGGAGGGGTGGGAGGGCCGGCACGGCCGCACCTTGCTTGTCGTCGGCGAGGAGATCGCCCCCCGCTTCAACCATTATCTCGCCTTCGGCCATCGTGAACCCATCGGTACCGTCGATCTGCCTCCCCAGGCCTGCATCGACCGTGTGTCATCGGCAGGGGGCATGGGTTTCATCGCCCATCCGGATCACGAAGGGACGGCCTTGTTTCACGTGAAACACTATCCCTGGACCGATTGGTCCGTCGCCGGTTACACGGGCCTGGGGATCTGGGATTTCATGACCGACTGGCAGAACAGCCTCCGCAGTTATCCGCGTGCCGTCCTGAGTTATCTCTTTCCCGCCCTGTTTCTCCGCGGACCATCGGCCGCCACGCTCGCCCGCTGGGACGCGCTGACCCAAAGGCGCCCTGTAACGGGTATCGGCGAACTGGACAACCATGACACGCCGATGCGTTTTGCGGGGATCACCCTGTCCGTCTTCCCCTTTGCCCGGGTCTTGCGCCTGATCCGGACCCACTTGCTGGTCCCGCCCCTGACCGGGGAGGCAGGAACGGATATCGCCGCTCTGCTTTCGGCCCTGAAACTGGGGCGGGCCTATGTGTCTCTCGACTACTACCGCTCCGCCTCCGGATTTTCCCTGAGCCTGGCGGAGGGGGAGCAATGCCGGACGCTGGGCGGTACTTTCGAACTCGGCCGCGAGGCGGTCCTCCGGGTCCGTCTGCCCCACCCGGGACGGGTGCGGATCATCCGGAACGGCGCCCTCTTTCATCAGACCACGGGAACGGATCTTACCGCCGTCGTCAGGGAGCCGGGCGTCTACCGGGCTGAGGCGGCGCTGCGGGTGTTCGGCCGCTGGCGCCCCTGGATCTTTTCCAACCCGATCTACGTCGTGAGGGGCTGACGACCGGATGCAGGGGGCGCAGAGCGGCAGCGGTGTCCGTACGATTGCGCTTGACAGATTGAATTTCAATAGGCTATTTAAATAAGTAAAGGTATTGGATATTTAATATAAACCGTTAACCAGCATCATCGCGATGCATCAGGAGGAAACAGGAACATGACAGATATCATGAGGAATGGACCGGTCAATCCGGTGAAGATCCAGGACAACACCCTCAGGGACGGCCATCAATCCATCTACGCCACGCGCATGCGCACGGAGGACATGCTCCCCATCGCCGAGCAGATGGACGAGATGGGCTTCTGGGCCATGGAGGTCTGGGGAGGGGCGACCTTTGACACCATGCACCGCTTCCTGGGAGAGGATCCCTGGGAGCGTCCGAAGATACTGAAGAAGTATATCAAGAAGACGCCGTTCACGATGCTGCTCCGCGGCCAGAACTTGGTCGGTTACCGCAATTACGCCGACGATGTCGTCCGGGCCTTCGTCGACAAGTCCTGCGAAGTCGGAATCGACATCTTCCGCGTTTTCGACGCCCTCAACGACATCCGGAACTTCGAAACGTGCGTGGAGAGGATCAAGGCCAACGGCAAGCACTTCGAAGGGGCGATCTGCTACTCCCTGACGCAGCGCCACCTGGGCGGCGATGTCTTCAACATGGAATACTACCTCAAGATGACCAAGCAGCTCGAGGCGATGGGTGCCGACAGCATCGTGATCAAGGATATGGCCGGCATCGTTTCACCCTACGACATCTATGATCTGATCACGGAGATGAAGAAGGTCACCAAGATCCCGCTGCACCTCCACACCCACTATACCAGCGGCATGGCCTCCATGACCTACCTCAAGGCGATCGAAGCCGGCGTTGATATTATCGACACCTGCCTGGCCCCCTATGCCCTGCGAACCTCGATGCCCGCCATCGAGCCGCTCGTCGTCTCCCTGGAAGGGACGAAGCGTGAGATCAAGATGGATGTCCTCAAGCTCATCAAGCTGGGCGAGCACCTCGAGAGGATCGCCCCCAAGTACGAAAAGCACCTGGCCAGCAACAAACTCTCCCTGATCGACGCGGCCGTTCTGGCCCACCAGATCCCGGGCGGCATGATTTCGAACCTCGTCAGCCAGCTCAAGGAGATGAATGCCGTTGAACGTCTGGACGAGGTACACGCGGAGATCCCGAGGACGAGGAAGGACGCGGGGACACCTCCCCTGGTCACCCCGACTTCCCAGATCGTCGGCGTCCAGGCGGTGATGAACGTGATCGGCGGGCGCTACAAGATGATCAACAACCAGTTCGCCGATCTGGTCTATGGACTCTACGGGAAGACACCGACCCCCATCGATCCGGAGATTTCGAAGGTGGTCCTGAAGCGCCACAAGCGCGGCCAGACGCCGGTCACAGGCCGGCCCGCCGACTATCTGGAGCCGGAACTCGAAGCGAACAAGAAAAAGATCGGCGACCTGGCCAAGACCGAAGAGGACCTGCTGACCTACAGCCTCTACCCGGCGACGGGCGAGCAGTTCCTGAAATGGAAGTACGGCATCGAGCCGATGCCGGACAGCGTCAAGCCGGCGCCCGCCCCGGAAGACAAGAAATAGGGGCCGGCAGAGAGACCTACAAACCTGGCCGTGGGGGTGACTCCACGGTCAGGTCTTTTTCCATCATCCCGCATCCCCATCTTCCCGGCGACAGGCCATGATCAAAACGCTCTCCAGATTCGCCATCCGCTTCGGTCTGCTCCCTTTGGCCGCGGGGCTGTTGCGTCTCTATTTTTTTTTCATCCGCGTCCAGGCGGAGGGAGAGGAGGACTTGAAGGACCGACTGCGGCGGGGGGAGAGGGCGATCGCCGCCATTTGGCACCAGCGGATCCTGGTCTGCCTGGGCTATGCCCGCCGCTTCGGAGAGTTCAAACCCTCGGTCATGATCAGCCGGAGCCGCGACGGTGAACTGATCGCCGCCATCTACCGCCGCCTCCATTTCCGCCCGGTGCGCGGCTCGTCCTCCCGGGGCGGCCGGGAGGCCCTGACGATGCTGATTGCGGATCTCGCGGAACACCCCTTTGCCGTCCATGTCGTCGATGGTCCGCAGGGGCCCCGGGGGGTTGTCAAGGGCGGTCTGGTCAGTCTGGCCCAACTCTCCGGCGCCCCCATCGTCCCTGTCTCCATCTCCGTCAACCGGGCCTGGGTCCTCAAGAGCTGGGACCGTTTCCTGATCCCCAAGCCCTTCAGCACCGTCCTGGTCCGTTGGGGAGAGCCGATCCGCGTGCCCGCCACCCTGGACGGGGACGCCTTCGAGGCGACCCGCCGGGCCGTCGAGGGGCGGCTGCGGGAGGCACAGGAGCGGGACGATCGGGCTATGGGTTGGAAGGGATCCCTCTTTTAGCGCCGCCCTCCTCCTTTTCGGAACACGGCAGCAAATCTCTCCCGTTCTTCTGCCCGGAAACATCCGGAAAACGGCTTCACTATCCACGAATGTCCGAAGACCCGCTCCTGGCCGCAGCCGGGAGCGCGAAGGTGAACCGGGGGAGCCTTTGTTTCACGTGAAACACTACCCACCGACTGACATCTTATTACTCCGGCAAGTAAACATGTTAAAGTTTGTCATGCCGGGCTTGACCCGGCATCCAGTATTTACGATGGATTCCCGCTCTCGCGGGAATGACCATGCTTGCGGTTTGCAGTTGCCGGAATAATAACCGCACTAACCCCCATCCCGGGCATGGGGGTTAGTGGGTTCATGCACAATTCCCCGCACTCCAAGTATACCGCCCGTCTCATGTATCTGAATATTTGCGATTCTGTTGAAGCCTTCTGCCGGAGTGACATTCTCCTCCGACATCGAGGCTTCCACTCCCAGAAGAGTCGCTAGACCCTCATCCGGATCTTTATGCGTCTTCCGCAATTGGTTCAATCGGGCCTTCCCGATTTCAGTGATTTTCCAAACGCCACGCTCAGAACCGTCCAACTGTCTTTTTCGTTTCAGATATTCTCGAGCCCACGCAGTTTTGTTTTTTCATTTGATAGCGCGACGCTTGTAGCTCTCATATTCTTCTGGAAAGTCCCTGGGGTTCAATCCCAATGTTCTTTCTACTTCAGGGTACACCTCTGCCGGACGCGTCTTCCCACCAAGTTTAACGAGTGCCTTCAGTAGTGGAATTTCGAAGTCCATGAAGTTCAGCCCAGGTTATCTTCCTTCCTTCGTGAAATTATGAAGAGAACCCGCTGCCCAAGTCATGCCGCCCCGATCATTTCTCCCGGTCGCGCCACTGGCCGTAGGCGTACATCTTCGCCAGTGACTTCACCGCCCGCTCGGGGGTGAGGAAGGAGACACCTTTGTAGGGGCTGCCTTCGATCTCGGTCACGGTGCGGGCCTCCGTGTCGGGCAGGAGGTTGACGCCGAAGACAGGCTTGCCGTACTGCTCCATGAGGTTCGCCGTCTTTTTCAGAAACTCCTTTTCGAAGCCATCGATCGTCTCGGGGATGACTGCCAGGAGGCTGCGGTCCTGGACCGGGTCGACGACCTTGATGGAGGCGATCATCTGGGTGAGGAACACCTTGAGCCCCAGGATCCCCAGATGGATCACCGCATCGCACCCCTCCCACTCCATCAGGGCCTCGATGACCTGGAGCGGGATCGTGGTCGCGACCTCGCCCACCAGGTCGATGGGGTTGGAGCGGCTCCAGTAGGGAGGGAGGATCCGGTCGATCCGAGCGATGATTTCGGGCGAGAGTTCGGGGATCGTCAGGCCGCTCTCCACGCAGAGGTCCGAGGCAACAACGCCCCAACCGCCGCCCAGGGTCATGACGGCGACGCGGTTGCCCCGGGGCAGGGGGAGGGAGGAGAAGGAGGCCGAGAGGTCCAGGAGGCCCATCGGCTGCTCCACCACGACGATCCCCGCCTGATGGGCGGCGGCATCGAAGATGCGGATGTTCGAGGCGAGGGCCCCGGTGTGGCTCGCCGCGGCGCGGTTCCCCGCCTGGGTGCGGCCGCCCTTGAGCATGACGACGGGCTTCTTTTTTCCCACCCGTCGGGCCGATTCGAAGAATCGTCGGCCGTTCTTGACGCTCTCCAGGTAGAGAACGACGGTCCGGGTCAACTCGTCGACCTCGAAGGCCTCCATGTAGTCTTCGATGGTGATCATCGCCTCGTTGCCGGAGCCACCGAAGGCACGGATGCCGATCCCCTCGTGTTCGGCAAAATCCAGAAGCTGTACCCCGAGATTCCCGGACTGGGAGACGATCGTCGTGGACCCCGGCTGGGGACGCACGTTCGAGCCGCAGCAGAAAAGGGCGCCGTGGGGGTTGCAGATCCCCATCGTGTTGGGGCCGAGGATCAGGATCCCCGCCGCGCGGGCCGACTCGATCAGGGTTTCTTCAAGCCTTCGGCCCTCGGCGCCCGTCTCGCCGAACCCGGCGGTGATGAGGAGCATGTTCCGGATCCCTTTTTCCCGGAATTGGGGGATCAACTCCAGGACCTTGGCGGCCGGGATGGTCACCACGGCCAGATCGACGGGCCCCGGGATCTCCGCCACCGTCTTGAAGGAGGGCCGATCGGCAATCTTTTCTCCTTTGGGGTTGACCAGGTAGATCGGACCCTTGAACCCCCCCGCGACGACGTTGCAGAAGAGCCGGTATCCCCACTTGCCCAAAACGCCGGAGGCCCCGACAAAGGCGATGGACCGGGGGTAGAAGAGCTTTCCGATCGCGTAGGGATCGATGGGCGGCGTCGGCCGCCGCTGCGCGGGCCGTTCCCCGATGAGGATCAGGGCATCCACGGCCGTCACCCGGCCGTCGGGGCCGATGAGCAGCGGATTGATGTCCGCCTCCGTCACGTCGGTCAACTCCGTTCCCAGCCGGGAAAGACCCACCAGGGCGCGGATCAGCGCCTCGCGGTCCGCCGCGCCGTCGCCGCGGAAGGGGCCGAGGAGTTTTTTGGCCCGCAGTTCATCGATCATCTCTCCGGCATGGTTGGCGTCGAGCGGGGCGATCCGGAAGACGACGTCGTCGAGGGCCTCGGTGAAGATGCCTCCCAGACCGAACATGACCACGGGACCGAACTGGGCGTCGCAGACGAGGCCGGCGACCAGCTCCCGCCGCCCGGCGAGCAGGGGCTGGATCAGGAACCCCTCCAGATCGTCCCCGGCCGCTGCCGAAACCTCGGTGGCCGCCCGACGGACCTCCGCCCCATTGTCGAGATGGAGGCGGACCAGGCCGCGCTCCGTCTTGTGGGTCAATTTGGTCCCGAGGCCTTTGAGCACCACGGGGAAGCCGATCTTTTCCGCGGCGGCCACGGCCTCCGCGGGTGTCCACGCGACCGTCTCGGTGACGACGGGCACGCCGTATTCTGCGAGCACCTTTTTGGACTCCGCTTCGGTCAGGGCCGTGCGGCCTTCCGCCTTGGCTTTCGCGATCAGTTCTGCTGCCTTCATCTTCTCTCCCTCTCTGTATTCGGTCCTTCCGGCGCCCTCTTTATCACGGGCAAACTGCGGTCCGCGGCACCCTTTCTACCCTTTCGGCCAATCGCTGGTCCCGCCCCCGGCGGCCGCGACGACTTTTCCAAATTCCTCATGGATCATCCGGGCGTCGAGTGCATTGAATTCCCGGAGCATCGTTTCTTGTTCCCTGTCGGTGAAGTAAGCCAGGTCGTCTTTTCTCATCCTTCCTGGGGCCTGATGCCCATGGCTGCGACGGACCCTCAGCGTTCCTTCCGGTAGGAGAGGAGCAGCTCGTAGAAGAGGGGTTTTGACGGGCCCAAAATGAGCGGCTCCACCTCCTGGAAGAGTGCCTCCCGGTCGTCGCTCAGGTGCATGTCCATGAAGGTTTCCTTCGATTCGTGCTCAACGAGGGTGGCATAGCGGCTTCCCCCCTCGATGGGTCCGAGGAGTGTCCGGGAGAGGAACCCGGGATGGTTGGCGAAGATCTCGTTGGAATGACGGAACCATTCGAGAAAGGCCTCCAGCCGACCGGGCTTGGGCGGGGCGAAATCGGTGAAATTGATGAAACGACCGGCCGTCTCCCCCACCGTGGCTTCCCGCGCCGTTTCCGCGGTGAGCGGGGTCTTGATGACGAGAAAGACCAGGGGCTCCGTCGCGGTGTTGGCGATCCCCATGTGGGCGCCCTGGGGGAGCCGCAGGAGCTTTCCCGGCCCCATCTCCAGGCTCTGGCCGTCGGCGCTGAAGATCCCCTTGCCGCGGATCACCTGGAGGGTGACCGGGGCATCGGCGACATGGGTGGGGACGTTCCGGCCCGGTTCCAGGCCGATCTGCCGGATCTTCAGCAGGGGTTCGTCCACGAGAACGGCGATGCCGCGACCCTCGTCGCCGAAGATCTCGCGGCTCTTCAAATCGATACTCTCCATCGGGCTGTACCTCACAAAGATTGTATTTGACCCCTCTGTCCCTTAGAGGAGTTTTTTCCCTTCCAGGGCGACCTCCTCCAGCCCCCGGCGATCGCAGATGTGGATCATGGCCCCCTGGGAACGGATCAGACCCTGACGGTTCAGTTTGGCGAGGATCCGCGAGAGGGTCTCGGGGATCGTCCCCAGCAGAGCGGCGAGCTGCCCCTTGGAGACGTCCAGTTCCACCCCGCCGTCTCCATCCTTGGCGCTCAAATAGAGCAGGTACTTGGCGAGCCGGCCCGGCACCTCCTTGAGGGAGAGGTCCTCGATGAGTCCCGCAAAGTGTCGCAGGCGCAGCGAGAGCTGGGCCAGCATGTTCAGGGCGAGGGCCGGGTCGCTGCGGATGAGGTTGACGAAGGCAGTCCGGGGGAAAAAGAGGAGGGTCGAGGCGACGGCGGTGGTCGCATCCGCCGGAAACCCCATCCCGGTAAAGACGGAGACCTCCCCGAAAGGTTCTCCCGGGCCGAAGAGGTGGAGGATCTGCTCTTTCCCGTCCGTCGAGACCTTGGAGATCTTCACGCGGCCCGCAAGGACCACGAAAAATCCCGCGCCGTCGTCCCCTTCGGAGAAGATCCGCTCGCTTTTCTTGCAGGTACGCCGTATGCCGATCCGGGCGAGGGCCTCGTACTGGACGCGGGTCAATCCGGCGAAAAGGGGGATGCCGTTCAGCTGTTTGATCACATCGATCATGTTGGTCTCCTGATGGCGAAAGAAACTACACATCTCTTTGACTTATGTCAAAGCCCTTTTTCGTCAACCGTGAGATAAAGGGGCCGTGAGTGCGGAAATGGGTCTTCGGACGCGTCGGGGGGCCGGCCGGGGGCTTCAGAGAATAGAGGACACCCGAAAGGAAAAGGAGAAAAAGATGAAACAGACACGAAAGCTCATCCGGATCGACGAGGAGAAGTGCACCGGTTGCGGACTCTGCGTCCCTTCCTGTGCGGAAGGCGCGATCCGGATCATCGACGGCAAGGCGCGGCTGGTGGCGGAAAAGTTTTGTGATGGTCTGGGCGCCTGTCTGGGTGAATGCCCGGAAGGGGCGCTCCAGGTCGTGGATGCCGAGGCGGATCCCTTCGATGAGGCGGCGGCGATGGCCCATGTCCGGGCCTCCGGCCATGGGCACGCCGGCCATGATCATCAACCGAAGCCGGCCGCCCCGGCGGGCCAGCCCCTTCCCTGCGGCTGCCCCTCAACGACGATCCGGACCTTTGCGCCGCAGACCCCTTGCGAAGGGGCCAACACCCCGGTTTCAAGGCCCGCCACGGGCGTCTCGGCCTTGACCCACTGGCCGATTCAGATCCATCTGGTCCCGCCCTCGGCCCCCTTCCTGCGCGGGGCGGACCTCCTGGTCGCCTCCGATTGCGTGCCGGCGGCCTACCAACGGTTCCATGACGATCTGCTCCGCGGTAAGACGGTGCTCATGGGTTGCCCCAAGTTCGACGACGCTGAGGCCTATGTCCGGAAACTGGCCGCCATCTTCACCGAGTCGGAGGTGAAGAGCGTGACCGTGGCCGTGATGGAGGTCCCCTGCTGCCAGGGCATGCCGGCCATCGTCAAGAAGGCGCTGGCCCTTTCGGGAAAGGAGATCCCCTATCAGGTCGTGACGATCTCGACGCAGGGCGAGCTTTTGGGATAAAGACGCGTTACGGCCGCCGGTGTGCGTGCAGGTGCCGCACCAGCGCGGCCGTGTCCCCGAAGGCATTCGGACCGAAAGGCATGATGAGGTAGATGCCTTCCGCCTCCGCGGCGATCGCCTCCGCCTGACGAAGGGCCAGCTCGAGGCCGAACTGCCGCTGGTCCTCGGCGGTTTCGTAACGGCCGAAGGCCTGGACGATCTCGTCCGGGACCCGGATGCCGGGGATGCGGCCGCTGGCGAAAAAGGCCGCGTTGCGGCGGCTCGTCAGGGGCAGGAGCCCCGGGAAGAACCGTGTCCCCAGCGGGGCGACCTCGTCCCGGAGCTGCCGGAAGGCCGCCGCCGAAAAGAGGGGCTGGGAAAAGACGAACTCGGCGCCGGCCTGGATCTTCTTTTTCAGCCAGGCGATCTGGGCCGGGGCCGACCAGCCGATCGTTGCTCCGGTGCAGAAATCGGGCGGATCGCCGATCCGGTCACCGTTGATCAGCACCCCTTCGCGGAGCCTCCGGATGAGGCGCAGGAGCTCCACCGAACTCTTCAGGTCCGTGACGCGCTGGGCCAGGGCCCCCAGGGGTCCCATGGAGGGGGGATCGCCGGTGATCGCCAGGAGCCCCCGCAAGCCGAGGTCCCAGGCCCCCAGGAGACCGGAGTGAAGTTGGAGCAGGTTGGCCTGGGTGACGGCTTTGTGACAGAGGGCCGGGACCTTGAGGCAATCCTGGAGACGGCTGGCGGTCACTGCTGCATCGCGCCCGACCGTGGCCCCGGGATTGTCCGGCACGTCGAAGAGATCCGCACCTGCCTGTGCGATCTCTTCGGCCTTGCGGCAGAGGGCATCCAGGCTGGAGTTCCGATCGGCGCGGATCTCCACGCTGATGAGGAACCTCTCACTGCGGATCATCTCCCGGACCCGGTTGGGCTTGGCGGCCTGTATGGACCTCTCTTCCACGGCGGCTTCGGGCCGCACCTCGATCCCGGACGCCTTCCCGACGGCCCGTCCGGCAAGCTCGGGGGCGATTGCCCGGATATGGTCCGGTGTCGTCCCGCAGCAACCGCCGATGACCGCAACACCCAAGTCCGCCAGACGTCGCGCCACTTCTCGTAGGTCCTCCGGTGCGTATTCATAGTGCACCCATCCCCGTTCGATCGAAGGGTTCCCGGCGTTGGCCGAGGCCGTGACGGGGAGTCGCGAGCGGGAGAGGAGATAGGCCGCCACTTCGACGATATCATCGGGGTGCTGGCAGTTGGCCCCGACAGCCCTGGCCCCGGCCGCCTCGGCCGCGGCCAGAAGGCCGTCGATCGTCGTCCAGCGGTTCCGGCCGCGGCCCGTATGGCCGACCTGGAAGATCACGGGAAGCCCGGTGGCTGCTGCTGCTTTCAGGGCTGCCCGGGCCTCCCGGGGATCGACGAAGGTCTCCAGGACCAGCGCATCCGCCCCGGCCAGGGCGCCGCACTGCCCGGCGTAGAGGGCTTCCAGCTGCCCCTCCGCGAAATCGTCGTGCCGCAGCCCCAAGGAAAGGGGGCCGACAGAGGCCCAGACGAGGCACTCCCCGCCGGCCGCCTCCCGGGCCAGGTGCACCCCCGCCTCGTTTATCTCGCGGCAGGATTCGGCGGCCCCGGACCCTTCGAGGAGCAGGGCATTGGCGGCGAAGGTGTTGGTGACGAGGATCCGGGAGCCGGCGTCGCGGTAGGCCCGATGAAGGGCGAGGACCGCGTCGGGGCGGCGCAGGTTGAGCAGTTCCACAGGCTCGCCGCCCAGGTCCTGCCCCTGGCGCAAGGCCGTCCCGACGGCCCCGCTGCCTACCCGAATCAGCCCACCCAGATCCGCCATGCCGATGGTCATGGTTGGTTCCCCTTGCTTGGCCTATTCATGATGTTTTCCCGTTATGCTTTCGATGTCGATCCGGATGACGACCGTCTGGGCGAGGATCCCGTTCGGGTAGGCAAAAGGTCCCCGCGCCCCATAGTGGGCCATGATCCGGTCGAGTCCCAGGTGCTTTTCCGCTGGGTCCTCCACCAGGACAGCCCGGCCGAAGCCGATGACGCTCCGCCAGGCGGCCGACCAACGGCAAGGCTGCTCAGCCTTTTTGATCTCGTCAAGGAGGTCCATCTCGAAGCAGACCCGATTGTTCTTCTGGAGAAGATCGAGCTTCCTCCCCTCGCCGGCCGAGTGGAGATAGAGGCACCCCTCCCCCAGGCCGAAGTGCATGGGGATCACGTAAGGGATGTCCCCATCGGCAAGCCCGATCCGGCAGACCTGGGCCGCCTCCATGATGGCCCGGATCTCCCCCTGGCCCCGTATCTCCCGTTCGACCTTTCTCATGAATTCCCCTTCCTGTCTTCCTCTTCCGCCCGTGTCACCTCGGCAATCAATCGCCGGACCGCCTCCAGGTCCTTCCGAAAGCGGACCGCGTTTCCCCTGTCGTCGCGGGCATTGGTCCCGGTGCAACTGTCGATCCCGGCGGGCCGCAGCCGGGTGACAGCCGCAAAGGCGTTTTCCGGTCCGATCCCCCCGGCGAGAATGACGGGAATCGTGGCGGCCTCGATCAGGGCCGCGGCCAGCTCCCAGTCGCAGATGGCCCCGGTGATGCCCACATAGCCGGCGACGGGTTGGGACGCCTGTGTTTCGCCCGCTCCCCGGAGGGTGTCGGTCATGAAGATATCGCTGTAGGGGGCGAGTTGCCGGGCGATCTCCAGGATCGTCTCCCGCACCGGCTCTGTTTTTTCGATCCCCGGTTCGGGGACGGGAATGGACCGGATGATCCCGATCGGGGGGAACTCCTTCCTGACCCTCTTTTGGATGGCGATCAGAGACCCGCAGAGCGCCTCGCGCCGTCCCTCTTCCGCGCGCGAAAGGGGGATCAGCTCGCAGAAATGGCAATAATCGGGTTCATAGTAGTCCAGGGCGCGCAGGCAGTCGTCGGCCTTCGGCAAAAGGGGGATCAGGGAGCTCTTGGCCGCCGATTGCCGGACCAGCCGCACGACCTCGCGAACCACCGGGTTTTTCCAGCGGTCCGGGTCGGTCAGGACGCTGCCGATGTGGTCCACGCCTAGGCCGATCAACGCCTCCGCCTCGTGCGGATCCTGGATTTCATAGATTTGGATGAGGGTTTGCTTCATGCCTCTTTGCCTCTGTCTTGTTCGTGTCCCTTCCCATAGACCATGCCGTCAGAAAGGGCCAGGGGGTGCCCTTTGAGCGGTTCGACCTTCCCTGACGGCAGCGCCCGGTAGGTGCGCAGCACCACGGTTTTTCCCGGGGCGCCGAGGATGCCGATTGCCGCCACGTAGGGCCTGAGCGGCGTGAGCACCGCCCAGTGCCACCTTTTTCCCTCCTTGGCCATCCCGAGGGGGTCGATCCGGCCGGGCCCCTCCCCGGTGAGGCGAAAGGCGATCGCGCTGAGCGCATGGGAAAGGTCGGTTCCCAGGGCCTTGAGTGTCGCCTCTTTGAGCGTCCAGTGGAGGAAGAAGCGGTGGGTCATGACTTCCCGAGCCAGGGGCTCCAGCGCCCGGCGCTCCTCCAAGGTGAAGAAGCGCTGGATGAGCTTTGCCGCATCCACGGGGCGGTCCGTCCGCTCGCAATCGACGCCCAGCGCCATTCTCTTCGCCACGGCGACCACGGCCAGCCCCCGCGTATGGGCGAGGCTGAAGCTGAGCGGTGAAGGCCCCGCGGCCGGATCGATCCGCGGCTTTCCGTGGTCGTTGAAGATAAACCGCCACGCCGCCGGGGGGCGGTCTTCGTAACGGGAAAGGGCCCCTCTCACCAGCCAGTGGCTGACGCCGAAGAGGCGCCGGTCCTCCGGGGAGCGTCGGCTCTCCCAGCGGGCCAACTCCCCGGGACCGAGGACCGCAAGCGCCTCGACCATCGCAGCCGGATCCGCCCAGTCTTCCGTCTGGGCAAACCAGAGATCTACGGTGCTGTCCGTCAGTTCATCCAAGAAAACACCTCGGGTGAAGCTCCCCGCCTACAAGGCGGGGCTTGCAGGTGGCGCTCCCGGTCAACGGGCCATCCCGGGCGGCCCTGCATGGTCCCCGGGAGGGGTGAAGACCCGCTGCACAGGGGGCTTCCGTCCCGTCTGGCGCAGATAGGCCTCTGCCGGAGTGCCGAGGGCGATCACGGCATGGACGCGTTCATTATCGGGAATGGCCAGAAACCGCTTGGCCCGGAGTGACCGCTGGAGCGCAGCCACGGCGAAGCCGATCAGGCAACTCCCCAGCCCCAGGCTGTGGGCCGCGAGTAATATGTTCTGGGTGGCCAGCAGGGCGTCCTCCCGGCTCGTGCTGCCGCCGGGCCCCGATCCCACGACGATGGCCGCCGGCGCCCCGTGGAAGAGGCGGTCGCGCCCGGTCTGCTCCCGCTCGTCCAGGGCTTCGCTTACAGACTTTTGGTAATCCCGGTGATAGTCCGCCAGCTCCCTTTGGCCGAGGAGATTGAGGCCGTTACGAAGGAAGGCGTTTCCCGCGAGCCGGTTGAGGCGCCTAAAGAACCGGGCGACCTGATCGCCCAGGGCCACCACGGACCGGCGGTCGGGCAGAAGTGTGAAGGTCCAGACCTGGCTGTTGGTCCCCGACGGCGCCGTGATCCCGATCTTGACGAGATCCTCCAGCAGGGCCAGCGGCACGGGTCTCTCCAGGAAATGGCGGCAGGAGCGGCGGGAGGCCATGAGGCGAACCAGCTGGGCCGTGTCGAAGGCCCCCTCGGGGAGGAAGCGGGAATCGGCCGTAAAGGACGTAAATCGTGATGCCGCAGTCTCGATGGCCCCGACGGTCATCGCCTCCTCGGGGCAGACGGCCGCGCAATGACCGCAGGACAGGGAGCGGTCACCCGTCACAGCGGCCTTGCCCTCCTGCAGGGAGAGGGTGGCCGACGGACAAATGGTCACGCACCGGCCGCAGCCGGTGCATTTTTCGCTTTCAATACGTGTCGTTACCGGACGGTCCATCGTTTTTTCACCCTTCTTGCCCTCGGGTCCTATTGTATAGATTTCCCCCCCGGCCAAGGGAATGGCCCGCAGCGAATCCCCCTCAGCCCTGCCTGTCCCTCCCCCGCGCGAGGGAGACGAAGATGCCGACGAAGCAGAGGCCCGTGCAGAGGATAAAGACGGTATGGATGCTGCCGAGCAGGGCGGGATAGTTGGCCGGGGCGATCCGGGCGCTGCCGATCAAAATCGCAAACACCATCAGGACCAGTCCCATGCTGAGCATCTGCCCCAAAAGCCGCATGGTGCTGACGGCCGCCGCGGCGACGCCATAGAAGCGGCGCTCCACGGAGCCCATAATGGCGTTTGTGTTGGGTGAAGAGAAAACGCCCAACCCCATGCCGATGACGCCGAGCCCCCCGACGATGAGGGCGGTCGGGGTCTCGGCCGTGAGGAAGGTCATGGCGAAGAGGCCGACGGTGGAAAGGCCCATCCCCAGGGAGGCGAGCTTCTGGGACGGGATCCGGTCCGAGAGTCTGCCGGCGATGGGCGCGAAGATCGCCATGACGAGCGGCTGGGTGAAGAGGATCATCCCCGCGGCCTGCGGGTCGAGCCCTTTGATATACTGCAAGTAGAGACTCAGCATGAAGGTCGTCATGAAGACGGCGCTGTAGTTCATCAGGGCGGCCAGGTTCGAAAAGGCGAAAGTCTTGTTCTTGAAAAGACGGACATTGAGAAGCGGCGTTTCCGCCCGCGCTTCGAACTTCAAGAATCCCGCCATGACGGCACTTCCCAGGAGGATCAACCCTACCCCCGGCAGGCCGGGGAGCAGGGAGAAGCCGTACATGATCAGGACCAGGGCGGCGCTGTAGAAGACGGCCCCCTTGAGGTCGAAGGATTCCCCCCGGCTTGCCGCCCATTCTCCGCGGAGCTTTCCGTAGACGATAAAGAGAATGACGATCCCGAGGGGGATGGTGCTCCAGAAGAGGCTCCGCCAGCCCAGATAGTGGGTCATGGTGCCGCCCAGCACCGGCGCGAGGGAGATGGAGGCATAGGTGGTCGCGATGACGATGCCGATCGCCTTTCCCCTTTGTTCGGGCGGGAACACGGAGGTGACAATGGCCAGACTCGTGACGAAGATCATCCCGCCGCCAATCCCCTGGAGGACCCGAAAAAAGATCAGCCAATGAGCCGAAGGGGAAAAG
>Ga0351836_1046_pt1 | contig 23112 bp, 16 predicted proteins | sample BONcelHFGM3001D4_FD_206749 | JGI IMG/M metagenome (GOLD analysis project Ga0351836, IMG submission 206749) | Enriched cells from coal bed in the Powder River Basin, Montana, United States - BONCAT cells FGM rep1 HSBNCT.FGM.300.1.D4 ... | reverse complement strand
ATGATCTTGAGCGATATCACGCCAAACACCGCGCCGGGTACCGAGCCCACGCCGCCGTACAGGCTAACGCCGCCCAGCACCGCCGCCGTGATTACCTGAAAGGTGTAATCCCCGCCGCCCATGGTGGGCTGCGCGCAGTTGACGTCCATGGACAGAAGAATGCCCGCCACGCTCGCCAGCACGCTGCTGACCACGTACACCGTCATGTTGATGCGCGCCGTGGGGCAGCCACTCAGTCTGCTGGCCGGTTCCGACAGGCCGAACGCCGCCAGTGACCGCCCGAAGGTGGAAAGGTGCAGCACGTAGTAGAACACCAGGCAGAAGCCCAGCGAGATGAACACCGTGGTATTGAGTAGGCCCAGCTTGGTTTTGCCGATGGCCAGAAACGCCGCGGGCAGACGGTTGATGGACGCGCCGCTGGAGATGATTTGCGCCATGCCCAGCAGTATAAAGCCCATTCCCAGCGTGGTGATGAACGCGGGGACCCTGATCTTTTGCACGCAAAAGCCGTTGAACAGCCCAACCAGCGCGCCCAGCGCCAGCGTGATGAGGATGGAAAGCGGGATGCTGACATTGTAGGCTTTGACCAGTAGCCCCACCGAGATGGAGGCAAGCCCGATCATGTAGCCCAGCGACAGGTCGATGCCGCCGGTCATCAGCACCATGGTCATGCCGATGCACGCAATGGCGGGGATGGCAGACTGCTTCAAAATCAGCGCGAAGTTATTAAGGGCGAAAAAGTGGTTCACAAATATCGAGGCAAATACCACCAGCAGCAAAATGACCACCGCGCTGCCGTTTCTGCCGATGAACTCGGCTATCCTGCGGTTCTTGGGCATAAGCGTTCATCCTTTCCGTCTGCTCAGAAGATCAGGCTCTTCTCCAGCGCCTTGTGGCGGCGATACATGCTGATGCCCACGATCAAAATCAGCAGCACGCCTACGATCAGGTTCTGGTAATACGGATGCAGGCCGATCAGGTTGAGCGCGTTGCGCAGGAACCCAAGCGTCAGCGCGCCGCCCAGCGCAAGGTAAACCTTGCCCTCGCCTCCCGCCATGTTCACCCCGCCGATTACGCAAGCGGCCACGGCGTCCAGCTGGTAAGTGCCGCCTTGCTGCGGATGCACGGTGTTCATCTGCGCGCTAAGCAAAATGCCCGCCACCGCGGCGCATACGCCGGAGTAGGCGAACACGAAATAACGGATCTTCGCGGTGCTGATGCCCTGGTTGCGCACAACCTGTTCGTTGCCGCCCAGCGCATAAATGTGCGTACCCAAACGGGTGCGATTCATGATCAGGTAGGAGAGGATCACGAGAAACACGGTGATGTAGATGGATACCGGAATGCCAAGGATGCTGCCGTTGCCGATGAATACATAGGCGTCCGAAAAGCCGCCCAGCGAGTTGCCCCCGCCCAAAACCAGAGAGAGGCCCGTGGCCACCTGCCCCATCACCAACGTGGTGATGAAGGCGGGCACTTCCAGCTTTTCCACCATGAAGCCGCTGAACAGGCCCATCAGCGCGCCGCACACCACGCCCGCCACCATGGCGATGCCGATGGGCAGGCCGGATTTCATCAAAATACCGCTGATCATGGCGCAAAAGGCGATCAGCCCGCCCACGGACAGGTCGATGCCGCGAATGATGATGACCATGGCGCTGCCGTAGGAAACCAGCGATACGATGGCCGTCTGGCGGATGACGTTTAAGATATTCTCCAACGACAAAAACCGGGGGATCATCAGCCCCGACGCGGCTGCTACGGCAGCGATCAGCCCCAGAAGCAGCAGGTTTTTGGCGGTTGCGTTTTTGCGGTTCACTGGGCTCAAACCTTTCTATCACGGGAAGTGGGGAAGAAAGGGACGCGGTCGTTACAACGCGTCCCTTCGCCGTGCGGTTTGTGGCATATCCACCGTGTGCCGGCCTGCGGGCTGTCGTTCCGGCGAGCTGCACGGCGGCGGTCAAACTGCGCCGCCGCCGTGCGCCCGTGCCGGAAGGCAGGCCGGTCAAGGCAAACGGGTTGCCATGCTCGGGGTGCGCGCCTTATTGGGGCAGGTTGTCGGCGGTGTAGCAGGCCGTGCCGGAGTCGAGGTACTTGGCAAAGCTATCCGCAGCCGCGTCGCCGTTGAGCACGGAGATCAGGGTGTCGACCGCGATCTGGCCCATCTTGCCCGGGAACTGTGCCATCGTGCCCAGCACGAGGCCTTCTTTGATGAGGGGGATGCTGTCGCCGTCGAAGCTCATGATCTTGATGCCGGTCAGGCCCGCATCATCAATGGCTTGCAGGATGCCGTCCACCATCACGTCGGAGCAGCTCATGATGCCGGTCACATCGGGGTTGGCCTGCAGCATGTTCTCGGTCACCTGCTTGGCGGTGTCGTTGTTCCAGTCGCCCGGCTGCTCGCCCACGAGGGCCACGCCAGCGGCCAGACCGGCCTTGAAGCCGTCCGCTCGCGCATTGCCAACGCTGTTACCATTCGCGCCGCGCACCAGCAGCACCTTCCCGGCGCCGCCAAGGGCGGTGCTCAGGGTCTCGGCGCCCAGCTTGGCGGCCGCGAAGTTGTCGGTGCCCACGTAGGTGATGTAGAGGTCCTCATGACCGGCTTCGATGGTGCTGTCCACCAGAATCACGGGGATGCCCTTTTCCTTGGCCTTTTGCAGGGCAGGGATTACGGCGTTGGCGTCCATGGGGTTCACGATCAGGGCATCCACGCCCTTGGTGATGAGGTCTTCCAGCTGGGTGACCTGCGTGGCCACGCCGGTTTCGGTGCCGGCGGTCACCAGGGTGAACTTGGCGCCCGCAGCGACGCACTCGCTCTCCACGGCGGCCGCGATGGCCTGCTGGAACGCGTCGTTGGTGACTGTCTTGAGGCTGAACGCGATCTCATACGCTTCCTTGGCTTTGGGGGACTCCGCCGCCGCGACGGACACAACGGACAGAATCAGGAGAACCGACAGTAGCAGGCAAACGATTCGCTTCATGAAAAGACCCCTCCTACAAGATATCTATGCTTTCAGCACGCCGTGCCTGAAGCCCTTTTTTGCCTCACGCGGGAGGAAACTTTGCCGCAGGCCTCTGCGGCGGGCATGGGTCGCTGTCGCGTACGTTTCGGCAGCCCGTGTTTGAACGCCTCAAAGGCTTGCCTTTGCGCAGGGTGTCGCGGTGGCTGTCCGAGCTGATATCGTTAATGGGAACGTTACTATTAACGATAATATCTAAAATCATTATACATACCTTTGCCCCGATGTCAACACCCGCCGCAAAAAATAAGCGCTGGCGAAGGCGGAAGGCCGCGCGCCCTTGTGTGCAAAGGGTTTGCGCGGCGCACGCCGCCGCCGCCGCCCGCGGGCTGTATTGACGGCGGGGGGTACGTGGCTGTATGCTTGTCAAAGACAGCAACCCTTCCATGCCCAATGGGCGAATCGCCCTGCGGTTCACCCCGCGCGACGCACCGCCGCGGCGCCGGTCTGCGCGGCAAAGCAGCGTCGTGGCGGCCCAAACGCCCGCGCGCGCAAGGGGCATGGGACGGTTCAACAAACGGATGGATAAAGGAGTATCAAACATGGACATGCTGCAAACCCTGAAAGCCAAAAACCCCAAGGTACCCTTCCATTCCGTGACCGACCTGGCGTTTCGCCGCTTCGGCCGCGTGATCGACTTCGACGCTTCCACATTGATTGCCCAGTGCGAACAGACCGCCGTGATGCCAGCGTCGGGCGTGCGTTACGTGACGGTGATGCCCGAGTTGGAGGCGCTGCCAGCCTTTGCGGACGTGCGCGACGTGCTGCGAGGCAGCGGGGCGTTCCAGATCGGCTGCTGCTGGGGCTACAGCACGATGCTCAACTGCTTGGAATACCACCGCGCCAGCGAGCATGTGATCGCTGTAAGTGATTTGGTGCTGCTGGTGGCCGCCGAGCAGGATATGGAGGGCTTCGACCTACCCGCGGGCAAGGTGGAGGGCTTCTTTGCGCCCAAAGGTGCGGTGCTGGAGGTCTACGGGACCACCCTGCATTATAGCCCCTGCCAGACAACGGACACGGGCTTCCGCAGCATCATCATCCTGCCGCGAGGTACCAACGAAGCGCTGACCGCCCCGCGCCCACAGGGCGGCGACGGGCGCCTGCTGTGGGCGGTGGACAAGTGGCTGATCGCCCACGAAAGCCAGACCGAGACCCTCGCGGGTGGTGCGTACGCAGGCCTGCACGGCGAGAACTTCAGCATTGAATATTGAGCGCAGCTAATGGACACTGGGATCTGCTAAAATGCCGATCGATGGAGCCATAACATTTACCGCATGAAGCGATCATGCTTAAGCGCCCGGCCAATGTCTGGCACCCATGAAGGAGGCATAACTGGAGAGCCGCCTGATTGTATCCGCAGCATTGCACCGAGAGGGCTTGCCTGCTCTGCGGCAATTTGTATACGAAAACGCCTGTACATTTAGATACTCCGTTTTCAGCGGCAGCGTTGCCCTATATGCTGTCTCCAACCATGAAATGCGTCGGGGTATGTTGGTGAAACTTGCACACAGCGCAGTCTCCTTTGCTTGAAAACAGCACGGTTCCGACCTGTTGTATTGCGAATCGAAGTTGATCCTTTCTTTCGGGATAGCCACTTATGAGGTCCCCGATGTCTTTTTTGGTATCTGCTCCTTGCTGTGGATGCGTGCATTGCGGGCATACGGGATCAGTTTATCGATACTGACTTTTTCAAAACGCTCGGTAGTGTTCATCGCTCCGCCTTTCTGCCCGACAGGAGGGCTTCCATGATATCGTCCTGCGGGTTGCCCGCAAAGGCGGTTGTGCAGTTTTGCTTGACCACGTCGAAGATCTCGTACCAGAGCAGGTTCGCCTTCTTCTGAAACGACAGGCTCATCTGCACAAACGGGCTGGCGATGGCACCACCAGTAGTGGGGTGCCTGCCCAGCAGGCCATAGGCGCTGATTGCTTCCTCACACTGGATGTAGCGGGCGAACGCCTGCGCGTAGGCTTCCACCAGCCGTGGGCTGATGAACTGGTCACAGGCTCGTTCTTTGAGCCACCGCCATGTTTCGATGAACAGGGTGTCCGCGCCTAGCGGTTTCCCGTCCTTTTGGTTAGCGCGGAGGTACTCGCTGGGCTCCGGCATGTCTGTGCCTGTCAGGATCGCAGGCGAAGGAAGCAGCGTGCCCGAAAAAGCAGTGGAAGGCTTGAGGTCAGGCGCTTCCAGCACCTTGGCTGCCTTGCCTGCCGTGATTTTCTCTGCAAGCGGCGTGGGCTTGTCACCCGCACGCACACGGCGGCCGCCCCGGTTGGTGCCATCCTTGGCCATGAGCTGCACCTCCTTTCCTGTCTGGGTTAATCGCCCCTTTGAACCGTGGTTTTTCTGCGCGTGACCCAGGGCCCGTTCGCTGAACCATAAGTCGCAGAGGCAAAATACCCCCCTACCGCCCCCAGCGACCGCCCTCTCGGGCAGTGATCTCTGAGTGGCAGGAAGTGCAGAGCGACATGAGGTTCGCCTCGTCGTGCGTGCCGCCTTGAGATAGCGGGATGATGTGGTGAACCTCCTGCACTGGGGTGATAGTACCGTGCGTTTTGCATCGTTCGCACAGCGGGTGAGCAGCGATGAAGCGGTCACGCACGCACTGCCATGCACGACCGTACCGTTTCTTCACAGCAGGGTCACGCTGGTAACGCTCGTACCGCTGGGCTTCCTGCCTGGCATGTTCCTCGCAGAACCGACCGTTGGTAAGCCTTGGGCAGCCGGGGTGGGAGCAAGGACGCTTGGGTCTGCTGGGCACTGCAAGCACCTCCATGGGCATAGAAAAGGAGCAGGATTTCTCCCGCTCCTATCGCTCTTGCTGAGTATACCATAACACAAAATTTCATTCAGAAAAAGTCGGTTTATGTCGGATTTAATCGGTTTTAGTCAGGTCTTTTTTTGGAACTTTGATTTTCTTCAGCGCGCGCTCATAAAGCTCGAAGATGTACTTGGTGCTGTAGTTCATCAGGTCGCCGATCTGATCCCATGTTTTAAAGCACAGGTATCGAAGCTCCAACAGCGTTTGATGCTCCCTGTGGTTGATCTGGCTAATCACCGAGCGAACCTCGCGCTTGAGATCCACAAGACGATCGATCTCAGCGTTGATTTCGTTCTCAGTGTCGATAAACTTGAGAATGATATCCTCCATGCGGCAGACATTTGGGGTGGAAGAGCGCGGCATATCGGATACCATACTGGTTGCCCTGCTAGCCACATTGCGCAATGACATCACCTGTTCCAGTTTCGCATTGATGCGCTGATCAATCATGTAGGCCTGGCTCAAATACTCCTTGGCTGTCATTGCACGCCCTCCATTCCGCCCAAATCGGCTTTCAAGTCCCGAAGCAGCCTGCGTCCGTCCAGGTCACTAAGCACGCCAAACCAAGTTGAGCATAGGAACCGCTCAATGAGGCGCTTCTCGGACGTCTTGTCCAGTTCATCCGGGTGCTTGATCAGCCGCCGTGTCAAACGGCGGTAATCATCCGTCGCCTGCAGGATGATGGCGTCTGCCAGTGCCCGCCAGCCACTGCCAAGCATGGCGGAGCGTTTTTCGTATACCGGCTCCACGCAGGAGCAGATTTCCGATCTATTCATCAGGGTCAACCTCCAGCTGTTTCAAAATCGCGGCAACCTCCGCCGCCGAGGTGACTTTGAAGGCTTGTCCCTTTGCATTCTTGATTCTTGCGATTGTGTTTTCTTGCAATTTTGTGAGCTTGCCCGAAGGGGTCTTGACCTCAAAGGCCACGAATCGACCACGGTAGCAGACGATCACGTCCGGGATCCCGGCCGTGCCGTACACGCCGCCATGGGTTTTCCAGGCGAAGCATAAGGGGGTTTTCTTGAGCAGTTTCAGGATGGCGGCCACGATATCACGCTCAAGCATGGGGCACCCTCCTGTAAGGTTTTTTGCTTGTTAGGCCAATTTCCAGAGGTTCACATGTATACGCGCGCACACGCGCACGCATGCGCACATGCGCGAATGATGTTTTGCGATGATGATGCACTGGCGCGGGTGGCTTTCCACGGTTTTGCCGTAGCTGGGGCGGTATTTGTCATCCGAGGTGGAGAGGAACGCTTTCACCTTTTCAATATCGGCCTTCTTCATGCCCGCCAGCTCGCCGATCTCCACCACCCAGAAGCCTTGCAGCTTTTCCGCGCCGGATTTATCGTCCATATCGGTCAGCGACAGTGTTTCCGAGTAGTACTCGTCGCCCACAAGGTCTTTAAACAGTGTGCTTTTGCCGATGCCTTGCGCCCCGTCGAACACGGGCACGGAGTCGAACTTGGTACCCGGGCGGTAGATGCGTGCTACCGCTCCCGCGAAGGTTTTACGGCTGACCGCGCGGACATACGGGGCATCCTCCGCCAGCAGACAGCGCACGAAAAGGCTTTCCACGCGCGGGGCGCCGTCCCACGGCGGTAGTGCGTCCAGATAGTCGCGTATCGGGTGGAAGCGGCGGTCATCTGCGATTTTGGTAAAGCACACATCGTGGTTGCGGGTGGAGAAGGGCAGGTAGCGCACGTCGATGAGCGCCTTGAGTTGGGCGGTATCCGCGTCGCGCCAGTAGGGGTTATCCGCAGGGCGATCCCACGGTGCCGCGCCGCGTACCTGCACGCGGTGCGCCAGCTCGTTGTAGGCAAATGTCGACAGATCGGGGTCGTGGCTGAAAATCAGCATCAGGTTCCAGACGGTGTTTTCCAGCGTTTGGCCGCGCGCTGTATAGGTCAGGCGCGTTCACCAATCCTGCGAGGTTTCCTCGACGGTTGCCACGGTCGCCGCCTGTCGCTCGGCATCCAGCTGGAGCTTCACCGCGTCCAGCGTGAGCGCGTAGTCGCACATGGCCTTGTAACTGGCCTTTTCATCCTGATCACCAAACCGGTGGATGCGCACCAGATCAAACGCTTTGAGTAGCTTTCCACACGCGGGGTCGGTCGCGTGGTGGGAGTACGCGTGGCGGTCGCCGTAGAGCACGACCCCCGCGACGCTATCGGCGGGCTTGTAATCGTACCGCTCGGCGTGCGTGGACGGAGCGTACACGTCCGGAAGCAGCGTATCCAGCGCTTGGGTGATCGGGTGATACGCCCGGCAGAACACGCCCACGAGGCCGCTTTTGGCAAGCGGATCCTCCTGGCGGAGGGCGGCGCGCTGCAAAACCTCGGTTTGCCGCGCGGTAGTCGGCCACTGGGTCACATCCCGCCAATCCGCGTACAGGCTCAGGTAGCGGTCGGGGTCGAGCGGCGCGCCCGTGTTTTCATCAAACACAAACGCCCCGTCCGACGGGCAGGAAGCCCAGTACATCATGCGGTTGGCCTGAAAGGTGGTATCGTCGAAGTACGCCAGGCCGATCTGCCCGGCCACCATCCGCATCAGCGCAGGGTATTCATCCTCGCTGACCTCGCGCCCCAGCAGCAGGATAACGCGGTAGCGCTGCGCGGCGGGCGTGTGGCTGTGCGTGGAGTAGAGAAAGTACGTTTTGTCCGGTAAGGCCAGCCGCACGCGCGCGGGGAAATCCTCCCCGGCGGGGATGCTGTCCGCGTCCAGTGCGCCCACGCAGCGGCTGAGGACGCACCCGTTTTTGCGCAGCCCATCCCGCAGCCAGCCGCCCACGAAGCCGCCCTGATCTTTGGCCGCATCGCGTTCCGGCTTGGGGAGGGTCTGGTACTGCGCGGCGGTTTCCGGCGTGCGCACGGGCAAACGGTTGCGCTCGCGAAGGGACGACCACGTTGCCGTTTGGTTTACGTACTGGCGGTCGGTCTTGCGGCGGCAAACCGCTATTTTAATGGGGTAATCCAAAATAAGGCACCTCCTGATGATTTCGGTGGAAAGGGGATTCAGGGCGTGGTGCTTTGTAGGATTGTGTTTATGCAGTTTTGTGATGTGGAAGGTTTGTGGCTGTTTTGCTTTGGGGTTATGGGTTATCGCTACTTTGTGCGATGGTTGCCTTTTACTGCTGATGTCTGTGCTGCATTGTGAAGCTTGTCATGGTTGCTTTTGTGCGCTTTTGTGAAAATTGTGTGCCTGCCTGTATGCAAGATCGCGGCAGACGATCATCTGCGGCGTTCTTGCTGGGGTGACACTTAACAAGTTCATTATATCACATTGGGGGCGGAATCAACGAACGCTTTTAGCGAAGAAACGTGAAGCGAGGCGAAGTCATTTTCGGATTCCGCGCTTCTTGCCGAAAAATCGAAGCGGGCAGATGCTGTTCCACCGCTCCGGTTCTGGCAAGGATACTATATCACGTGCAAGTAGGTGTGTTATAGTGGCTTTTCGTGGCGTTTTTTGCCGGATGGCTTTGCTAGTGAGAAATAGCAGCCTGTTAAGTGGATCGAATCTCGGAAGGTTCGCTTCTCTGATGATACTTAATCGGTATATTGTTTGATTGAAAGCATAGCGGCTGGCATCGCGTGTTCCTTAGGAATTCTCCTTGCGAGTATATCATACCACGAAGTCAACCGTCGGCAATACTCCGTTTACGTCAGTTTTAGTCAATTTTACTCGGTTTTAGTCAGGACTTTTGCATCCAGCATGATAAATGGCGTTGCGGCACCCTTACAGGCGCTCTCTTATCCAAAACCACGATGCGTTGCGCCTGGATTTAAGCTGTCATCATCCAAACGAACAAAGCACCGGGTGCGCCCATGACAGGCGAGTATATGGCATAGCGTACCGAGCCAGCACATACCGATTGGCTATGCTGCGCTAAAGGGTGTAGTTTAAAGCGACACCCTTGACAAAGCAATTGGGCATATAAAGGCACTGGTAGCGACAGACCACTGGTCATGGAATCCGCAATCATCACATATCCAAGACTACAACATAGATCCAAGCGGGGTGCTGGGTGCGAACGCAAGAAAGCACTGTCACAAGAAAACTCAAATTGTTAAAAATTGGGGATGTAACCAAACGAGCTTTTAAAGGGTTTCATATCATTTAAATGACACCAATATAGCTGCGCCAGCACTGACTGGGGTTTCCGATACCGGAATGGTTCTTGCCTGTGCCAGGCTGGCACTAAACGACGCGGAGTCATGGTCTACAATGGGTTTGTGTTGTAACGGCTTTCGTTGACCTCTTTACATCCGAGACAGCTTTGTCGGTGAAAAAGACTTTTACTCATTTTTAAGTAAAAGCCCCTGGGTTTGTAAAGTAAAAACACACAAACCAATAACTGGGAGCATTCGCAACTTAAGTGTTTACGAAAGCGTATCAAACCCGCAGCGCCTTGATTGGCAGACAACGCGAGGAATATGATGGAGATGGTCATATTTGGGCTCAGTGATACTATTGCTGTGTGATACAAGGGTCTGTATTGAATACAGCCCCTCAACATGCCTGTGAGTGGGCTATTTTCGTGCTGTTTTCGCAGCGCACTAAACTTAAAAAGTGAAGCCAATCAACGTTAATTCACTAGAGCAGCCCATAGGCACGCTGATGTGGGCTGTCTATGGATCAGAAGGATGTCACAAATCCTGACTCCCTTCTGCAATGGGCGCATGTGTCGTTGGATTGAACTAACCCGTTCGCCAGAATAACTGCTTTTGCATTCACTACTGTAACTATAGCGTATTGGACGTATCCAACTGGGTGGGATCACAACCATCAATCCTAAGTTGTTGCGGTTATCCCATGCTCAGCATTCTGGTGTCTCCGTAATGCGCGATACCTTAGCATACGGGCGTGGGTTCAATATGTCCCTGCCATCTCATGAACGATTGAATGACTCGAACCAGATGTTAGAGTCATTACGGCAACAGAAGCCCTTACCTGCGATAATGCGACAAAGGGTGTCATTTTAAATGACCCCTGTTACTATATATTTGCCCCCGAGTTCATGGCAGCCAGCCAAAGGCCGGGGACATCTCGTTGCCTAAGCTGCTAGAATGAGAGCGCAATGGTCTGACCTTGACCCCCAAGGGCTGTTACGCCCGTCGAAAAGTCAGTCAGCCATCCTCTCATTCGCAGCGTTCGATTTGTGCAGGTAGAGCCATCGGGGAACCGATACGTTCGCGTCAGCAAACAGATGGAATCGGCAATGGGAGAAGATGGATTCGTCCATTGCAAATCTATTGACAGGAGTGAGCCTTCATGAACGCAATCGGAATCGACGTTTCCAAGGGAAAGAGCATGATTTCTGTACTCCGTCCGCTGGGGGTAACCGTGGCTCAACCTTTCGAGGTTGCTCACACAGCGCTTGCGCTAAACAAGCTGGCCGATTATATCGGCAGCTTGGACGGTGAGAGCAAGGTCATCATGGAGCATACGGGCCGTTATTACGAACCTATCGCCAACGTCATCCATGAACGGGGTCTGTTCGTCAGCGCGGTCAACCCGCTACTAATTCGGGAGTATGGCGGCAATTCTCTGCGCCGGGTCAAGACAGACAAGGCCGATGCCCGGAAGATCGCCAAATACGGGCTTGACAATTGGGCTGAGCTGCGCGAATATACTCCCATGGATGCAATTCGCTACGAACTCAAGACATTGAACCGACAGTTCCAGTTGGCTTCCAAGAACAGAACTGCCTGCTCCAACAATTTGGTCGCCCTTATGGATCAGTCCTATCCCGGCGTTCGAGGGTGGTTTGACAGCCCCGTGCGCAAGGATGGCAGCCAGAAGTGGATAGACTTCGCCATGACCTTTTGGCACATGGACTGCGTGCGCTGTGCCAGTCAAGCCGCCTTCGTGGAGCGATACCGCAAGTGGTGTAAACGCAACGGTTACAACTTCGACGCGGTCAAAGCCGAGCGGATTCACCGGGAAACAAAGGATATGGTTGCGCTGGTTCCCAAATCTGACACCACGAAGCTGCTGGTTCAGGAAAACGCAACACAGTTGACGAGCATTTCCCGCATGGGGGAAGTTCTCCGAGCCGAGATGAACCGTTTGGCTGCCCAACTGCCGGAATATCCGGTGGTGATGGGCATGTATGGCGTTGGGGAATCGCTGGGGCCGCAGCTCATGGCAGAGATTGGGGACATCCGGCGTTTTGCGGGGAAGCAATCGCTGGTTGCCTTTGCTGGTGTAGACCCTATGCCCAATCAGTCGGGTGCGAAAGACATCCGCAGCAACCGCTCCTCCAAGCGTGGTTCGCCTTACCTGCGCAAGACGCTGTTCATCATTATGACCGTCCTGTTGCAGAAAGCTCCCGCGGACGTTTCCGTCTACCAATTTCTTGACCGCAAACGCGCGGAGGGAAAACCCTACTATGTTTTCATGACTGCCGGAGCCAACAAGTTTCTTCGCGTCTACTATGGCAAGGTTCGTGACTATCCCGCTTCGCTGAACACGGCTTGCTCTCCCTCGTCTGTCGATCCGGAGTGATTGACAGAGGTTGCCTTGCAACCTCTTGGCCGCTTTGAAGCGCTGGCGGCATGGCCTGTTAAGGACGCCGTAGGCGCGGCGTTAGCCGTTTATCCTTGACTGGGCATGACGGCTGTGCTACTTATACCTCATGGTCAGCGTTTCTGCGGTGGCCTGTTTGTTGATCAAGCTTCCTCGTCTCCTGTCGTCAAGCTACTTTGGGGCTTGACTTTTTATTTGCAGGCTTTATGTAAATAGCCTGAATACTATGCGTTAATCGCAGGGTATTCGCACCCGGCTTTGTATCAGCTTCTCATTTGTCGGTATGGCTAGCAACTGCATGCCTGTTCAGATTCAGGCATCATCACGGAACAATTTCGCCGCTTGTTTAGCCCATCTGGTTCCCGCATTGTCTACGAATCTAGGCAAATATGCCTGCAACATCCGGCTATATCCATCCAATCGAAATAAACGCCCCGCCCCAATTGGAAAACGCGCCGGATTATTATATAATAGGGCAGACATTTCCAACGCCCGCTTTGCGATACACAAGTGCGTGAAATAAAAACCCGCGCATGAACGTTGTCGCATATCAATAAGCGAGCCGCTATAAGGAGAACGCATGAACAAGCAGCAACTGGCCAACAAAATCTGGGAATCCGCCAACAAAATGCGCTCCAAAATTGAAGCAAACGAGTATAAGGACTATATTCTGGGCTTCATCTTTTATAAGTACCTGTCGGATAACGAGGTGCGTTTTCTGCGCCAAAACGGCGTGAGCGACGCGGATATGGCGGCCTCGCTGGTAGAGGAGGACGCGGACACAACCCGCTACGTGCAAACCAGCATCGGCTATTATATCGCCTACCGCGATCTGTTTTCGACGTGGATAGCCATGGGCAGGGATTTTGACGTGTCCAATGTGCGCGAGGCGCTCAGCGCTTTCAGCCGCCTGATTAACCCCACGCATAAAAAGGTGTTCGAGGGGATTTTCGACACGCTGCAAACGGGCCTGAGCAAACTGGGCGAGAGCGCCGCATCGCAGACCAAAGCCATCAGCGACCTGATCCACCTGATTAAGGATATCCCCATGGACGGCAGGCAGGATTACGATGTGCTGGGCTTCATTTATGAATACCTCATCAGCATGTTTGCGGCCAACGCGGGCAAGAAAGTCGGCGAGTTCTACACCCCGCACGAGGTATCGCTGCTGATGTCTGAAATGGTGGCCGACCATCTGAAGCACAAAAGCGAGATCGAAATCTACGACCCCACCAGCGGCTCCGGCTCGCTGCTGATCACCATCGGCCAGAGCGTCGCCAAGCACATGACCGACAGCCAGCACATCAAGTATTACGCGCAGGAGCTCAAGCAGAACACCTATAACCTGACGCGGATGAATTTGGTCATGCGCGGCATCAGTCCGGATAACATCGTAACCCGCAACGGCGACACCCTGGAGGACGACTGGCCCTATTTTGACGATAATGACCGCGAGCGAACCTATCAGCCGCTGTATGTGGACGCGGTGGTGTCCAACCCGCCGTATTCCCAAAACTGGGAGCCTGCGGGCAAGGAAGCCAACCCGCGCTTCGCCCGTTTTGGCCTTGCGCCCAAGGGCAAGGCGGATTATGCCTTCCTGCTGCACGACCTGTACCACTTAAAGCCAGACGGCATCATGACCATCGTGCTACCGCACGGCGTTTTATTCCGTGGCGGCGAGGAAGGCGAGATTCGTAAAAATCTGGTGGAGGCCAACCACATCGACGCGATCATCGGCCTGCCCGCCAATATTTTCTTTGGCACCGGCATACCGACCATCATCATGGTGCTGCGGCAACGGCGCGCCAATACCGATGTGCTGATTGTGGACGCGTCCAAGGGCTTTGAGAAGGTGGGCAAGAACAACCGGCTGCGCGCGTCCGACATCCGGCGCGTTGCGGACGCGGTGATCGGGCGCGCGGAGATCGCGGGCTATGCCCGCCCTGTGAGCCGCGACCAGATACGGCAAAACGACTATAACCTGAACATTCCCCGCTATGTGGACTCCTCCGCGCGCGCCGAAAGCTGGGACATCTACGCCTCCATGTTCGGCGGCATCCCCACGGGGGAGATCGACGCGCTGGGCGATTACTGGGCGGCCTTCCCGACTTTACGCGACGCGCTTTTCACCGCCGAGGCGTACGCGAGCCTAAGCGCGCGCGACGTTAAAGCCGCCATTCGCGGGCACGCGGCCGTGGCCGCCTTTCGCGCGCAATTCGCCAAAGGCTTTGAAGGCTGGCAGGACACGCTTCAAGTGCGGCTGATGGAAGGCATGGAAACGCTCGCCCTGTCCAAGGAAGAAGCCATCTTAAGCGCGGATATTTTCAGCCGCCTTGCGTCCGTGCCGCTCATTGACCCCTACGAAGCCTATCAGCTGCTGGACGATGAATGGGCCAAGATTTCGGTTGATCTGGAAATCATCCAGACCGAAGGCCGCGAGGCCATCCGCCGGGTAGACCCGCGCATGGTGCTCAAAAAGAAGGATGGGAAGGATCAGGAGGTGCAGGACGGCTGGATGGGGCGCATCATACCCTTTGCGCTGGTGCAGGAAACGCTGCTGAAAACGGAAACGGACGCGCTGCAAGCCAAAGAAAACCGCCTTGCGGATATCACCGCACAACAAACCGAGCTGCTGGACGCGATGCCCGAGGAAGAAAAAGACGGCGAAACGGTAAACGACAGCAAGGACGGCTTTGTGCCCGCCGCCGTGCTCAAAACGGCAAAGCAGCTTACGGCCGAGCGCCCCGCAGGCGCATATCCACAGGACAGCTTTGAGGCCCGCATCCTGACCGCCGCCGCGCTGATCACGGAGGAAAAGACGCTCAAAGCCCATATAAAGGTTGACGCAGCCGCTTTGCATATGAAAACCAAGGCGACCCTTGAGGCGCTCACGGAGGCGCAGGCCGCGCTGCTAATCGAGCGCAAATGGATTGCACCGCTGGTGGAAAGCTTCCACAGCCTGCCGGGCAGGGTGTTGCAAACGCTGGAAACCGCCGTGCAGGCGCTTGCGGAGAAATACGCCACCACCTTTGAGGCCGTGGAAACGGAGATTCGCGAAACGGAACAGGCGCTGGCCGCCATGCTGGGCGAGCTGGAAGGCAGCCCGTTTGATAAGCAGGGGCTGGAAGAATTCAGGGCGTTGCTGCTGGGTGGCAAGCATGAGTGAGGAGCGCAGGAAGCCCGCGATTCGGTTTAAGGGGTTTACGGGGGATTGGGAGCGGCGGAAACTATGGGCGACCTGCGATGATTTTGAATATGGACTAAATGCTGCTGCAACAGCTTTTGATGGAACAAATAAGTATATTCGCATAACTGACATAGATGATAGCAGCCACCAATTCAAGAATGATGGCTTGACCTCTCCTGATACTGATTTGAGTAATGCGGACAATTACAAACTATCCTACGGAGATATCTTGTTTGCAAGGACAGGTGCAAGCGTTGGAAAGACTTATATTTACAGGGATTCTGATGGCTTGGTATATTATGCCGGCTTCCTTATTCGAGCTAAAATCAAACCTGAGTATGATGCCGAGTTTATTTTTCAGAACACACTAACAGGAGAATACGATAGATTCATACGCATAACGTCGCAGCGTTCTGGACAACCCGGCGTCAATGCTCAAGAGTATGGAGAATATCAGTTTTTTATTCCTTCTACAGACGAGCAAAAACGATCTGGCGTGTTCTTTGCTCACCTCGACACCCTTATCACCCTTCACCAGCGCAAATATGACAAGCTCGTATGCATCAAAAAAGCGATGCTTGAAAAAATGTTCCCTCAAAATGGCAGTTGTTTTCCGGAAATCCGTTTTGCTGGATTTACGGATGCTTGGGAACGGCGGACATTGGGGGAGCTAATGTTGTTCCAGAATGGGTTTAATAGCGGGAGTGCCGCTTATGGCAGTGGTATCGCTTTAATTAGCGTTATGGACATCCTTGGTAATAATTATATTACATACTCTATGATACGAGGAAAAGCGCAGCTTAAACCTGATGAAGCCAAGCGCTACTCCGTCGAATTTGGAGATGTTTTATTCCAGCGTAGTTCTGAGAATTTTGAGGATGCTGGACGGTCAAATGTTTACCTTGACACCAGTAATAACGCGATTTTTGGAGGATTCGTTATTCGTGGAAAAAAGATAGCAGACTACAACCCAATGTTCATGAAACACTTACTGGATACAACCAGTATTCGTTTGCAGGTAATATCAAAGGCGCAAGGCGCTCAACATATCAATGTTACACAGGAAACCCTTCTGGATGTACAAGTATATATGCCATCAATTTCAGAGCAGCAAATAGTTGGAGATTATTTCTTCCACCTCGACCGCCTCACCACCCTTCAACAGCGCGCGCTCGACAAGCTCAAAACCCTCAAAAAAGCCTTCCTGGAAAAAATGTTCGTATAGCCTGGCCCTGCCCGCTGCGGAAAGGAACATACTCACTATGACCGATCACACGGAATCCGGCTTTGAAGCCGCCCTGATCGAGGCGCTCACCCACAAGGGGTGGGAATCCGCCGTGCTTACCTGCCCCACGGAGGCGCAGCTGCTGCATAACTGGGCAGCCATCCTGTTTGACAACAACCGCGGCATCGACCGCCTGAACGACGCGCCGCTGACCGAGGGCGAAATGCAGCAGATTGTGGAGCAGATTGTCGCCTTGGGCACGCCGCTGAAGCTGAACGGGTTTATCAACGGCAAAACCGTGTCCATCAAGCGGGATAACCCTGCCGACGCGCTGCACTTAGGCCGCGAGGTAAGCCTGAAAATCTATGACCGGCACGAGATCGCCGCCGGGCAAAGCCGCTACCAGATCGTGCGGCAGCCGCAGTTTGCCCGCAAAACCGGCGTGGCGCAGGACAGGCGCGGCGATGTGCTGCTGCTGATCAACGGGATGCCCGTAATCCACATTGAGCTAAAGCGCAGCGGCGTGCCCGTGAGCCAGGCGTGCAACCAGATTGAGAAATACGCAGGCGAGGGCATGTTCAGCGGCCTGTTTGCGCTGGTGCAGGTTTTTGTGGCCATGCAGCCGGAGGAAACCGTGTATTTCGCCAACCCCGGGCCGGATGGGCGCTTCAATCAGGATTATACCTTTCATTGGGCGGATTTTAACAACGAGCCGATCAACCAGTGGCAGGCGGTGGCGGGATCGCTGCTGTCCATCCCCATGGCGCACCAGATGATCGGCTTCTATACCGTCGCGGACAATTCGGACGGCATCCTCAAGGTGATGCGCAGCTATCAGTACTATGCCGCCAACGCCATTTCCGACCGCGTCGCCAAAACGGACTGGCACGGCAGGCACCAGCTGGGCGGCTACATCTGGCACACGACCGGCTCCGGCAAAACCATGACCAGCTTCAAATCCGCGCAGCTCATTTCCGGCTCCAAGGACGCGGACAAGGTGGTGTTCCTGATCGACCGCATCGAGCTGGGCACACAATCCGCGCGTGAGTACCGCGGCTTTGCCGATGAAAACGAGGATGTGCAGGAAACCGAGAACACCGACATGCTGGTGACCCGGCTTAAAAGCGCCGACCCCGCGGATGCGCTGATTGTCACCTCCATCCAGAAGATGAGCAACATCAAGGATGAACTTGGCGCGCGCCGCGCCCACGACATCGCCCTGATCAACCGCAAACGCATTGTGATCATCGTGGACGAGGCGCACCGTGACATGTTCGGTGAAATGCTGCGCATGGTGAAGGAAACCTTCCCCGCAGCTATTTTATTCGGCTTTACGGGCACGCCCATCCACACGGAAAACCGCAAGAAAATGAGCACCACGTCCACCGTTTTCGGCAACGAGCTGCACCGCTACAGCATTGCCGACGGCATCCGCGACCATAATGTGCTTGGGTTTGACCCCTGCATGGTTGCCACCTTTCGGGACAGCGACGTGCGGCTGGCGGTGGCGCTTGACAAAGCCAAAGCCAGGGATATCGCGCAGGCGCTGGGTAGCCCCGCAAAGGCCGCCGTGTACAACCGCTATATGAACGCCGCGCTGGTGCCCATGGCGGGCTATGCGCAGGAGGATGGTACGTACGTCAGGGGCATTGAGGATGAGCTGCCCGATGCGCAGTACGAAACGGAGCAGCACCGCAGGCTTGTGGCGGAGGATATCCTGCGCGGTTGGGTGCGGCTGAGCCGCAACAGCAAGTTTCATGCCATCTTCGCAACCGCAAGCATTGCGGAAGCCATCGCGTATTACCGGCTGTTCAAGGCCATGGGCAGCACGCTTTCAATAACCGCCCTGTTTGACCCCAACATTGATAACAACGGCAATGGCTTGGGCAAGGAGGATGGGTTGGTTGAGATTTTGACGGATTACAACCGCCGCTATGGGCAGGCTTTCGACATCGCGGGCCACGCCCGTTTCAAGAAGGACGTTTCTGCGCGCCTTGCGCACAAGGATCCCTATCAGCGCGTGGAGCAAACGCCGGAACGGGAGCTTGATCTGCTGATTGTTGTGGATCAGATGCTTACGGGCTTTGATTCAAAGTGGGTCAACACCCTCTATCTGGATAAAGTGCTGAAGTACGAAAACATCATACAGGCGTTCTCCCGCACCAATCGACTGTTCGGCCCCGATAAGCCTTTTGGCACCATCCGGTATTACCGCAGGCCGCACACCATGAAGCGGAATATCGAGCTTGCCGTGAAGCTGTATTCGGGCGATAAGCCGATCGGGCTGTTTGTCGATCTGCTGCCGGAGAACCTGAACAGGCTTAACGAGCTGTATGGCGAAATCGCGCGCGTATTTACGCAGGCCGGGTTCCCGGATTTTGCCAGCCTGCCCGCCGAGCCATCGGAGAAAGGCAGGTTTGCCAAGCTGTTCAAGGAACTGAACGGGGTTTTGGAGGCGGCGCGGATTCAAGGCTTCGCATGGGACAAACCTGTGTATACGTTTGAGCCCGACAGCGGCGCGGCTGCCGTCACGGTGGCTTTCACACAGGATGACTATTTAGTGCTGGCGCTGCGCTACAAGGAGCTGCGCGGCGATAGTGACGATCCCACCGGCCTGACGGGGGACGTACCCTACGAAATCGACGGCTACCTGACGGAAATCGACACGGGCATGATCGACGCAAATTACATGAACACGCGCTTTGAGAAGTTCCTGCGCGCCTTGAACGGCGGCGACGCGGAAGCGGCGCTGGATGAGCTGCATAAGTCCTTCGCGTCGCTCACGCAGGAGGAGCAGAAGTATGCAAACATCTTCCTGCATGACGTGCAGAGCGGCGCCGTGCAGGTAGACTCCGCAATAACCTTTCGGGATTATGTTACGCTGTATCAGACGCGGGCCAAGAACGATCAGATCACGCGCCTGTCAAGCGCCCTCGGGCTGGACGAAGCCAAGCTGCGGCAAATCCTGCGCGCTGGCGTAACGGAGAGGAACCTCAACGAGTTCGGCCGTTTTGACGCTTTGCAGGCAACCGTGAATAAGGCCAAGGCAAAGGCCTACTTCGAGGCGACGGAGGGCAAGCGGCTGTCTGCCCTGCAAGTGAACATCTGCATCCAGAAGCTGCTGCGCAAGTTTATCCTGGGCGGCGGCATTGATATTGTGTATCCGGCGGAGCCAACCGCGTGAGCAAATGAAGCGGCGAAGATACCATTTGAGATTGGTTGATGTACCCATACTACATCAAAGCAAACAGGAGGGCGCGTATGATTCCTGCATATTTTATCCTCATAGCCATTACCATTACGTTCTATGCGTTCTTCTTTCGGTTGGAACATGATTGGCTTGAAAAGGCCGGGGTCATCGCCGGTGTGGTTGCAACCGTTGTTGCTGTAATCGCAATGCTAACAGCCAATTCCACCTCAGGCGCTTATGTGACCTACGTAAACGGCGTGAGGGCCTCCGCCGGATATATCAAAGCATCGGGTTTCATTGTGTTCCCGCTTTTGTTCGGCGGTATCTCCATCGGCCTCACACGGGGCATCGGGTACCTGATTGGTCACAGAAGGGATGCCGACGAAAGGCAGGAGCCCAAGGTTTGGGTGCTGGTTCTTTCCATCATTGGCGTGATCTTTAGTGTAAGTTTCTTGCAGGCGGGCGTTTCGACCATCACGGACGCATCAATCGCACAATGGCGCAGAATACTCGTTGTCGTATTGGGGGTTGTCATCTTTGTCACAAGCATATGGGGCATTGTGTCTTACATCATTAAGAAGAAAAGGCAGGCAAATCAATAAAATAGTCATATCAGACCGCTCATATCTCACGGATTCGATGCCCGCCCTCCGCTCATTCGGGATGCTCATATTTTTCGCCAATGGCTCACGGAGCGCTACGCAAGCGAAGCGTACATCTACGCGATCAAAATGAACCGGAGTGATTGTTTGAACAGGATGGTTTCTACGGTTGTCTGCTTGTTCCTCGAGCAGAGGGGGTATCTGACGATGGGTATATGGGTTTGAGGGCAAGCAGCAATCACACAGTACCGGTATACATAAGGCTGAGTGAAAATCAAGTAAATAATGGAGCTGCTAAGCGGGGTGGAGCGCATGACGATGAAATCTGATCAGCTAAAGACCGCATTGTCGATTGTGCGGGAGCGTATCGCGACGGCCAAGCGGCAAGCGACACACAGAGGGTTTATTGATTACAGAGGCTGTCTTAGGGTATGCCATGAGTTCATCGCAATACTGGATGACGCAGCTCAGGCTGCTGAAAGCGGCGACTGGATTTTTGCCTATTCCATATCGGCGCTCGTCCTTGTCAATGGTGCAAGGCTTGTTGGGTCTGCTGACGATAGCGCGGGGGGTATCAATGACACGCGAAGGTACGTTATCAAAGTACTCGAAACAACGTGCGCCGAGGTGGCGTATGGATCTACTGATGCCGAAGTCATATTTCTGCAAGCGTTAAAAGATTCTCAAAACAAAGCGTTTGATCGTTGTGATGAATTCGCATATGATATGCTTTTGCCGATTGCCACACTCGCTACGGCCAACAATGTCAATAAGCTCTATGACGTTCTGGATATTTTTGCTGCAAGGCTAACAAGGCAGGAGTACACGTCATGGTACCATGAACAGGATCGACTCATTCGTTTGTCAGCGATAACAGCTGTTGAAGGAAACCAAGCCGCTGAGCAGTATATTGCCGCCAATCTGGTATACGATGGGATACGCCGTATCGCAATCCGGCATGCAGTTGAAAACGGTAATTTCGATCTGGCTAAGCAGCTTTGTATCGATAAAATTGCGACGATCACATATGGTTATCACTGGACACGAGCATGGTATAACCTTCTTTTTGATGTGTATGTCAAATTTGGGGATCAAGAGAAACAGGCAGCGTTAGCCGAGGATTTGCTATACAATCAACGCGACGATCATTACTACGCGATACTTAAGGCGCTACTTATGGAGAAAGGTGTTTGGAACACACGATATTCAAACATTCTGGATCGACTTGCGCAATGTTTGCCCTACAACGCATATATGTACATTCTATCCCAAGAGAATGAAAGGGCTAGATTGCTGGGCGAGCTCAAATTGCATCCCGCCTCCGTATTCACATACGGATCACAACTATCAGCACACTACCCATCGGATGTTTATTCTCTTTGTTTGGCTGAGATTCGCAAGCAAGCGGCGGAAGCCAACAATCGTGATCTTTACAAGCATGTATGCAGCAATATCAAGCGGCTGGTAGAGTTTGGTGGGAAATCTGAGGCGGATGTTGTCATTGCCGAGTTGAAATCGAGGTATCCTCGTCGTCCAGCGATGCTTGAGGAACTGGATATACTTGCGATGAAACTTGTAAAACAAAGAAAATGAGACTAATGGCAGCCTCCGGGAAGAGTTCCTGAACACAAACTGGTTCATGTCTCTGGACGATGCGAAGGAAAAGCTGGAAAGATGGCGAAATGATTACAATGAGTACCGTCCGCACAGTGCACTAACATACCTGCCGCCAGCCGAATTTACCAGTGTAGATTCCGCCACGTGAGCACCACGTGCACGGCGTTTTAGCACCACCGTCACGGACGGCAGCACCACCTCTGTATAATGGCAACAGCACGCCATGTGCGTGACTACCATCCAACTGACGCACTCACTCGCCGCCAACCTTGACAGGGACGGCTCGGGGTGCTGTTGACAGGGCGGCGACGGGAACTCGGGAATATCATCCAGCGACGGTCTTATCCCGTTGCCTCTAAAGTATAGCGCTCCGAACCGCCCCTATCACGGTCAAGCCGCCGCAAGCGGCGGTGGCTGTTTGGCGACCTGCACGGGGCTTCGGCTCGGGGAATCTGGAAATATCATCTGGCGACTACCGCTTGGCGCTCGGGTTCCTGCAAATGTGCGCAAAATTCTTGACGTGACCGAGTTTGAAAATTACTGTGAGGGATTAACCATGCAGTCTACCGTCATTAACATGTTGTTGAATAACAGCTTATGCGTTTTGTGTACGTGCAAAAATGATATTCCAAATGCATCTCTGATGCTGTATATATGTGATAACCAGTGTACAAAAATGCATATGCTCACGCTGAAAGAAACCTCCAAATACTTGAATATTGTAAACAACAAGAATGTAAGTTTGCTGATTGATACCAGAGACGATATTCATGATGATAAGACAACCCAAACAAAAGCTTTGACAATTCACGGCGTCGCATCTATTGTTGATGACTATAACACTTCCAAAAAGATACTTGATCAGCTTATCAAGAAACATAACAAACTTTCAAATTTGGTATCCAATGAAAGCGTACGTGTCAT
>Ga0351836_1042_pt1 | contig 23824 bp, 9 predicted proteins | sample BONcelHFGM3001D4_FD_206749 | JGI IMG/M metagenome (GOLD analysis project Ga0351836, IMG submission 206749) | Enriched cells from coal bed in the Powder River Basin, Montana, United States - BONCAT cells FGM rep1 HSBNCT.FGM.300.1.D4 ... | reverse complement strand
GGGCGGTTATTTAATCCTTGCCTTGCTTATACCCACGGGAATATGGTTTTCCTTCAGGCTCAATTTTTTGAATATCAGAAAAATAGGGCACGCAATTAAGGTTGTTTCCGGAAAGTATGACAGTAAAACGGCAGAGGGCGACGTAAATCATTTCAAGGCACTCACCACAGCTTTATCGGCCACCGTTGGAACGGGGAACATAGTCGGTGTGGCTTTGGCGATCTATCTTGGGGGTCCGGGTGCCGTATTTTGGATATGGGTAACAGGATTTTTGGGAATGACCCTTAAGTATTCTGAATGTACCCTGGCCCAAAAATACCGCAAATTTAACAGTGACGGAACAGTTTCGGGCGGACCCATGTATTATATGGAATACGGCCTGAAGGACAAAATCGGCAAATGGGCCAAAATACTTGCCCTTGTCTTTGCAAGCGCTACCATACTTTGCTCACTCGGGACAGGAAATATGGCACAGTCGAATTCAATGTCGGATGCCATGTTCACCAGCTACCAGATACCTACCTGGGTTTCGGGTTTGTTCATTACTTTTTTGGTTCTTCTGGTCATTATCGGAGGCATCAAAAGGATTGCTGATGTTACTTCAAAACTGGTTCCGTTCATGGCTGCAGTTTATGTACTGGCTACTTTGGCCGTTTTGATTGCATTTGCCAACAGGATTCCCGATGCTTTTGCACATATTGTAACCGATGCTTTCACAGGAACCGCTGCCACAGGTGGCTTTGTCGGCTCCACCTTTATCATGACACTGATCTGGGGAGTCAGGCGCGGATTGTTCAGCAATGAGGCAGGACAGGGATCGGCACCGATTGCCCATGCAGCAGCTAAAACCAAATATCCGGCTCGCGAAGGCATCGTTTCGCTGCTCGAACCCATGATTGACACCATCATCATATGTACCTTAACCGCATTGATGATCATTGTTACCGATGCATGGCAGGACAGTCCCAAAGGCGTGGCCATGACTGTTGATGCCATGAACAAGGGACTGCACCATTTCGGGATTGATGGCATGGGCGGCCATATCATTGCGTTCAGCCTGCTGCTTTTTGCTTTCTCTACCATCATCAGCTGGTCTTACTACGGATCAAGAGCCACCATCTACCTCATCGGGGAAAAGGCCGTAAAACCTTACCTGTACGTGTATAGCCTGTTTGTTTTCTTCGGATCTGTCTGGGGTCTTGATATTGTATGGCATTTTGTGGATATGGTAATTACCTTTATGACCATCCCCAACCTGATCGCCATGTTGCTGCTTTCTTCAGTTGTGGTGCAGGAAACACGAAAGTATTTTGAAGCAATGAATGAGAAGCCATAGCATTGTATTGTTCTTTGCATTCAAATCTTTATTGTTTTTTGTAGGTTTACATCCGAAAAAATCCTGCCAATTTGACCAATATGTATTTCCTGAAGCTTATCCTCAAAGGTTTGTCTGCTCTGTTACTATTGCTCATATTAATTTATCCCTATCATACTACAACTGCTCAAATGCCGGCCGACACAATTGTTGAAGCTGATCATCAACCAACCACGGATAGCCGTAAGTTTAATTCAATAACCGAGCAAATCAACGAACGCTTTACACCATTTGTTGATGGCCTGGCATCGGTGCTGTTCTGGGATCCGTTTGCTGCTGCTGGTGTTTATGATCAGCAGGTGTATGATACCCAAGGAAAGCCTGTTACTGACACCGAAGGCAAACCCGTAAAAGCTCCTCTCAAACTTATTGTGCTCTGGCTCATGGCAGGAGGATTGTTTTTCACTGTTTACCTCAGGTTTATCAACATCAGGGCTTTCAGACATTCCATCGGACTGATCATGGGCAAGCACGACAAGCCCGGTTCCAGTGGCGAAGTAAGCCATTTTCAGGCACTCACAACTGCCCTGTCGGCTACGGTCGGTCTGGGAAATATTGCCGGAGTAGCCATCGCGATTTCCATTGGTGGTCCGGGGGCTACTTTATGGATGATCATGGCCGGATTACTTGGTATGTCGTTGAAATTCAGCGAATGTACCCTTGGGTTAAAATACCGGACTATAGACAAAGACGGAAGGGTATCCGGAGGTGCTATGTATTACCTCAGGGAAGGTCTGGCCAGAAAAGGCCTGGGCAAACTGGGATGGTTTCTTGCCGTATTGTTCTCGATTATGGTCATTGGAGGCTCAGTGGGTGGGGGAAACATGCTTCAGGCCAATCAGGCATTTGAGCAGTTTGCCTCATTTTTTCCTCAGGTTGATGATTTTGGATTTTGGTATGGAATCGTTATGGCTGTTTTGGTTGGCCTGGTCATTGTTGGAGGCATCAGGAGCATTGCACGGGTGACTTCGCGCATAGTTCCGGTGATGGCCCTGATTTATGTCACCGCTTCAATGATTATCATACTGATGAATATTCAGCAGGCGCCACATGTGCTAAGCCTGATATGGAATGGGGCTTTTGAGGCTGAGGCAATGCGCGGAGGGTTCATTGGCGTATTAATTTTTGGTTTTCAAAGGGGTGCTTTCTCCAATGAAGCCGGTGTGGGTTCTGCTTCAATTGCCCACGCAGCAGCACGTACTTCTGAACCGGTGAGCGAAGGAATTGTTTCGCTGCTGGAACCTTTTGTGGACACGGTGATTATTTGCACCATGACCGCTATGGTCATCATTTTTTCAGGTGTTTATGAACAAGGCCAGGGAATACAGGGTGTTCAGCTGACCTCTGCTGCTTATGCATCGGTATTCAGCTGGTTTCCATATGTTTTGCTGGTTGCGGTTACCTTATTCGCGTTCAGCACCATGATTTCATGGTCGTATTACGGCATGAAAGGCTTCGATTTCCTTTTTGGCGGATTGAGTCAGAAGCTTTTTGGCTCCCGGAACTATTCCAATCAATTGTTTAACCTACTGTTCCTGCTGTGCATTGTCATCGGAACTTCATCGAACCTCGGGCCTGTGATGGATTTTTCGGATATGATGGTGCTGTGCATGGCCTTCCCCAACCTGCTTGGGCTGTTTATTCTGGCACCTGAGGTGAGAAGGGATATGAAGAAATACTGGCAGCAACACCGCGCTATCAAATCCGCAGACAAGGCTTGATCACCAAAGTTTATTACTCCTCCGCCTCCTTAAACTCAAGCGAAGCCGAATTCACGCAATAGCGCAGTCCGGTTGGTTTGGGGCCGTCGGGAAACACGTGGCCGAGGTGGCCATCGCATTTGGCGCATCTGATTTCGGTGCGGATCATGCCATAGCTGACATCTCGGAGTTCCTTGATTTTACTTTTGTCCAAAGCTTCAAAAAAACTGGGCCAGCCCGAACCTGATTCATATTTGGCATCAGAACGGAACAGTTCGTTGCCACAACCGGCACAGGTGTAGGTTCCTTTTGCTTTATGCCTGTAATATTTTCCTGTAAACGGTGGTTCGGTGCCGCACTGACGGAGTATTTTGTAGCGCTCCTCGCCAATCTCTTCGAGCCATTCCTGTTCTGACTTCTGTATTTGCTGTATCATTTCTTCCGGGATTGTGTAAGCATTTTCGGATTGGTTTACAGGCGTTTGCGAAAATCCGCATGAACCTGTCAACAGAATAAAAGATAGAAAAACCATATACCGCATCATTGCTTGTATTTGTTGTTACTTAAACATCATTAGGCACAAAATGTTGTGAAGGATTTTGCAGGAACAGCCAATTCGTTAAATTCGCCGGCAAAATGGGCAATATGTATCAAAAAATAACAGAAGCAGCTGAGTTTCTCAAAAAATCCATCAGCGAATCACCACTTACAGGCATTATCCTGGGAACGGGATTAGGCAAGCTTGTTGATCAGATGAGCATTGAAGTTGAAATTCCCTATTCTGCTATTCCCCATTTTGTGGTATCAACGGTTGAGACACACACAGGCCGTCTGGTTTTTGGCCGTTTGAATGGCCGGCCGGTTGTGGTAATGAACGGAAGGTTTCATTTTTATGAGGGATACGACATGCAGCAGATTACCTTTCCTGTTCGGGTCATGAAACAACTCGGCATCAGCGAATTGCTCATTTCCAATGCCTGCGGCGCCATCAATCCTGCCTTTGAATCGGCATCGCTGATGCTCATTGATGACCACATTAATTTTTTGCCGATGAACCCACTTGTCGGGGCCAATATTTCTGAACTCGGGCCGCGTTTTCCGGATATGAGCGCTCCTTACAGCCCTGAAATTAATCAGAAACTGAGAAGGCTTGCCAGCGATCTTCAGATTGGTCTGCACGAAGGGGTGTATGCTGCCTGGATCGGACCCAGCCTCGAAACCAGAGCCGAATATCGTTTCCTCAGGATGGCCGGCGCAGATGTTGTAGGCATGTCAACCGTTCCGGAAGTTATTGTTGCAAACCATATGGGCTTGCCTGTTTCCGCAATTTCGGTAATCACCGACCTGTGTGATCCCGATAACCTGAAGCCATTAAGACTGGAAGACGTGCTAAAAAACGCTGCGAGGGCCGAGAAGAAACTCAGCCTCCTTTTTTCGGAGCTTATGAAGGAGCTTTAATAATCAGCGTCTTATGGTTTACGCTCTTTTTAACGTAAAACTAAATTTGCTTCCCTCATGAACAACGCTTTCAACCGAAAGTTCTCCCCCATTACGATGAACAAACTCCCTGATAATCATCAGGCCAAGACCTGAACTTGGCTCTCCTTCGGTTCCTGGCCGGCAAACTTTTTTGTCGTAATCGAAGAGTTTGCTCATCAGCTCCGGGCTCATGCCAATACCCGTATCCTGAACCGTAAACTTCATCAGATTGTTGTCAGACTGACTGGATGTTATGAACACTTTTCCACCCCGTGGCGTAAACTTAACAGCATTTGAAATCAGGTTGCGGATAATGGTTGAAACCATATTTTCATCTGCTTTTGTCCGACATTGAGGCTCAAGTTGGTTAAAAACCATAATTTCCTTAGCTGCAATGCGTTCCTGGTTAAGGTTAACCGCACGTTGGAACAACAATTTCATATCAAGTTCCTCTTCGTTCACAATGGCTTTCTCCTGCTGCATCAGCGACCAGTTCAGAAGGTTTTCGAGAAGTTCGTGGAGCGAAAGGGCCGACTGGTGCATTCCGTTTGCAAGTTCTCTGATCATTACAGGTTCCATAGCAGTTTCATCATCAAGAAAAAGCTCGGCCAATGAAACAAAAGAGCGGATAGGCCCCCTAAGGTCGTGGGCAATGATGGAGAAAAGCCTGTCCTTTTCTTCGTTCATCAGTTTAAGTTTTAAAGCATCCTCCTGAATTGTTTTTCTGGAGACTTCAAGTTCCTGATTCAAAGATTGCAGCAAGCTGTTTTGTTGTTCGAGCTGAATTTTTGTATGCCGCAGGTCAAGATGGTTTTTTATGCGTACCAGCACTTCGTCAATTCTGAACGGTTTGGTGATATAATCCACTGCACCGAGCCTGAAACCCTGAATGATATCAGACAATTCAGCCTTTGCTGTCAGAAACACAACAGGGATGTCCTTCCACCGCTGATTGGCCTTGATAAGTCCGCACACTTCATATCCATTCATGTCGGGCATCATAATATCAAGCAGGACGAGATCAGGTTCGCGGATCTCGAGCGATTTCAGCGCACTTTGTCCTGAACTGGCCACAATCACTTTGAAGCCATTGGCAGTGAGCATTGTAGAAATTACCTGCAGGTTTCGCGGATTGTCATCAACAACCAGTATAACAGACTGTTGCGGGGAATGTTCGGGTTTCATATGGATCACTTATGTGCAAGTTGTTTTAATCGGTCCATTGAGCTTGATAATGATGTCAGATGTCGCTGATAGCTTTCGAAATCGAATTGCCGGGCATCTTGTCGCAACCTGGACGTCAGGCTTTCAAATTCTTTAATGGCATACTGCCTGCAAAGAAAATCAAAATCTGCCAGAAAGGACTCAATCATATCACTATCAAGCAAATCTTTAAGTGTTTCGAGACGAGGGGCAAGTTCGTGGTTGAATTCCTTCAAAAAGGCTGTGAGGTGCTTTGCTTTAAGGTTTGGTATGAGTCCTTCCTGAGTTTCGGAAGCCGGTCGTTGGGTGGTTTGATGTATCAGATGAGGCAGAAAGCGGGTAAGACAATTAATTAACTGGTTGCGGGTGATTGGTTTACGCAGATAATCATCGAACAGTTCGTTAATCAGTGCTTCATCGTGTTTCATTGATGAGGCAGTAAATGCCACGATCGGAATGCTTTCTGTTTCCGGATCATTTGATAGTATTTCGGTAGCCTGATATCCATTCATTTCGGGCATTCTCAAATCCATTAGAATGAGATCAGGTTTGTGCATTCGGCACATTTCCACGCCCTCGCGTCCGCTTTTTGCTTCAATCAACCGCAAAGTACCGAACTCAAGAAAATAACTCTTAACAAGTTCGCGGTTGAACTCAATGTCATCCACAACCAGTATGGTCGCCGGGCTAAAGGTGAGGGATTTGCTGTGCCAATCATGGCCCGTTTCGGGTTCTGGTTCGGCAGATGAGATTTCCACTTTATGAAAAGTCAGAATAAAACTGCTTCCTTTACCTAATTCACTCTCAACCCTGACCTGTCCACCCATCATATTCACGAGTTTATGCACAATTGAAAGGCCCAGTCCTGTACCTTCATACTTTCGTGTATTATCGCCTTCAACCTGATAAAACGATTTGAAAATGGCATCATGATTGATCGGATCAATACCTATTCCAGTGTCCTTAACGGTTATAAAAATATCGGCATGGCGGTGATCCGATTCCAGATAACGATAACTTGCAATAACCTTAACATTCCCTTTCGGAGTGAATTTGATTGCGTTTCCAATCAAATTAAACATAATTTGCCTGAGCCTGACATCATCCATAACCAACACTTTCGGGAAATCCTCGGCAACCTCAATACCAAGCATCAGGTTCTTTTCCTGTGCTTTGGCTGAATAAATTTGCACAATCTCATTGAAAACCGATCCAATGTGAATAGGCTCTGACATGATTTCCATTTGTCCGGTTTCAATTTTCGACAGGTCGAGAATATCATTGATGAGCGACAACAGGGTATTCCCGCTGCTCAGCACTGCCTGCAGATAACCTTTGTTCTTTTCGTCGTCAATCGTATTGATCAGTATTTCGCTAAAACCAAGAATGGCATTCATCGGGGTGCGTATTTCATGGCTCATTGAAGCCAGAAATTCCGATTTGGCCTTGTTGGCATCATCTGCTATCTGCTTGGCCAAAAGAAGGCTACGCTCGTATTTCTCGCGGTTAAGTGCACCGGCAATGATCTCACCGGCCAGCCGCAGCAAGGCAATATGCTCGTTGGACCATTCCCTCTCAAGCTTGACAGAATCAAAGCCAATGAACCCAAGAAACTGATCACCGTAGTACATTGGAAGTGCCAGCAAAGAGATAATACCTTGTGGTTCAAGTATTTCCTTCTCAACTTCATACTGAGGATCAATCTCTGAAACCCTTGGTATATACACGTAGCCATTTTGGGCGAAAATCTCCTTCCAACGCGGCACAAAAGAATAGGGTATTCCCTGCAGGTTTTCGATTTCGGGATTTGTGCCTTCGCTGCACCATTCAAAAGTGTTGTTGAGCAAATCAGTCTCCGTTTCCAGATCAAAAATGTACACCCGATCCACTTCTGCGTATTCGCCAAGACGCTTTAGCGCCTCATTTACAGAATGATGTATTTCGTCTATCGGAGACTGGGCAAGCATGGACGAAAACTTGATAATCAAGCTGTAGAGGGTGTTCAGTGACTCGAACCGTTCCTCATTTTTCCTGATGGTGAGTTCGAGGTCGCCGGGTGTTGTGATAAAACCAGTTGAACGGATATTCTTTTCCATGCCAACTGTTTTAGTCAATTTAACCTTTAGCCATCTGAGGGATTTGTCGGGATGAACAAACCTGAAGGCGTATGATTGAGTGACAGGATCGGGTGATTCGAATAGCTTTTTCAGGGCTTCATGATCAGCCGTAAATATCATTTGAAAAAACAATGCGGCATTTTCCAGCAGTGTTTCAGGCTTAATACCCAGATACTCTTCGGCCCTGCCATGCACAGTTGTAAATCTTCCCTGAGATTTTTCCGGATTGCATTCATATTCGAAAGCAATCAACGGAAGCTTTTCGAGCAAATGGGCCATTTCCTTAATATTCATCTGTGATTCCTGCATATTCGCACGCTCCATAATTTGGCTGTTTATTTAAGATTCGCTTAAAACCTGATGTCCGGAACAATTTACGGCTACACTTGCCCGGTTCAAAATTCATTATTCTTGTCCGGGAAAAACCACCTTGAAACAACTCCCTTTTCCAACTTCGCTTTCAACAGTAATTTTTCCCTGATTACGTTCGGCAAACTCCAGTGCAAGGATCAGCCCCAGTCCTGTACTGGTTTCTCCCTCGGTACCGGGGCGGTTTGTTTTGGTATCTATATGGAACAGGCCTTCGAGTATTCTAGGCGGGATACCAATCCCTGTGTCGCAAACCATAAAACCCACTTCTCCGGGCTGGCATTCGGGTTCGGCAATGGTTATCTGCCCCCCTCTGGGTGTAAACTTAACTGCATTCGAAACGAGGTTACGGGCCAGAGTAAACAACATATTTTCGTCGGCATACACACGAAGTTGGGCAGGAAGCCTGTTATAAAAAGCAATTGATTTGGTATTCAGGTTGTCACGATATAAGCGGTAAACCCGATCAAAAAGTTGTGACAATACAACAAAGTCTTTTTCAACTTTAACTTCCTCGCGTTGCATTTTTGCCCACTCCAGCAGGTTTTCGAGCAGTCCGTGCAGGGAGCGTGCTGATTCGTTCATTTGAACTGCCAGCACTTTTTTTTCGTCAGGCGAAATGTCATAAGTGTCGTCGGCAAGCATTTCGGTTAAGCCAATAAAAGCAGAAATTGGACTGCGCAGGTCGTGCCCGATAATTGAAAATAACTTGTCTTTTTCGGAGTTCATCAGGCGAAGTTTCTCTTCGTTCATCCTGACTTTTTCCTGCAGCAGGTGTCTGTGTGTGATGTCGTGAATCACCACCAGTCTGCCGACCTTAACTCTTTTGAAGTTGAGGATGTCAGAAACTGAAGCAAGATATACTCTTTTGGTTTCGCCGGCTCCCAGTATCAGTTCACAGGCTTCCCCTTTACTGTTTTGAAGATGTTGCAGAAAAGCAGGCTGATCAGGCCATACAACAGATGCGGGTTCGCCGTAAGGTATCCTTTTCAGGCCAAATATCTCCAGACCATATGGATTACAATCAATAAGCCTGTCTTTGTTGTCCACAACCACCAATCCATCGGTCATGCTTTGAAATACATGCTCACGGGCAATTGGCATCAGGTCGAGCATCCTGTATCTGAGAATGCTCACTGATATGGCTATCCCCGAAAGGGCAAAAGCAAAGGGCGTTGGGTCAATGTTTTCAACCGGCATATAGCCAAGAAAATAAACTGTAAATACGACAAGAGGAATCATTAGCGCCAACAACAAAAACAACAGCTGATTGCGAAAAAGTGCATGCTGGTAATACAATTTACGGATCAAAAGGTATAGTGCAACGAAGATGAGCAGATATGAATAAACAACATGGACATAATACCATGGCCCGAACCCGAGATCCAGCAAGGCAAGTTTGCCAGATGTATCAAGGGCAACAGATGAATAGTAAATATTATGGTATTCGTTGGTGATTGAAAAGAACATTGTCAGCGCTGGAATGATAATCAGGTAGCTGTATTGATTAGCTTTTGCACCTCCGCCAATGTCAGTTATTCTATAGACCAAAAGCAGCATGAGCGGTGTGATAAACGGGATGGCAATATATTCAACTTTAAGCCAGAAGACCATTGACCCGAAGGTGGTGCTTGCCAGTTCGAGGCCATAGGCAGCTGACCAGATGGCAATAGCAATCATCAACAAACTAAACACGCGTCCGTTTGGTGCAAATCGGGGTTTCCAGGCTTCAATAGCCAGAAACACAGATATCGCCACCGGTATCAGCAACGAAAGCGCATAGGGATTGGCTTCAAATGATAAATGGGCATCCATAATTAAACTGACAAAGGTGTTGTCTTTTCAAAGACTATGAGCGAAAGTTATGCAAAAATAAGAACTTAATCCTATGTATTTCTAAGTGGTGTTCAATTCATTAATTGGTTACATAGTATAATACCTGACTGACAGGCAACAATCTAAATTTATACTAAAATTTGAACGCATATTTAACTCCCAAATGCTACAACACTCTACCAGAAAGCAATCCCTCAATTATTCTGACTAATTCAGCTGATTTGAAGGGTTTGGCCAGATAAGCATCACAGCCGGCATCCCTCACTTTGCGCTCATCCCCGCTCTGGCCATAAGCAGTTAATCCTAACACTGGCAGATCGGGTCGGATGGTTTTGATCAGCCGGGTTGCTTCGAAACCATCCATCACAGGCATTTTTACATCCATTATAACAAGATGTAAACCGGTGTTTTCCTGACAGAAATTAACTGCCAACTGACCGTTTGCCGCCCTGTGTACGTTTGCATTGAGTTTTCTTTTCAAGAGCAATTCCAACACAGCAAAATTTGAGTCTTCATCTTCAGCAACCAAAATTTCCGGTTGTTTATCAGGGGCTGCCGGCAGGGCTTTGTCTTCAGGTTTCAGCGGTTGGGTGGTTGAGCCATCAGCGTGAACTGAAAAGATGACCTTTGTTCCCCTGCCTTTTTCCGATTCAAACGACAATGATCCGCCCAGCAGTCCGGCAATCTTGTAACAAATCGCCAGACCAAGACCACTTCCATCATAACGTCGGATGTGGCTCTGGTCTTCCTGCATGAACACATTGAAAATTTTGTCTCGTACAGCGGGATTGATTCCTATTCCTGTATCCTCAACCATAATCGTTACCAATTTGTTCTTGTACTGATAATTGAGTGTTATTTCACCCTCATCCGTGAATTTCACAGCATTATCGAGCAGATGATCAATAACTTTTCCAACCAGTGAAGGGTCCGTATATACAATAATATCTGCACCCGCATCGTGACTCGTTACCAGATTAAATTTCACCTTTTTTGCGTCACAGGCTGCTTTAACCCTATCCACGACAGGTCGCAAAGCCTCAAACAATTTTGTTTGCTGGCAGAACACCGGCATGGTATCAGAATTGAGCATGGATATATCCATATATTGTGTGATGGTCCGCAACAGCCTGTGGGCACTGATGTCTATCATGTCTATCAACTCGTCACGCTGCTCATCGCCAGCTTCCAGATCGCCAAGCAGGGCAGCCCCACCCAGAATTCCATTCAGCGGTGTTCTAACCTCATGAGAGATGTTGTTTAAAAATGCAGTCTTGAGTTTGTCACTTGCTTCGGCCTTGTCTTTAGCCCTGACCAGATCAAGGTTCAACTTTCTGATTATTCGGTTGCTTTCTGATAATTCTTCGTTCATCACCTCAAGCTCCTCATTCTGTTGCTGCAACTCCTCCTCACTGTTTTTTAAAGCATTCTCTGCCAGTATCCGTTCTGTCATGTCGTGCATGATGCCTAAAATCACTAATTTGTCGTCTTGCTGTAAGGCGACTGTACTCACCTCAACATCACGATAAGCCCCCGATTTGGTGCATATCTGTATATTATACTGAGGAGGCACCTCCAAACCCTGATTCCGCATGGCAACCCTCTGCTCAACAACTTCTTTACCCTGATTGCTTAACAACTGCATAAATGTAAACGACGGATCAGTGAGTTCTTGGGCTGAATAACCCGTTAGCTTCACAAATGACTGATTTACATAGGTGTAACGATATTCTTCCATTAAATATACCGAATCATAGGCATTTTCGATCAGGTTCGAAAACAACTCTTCACTCTTGCGAAGAGCTTCTGCTGCAAGCCGTTTCTCCATCCATCGCGCTAACAACAGTGCTGTTTGTTTGATCACTTCAATTTCTTCGTCAAGAATTCCGCCGGAAGCCCTGGTGCTTGCCCTGATGAGTCCAAAATTCCTTTCTGAAAAGGATATCTCAGTTTCATACAATTTTGGGTTTACCATTGAAATGAACCTTGCCTGATAATGATGCCTGTTGAACTCAATCTCAATGTTTGATTGTTCAGGATGCTGAAGCGAATCGTTGAGTATAAGAGGTATTTTGGACATTACTGCAACTTCATCGTCTGACTCATGGATGGTTTCGTTGATCGTTTTCAAAGCAGTTAACTCTTTAATACGTTCCTTCAGTTGCTTTGTCCGTTCTTCAACCATAGTCTCGAGCCTAATCCTCTTGTTCTTTGCTCCGGCAACAATCAATGTCAACAAAATAGTCATGACCAAACCTGCAAGAGCAACAACCCAACTGCGAACAAAACTCATGTTTGCATCAAACGAATGTGAAGTATGGCTGATTATGGCATATGCCCTGCCAAAAACGAAAATCGGATTCCTGTTGCTAAACATAAATTGCAACAGGTGTTCTTCGAAATGCTCATCATCACTGATGCAGTTGTGGTGCTTCGGAAATGAGGCGAGTATTATGGGCTTCGCATCAGGCATCATGTCAATAAAACCTATTGAAGCTGACTCCCCTGTCCATTTCAGCTTGTTCAGCCCCATATCCAGGGTTCTGCCTACTTCCATGGATGCCATAACAAATCCCCGGCAATTTCTGTCCGGTGCACTACCCAATGTCCTTTCAAATACCGGAAAATACACATTTATCCTTTTCCGTTTAACATCATTTTCCATCACAGTTATCGGGGATGATGCATTAGACCGACCATTTATGTATGCCAGTTCAATATCCCGTTCATTTATTTGCTGAGGATCAAAACGCCATTGATCCATATGATCAGAACCTGCAAAAGATATCTTGCTGATTTTATACATGCCATCCTTAAACCGGAATGTATCTCTTTCAGTAATATCACCAATAAGCCCTTTACTGTCAGTCATTTTTATTCGTTCGGCCCATGCGATGGACATAATCGAAGAATTATTGAATAACTCAGCCGTAAAAGCATCAAATTCATCCTCAGATACGTCTTCGCTGTTGTTCACAAAGCTGGCTGTAACACGCATATGCTCCCTGATTCTTTCAAGTTCATAATGCACGAGATCTGTCATTTGCCGGGCCTGATTTTCAAATTCCTGTTGTTTCGTATTCAGATAGAGATCATTAGATACCATCACTGCCATTAATGTCAATAACAAACCCAATAGACCTACAAGACCTGTTTCGGCATGCCTGAACCTGGTCCTGATTATTATTGATTGCCGGTTGCGCCAGTACAGAAATGCCAAAGACATCAACAGCACCAAAATGGCAATTATTGAAATGCTTAGTGAGGTGCGTCGTACTGAACTAAGTTCTGCCTGATAACCTTCAGAGAGCAGATCAACGCCAAGTAAAAATTTAACTTCTCCGGTTATTGGTTCGTTAACAGGAAGTAAAGAAGTAAAAACATGCTCGCCATTTTTCTCATAGGGGCCAAAGGAGAGTGGAATTTGCCTCTCGAATACTTCGGCTGCTTTGCTGTTAACATCATTGTATTTTTGTCCGGGAGCCATACTGTCCCAATGAATATTGCTAATCCCATAAAAGATACCATTATCGCCAGGGATCAGACTGAACAGATGCAGCTCTGGAAAATGGTCATGATAAGCATCTATAAGTCTTTGCAGGCGTTCAAAATGGGGGTGTTCATAATTTTCTTCTGTGAATTCCAGCGACAGCAGAAAATCAAGGTCAACCGCATCCCTGAAATCATAGAGCATCTGCATGCTTCTTGCTTCATAAGCTTTTGAAACATTCTGAACCCTCCAGTCCGAAACAAACATCACGATCCAAATAATCAAAACACTGGCAATCAGCACCAATGTATATCTAAATAATTTCTTCATTTTATTTCCCATAGCGAATTATGATTACTTATGGTTCATATTCAAATATTTATTGATCATGTTCAGGAGTTCCGTTTTTCGGATTGGTTTGGCAAGATAATCCGTGCAGCCAGCTTCCAGTGCTTTTTGTTTGTCACCTGCCAGGGCATAAGCTGTTTGGGCAATGATGGGGATGTGCAGGTTATGTTTTCGTATTTCGGCAGTTGCCTCAAACCCGTTCATATCCGGCATTTTAAGATCCATTAAGATTAGTGAAATTTCAGGGTTCTCCTTAAATGATTCTACCGCTTCCCTGCCTGTGGTTGCCCTGACAATCCTGAAGTTTTCGGATACCAGCATCCATTCCAGAACCACAATGCTTGTTGGGTCATCTTCAACGAGCAGGATCAAAGGCCTGATTTCGGTGTTCGGCATTGGTGCATATTCTTCAATCTTTGCTTCCTCCTTCTGCTCAGAAGCATGATAAGGAATGGCTACCCAAAACTGGCTGCCTTTGCCCAAAACTGACTCAACAGTTACGCTCCCTCCGAGCATACCGGCATAGGCTTTTGTGATCGAAAGGCCAAGTCCGGATCCTTCATATGGCCTGGTGATGTTCAGATCGGCCTGTACAAAGCGGTCGAAAATGGCTTCCAGCCTGTCGGCCGGTATGCCGGTGCCGGTGTCTTTTACCCAAAACTCGATGCTTCCGTTGGTGAGCCGGTTACCAATGCGTATGGAACCTTTGTTGGTAAACTTCACTGCGTTGTTGATGAGGTTTGTCAGAATGCTTTCCAGCTTGTTCCTGTCGGTGATGATACGTGCACTGCTCCCGTTCACGAATGCCTCGAGGATTAATTCAAGGCCTTTTTCGGAGGCACTCTTGCGGAAAAAATCCCTCAGGTAAAGCATGAACTCTTCCAGGTTCATTTCTTCATGACGAAGTTCAACCTGTCCTGACTCAATCCTCGAAACCTCAATAATATCGTTAATTGTCCGGAGCAAACGCTGGCCACTTTTTTCGACAATGGCGATGTATTTTCCCATTTGTTCCTCAGAAAGGTCAGGTTCTTTGAGCAGATCAAGAAATCCGAGTATTCCGTTCATGGGTGTTCTGATCTCATGCGACATATTCTGCAGGAAAACTGATTTGAGCCGTTCGCTTTCTTCGGCTTTGTTCTTCGCCCGGATCAAATCCTGTTCATAGTTCACTTTTGCGGTGATGTCTCTTCCATACACCGATGCCCCGACAACCTTTCCCTGTATCAGAATGGGTTTGAAAAAAACTTCTATATGCAATGTGCCTTTGTCGGTCTCTAAACTGTCAGTGATCACAAACTGATTGTTGTCAAGCACTTTGTCGTATCGTTCTTTCCAGATCGGGCGAGTACTTTCGGGCAATGACTCCAAAACACTTGTTCCCTTCGACAAACGCAGCCCAAATATGGCTTCAAATGACTGGACAAAAACATCATTTATAAACACAATCCTGTACTCCCTGTCAATAGCCCATATGCTGTTCACGGAGTTATCGAGAATAACCTTCATATTGGCTTCACTTTCTTCGAGCCTGATCAAAGCTTCACGCCTGTCGGTAATATCTGCAAAATTCAGCACCAGACCTTCTATAGCTTCATAGTCAAGAAGATTGGTAAATGTTGTTTCAATCCACCGGTACTCACCGGCCTTATTGCGGAAGCGATAGGACAGCTTTGGTTTGTATCCGGGATCCTGAAACAGCTTCCCGATGGCTTCCATCACCAACGGAATATCATCAGGATGCGTGAAGGTGTCACCTGATTGGCCGATGGCGTCTTCTTCACTGTATCCGAAAATGCGCAGTGCACTCGGGCTAATGTATTTAAATATTCCATTCTGGTCAATTATGACCACTCCATCACTGGCTTGTTCGATCAGACTTCTGAATCGTTTTTCGGTATGAAGCAGCTTCTGCTCCTGAAGCTTCAGTTCAGAGATGTCCCTAGAAATGGTTGAAATATTAAGTACCTGTCCGGTTTTCGGGTCTTCGGTTAAGAACAGGTCATATAAAACCTGCACAGGCTCACCGGTTTTGAAGTGTCTGAACCGAAACTCACCAGACCATCTTCCATGCTTCTTCAGTGTGGGAAAAATCGTATCCAGCACAAACGGCAGGTCTTCGGGAAAGAAATAATCTTCTATTCTGGAATTTCTAACCGCCTCATCCCCATCAAGTCCCAGCATCTTCTGCCCGGATGGGTTCACATAAACTGCTTGTTGGCCGGGAGTGGCCACCCCGATAAAATCGCTGCTGTGCTTCAGGATGGAGGCCAGAAAACAGTTTTGTTCTTCGGCCTGTTTCCTTTCCGAAATATCCCGGATCACGCTTAACACACACCTTTTGTGCTCTATTCTGATAAACTCCCCTGAAATAAGACCGGTAAAAAACTCACCGTTACTTTTTCTGAAACCAGCCTCCATGTTGACTACCCTGCCGTGTTTGATGAGCAATTGATTATACATATTCCGTTGCTCAATATGTTGCCAAAAGCCCAATTCGATGGTTGATTTTCCCTTGAGGTCTTTTGGCACATAACCAGCAATTCGCAGGATGCTGTCGTTCACATCCATGATGGTTCCTTCGGCGGGATCGGTTATGATCAAAACATCTGGACTGTTGAAGAAAGCTTTGGAGAATTTTTCTTCGCTGGCCATCAATGCTTCCTGTGCTGTCTTCCGGTTGGTAATTTCTTCCAGCACGCCTTCTATCCAACCCTTTTCGGGGCAAATCCGTGCCGAAAACGAACCCCAAAAGAAGGTTCTGTCTTTTTTGTAGTATCGGGCCTCATAATTACTGACAAAACCATGCTTTCGGATCAATCCGATCATAAGTTCCCTGGCACCTTCATCCACATAATTCTCAGATGATTTGTACTCCTTCAGGAATTCTTCGCGACTGTCATAACCACAAATTCTTGCCATCTGCTCATTACTTTCCAATACCTGTCCGTCAGAAATCCGGGTACGGAACAACCCAACCTGTGCATTCTGAAACAAATTGCGGTAGGTTTCCTCGCTTTCGCGTATTTTGAGTTCGGCCAATTTTCTTTCCGTAATATCCCTGATGAAACTCTGGTAGGTGCCATCAGGCATTCTACGTGAATTCATCTGGATATCAACTATTTTCCCGTCTTTTCTTTTGAGCGCCCTTTCAGTGATCACATTTTTACCCTCATGAAGCAGATCAAACCTAAGTGGTTTTGCATTAAGCTCCTCCGGATCAAACAAATTGCTCATATGCATGCTGCTAAGCTCCATAAATGTGTAGCCTGTGAGCTTTTCAGCCTGATCATTGCAATAAATAAACCTCCCGTTCTGATCGCCCTGAAAGAAGGCATCAGGGGCAAGGTTGAGCAGTTCCATAAATTTGCCGGCATCCGTATTGCTCATGGATGTCAATTTCGATGTTAGTTGACCGAGTTCCTTTTTAAGCTGTTCGATCTGTTCGGATAACTGCCCATCGTCCGGTAAAGGATTATTCATGACATAATGATTAATAGCGTTTCATTTCAACAAAAAATTCACTTCCCTCGTTTTCAGCACTTTCAACCCAGATTAAGCCACTATTCAGCTCAACAAACTCCTTGCACAGCATCAACCCAAGGCCGGTGCTTCGCTCACCTTCGGTTCCTTTCCGGCTTTTGGTTTCATCCACTTCAAACAGTATTGGGATAAGCGATTGTGGAATTCCTATCCCATGATCCCTGAACGACACAACCACCGTATTTCGTTCCGACTTGCGTGCTGCTATATACACATCGCCTCCGCGGTTCGAAAACTTGATTGCGTTGCTAAGCAGGTTCCTGAATACGGTTTCCATCATTTTTTCATCAACATAAACCAACAATTTGGCAGGTATATCTTCGTGGATAATCAGCTCCTTGTTCATCCGTTGCTCGTCAAAAACCTCCTTAACAGTACGAATCATTTGTGACAGCATCACAAACTGAGGTTCGGGCTTGATCATTCCGCGCTGCAGCCTTGACCATTCGAGGAGGTTTTCGAGCAGATTGTAGGTTGCATTAGCAGCTTTATTGAGTGTACCTGCCATTTCACGCATTTCGTGCAGGGTAAACTGCATATCACTTTCCAACATCAACTCGGTAAGGCCGAGAAGACTGGTAAAAGGACTACGAAGGTCATGGGCAATGATGGAGAACAACTTATCCTTGGTAAAATTCAATTCCCTGAGTTTGGTTTCGCTGTCGCGAATTTCCTGTTCCATCCTTTTGCGTTCGGAAATATCCCGACTCACCCCAAACACTTCCAGCTCGCCATTGATGTTGTATTGGAATTGTGTTGAGGCTTCAACCCAGATGATTCGTCCATCCTTGCATGGCTGCCTTATTTCAGTCAAACTTCTTGACGCCTGAACATCCTTGTTTTCGAGAAATAAAGGCAGGAATTTGTCCACCTGATGAGTAATATGTTCGAATGACTCGGGAGTTAAGGACTGTGCTAAGGTCTGCTCCCTGGCCTCTTCCGGAGTGTATCCCCTTAGTTGGATGATGGATGGACTGATGTAGGTAAATTTGTTCTGATTCAGATTGAAAATCCAGATCACATCGCTTGAGTTTTCGGTGATAAGCCGGTATTTTGCCTCACTCTCCTGCAAGGCTTGTTCGGCCAGTTTACGTTCAGTAATGTCCTGTCCCTGAGCAATAGTCGAAATGATGTTGCCGTTTTGATCCAGAATATTGGCAGAATTCCACAATGCTGTCTTCTCTGTTCCATCTGCACATCGAACGTAAATTTCTATTGTTTCAAGATGAATTCCTGTCGTAGTAGGCTGGATCAGGTCTAAACTTCTTTTCTTTTTCTGTTCAGCAAATAGTATGTCTATTCTTTCTCCGATTACATCATTCGACCTCAAACCTGTAAGCGCTTCAAATGCCTGGTTGAATCGGCTGATGATCAAATTCTGATCCCAAACTATAATAGGTGCATTGGCATAATTGATCAGGTTTTCAAGGTATTCGCTGGTCTGACGAAGGTTTTCCGTTATGGCCTTTCTTTCAGTTACATCAACAAAAACCACAATATTCCCGAAATGAGCCGAGGCCAACCTGAACTCTATCTGCCTGACAGCACCATCTTTACAACGTACGGGATAATCCTGGATTATCGGATTATTGCCATTCTCTTTAGACTTAAGTAAGGTTTTAGCCCATTCATCCTGAACCCTTTCGCGGAATTCCGGATCAGGATATGCCAGTCCCCACCATTCGTTTACTGAAGGCATATCTTCCATAGTATAACCAAACATCTGAGTAAATGTTTGGCTGACATACAATGTGTTTTGGTTGTTGTCAGATATAACAATACCCACAGGGCTTAATTCAGCAAACATCCTGAACCTTGATTCACTGAATGAAAGAGCTTCCTCTGCCCTTAGTCCTTCAACAACCTTCCAGATAGCATCCATAAGTAAGGTCATTTGAAGAACATCTCCCTGATCATAATCTGCCTTTTTATTGGCAACTCCGGCCACTGCCACTATGCTGCCCTGAAACAGAACAGGTATAGTCAAAAATTTTGTAATTGGCACATGTCCTTCAGGATATCCTTTTTTGAGTGGATGCTCCAGGTGAAATTCATTATTGATGATTGGCCTGCGCTGACGGACAGCCTCACCCCAGATACCGGTCTTTTCAAGACAGTAAATAGTCTGAGGCTCAACAACCCTGCATTCATCCATCACATCTTTCGACCAATTATTAAGAATAAACTCTTCTTTTTCCTCATCGTAGAGATATATATAACCAAATTGACTATCGGTTAGCTTTATCAACTCATCAAGGCTAAAGCTAAGCAATTCCTGCATATTACCGTACTTGTGCTGCAGCACACCAACTAAGCTTTTCAAACGCTCCTCGTTTTTAGTCACTTGCTCCATTGCTTCCCGCAGGGGGGAAACATCGCGGAGGCTTGCCAGAAGTATTTCTTTACCCAAAATACTCAGTGGCATCAGCATGACTTCGGCATAGAATAACCTGCCTTTCAGGCTTTTATGTCTCCAGGGAAAGTAATTGCCTTTCTGCTCGATACTTTTTTGAACCATTCTACCAGCCAAATCAATTGAAGCTACACCATCTTCTTGAAATTCAGGAGATAAATCGACCGGACTAAGGCCATCCAATTCTTCAGCAGAATCTGCTTCAAATAATTCAATAGCGGCAATATTTGGGGCTGAGAATTTATTTGTTTTCGGATCAAGTAGTAACATAGCGTCTTTACTACTTTTATAAATGGACCGATAGTGCTCCTCGCTTTCTTTTAATTTTTCCCTAACCGATTTAAGTTCAGTAATATCCTGAAAAGTCCCGATTAATCTGACAATAGTGTTATTCTCATAAACAGGCTTTCCCAAAACCCTGACCCACTTGCGGTTCCCTTTTGGAGTAATCATCTCCAACTCCTCGTCAAACGGATCTCCCTGCTCAATTGACCGGGCGACCACTGACTGAATTTTGTTGCGATGTTCGCCTTCAGGGTAATAGGTTAACCCACGATCGAGTGTGATCTCCCGGTCAGGGTCTTCATCATGAATCTCGCGTGTTACCTGCGACCAATACACCTCGCCTTTGGGCAATTCGAGCTTCCACCCACCCACCCGGGCAAGTCTTCCTGTGTCAAGCAAAAATTGATCAGATTCGGCCAGATTGCGTTCAATAGCTTTTCGTTTGCTGATGTTCCTGATTGAAAAGATCATACCGGTGATTTTTCCATGCTCATCCATGAGGATCGTTCCGGCGTTTTCTACCCATGTGTAACTGCCGTCCTTATTTAGCAGGCGAAACTCAAATGTGTCATTCTTCTTACTTTTCAGTGATTTATTGAATTGTTCGCGCACCGCCTGCACATCCTTTGTGTGGATGAAATCAAACAGATTCATGGTGTGCATCTCATCTGCCGTATAACCATAATGTTTGCAGGAAGCTGAAGAATAATGGATACTACCCTTTGTATCGCACATGAGCAGCATATCAATCATATAATCCGAAATCAGCCGCAATTCCTCATCCTTAACTTTCAGACTCTTCTCAGTTTTCTTCTGCTCAGTGAGGTTGATGGCTGCAATCAGGAACACCCTTTTTGCTTCTAGGGTCATCCTGTGTCCAAATAACTTCAGGTCAGCAATACTACCTTCTTGAGACAGGAATCGTAACTCTGTCTGAAGCGTTTCTTTGGCTCTTTCCAACTTTTTGTGGAAATGGTGAAACTTATCCTGGTCTTCGGGTACTATAAACCTTCTGAAATCAGGATTTTGCTCACAATCCTTCTCAACGGTTACCATATTTCGAAAGGCCAGGTTGCATTCCAAAATGTTAAAATCAGTGTCGAGCATCACATACCCCATAGGGGCTTCCTGAAACAGTTGTTTGAACTGATCGCGCGAAATTTCCAATGCCTCCTGAACCTTCCTTAATTCATCATTCTGGAATTCAAGTTCGTACTGCAACATTTTTAATTCTTCAACCAACTCTTCCAAGGATTTGGAATAATCATTTTCCAATGATTGGTCTTTTTTCTTCAAAGTCTCATGTATCTTTTTTTGAAACTTTTTCTCTTCTTCTGACATACCAGCGTATTCGATTTAATAATTGAATTAATTATGCATGCGTTAATGGCAGCAGCTAAAACTACAATCATTTTCCGCAAACAACATATGCATTAATTATGAATTACTACCAATTGGGTTTACATCAAGATATTTACTCAACACGTTCTGAAGCACGTTTCGCAGTACAGGTTTGGCAATATAATCATCGCAACCGGCTGCCCGTACTTTTCGCTCGTCGCCCGACATACCAAAGGCGGTAATTGCCACCACCGGCAATTCAGGCCGCATGGCCTTGATGAGTTTTGTGGCTTCAAAACCATCCATCAGCGGCATGCGGATATCCATGAGTACCAGACCGACTTCTGGATTCGACCTGACGAGTTCAACCGCTTCAATCCCATTGACAGCCTTTAACACTTTTACATCTGCCATCTTACGTAAAGCAATAGACAACACCGTGAAATTGGTTTCTTCATCTTCAGCAAGCAGCACAGTAGTTATGTTCTTGCTTTGAACTATCTGCTTATGCTGTTGCTTTTGGGCATCAACAGCTTTTAGCGGAACAGCCAGCCTGAATATACTGCCTTTGCCAACTTCTGATGAGAACCATATCCGGCCCTTTAAAAGCTGGGCACCAAGCCTGCAAATTGCCAGCCCGAGGCCTGTTCCGTCATATCTTTTCAGGTTTTCGCCTGCTTCAAGCATGAAGGGGTCGAACAATTTACCCTGCATGGTCTTGTCAATCCCTATTCCCGTATCGCGGACATAAAACTCAATTTCGTTTTTAGTAATCAGGTAACCGGTTTCTACCTCGCCTTTGGCTGTATATTTTATGGCATTGTCAATCAGGTGATCGAGCAGCTTTTCGAGCAGTTCTGTATCCGTATTGATTTCTATTTCGCTGTTATGCTGTGGGATAACAACAGCGTAGGCCAGATTTTGACTACTGCATTGCGGCTCATATCTGGTACTTAACTCCCTGAACCAGGATGCGGGCTGAATGTTCTGCGTATTCAGGCTGTAGTTGCCCGAAGTAAGCAGCGAAATATCCATGTACTGGGTAATCGTCCTGAGCAACCTGCGCGTATTCAGGTCAATAATATCCGAAAGCATTTCCCTGTCTTCCTGAGGGGTTGAGGCGTCGGCCAATAATGCAGCAACCCCGAGGATGCCGTTCAGTGGGGTACGCACTTCGTGCGAAATATTGTTCAGGAAGGCGGTTTTCAGGCGGTCAATCGCCTCGGCCCGGCCAACAGCCTCCTGTAACTCGACGTTAATCATCTTTATCTTATCGTTAGAGCCCGACAGTTCCTCGTTTAGGCTCTGCATCTCCTCAAACTGCTGTTGCAACTCCTCCTCACTGCTGATCAATGCCAGTTCGGTCTTTTTCTGTTCGGTAATGTCCCGGGCCGAACCCACCATAATTCCATCATTAGCATAGGGAACCGAATTCCATGACAACCATTTTATTGAACCATCCTTGCACAAATAACGGTTCTCGAACCTATATGCCTCAAACCCATCAATCAGGGACGCGGAAACATTATTTGTTCGTTGTATATCTTCAGGATAAACAAAATCATTCCATGGCCTGGAAAGCAATTCTTCCGTTGACCAGCCAAGTATTCGCGACCAGGCAGGGTTCAGCACTTTGAAATATCCATCAAAACCCGCAATACAAAGCATATCCATTGCATGCTGGAATACCCTTGCACTGTCCCGTATTTTTTCTTCTGCCGATTTCAACTCAGTGATGTCCATAACCGTCGAAACCATTGTGTTTTGCTTATTTAAAGGAATATTGACTGCATTAACATATGCCTGAGTTCCATCAGATCGGGTAATCCTTATGTCATTCCACTGCATCCTCCGGGGGTCGCCTGTGGACATATCAGCTATGATGCGGGATGTCAACTCATTTCTGTATAATTCATCAGGATAAACTTTCTTAAAAAACGACGCAATATCCTGCATATCCTGAGCAGGCCAGCCATAAATCTCCTCAAATTTCTTGTTCATATAAAAAGCATTTCCCTCATCTATCCTGTTTAATGCCACCCCAATAGGCAGGTTGTCCAACACGGTCTGGATAAATTCGTTCTTTTCCCGCAGCTCATTTTCGTGCTTCATCCTGTCTGTAATATCCCTCATTACCACCATGATTGCACGCCTTTTGTCCACCTGTATTGCTGTTGCTGCAACTTCCACATCCACCTGAAGGCCGTCAGGTCTGATGATCCGTTCGTTGATAATACCAACCTGGCGGTTTTCTTGAAGCATAACATGTATTCGTTCAGATATATCTGAATGATAATCAGGATGAAAAAAGTCAAAGGGAGACAA
>Ga0351836_1018_pt1 | contig 28957 bp, 26 predicted proteins | sample BONcelHFGM3001D4_FD_206749 | JGI IMG/M metagenome (GOLD analysis project Ga0351836, IMG submission 206749) | Enriched cells from coal bed in the Powder River Basin, Montana, United States - BONCAT cells FGM rep1 HSBNCT.FGM.300.1.D4 ... | reverse complement strand
ATTTACAGCATGTTCTGGATCCTTTATTTCCAGATGTTCGACACCGTGCTGTGGTATCTGACAGAGCATGTAGATATGAGTCCGGTAAATCTTGCTGTTAATGGTTTTCTTGCGTGGTTTGGCATTAACGCCGACTGGAAATTCGACGCCGAACATGTTACTGTTATCAATGCCGGAACGATCATTGCGCTTCAGCTGTTCATTTCGGCTTTGGTCAGAAACACCAAAGCCTTACCTACTATGATTACAGGGATTGCACTTGGCACCCTCGGCATGGCTATTTTGGCCATTTCCATGCACGCATGGGTGTTTATTGCCGGGATTGTGATATTTTCCATTGGCGAAATGACGGCTCATCCCAAGTTTATTTCCTATGTCGGATTGATTGCGCCTCCGGATAAAAAAGCACTGTATCTGGGATATTCCTTCTTATATGGAGTTATTGGCAGCGGTGTTGGTGGAATACTGGGAGCTACACTATATGTTCATTTTGTGGATGAGCTACAGAGACCCGGCCTCCTTTGGTTCATTTTCAGCCTTATAGGGGTTGCAACCATAGTAGGGTTATTGCTCTATAACCGCTATCTTGCTCCACGCGAACAATAGCAATTTCAATATTTGTTTCATCGGAACAGTATGATAAATAAGCTTCCTGCCTGTTAAGGCTTTAGTGCTGTTTTAGAATTCTCTGTTCTGTAACAGAAAGAGGCAGAATTTGCCAAAAAAAATAGAAAACACTATAAATATGCCCGTATCTGACACTTTTATCATAGGTTATATTTGCTTACACCTGTGTTTAATTCGTTTATTGAAACAATATTTTAAAAATAAACATAAGCTAAATAACAGTTTGTCAAATAATTAAAATAAATCAACTTGTTTCATAACGAATTATTTTACAATTTTTTAATATATGCATTTAAATTGATGTAAATTTGTGCAAAATCAATCATTATGAAATTTTCAAATAAATTAAATGAGTTCGATATTCTTGACTTGTTGAATGAATATCATTCGGAATTGAGGAAACTCAAGTACAAAACCGAGTATGTTAAGAAAAAGGTTTCGGAGCTTGAGGAGCATTATGAAACCGTTAAATTAAAAAAAGGCAGAGTAAGACCTGAGTACCAGCCTGCTGAAGAAGCCGTTGCAGGTGATCAGACACAGACATTGGTAGTCGCTGAAAAGAAGAAGAGGGGTCGTCCTGCAAAACAAAAGGTCGAGAAAACGGAATTAAAGAAGCGTAAGCCCTATCCGCTTTCTATTTATGACAACATGATCCTCAGCAGCCTGGAGGAAGCCGGGAAGGCACAACTCAGCAAATCAATTATCGAAGCGGTTAAGGTAAAAGCCACTGATGCCGGAATTTTTGAAAACGACGACAAACTGAGGTCGAAAATCAACCAATGCCTCGTTAAGTTGACCAACAAGCGTCAGGACCTTAAAAAGGTTAACTACAAAGGCAAAGGCTATGGTTATGCACTGCCGGTGTGGTACGACGACAGAGGAAAGCTTATAAAAGAGTTTGGTCTGAAATAGTCTGTTTCGCAGGAACAATCAATTCGGCGAAGTAAGGTGCTAATGGGGTTGTTTTTATGGCTTAGGGTCAACCGAAGCCATAATAACTGCCCCCTTTTTGTTCTCTTCGCTTGTTGGTATTATCAATAACCTTTTGTTTTTCATCATTAGTCAGGCTGTCCCAGTTAGCCACCTCTTCGGCTGAGCGGTAGCATCCGATGCAGATTTTTTCTTCATCGTAGGTACATATGAGCTGGCAGGGACTTTTCACTGTTTTTTTCATTTTTTGTTGAGGGTTTTAATCATTTTGTTGATGATTATGTTTTACAGCCGGGATTTGTAGTCCAAACAAAGCCAGGCCAAAAATGTTCTCCGTAATAAGCATCCACCAACTATTCTGTTCGTTTCATGAAGGCAACACCCTTGGTTTTGGTTGCAAACCAGACTTTTCCTTCAGTATCTGCACAAATGCCTGTCACCCAGTTATCAGGCAAACCGTTTTTGGTAGTATAAGTTTTCCATGAATTTCCTGTCAATGCACTGACACCAATCGGGGTGCCGAACCACATGGTTCCGGATAAATCCTCTGCGATGGCATCAACACGGTCGAAAACAAGGCCGTCAGCAGTTGTGTAGTCGGTAAATGTTGTTCCGTCAAACATGGTAACTCCTGCCAATGAGCCTATCCACAAGCGGTTTTGGCTGTCAATGAAAAGTTTGGTAATGAAATCGGCCAGAACCTTGTCGGCCAGATAAGTAAACCAGTTATCGTTGATAAAGCCCGAAATTCCGAATTCGGTTCCGAACCATTTTTTGTTGTTCCGGTCAATGGCGATAGAACGTACGATATTATGAACCAACGCGTTGCCCTCGTCCTTCTCGTAATTGATCCAGCTTCCCGAATTCAGGTACGAAACTCCTTTTCCGGTGGCAAACCAGGGATTACCAGCGGGATCAAGCGCAACATCAAAGACATAATTATAGCCAAGGCCGGAGTTTTCGGTGTTATAGTTTGTCCACTGACCGTCGTCGCGTAATGAAACGCCGTAAGGTGTTGCAAACCATACTTTTTTATCGGATCCAACTGCAATGCTGTTGACCTGATGATAGATCAGTCCCTGTGGGGTATTGTAGGTGTACCAGTTGTTTTCGAAATAGCGTGATACCCCGAACTCAGTTCCTATCCACACCCCGCCGGCAGGATCGGGGACAACGCAATTGACATAATTGTTAACCAGTCCGTTTTTGGCGGCCAGATAGGTCCACTGTTCGTTCATGCCTGAAAACTTATCTTTATTACAACCGGTGGCGAATAAAAGAAAGATGATCAGGTATAGCAGAGGAGGTGCCGGAAGCTTTTTCATGCTGGTTTGGTATTATTCGTTCTGGAGGTTCATTCGGATTCGGGAGGCCACAATGTCAATAGCCACCTGATTGGCACCACCTTGCGGGATGATGATATCAGCAAAGCGTTTTGTAGGATCAATGAACTGCATGTGCATCGGCTTTACAAAGTGTTCGTAGTGGCGCAACACGTCCATAAAAGACCTGCCACGTTCTTCAATGTCGCGCTGGATGATACGCATCAGCCTGTCGTCACCGTCGGCATCAACATAGATCTTGATGTCCATTCTTTCGCGGAGCTCAGCATTGGTAAGCACAAGTATTCCTTCCACGATCATGACTTTTGTCGGTTTGACAGCTACGGTTTCTGCGGCCCTTGCGCAGCTGACGTAGGAATACACGGGCATGGGTATGGTTTCGCCCTTCTTAAGCCTGTCAATATGGTCAATCAGCAAGTCGAATTCGATGGAGGAGGGGTGGTCGAAATTGATCTTTTTTCGTTCTTCAGCAGTCAGGTGGCCGTTATCCCAATAGTAAGCGTCCTGAGATATCACCGAAACCGAGCTTCCTGGCAAAGCCCTGATAATTTTACGGACTACTGTGGTTTTGCCTGATCCTGAGCCTCCTGCAATGCCGATGATGAGCATAGGTTGGTTTTAAAGTAAATGAAGGTCAAATATAGGCAAAATGAATTCAAACAGGCAAGCATTTTTCTTTTGCCTATGCACAAACATTTATACGCTGGTTTCAGGTCAGAGCAGGAAACTCATCATGATACCTGCTGCAACAGCCGATCCGATCACACCAGCCACATTAGGGGCCATGGCGTGCATAAGGAGGTGGTTCGTGGGATCGCTTTTAAGCCCTTCGAGTTGCACTACCCTGGCGCTGTCGGGCACAGCCGAAACGCCAGCAGCTCCAATCAGTGGGTTCACTTTGTTTTCATTTGAAAGGAAGAAATTCATCACCTTGGCAAAAAGCACCCCACCGGCAGTGGCCACCATAAAACTAACGGCACCCAGGGCAAAAATCAGGATCGAGGTGTTCGTAAGGAACACATCAGCCTGAGTAGAGGCCCCAACAGTTAATCCCAGCAGTATGGTAACGATGTCGATCATCGGGTTGCGGGCAGTTTCTGCCAATCGTTTCGTAACCCCACTCTCCTTTAGGATGTTACCGAAAAACAACATTCCAAGTAGTGGCAAAGCGCCCGGTGAAATAAATGTTGTCAGAATAAGGCCCACGATGGGGAACAGGATTTTTTCGAGTTTTGAAACCGAACGTGGTGGTTTCATACGGATAAGACGCTCACGCCGACTGGTGAGAAGCCGCATAATCGGGGGCTGAATTACGGGAACAAGCGCCATATAGGAATAGGCTGCGATAGCAATTGGCCCGATGAGATTTTTGGTTTGATAACCATGGACGATACCTCCGTTGGCAAGTTTTGATGAAAGGAAAATAGCCGTTGGTCCGTCGGCACCTCCGATAATTCCAATTGAACCGGCCTCAGGCATGTTGAACCCTACGTAAAGGGCGCCCAGAAATGTCATGAAGATACCAATCTGAGCAGCGGCCCCGAGCAGGATGAGTCGGGGATTGGAAATAAGGGACGAAAAATCAGTCATTGCACCGATGCCTAAAAATATCAGTGGAGGGTAAATACCTTTTGTGACTCCGAAATAAAGATAATTGAGCACGCTGCCTTCCTGGTAAATGCCAAGCTGAAGGTTTACCCCACCATCCTGGTAAAAGGGAATGTTGCCAATGATGATGCCAGTGCCGATAGGAATGAGCAGCAGTGGCTCATAATCATATCGTATAGCCAGATAAATAAAGATTAAGCCAACGAGAATCATAATCAGGTTTCCCCTTGTGGCGTTTCGGAACCCGCTGAATGCGATGAATTTATTCAGGCCGTCACCGGTTTTTTCGAGTGCATAATCAACGAAAGGCTGATCGGGCATTGGCTCAAGCTGTTGGGTTGTTTCCGGAGATTTGGGCCCGGAGACTTTTGCTGCGAGGCCGGGATTGCTGTTTACCAAGAAATTAAACAGCACCAGCAAAGCAAGAATCCCAAATACGGTTAATGGTTTCTGCAACTTCATCGTCTATTCCATTTCAAGTAAAACATCTCCCTGCAACACATTATCGCCTAATTTAACCTTCAGGGATTTCACTGTTCCGTCTTTTTCGGCAATCAGGTTATTTTCCATTTTCATGGCTTCATACACCAGTATTTTGTCGCCTCGTTTCAGCTTATCGCCTTCTTTAACAAACAACTGTATGATAACGCCGGGCAGAGGTGATTTCACCTGATGTAACGGATTCCTGGCCGTTTCGTTGCGGGCAATTTCATGCGATCCTTCGGGTTTCACCACAGCTGATCGGACAAGGATTGGTGTTTTGGATTCTGTTTTTTTCTTTTGTAACTCCACCTGGTAGGTTGTTCCGTTTACCTCAACTTCAGCAAATGAGCCATCCAATTTGGTGATCTCTACTTCGTAATCGTTTCCCCTGATATTGAATTTAAAACTTTTCATGATGATGTGCTGTTAACGGTTCAGACTTCTTAATCCATAAATCTTTGAACTCCAGGGCGAATAGGTTCTGGATACTTTTTTTATGGTCAATATATTGCTTTCTTCATCGTGCAACTCGGTGGCGAAGTAAAGTGCCATCCCGATGGCAGCAGTAACTTCTCCGGGAATCATAAGGTCGGTATCGCTCTTAATCTGGCTGAGTTTTCCCTGTTTGCGCAGTTTGATCCGGAGCTGAAGATTGATTACTTTGGTAAGCCCGTCAAAAACATAATACAGGATGACCAGGGCAGCAAATACGATGAGGTAGCTCACCACCGAGATGACAATGCCTTCAACAAGCGTGGTTTCGGGAACATCCACAAATTCAGTCAGCAGTATCATGTTACAATGGGATATTAGAGTGTTTCTTGGGAGGGTTTACCTCCTTTTTCGTTGCAAGTGCCTGTAATGCCCTGATAATGCGAAAGCGCGTATTTCTGGGTTCGATCACATCATCAATATAGCCATATCGTGCGGCTTCGTATGGGTTGGCAAATTTGTCACGGTATTCTTCTTCTTTTTTCCGGACATATTCAGCCCTTTCCTCAGGATCTTTTATTTGTTGTATGCTTTTTCCTTCAAGCACTTCGATAGCACCGGCAGGCCCCATTACTGCGATTTCGGCTGATGGCCATGCATAATTGATGTCGGCCCTGAGTTGTTTCGAACCCATCACATCATGGGCCCCGCCGTATGACTTGCGCAGTGTGACGGTAACTTTGGGTACGGTAGCTTCACCATAGGCAAAAAGCAATTTGGCCCCGTGAATGATAATCCCACCGTATTCCTGTCCGCTACCGGGCAAAAAGCCGGGAACATCAACCAGGGTGACAATCGGGATGTTGAATGCGTCGCAGAAACGCACAAATCGGGCTGCTTTGCGCGAAGCATCAATATCGAGTACCCCTGCAAGGAAGTTGGGTTGGTTGGCCACGATGCCAACAGGCATTCCATTAAATTTAGCAAAACCGATCACAATGTTTTTGGCATAGTGGCGCTGAATTTCAAGAAATTCCCCATAATCCACAATTGAATGTACAATATCGAGCACATCATAGGGTTTGTTCGGATGTTCAGGAATAATCTGATTGAGTCTGTCTTCGAGCCTGTTGATGGGATCGGTACATTCTGTTAAAGGTGGATCTTCGAGGTTGTTTTGCGGAAGATACGAAAGCAGTTTCCTGATCAACAGAATTCCTTCTTCTTCATTTGTAACCACAAAATGGCTAACCCCGCTCCGGGTTCCATGCACCCAGGCACCACCCAGGTCTTCGGTTGAGATGTCCTCGCCTGTAACTGTCTTGGTAACTTTTGGGCCTGTGACAAACATATAGCTGGAGTTTTCGCTCATGAGCACAAAATCAGTAAGTGCAGGCGAATAAACTGCTCCTCCGGCACAAGGCCCAAAAACAGCGGAAATCTGAGGTATAACACCCGAAGCCATTATATTCCGCTGAAAAATCTCAGCATAGCCTGCAAGGCTCCTTACCCCCTCCTGAATACGTGCGCCACCACTGTCGTTAATGCCGATCAGGGGAGCACCAACTTTCATAGCCTGGTCCATTACCTTGCAGATTTTCAGGGCGAAAGTCTCGGAAAGTGATCCCCCGAAAACGGTAAAGTCCTGAGAAAACACATACACTACCCTGCCGTCAATAGTGCCATGGCCTGTAACTACGCCATCGCCAAGATACTGTTGTTCATCCAGACCAAAATCACGGGTGCGGTGGGTGACAAACATGTCGAACTCCTCAAAACTGCCGGCGTCAAGCAGCATATCTATCCTTTCACGAGCAGTAAACTTGCCTTTGGCGTGCTGGCTTTCCATACGTTTTTCGCCGCCGCCTTTTTTGGCTTCTACCCGTTTTTCAAGTAGTTCCTTAATTTTCTGTTCAATGGACATAATCCTGGGGTTTATTTGTTTTTGTCTTCACAAAGCTCAGTAAGTACTCCAAAGGTTGATTTTGGGTGAAGGAAGGCAATGTGCAGTCCTTCTGCCCCCTTACGTGGGTTCTCATCAATTAGTCTGATTCCGTTTTCGCGGACTTCATCCAAAGCCTGCTCCAAACCATTGACAGCAAATGCTATGTGATGAATGCCTTCACCCTTTTTTTCAATGAATTTACCCACAGGTCCCTCTGAATCTGTGCTCTCCAGCAACTCGATCTTGGTTTGTCCAACCTTGAAAAATGCTGTCTTTACCCTTTGGTCCGCCACTTCCTCAATGGCATAGCAAGGAGTACCCAATAATTTCTCATAATAGGGAATAGCTTCTGCTAAACTACTTACGGCAATTCCAATATGTTCAATATGAGTTGGTTTCATAGTTTTGTAATTGTGAAAATTTTCACAAAAGTACAGTTTTTTTGCGAATTAACCGGGAATATTGGAGTATTAGAATAAAATAATGCGTTATTTTTAATGCTTCCAAACACTTAATAATGTGAAGAATCATATTTCACATACTTCCGTGATATTCACATGGCGTTGATATTTTTTTTTCATTTTGATTAAGTTCTGTTTAATTGTTGTAAACTTGTCATTCAAACTAACCAGCTGATGTCGAAGCATTATTTTTGCACCCTTTTGATGTGTCTGATGTTTGTTGTTGGCGCTGAAGCACAGCAGTTTACGGATATTGGTGCCGACCTCACCGGGCTTAGTGAGGGCTCCGCCAGATGGATTGATACAGATCGAGATGGTGACCTTGATGCCGTTGTCATGGGTGAGTTTTTCAAAGGGAATCAAAGAGGGGTGCAGAGTAATCTGTATAACAACCTGCGTAATGACCGATTCAGTCGGGTTTCATCCGGGTTGCCCAATCTGCACCGGGGCGATTTCAGTGTGGGCGATTACAACCTCGACGGGATTGACGATATTGCCCTGATAGGTGAAACCGCAGATGGCACCCGTATGGCAACCATTTACAGAGGTACGGCCGTTGGGCAGTTTCAACCTACAGGAATTAATTTCGTTCCGGTAAGGGATGGATCCATTCGCTTTGGCGATTATGATGGTGATGGCGATCTGGATGTCCTTCTGACGGGAGAATCGAAGGCAGGACCGGTAAGCATGGTGTACCGCAACGACCGCAACAATACTTTTGTTCCTGTTGAAACAAGGCTTCAGGGTGTCAGAAGAGGCGTCGGAATATGGTATGATTATAACCTGGATGGTTATCCCGACATCTTTATCACCGGAGCCGATGCCAGCGGGAATCCTTTTAGTATGCTATACACCAATCAGGGAATTGGTTTCGAGGAATATCAGGCGGGCATTATCGCGCTGAAACATAGTTATGCTGCCGTTGGTGATTATGACAACGATGGCGACCTTGATCTGCTGGTAATGGGCGAGGCTGCGCAAAGCAGGCTGGTTACCCGTTTGTACCGAAACGACAGGGGCAGAGGTTTTAGCCGCACCAATGCACCTTTTGTGCATGTACGCTCCGGATTTGCTGATTGGGGAGATTTTGACGGAGATGGCGATGTTGATCTGCTGATCAGTGGCGAATCATCCGAAGGCCCTGTAACAAGGGTGTATGAAAACAACCGTGCAGGAAGATTCAGCGACCTGTCGGCCAACCTGATCGGTCTGCATATGAGCACAGGTCAATGGGGGGATTACGATATGGATGGTGATCTCGACATACTCATTGCCGGAATGGCATCTGGATACCAATACCATAATAAGATCTACAGAAATGATTTATTACTGGCTGCTCAGGCAAGCCCATCAACAGCCAGAGGAGCTGAATCTGAAACAGATATTTTCAACAATTCAGTTGTGGTGCCCGAAAGGGGAAAACCCGATTTTCTTTTTGTGTATTCCTCAGCCTACACCGACCTGTACAACACAGGAACAAAGGCATATTTTCTGTTCATCAGTCCGGTGAAAAGGCCCCGGAAACAATATGAGATGGAAGACCGCTACAACAAACTCCTCCGCGAAACTTATCCACAATGGTCAATCATTGATCAGGGGAACCTGTTGTCTATTGGCAAACCCACACAGGCAGAGGCCATTAAGTCGCGCCAACGTGTCATTGACGAATATGCCTCAAAACAATTCACAATTCTTGAGATCAATTGGTAAGCTGGGGATCAAACCGGTTTTTTAGTCTATTTGTGAACTTTACGGATGAAATCTTCCACTTCAGGAACTCCTCCCTGATATACAAGATAACCGTTGTATGGTTCACGTGGTGTAATTTCATCATTCACGGGAGTTAGCATCAGACGTTTAACTTCGGCAGGATCGTTGGTCTGGCCCAATACCCAGCTTAATTTGATATACGCTACTTCGGGTAGCATATTTCCGGTAGGGACGATTCCTTTGGCCATCATATCACGGCCGGTGTCGTACACAAACATATGCACATAGCCCCAGATGGTCTGCAGGGTCATATACATGTGAACGCCTTTGGCATGGGCTCTTTCGATGGCAGGATAGAGTTCCTTGTTTACGTGGCCCAGTCCTGTTCCAACGATAACTACACCGCGGTAGCCTGCATCGGTGAGGGCATCAAGGGTGTCGGGTTTCATGCCCGGATAGTAATAAAGCATGGTAACCTCATCGCTGTAATAAGGTAGAATGTTTACCTTTCGATCACTCCGCCTTTTGTTGTAAGTTTTGTGTATAGGAGTGATCTTCTGCCTGTTGATCATGGCAAGTGGTGTGTCGCCAATAGTACGGAAGGTTGAGCGGTAGCTTGAATGCATTTTCCGCACCCGGGTTCCTTTATGCAGCAGACCATATTCATCTGAAGTCGGGCCAAACATACACACCATTACTTCGGCAATATCAGACTGACCGGCGGCTTTCATGGCGTGCATCAAATTAAGTGCCGCGTCGGAACTGGGCCTGTCGCTCGACCGCTGTGAACCAACCAAAACCACGGGTACAGGAAGGTTTTGGCACATAAAGGTAAGTGCGGCTCCTGTATGGTGCAGGGTGTCGGTACCATGTCCGACTACGATACCATCAATGCCCTGTTCTATTTCTTTGCCAATTGCTTTTGCCAGGCCGATGTATTGCTTTGGCCCCATGTTTTCACTAAATACTGCAAAGAGTTTCTCGGTTTCCAGATTGCATATATCGGCTAGTTCGGGAACTGCCCCATAGAGTTCGCCCGGCGAGAAAGCCGGAATAACAGCACCTGTGCGGTAATCAAGTCTTGATGCAATAGTACCGCCTGTACCAAAAAGTTTCACAGCCGGCAAGCCGGGGGTTACCGGGAACTGTTTTTCCGGAATTTTGTAATTGGCCTTTTTGTAGCCGATTTCTTTTATCGAACGTATGGTTCTTATGTCAACGCCAACGTTATAGCCAGTGGGGATTTTCATGACAATATGCTTATCATCGTCGTTTTCGGATCTTGGCAGTACCGTTCCGAAAAATTTTCCCCGTGTGGTTTCCACTTCAGCCTGACCCCAGACCCTTGTATTATACTTTTTCAGCAGCTCGAGCGCGTCGCCTTTATATCCCTGAAAAATGTCTTCGCTCATGACTTCATTTGTTTTATCTGGTTGGCCAGATAGGTTAAATCAATATTTCCGGTAGCTTGTTTGCGCAACTGTCCCATCATCCAGTTTAGCTTGTGTTCAGTGCTGTTTTTCTTGTTTTTTGGTACAAATTTCTCAGAGAGATAAGGTAGTTTGTTCAGGATTTCGTCTGTTCCTGTTTTCCTGAACTTCAGGGAGGAAAGCACCGATTCAAAATCCATACGCGGGTGAATGATTATTTCGGGTAACATATGCCATGCAAGACGGTGGTTTAGCTTGTTATCCCTGAGGAATCCGAAAAGTTTATAAATTTTCTCGGGGTTGAATTGACGTTGTTTTTTCTGTTTTCCGAGCAGGTTTTTCAATCTTTGCCCGATAAATGTACCGGCAAATACAGGGTCAACACTCAGTTCACGAACCAACCGTTCGAGCAGGGGAAAATGGTTTTTCGAGAAAATATAGGTGTAGGTATCTTCAGGAACATTCCATTTCTTCAGCTGGTTGTATCGGTCAATGATATCGCTGGGGAGGTTTTTGCTTAGTGATTCGATATACTCATCTTCGAGGGGGATGGGTGCTGAATCGGTATCAGGATACATTCTGTCAGCGCCCGGGAGCACTCTTTCGAAAATCGTGGTTCCGTCATCAAAAGATTTCCTGGTTTCGTTCGGTATGCCTTCGAAGGCCATCCGGCAACGTTCTTCTATGGTTTCCAGAGCAGTTTTCACATCAGCTTGAGGGCCCCAGAACACAACAACAGCATCTTCTTCTTTGGTGGCCAGCAGGGTTGCGATTTTTTGCCAGTTTTCTTTTTCGAGTTCCGGCATCAGTGATTCGCTGTGGGCTAAATTTGGTTTTTCGATGCAGGCAATCACCTTAAGCCGGTCGCTTAATTCGTTAGCAAACATTTTTCCGGGCTGGGTGAAGTGCGACAGGGCTCCTTTGAAGCCCGGCAGTCTGACGGCTACAACGGCCATCCCCGATTCGACGGATTGTTTCAGCGGCACGAAAGAGGTGCTCAGCGCCACCTGATCAAGGCTGATATGGTTCATTTTCCACGAACCGGGTTCGGGGAAGCGTTTGCGGAGCTCATCGCGCAGCAGCAGCAATGACCATTGGCGGAACGCTTCCACATGAGTTAGTTCGGGAATCCATTTGGTGTGGGCCACTCCTTTGATTTCTACACGTGTGCCTCCTTTGCAGCTTACATTAACATCCTGTCTTCCTGCGCCAATGCCCGAACGGACCTTTCCCGTGCTGCGGTTCAGAAACCGGATGTAGTCACAGGCTTCTTTAACCTCGTCAGGATTCACACAATCAGGGTATGTAACTGTTTCGATCAGCGGCATGCCAAGCCTGTCGGTTTTGTAGATGCGTACATGGCCTATGTCGGAGATCTCGCGACACGAATCCTCTTCGATGCTGAGTTGTATCAGCCTGATGGTTTTGTGCTTCAGGGGTATTTCGCCTTCGACGCCAATGATAGCTGTACGCTGAAAACCGGTGGGTATGCTGCCATCGAGGTATTGTTTGCGAGTGATGTGCACTTCGCCTACGATGTTGAGTTTTGACAGCAGTGAGATTTCGATAGCAATACCAAGAGCCTCGCGGTCAATGGGAAATGGAGGAGTGTCGTCCACTTCATAGGTGCAGGCAGTCTCGTTTTTAATTCTGTAAACGATTTCTTTACGGGTTTTGAATTCCATTAAGGCAGTGCCGTCATATTCACCCAGTTCGCTGAGGGTCGGCCTCATGTGCCTGATCAGTTCAGCGTCATAATCATCATGACGGTTGTACATACCGGCAGGGCAATGGCAAAAAAGCTTTTCCCTGGTAAGCAGTTGCTGGTGTACTTCGAGCCCTGACATGAACCCGATACGGTCGTAGGTTGACTGGTTTGCATGTTTTCGGTCCACATAACCGGCTTGTTCCTTGGTGGCCTCGTAATTGGCCCTCGCATCAAAGGTGAAATCCATATATACGGGATTTGATCAGATCAATCAGTTAAAACGGCCAAAAGTAAGGAAAATACAGGCCGGTCGAGTCTATAATCTTTCTAAATAAGGCCTGTTTGGCAGGTATGCCTTATTTGCGTCAACGGTTATGGTTGCGGATAGATTTCCCGGATGCTACACACTGATTAATTGGTTGATCCAATTAAGTATTGTGGGTTTATTTCCGCATTTGAATCAGGATATCCAGCATTTTGATGGCGGCTTCCGAGATAATTGTTCCCGGACCAAAGATGGCTACTGCACCGGCATCATAGAGGTATTGATAATCCTGGTGGGGAATAACACCGCCCACGATAACCATGATGTCTTCACGGCCTAAATTTTTCAATTCGCTAATCACCTGAGGGACAAGGGTTTTGTGTCCGGCAGCCAAACTTGAGACGCCAAGGATATGTACATCGTTTTCAGCTGCCTGTCTTGCTGCTTCGGCAGGGGTTTGGAACAATGGTCCGATATCAACATCAAAACCGATGTCAGCGTATCCGGTGGCTACTACTTTAGCACCGCGGTCATGTCCGTCCTGTCCCATTTTAGCGATCATGATCCGGGGCCGGCGGCCTTCAAGTTTAGCAAACTCGTCAGCAAGGCTGCATGCACGAACATAACTCTGATCGCCACGGCTTTCAGAAGAATACACGCCTGATATGGATCGGATGACAGCTTTGTAGCGTCCGAATACTTTTTCGCATGCCATTGAAATTTCGCCTAATGAGGCTCTTTTGGCTGCTGCATCAACTGCCAGTTCAAGCAGGTTGCCTTCGCCTGTGCGGCATGAATGTGTAATAGCTTCGAGTGCCTGCTGAACTGAGGCCTCATCGCGGCCCGCCCTGAGTACCTTTAGCCTTTCGATCTGCGAAAGACGTACGGCAGTATTATCAATATCGAGGATGTCAATAGGGTCTTCCTTTTCAAGGCGGTATTTGTTTACCCCCACAATCACATCCTTGTTTGAATCAATACGGGCTTGCTTGCGGGCTGCGGCTTCTTCGATGCGCATTTTTGGCAGGCCTGTTTCAATAGCCTTGGCCATTCCGCCCATTGCTTCTACTTCTTCAATAAGTTCCCAGGCTTTTTCGGCAAGTTCATGGGTTAGTTTTTCAACATAATAGGAACCTGCCCATGGATCAACCACCTTGCAAATATTGGTTTCTTCCTGCAGGTAAATCTGTGTGTTTCGGGCAATACGTGCCGAAAAGTCGGTGGGCAGAGCAATGGCTTCATCGAGTGCGTTGGTGTGCAGCGACTGAGTGTGTCCCAGCGCAGCGCCAAGGGCTTCGATACAGGTGCGGGCCACGTTGTTGAAAGGGTCTTGTTCGGTGAGGCTCCATCCGGAAGTTTGCGTATGTGTTCTGAGCGCCATGGATTTGTTCGACTTAGGATCGAACTTTTTGACAATTTTAGCCCAGAGCAGCCTGGCGGCGCGCAGCTTGGCAATTTCCATGAAGTGGTTCATTCCCAGCGCCCAGAAGAACGAAAGACGGGGTGCAAAAGCATCAATGTCGAGTCCGGCTTTGAGCCCGGTTCGGATATAATCAAGTCCGTCGGCAAGGGTATAGGCAAGCTCAATGTCGGCTGTAGCACCGGCTTCCTGCATATGATAGCCAGAGATGGAAATCGAGTTGAACTTTGGCATCTTCCTGGAAGTGTATTCAAAAATGTCGGCAATGATGCGCATGGATGTTTCTGGCGGGTAAATGTAAGTGTTGCGCACCATGAATTCCTTAAGGATGTCGTTCTGGATGGTTCCTGAAAGTTCTTCGAGTTTGGCTCCCTGTTCCAGTGCCGTAACGATGTAAAATGCCATGATAGGCAGCACGGCCCCGTTCATGGTCATTGATACCGACATTTTGTTAAGAGGTATCTGGTCGAAGAGGATCTTCATGTCGAGGATAGAGTCAATGGCTACTCCTGCTTTGCCTACATCGCCCACCACACGTTCGTGGTCAGAGTCGTAGCCGCGGTGTGTTGCCAGGTCGAAGGCAACCGAAAGTCCTTTTTGTCCGGCAGCAAGGTTGCGGCGATAAAAAGCGTTGGAATCTTCGGCTGTGGAAAAGCCGGCATATTGCCTGACTGTCCAGGGCTGCATCACATACATGGTGGAATAGGGGCCGCGCAGGAATGGGGGTATGCCGGCGGCGAATTCCAGATGCTCCATCTCTTCCAGTTCGGCTGCTGTGTAGGCTGGTTTCACCTGAATATGTTCCGGGGTTTCCCAATCGGGCGAAATGCCGTTTTTAACTTCCCACTGCTGTGGAGTGTGGCCTGTATCGGGGGTGTGGTTCAAATTGATATTCTTGAAATTAGGTTTCATGTCTTCTGCTTTGGGTTTGTCATCTGTCGTCAGGGAAGCGGATTAACTTATTCCGAGTTGCTGCTGAAACAATTGAAGTGTTTCCAAAAGATTGCTTTTAACATGGATAAAATGCTCCATGCCTGCAGCCTTGAGCTCATCAGCCAGTCCGGCAGGGAAACCGGCCAGAACCACGATGCAGTCATTTTTCAGTGCTTCGAAGGCTGCAAGGGCATTGCCGGTGTACTCTTCGTCGGAACTGCAAAGGACTACTATTTCTGGTTTAGATTGTTTTGCGGCCTTGATCCCCTCTTCAATCCCTTCGAAACCGGGATTGTCGGTTACCGTAAATCCGGCGCAGGCGAAAAAGTTGCAGGCAAAGTTTGCCCTTGCCTTGCGCATGGCTAAGTTTCCAAAGGTGAGCATCCATGCCTCGGGGCGTTTGGCAGTGCGGCTGAACAGGTCGGTTTTGTAGCGCATGGCTTCAAAAGCCTGGCCGCCACGATATGTCTTAATGGTTTCTATTTCAGCCTGCTCCATAGTTTTATCCTCTGCCTCGAACACGGAAATGGGCAAATCGGCACTTATGTTTTCGCTGAAGTTGGGGTATTGATTGATCCCCAGAAGGATGTCGCGGCGAGTGGCCAGATTCATATCGCGTTTGCGAGTACTTTCGCTGATCATCTTCTGTATGCTGCCATTGCGAAGTGCTGCAACAAAACCGCCATTGTCCTGAAGTTGAAGGAATAGTTTCCATGCTTCTTCTGCGAGCGAAGCAGTCAGATTTTCAATGTAATAGGATCCTGCGGCGGGATCAGCTACTCTGTCGAGATAGGATTCTTCCTTTAAGATAAGCTGCTGGTTGCGGGCAATACGCTCTGCAAAGTCGGTAGGGCTTTCGTAAGGAACATCAAATGGCATTACCCTGAAGGAGTCAACTCCGCCAAGAATGGCCGACATGGTTCCTGTGGTGGTTCGGAGCATATTAACATAGGGGTCGTAAAGAGTGAAATTCCAGCGACTGTTTTCAGCATGGATGAACATGCGTCCGTTGCGGGCATCATTGAGCCCGTATGCATTCACGATCTTGGCCCACAAAAGCCTGTAAGCCCTGATTTTGGCAACTTCCATGAAATAGTTGCTGCCGATGGCCAGATTAAATTTCATGTGGGGAGAAACCTCGCCTATGAAGAAACCTTTGTCAGTAAGCCTGGTAAGGTATTCACTTCCGGCGGCAAGAGTAAAGGCCATTTCCTGCACTATATTGGCTCCGGCATTGGCAAAAATGTGTCCGTTGACTCCAATGACACGGTACACCGGGAATTTCTGAACTTCTTTGATTAGCAGGGCAGCTGTTTCCATATCGGCTTCTTCGCTCTGGTACCAGCGGCCGCGGCGGCTAAACCTGAGTAAAGGATCAAAATTTACCGAACCGAATATCTTGTCGAATGGACGGTTGTATTTGTCCACCAGCCGGGCAACAATCTGCACCAGCTGAAGATGTTGGTTTGTTCCGCTAAAGTTGATCTCGGCTATGTCAGCGCGGATGTTTTTCAGCAGGGATTCAACATCGTTGAGGCTGTAGGTGTGCTTGCAATCAAGCTCGAAGCCAAGGGAATCAACGCCTTTCATCAGGATTTCGAGGGCTTTTTCGTTGGCATTCCCAATATGGTCAACTTTGATGTCCTGCCGTACAAGCCAGTTGTTGCCCGACGCCTTGTTTCCCCGTACAAAGGGAAACTCACCGGGAAAGGCTTTCAGCCATTGGATGTGGTTGAGGTCTTCCGACCGGTAATAGGGCTTTACACGGAAACCTTCCGGGCTGTTCCAGATAAGTTTCTTGTCGTAGTCTGCTCCCTTGAGGTCGCGTATGATCTGTTCTTCCCACGACTGGGTGCTTATCGGGCTAAATTCGGCAAACAGTTTCTTTTTCTGTTCCATGACATGATTTTTAGTAGACAGAAGTTGTCAGCTTTGTTTTTTTAACAATACTCATTAACAGAGTATTAAGTGTTTCAGTCGGCAAAATTACGATAAAAAACGCTTTGCCTGTGGGTTTGGAAGTGATTTATTGTTAATTGTTTCACAAGTATTAAAAAGCTTAACTGTTCATGAAGCTGCAAGGGATTATCAATGTTCACCTTGAATCCCCCTCCCAATAGTGGTTTTCTTGCCACAAAGACACCAAGTCACAAATAATCACCAATACAATTACTATATGTTTGTATATTAAAACTTTGTGCCTATGCGATTTAGTGGCAAAACACAGGTCCCTGATTATAATGGAGTGGGCTCAATTTTGTTTCGTTTTAATTAAGGGTATGCCAGACAAGCTGGTTCACATCACTCCAGCAGAAACTCCCTTATAAAAGCGATGGTAGCATAAAACTGAAAGTCGGTATTGTTTTTCTTTCTGAAGCCGTGGCCTTCGTCTTTTGCCATCAGAAACCATGCTGTTCCTCCTGCTTCCCTGATTTTTTTCATCATCTGAATGGCTTCTGAGGCCGGTACACGGGGGTCGTTTTCGCCTTGAATGATAAACATGGGTTTGCTCATTTTATGGGCGTGGTTCAGGGGCGATATCTGCTCAAAAAAGGCAGCCATGTCCGGATCGCGTTCGTCGCCATATTCCACTCTGCGCAGGTCGCGGCGGTACGATTCGGTGTTTTTCAGGAAGGTATTGAAATTGCTGATGCCTACTATATTTACGGCACATCGGATTTTGTCGGCATAGTGATATGCAACAGCCAGGGTGGCATATCCGCCGTAGCTTCCGCCAGTGACCATCACACGATCAGCATCAAGACCGGGCTGTAAGGCAATCCAGTCGAGCAGCGCACCGATATCTTTAATGGATTCTTCCCGTTTCATTCCGTTGTCAAGGTCGAGGAAGGTTTTGCCATAGCCTGATGATCCCCTGATGTTGGGATAGATGATGGAAATACCCATCTCGTTGAGGAAATAATTGTTGCGTCCGATAAATCCCGGCCTCGACTGTCCTTCGGGACCACCATGAATGCTGATGATCACCGGCCGTTTTCCAGTAAAGTGCTTTGGGGCTTCGTAAAGGTAGCCCGAGATAGTCAGCCCATCAAACGAAGTCCAGCTGATCAGCCTGGGCTCCTGAAGCTTCGACAGGTCCATGCCACCGCTTTCACTTTCTGTCCATCGGATAAGTGTTTGTGTTGCCAGGTCATATTCGTAAACATCGGCCGAAGAAGCATAGTGCGAGAGGGTGAAACCCAGTGAACCAGAGTCGCCCGACCAGCGCAGACTGCCGATGAGGCCGGCAGGTACTGCGTCAATGTAATGGTAATGTTGGGATTGTGTATTGAGCACATAGAGCTTCGACAAACCGTTTTCATTGGTGGTGAAGGCCAGTTTGGCCCGGTCATCGCTCAGGCTGGCTCCGCCCACATCCCACGGAATACGGCTGCTGATATAGGTGATATTGTTGGTGTAAAGGTCGAGGTAGGCTAATCGGTTGAATTCGTTTTCGCGGTTGGATGTCAAATAGATTCCTTTGTCGCCTGCATCAAAACCTATGGGCCTGAAGGTAGTGCGCTCATCTTCTGCGGGCACGAGTCGGGTTTTGCTGCCCGATTCAGGATCGGCAAGCCAGATGCGTGATTCGTTCACCGAAATGCCCTCCTGCAGGAGTAGTTTGTTGCCATCGGCCGACCAATCGGCCACCGACCAGCCGCCCCCGTTGTTTTCCACAGCAAGCCGTTCAGCGGCAGGTTGCAGCGGATCCATTACAAATATGTCGCGGTCTTTACCATTGCGTTTGGTGGATGTGTAGGCAATCATATTGCCTTTCCTGTTCCAGCGTATGCCTCCGTTTTGCGAGCGTTTGCCGTCAGTGAGCAAAGTGATCACTTTGTTTTCCATGTCGAAACGGTAGATCTGTGAAAATTCATCGCCTCCTTTGTCTTTGGTAAAAAGGAAATAGTTACCGTTTAACGGCTCGAATACAGCGTTGCCTAACGGTTCGTCGAAGAAGGTGAGTTGTGTGCGTGCCCCACCCGGCATCTTCACATAGTGCAACTGGTTGTGGTTTCCAAAACGTGTGGAAATGATGATTTCCTTTGTTTTCGGGTGCCAGTCGGCAAGCGAAGCCGATCGCGACTCATTGTATTTTTTCACTTCTTCAGCCAGGCTTGCCGGCAGGGCCGGGATTCCTTCGATCACCAGGTTTTCGCCCGGTACCATATACTTATCCTGTGCATTGAGAATTGGCAGCAGACCATAAAGAGCAGTAAGCAGGAGGAAGATTTTCAGGTGTTGCATGAACGTTTTTATATTTGTAAGGACACAAAACTATAAATTTTACCCGCTTGGAGGATTATTAAAACAGAGGCGTATCATATCAGTCTGGATGTAGAGAAATTGGGTTAACTTTGGCTGAAAAACCAGTTGTATGAAACAAAACATCGGAGAATTCAATTCCGAAGAAAGGGCAGCCTTTATCCTCGACCTTTTTCACAGGACATCTATTCATCATGGCATATGGTTTGCAGAAGCCATCCACCAGTATGGGCGTGAGCAGGCCTATGGGTTGCTGGGCGAGGTGTACAGGCAAAGCTATGGTATTCAGATCAAAAGGCTAACTAAGCTATTTGGCGGCGAAACCAGCGGACAGGGCCTTCCTGAGGTGCTGCTCGGCATGGAACAGCAACAGTCTGATCAGCTTATCGAAGCCTTATCAGTCAATTGGCTGGCCAACGACGGAGTTTGGTTTCAGGCTATTGAGCGAAGCATGGGGATGAGTGAAGCCAAGCGCTGCAACGACTCTTCCTGGGCCAATTTTTCGCCATTTGAAGCCTCAGCCATCAGACAGTTTTTGCAGCTTGGTGATCAGCCAGGCCTGGAAGGCCTCAAAGCAGCCTTACGTTTCAGGCTTTATGCCTTCATCAACAAGCAGTCGTTTACCAACGAAACCGATGATTCCTTCGACTTTCTTATGAACGACTGCCGGGTGCAGTCGGCCCGAAAACGCAAGGGAATGGATGACTATCCCTGTAAATCAGGAGGGCTGATCGAATACACTTCATTTGCCCGTACCATTGATTCGCGCATCACCACCGAATGCCTGTGTTGTCCGCCCGACAAACATCCTGATGACTATTACTGTGCCTGGCGGTTTCGACTCAAAAACTGATTAAAATTATTCTGTTCAATGTAAAAATGAACCAAAAATGAGGTTTCTGTTTTTTCTTTGTATAATTATCCCATTATCGACTTATTGTCAGTCATCAGGCAGTTGTACAAAAAAAAGTTTTTCCATTGGACTGTCTGTTTCTCCTGATTACACTTTTAGAACCCTGAAAGCAAATACATCAAATCAATGGTTAGCGGACAGCAGAAATGACATAGAGATACCGAAAATCGGATATACTGTCGGACTTAAGCTTCATTCAGGCCTGAACAAACGATTTTCTTTTGAGGCAGGGCTTTTGTTTTCAGACAAAGGGGAACGTACAAGAAAGACAGATTTGAATTTTGCACAATCAAAACAAGCCTTGCCAGTAGAAAGTTTTATGATTATCCACTACTATTACCTGGATGTTCTATTAAAAGTCAAGTATTACTTCCTTGCCACACGAAATGGAGGTTTTTTTGTTTCGGCAGGGATTTCGCCCAACTTATTTCTGACGCTAAAGAGCACTTCAATTGTTGAGTATGATGACGGACACATAAAAAAGAATCACTCATATGGAGGCAATTTATCAAGAATAAATCTTTCTTTTACGGCTGGACTTGGTTTTCAAACAGACATATCGAAAGCATTATATTTGAGTATTGAGCCGACATACAGGCGTTCAATCACATCAATCATTGATGCGGAACTTAAATCTTATTTGTTTTCAGCGGGTCTGGACCTTGGTCTTTTTTACAGGTTTTGATAATCAGCAAAGCTCTCAAGGCCTCGGTACAGAGGCTGCGATTCAGTTTCAGCTTTCAATTTTGGGGATGATGTTGGATTTTTGCTGTAAAAACAATTGCGGTTAGATCTTCAACGACAAAGTGCAGAAAAGCATTCATGAAAAAGCCGCTGCAGGTATTTCACTACAGCGGCTTTTTTTATTGTTAACCTGCGTATTGCCAGATCAGTCGAGCATCACGACGAGGTATTTTGATGCGCTCCAGAAGTCGTCCGGATGTTTGATGAGCAGGCTGTCGGCCGTTTTATAGCCGGCAATTTCGTAGCTGCCTGCCGGATGAATGGTCAGTATCTTGGCTTTTTTTGCCATCAGGTTGATGGTTTTGATTTCGCGAAGGTCGGCTTCGGTGAATAAGGTTTTGTCGAAATTTTCGCTCACCTTACGGCTTTTGCCTAATCCTACAAATCCACCTTCCTTGGTTACAATATTCATGTCCTGAAGGTTCTTTTTGGTGCCTACTATGTACCATACCTGGTTAAGTGCCTTTGTTTGCGCGTCAATGGTTGCCTGACGTGCCCTGCTGCGGGCGGCAGACTCGGCCAGGTTTTTCTCGAGGTCGGCGATAGCCAGGTTTTTGCGTGCCAGCTCTTCACGCAGCAAGCCAATCTCAGCATCTTTGGCCTCAATCTGTTGGGTAAGGTTAGCTACCATTTTATCGAGTTCCTCACTTCGGTTTCGGTTACCCCTGAGTTGTCCGCGCAGGTTGTCAACAATTTCGCGGTTTTTCACCAGAAGTTCATAAATGGCATCAATATCGCGGTTGATGTCTTCTTCGAGTTGTCCACGGTTCTCAATACGGCCACTGGTAATTTCGGAGATCAGTTTTTCTTTCATCCGTATCGAATCAAGGTTGGACTGTATGCTGTTGAAGGCCTTCACATAACTCATGGTAAAGGTGTCCTGTTCAATGGCGGCGGCCATAAGGCTGTCGCGCTCCGTGTTGAGCCTTTCCACTTCTTTTTTGTATTTTTTGTTGCAGGAGGCCATGCCAAGCACAACGGCAAAGATGATAAACACTGAAAGCACTTTTTTCATGGTTGGATGTATTTGGGGTTTGATGTTGCAAAATTATAGCCATATGAGCTGATTTCGACAAATAAATGTTATTTTTTTATGGATTTTCAATCAGATAGTCCTTTCAGGGAAATAATCACACATAAACCAATTAGATTTCTGTGGCCCGGTAATATAGATATACTGACTGATAAGCCCTGAAGAAGGTTTCATGCTTTCGTTATCTTTGCGCTGTAAAATTGCCGTAATGAATACACTTTACCCAATGAAGTTCGCCCCCTTGTTCAGGGATAAGATCTGGGGCGGGAGCAAGATTCGTGAGCTACTCGGTTATGATGTCGGAGCACTTCCCAATTGCGGTGAAGCCTGGCTGATCTCGGGCGTTGACGGCGAGCCAACACTAATCAGTAACGGTTATCTTGCCGGGAACGAACTCAATGAGCTGGTCGAAGTATTCATGGGTGATCTTGTCGGCGATGCTGTTTATGAGCGTTTTGGTGATCAGTTTCCCATCTTGTTCAAGATACTGGATTCGAACGACTGGCTTTCGGTGCAGGTGCACCCCAATGACCAGCTGGCGGCAGCCCGCGGCACAGGTTTTGGCAAAACCGAATGCTGGTATGTGCTGCAAGCCGACGAACATGCCAGCCTCATAGCAGGGTTTAACACCGAAATGGATCGTGACCGCTATGAGAAAGCTTTTGTGAATGGACAACTGAAGGATATCCTGAATGTTGAACAGGTTAAAGCCGGAGATGTTTTTTATATGCCTGCCGGAAGGGTGCATGCCCTGGGGCCGGGTTGCCTGATTGCCGAGATACAACAAACTTCCGACACTACCTATCGGATATATGACTGGGACAGGGTTGATAGTCAGGGTAAGTCAAGGCAACTTCATACCAATGAAGCCCTCGATGCCATTGATTTTAACAAACCCGAATCTTACAGGACAAACTATCAGGCAGTCACCAATCAGGCAGCCAAACTTATTGATAGTCCTTTCTTTAGCATTAACCTAATAACATTGGATAAAGTGCTTATTAAAGATTACAGCAATCTTGATTCCTTTGTGATTCTTTTTGCAGCCGAAGGGAGTTTTTCGGTTCACTGGCAGGAGGAAACCGTTGAAACGGGCAAGGCTGAAACCATTTTGCTGCCTGCCGCGCTCGGCGAGGTCGAAATTCGCCCGGAGGGAAATGCCGTGATCCTCGAAGTCTTTATAAGGCCAAATTGAGTTGATGCAACCTGAACCTTATCAAAGTTGTCAATATTTGAAAATGTATATCCTAACGACACTAAAATTATGAGAAAGATTCTGTTAAGCCTGACTATTTTGCTGGCTGTTAATGTTTTAATGGCTCAGCAAAGTGATATCCCATCAGTTACGTTGAAAACGCTTGATGGCAAAAATTTCAACACTTCGGATATTAAAAACGGGGGAAAGCCGATAATTTTGAGCTTTTGGGCCCTGTGGTGCAAGCCTTGCCAGAAAGAACTGGATGCGTTTAATGAATTATATGACGAATGGCAGGAGGAAACTGGTGTGAAGATAGTCGCTGTTTCCATTGATGATTCCCGGTCAACCAGTCGTGTGATGCCTTTCGTAAATGGCAAGGGATGGGAATTTGAGGTATTGCTCGATCCTAACGGTGACCTAAAGAGAGCCATGAATGTCAATATGATTCCACACACATTTCTGATAGATGGAAACGGGAAGATCGTTGCACAGCACACCTCTTATTTTGATGGGGCCGAGCTGGAGTTGTATGCGAAAGTTAAAAAGCTGGCAGGAATTAAGTAAGCATTGTTCCTTTCAGCGCAAACCACCAAAACCAGCTTTATGAAACATTTCATCTTCATATGTATCGCCTTTCTGGCTTCCGGAAGCCTGCTTTCGCAGGGAATCACCGATGGGTCGCGGGTGAGCGGCAGTTTTCAGGTTGACGGGCAGTACTACATGCCTGATAATGCTTTAGGCATCAACGATTCAGTTATTGCCGGCCGAAAAATAGGTCTTAATGGCTTTGGAAAAATCACCTACACCTTAGGCAATTTCAGTGCAGGATTGCGTTACGAGGCCTATATGACCCCGATACTTGGATTCGATCCCGCCCAGGAAGGCAATGGTTTCCCGTTCTTTTTCATTAACTACAACAGTGATCTCATTGAGGTTACAGCCGGGAATTTTTACGAGCAATTTGGCAACGGTCTTATCCTTCGCTCATATGAGGAGTGGACCCTGGGTTACGACAATGCCCTGAATGGGTTGAGGGTGGTGTACAGGCCTTTCAGAGGTGTAAGCATCAAGGGTGTTTATGGAAACCAGCGCTATTACTGGGAAAAATGGGAGCGAAACAAACGTGGTTTGGTGCGCGGTGCCGATGCCGAAGTTGACCTTAATGAAGCTGTCGGATCGTTACAGGGTTCAACACTGAGGGTCATTCTGGGTGCCAGTGCGGTGAGCAAATACCAGGCCGACAATGATCCCATTTATAACCTGCCTGAAAATGTAGGCGCTTTTGCCGGACGTGTCAACCTGGGTTTTGGCAAGGTTAACTTCATGACCGAATATGCCCGCAAGATTAACGACCCGTCGGTGATGAACAACTACATTTACAAGGATGGCGAAGCCCTGCTTTCTTCTTTGTCCTATTCACAAAAGGGACTGGGCATGGTGCTCCAGCTCAAACGAGTGGACAATATGAGTTTCAAGTCGGACCGTGGCATCAGTGGCAATGTGCTCGACATCGGTTTCATCCCGCCCATCAACCGCACACATTCGTATAGCCTTGCAGCCCGTTATCCTTATGCCACCCAGCCCAACGGCGAAATGGGGATGCAGTTTCAGGTGAACTACAAAATACCCAAAGGAAGCCTTTTGGGAGGAAAGTATGGTACCGGACTGGCGGTAAATCTCAGCCAGGTGAACGACATCAAACGAACCGCCCTGAACGACACAACACCCGTCGGAATGCCGGGTTCTTTGGGTTACAAATCAGGATTCTTTGATGTTTCGGACAAGGTGTTTTTCCGCGACCTGAATATTGAGGTGGACAAAAGGTTCAGTTCCAAATGGAAGGCTGTGTTCCAATACATGAACCAGTATTTCGACATCGAAACCCTGCAGGGGAAAGCCGGCAAAAAGCCGGTTAAGGCTCATATTGCCCTTGCCGATGTTACCTGGAGGATGAGTTCGGTGCAGTCGCTCCGGATTGAAGCTCAGGGAATGTGGACGAAAGAGGACAAAGGCGATTGGGCGGCCTTGCTGGTAGAATATGCCATTGCGCCCACCTGGTTTTTTACACTTGCCGATCAGTTTAATTATGGCAACCCCGACAGCGGACAACGCCATCACTATTACACTGCATCTTTAGGTTACACTAAGCAAGCCACCAGGGTTGCGCTGACTTTTGGCCGCCAGGCCGAGGGAGTGATCTGCGTTGGTGGGGTGTGCAGGCAGGTGCCCGCTGCCAGTGGATTAACCCTATCGCTAACTACTAATTTCTAATTACCATGAACAAGAATATCAGCATACTTGCAGCAGTGTTGATTGCTGCCTCCATGTTTTCCTGCGACAAGATCGAGCCGCCCTACCGGCAGGGTGGAGTTGTTACAGCCGAGCGAAAGGTGCTGCTTGAAGACTACACCGGGTCGCGTTGTGTGAATTGTCCTTCGGCAGCCCGTATCGCCCACGATCTGAAACAAGTGTACGGGGAGAACCTCATCGTTCTGGGGATCCATACAGGGTTTTTCGCATTTCCTTTTCCACCCCAGTTTCCGCTCGATTTGCGCACCCCTGCCGGCGAAGCATGGGATGCAGCCTTTAAAATTTCCACCGCCGGCCATCCCAAGGGACTTGTGAACCGAATCAACAAAGATGGTATTTATTATTTGGGCCCCGGCGAATGGGGTACAGCAGTGGCTGATGCAATCAGCAAAAAAGCCGATGCCACAATTGAACTTGAAGCCGGATTCACAGCAGGGAAGACCAAAATTTCCATTTCAGCCAATGGTTCTTTCCTGCGCAGGATGGAAGGTGAATTTTACTTGCAGCTATGTGTGGTTGAAGATAGTATTGTAGGCAACCAAAGTAACAACGACCCAACAGTGGGCACAACACCGCTGATTGAAAACTATGTGCACCGTCATGTACTCAGGGCTACGGTAAACGGCATTAATGGCGAATTAGTATCTGATGGCGATGTGGTAATGACTGGCAATACGTTTACGAAAACCTACGAAATTGCTGTTGATGGTGTCTGGAAAACACAACATCTTTCGGTGGTGGCCTGGGTGTTCAGGGGATCGGATTTCGAAGTCCTTCAGGCTGAAGAAGTACACGTAAAGGAGGATTAAAGCTGCTCACTTATTTTGAATGCTCACGGGAGAATATTATTCATTTCCAGGCAGAATCAGTTTTTTTGGTTTCATCAACCTCGATGAGGGTGTCAGTTTTCTGCAGGTTCTGGTGCATGGAGTCGCCGGATTTTTTATTGAAAGACTTCTCCCATTTTCTGAACTTCTGCTTAAACTCTTCCTTGCGCTGCATTTGCCCCGAATCAAGCAACGGGTCAATCTGGCTCTCCATCTCACGAAATAAAACGCCTTGTTCCATAAATGATTTTGACATGGCAGCCGAACTTTTGCGGATGTAATCTTTAAGCAAGACCTCGAGCGTATCAGCCTGATCGGGACGGGGCTGCAGGAGGTCAACCCATTTCTGGTACATTCCCCCCGGGCTGCTGCCCTCTTTCCATTTGTTCACTTTCTGCCTGTTGAGGTAGCCCGAAACCGACATCCCGATTACGAAGCCAACCACCAAGGAAACAAGGGCTAAAAGTATTATTCTGGTTTTCATAAGATAACGTGATTAATAATTGGCAAATAAATTGCTCATTTCTTCCTGGCTTAGCCCGGCGTAGCCGAACAGGCTGTCAAGGTTAAACGCATGTTCCTTCCAAAAGAGGAAAAAGGCAAGCAGCAAAATGGCAGCTGCTGCAGTCATGCTGAAATTATACAACTTTAAAACAAACTTGCGTTGGTTTGTTTCCTCATGCATAAATTGCTGAAGCTTCCCGAGAACATTAGCTTCGCTGATGGGTTTAAGGACAGAGGGCAGATGAGCCAGTGTGTAGCGCAACTGCTGAAGCTCATCCTTCATTTGTCTTAATTGAGGATTATTGTCAAGCGCATGCTCAAGAATGGCATGCTCCTGTTCTGACAAATCCGAATCGAACGATCTGATTAACAATTCTTGTACGTGTGTTATTTTCATGACACTGAAAGTTTTTCGATGATTCTGCGCAGTTTATCTTGTGCCCTGGCCAACCGTGAAAGCACGGTTCCAAGGGGTACACCAAGAATGTCTGCTGTTTCTTTTGTTGAATATCCTTCCACCAAACGGAGCACGATAACGCTTCGGTGGACAGGGTCCAACCGCTGAAGGGCTACCGACACTATTTCAGCATCGCTGAATGCCTTTTCGTGCGAGTCCAGTTTTACCAGTTCGCTCTCCTGCTGGTTCAGGGCAAAAGGTATCAAATAGCTCAATTTACGTTTTCTTCTGTTTAGTTCATTGATCGACAGATTGATCGCAATCCTTGTCAGGTAGGTCCGTACTTCAGCTTCGTGCCTGTAGTTTTCCACAGACCGCCAGAAGCGCACAAACACTTCCTGTCCGATATCATCAGCCTCAGGCACATTGCCCAGCATGCTGCCGATTATCCGAACCACAGCTTCTCGGTGCCTGCTGACCAATTCGGCGAAGGCCCGCTCATCACCACTCCTGATCAACCCCACCAATTCCGACTCGTCAAGATTCTTCAAACCTGCCTTCAGCTTTAGTTTTTAGACAATTATTGTTATCCATCTATTCCTGTTCTAAATGCCAACTTTTTTGGTTTGATTGTTGCCAAATTAGTTGCACTTGAAACCAATAAGCGACCAAAAGTAGCAAATTGATGCAATAGTCTGACAAGTGACTGCAAAATTGTACTTAAAAGCCAATGTACAGGCTGCCTCAGTCAAGGACTGATACACGCAAAGCAATGCATTGTTATGCTTTCCCTGCTTGCGAAAATGCTTCATGATATTGATAAATAATTGCCAGTGAACATGAAAATGAGTATTTTTACAATCCATTAGAATAGTGATCTTTGTAAAGAAACCAAATAAACAAAATCATGAAAGCATCCGCCATTCTTCTTCTTGCCTTTTTGACGATTTTCGGTCTTACCGCTTCAGGGCAGGGTTTTTCCAACTGTCAGGCAACGGTGACAAATAATAAGTTCGTATTTACCTTTGAATTTGAAGGCGAAGCACTTCATTTTCAAATCATGCGTATTTCGGGGTTTAACCCTTGTGAAGGCGAAACGCCTCAGAACCATGGAAGTGGGACGATTGTGGCAACAACTAGTAACTGGACGTTTGTTGATAATAGTTATATAAACTTACCCAATGGCTTTTATGCATATGCCGTTCGCGCCAAGCTTCCAAATCAGGAATACACTCAATGGTGCTATTCGAATATCGTGTTTAAAGGCTCCTATGACCTCACGCTGCAGATTGAATTGGGCCAGCCATACTATGTAAACAAAACGGTAACCTTTACCTCCACTGATGTTTGTGGTGCTGAACTGTCAATTATCAGATCTTTAGGCCCTTACTACGAAGACGAAACTGAATTCGCACACCTGATGCCCGGAACCTATTCGCTTTTGGTGGAGTATGAGGACTATTTTGTGGA
>Ga0351836_1025_pt1 | contig 29100 bp, 30 predicted proteins | sample BONcelHFGM3001D4_FD_206749 | JGI IMG/M metagenome (GOLD analysis project Ga0351836, IMG submission 206749) | Enriched cells from coal bed in the Powder River Basin, Montana, United States - BONCAT cells FGM rep1 HSBNCT.FGM.300.1.D4 ... | reverse complement strand
CCCGTCACGGCGACTTCTTTCCCTGGTTACAGCTACTTCAACTGCTTTGGCCGGAATTTCCCAGCAGTCAGAGGCATCGCTCATTGTAAAGGATGGCAGCGACATAGCTCCGGAAATTGTGCCATGCAATACCGAGATGTCTCCCTGTGCCCCGCGGGTTGCTGTACCTGTCGCCGGTCCAAGGCGTTGCACCAGAATAATGATCATAGGCAATTCCATCATGCACGCCATATTGATGCTCTCTATCATAAGTGCGTAACCAGGGAAAGAAGTCGCCGTGACGGGTATATGCCCTGTAACGGCAAAGCCGCTCATCCACTGCAAGGTAGTGATTTCATCAGGTGCTGCCATAAACACCGGATATCTTTTCGATGCATATTGATACAGGAGGTTGGCAGGTGTTATCGGATAACCGATAAACACATCAGCCCCTGCTTTAACCAGCGACTCAGTAATGAGCCTGGAACTGTCAGTAAAGATAATGTTGCTGTTGTTCAATGCTTTGTGGTGTAATTGTGGTTCCAAATTGCCTTATTCAAGGGGCAAAAGTAGTAAAAATATTTACTGTTAATTTATGAACAGTACGTATAATTAGCTTAATTTTGCAAACGATTGAGCCAATGCAGGTGGACACTTCAGCAAATATTTCAATATTTTGCCTGCTTTGCGGAAAGCAATCTGCGGCACATGATTAAACAAAAGATAATATGGGCAGATAATGCCTTTTCAAATTAACATTATAAAACAAAAACTATGTCAGCAGCATCAGAGTATCAGGCACCGGATCATTACCTGGTGGATGAATTGTACAACGAGGAACACCTGATTGTCAGGGGTTCGATCAGGGATTGGGTAAACAGACGAGTAAAGCCTGTCATTGAAGAGTATTATGAAAAGGCGCAGTTTCCGCATTACCTGATCAAAGAAATGGGTGAGATGGGCGTATTTGGTCCATTTATCCCCGTTGAATACGGCGGGGCAGGGCTCGATTATATCTCCTACGGACTCATAATGCAGGAACTCGAGCGCGGCGATTCAGGCATTCGTTCTATGGCCTCAGTACAGACTTCACTGGTGATGTTTCCTATTCATGCCTATGGGTCAGACGAGCAGAAGCGTAAGTACTTACCCCGTCTGGCAAGTGGCGAAATTATTGGCTGTTTTGGTCTCACAGAACCCAATTACGGCTCCGACCCGGGCAGCATGATCACACGCATTAAGGATATGGGCGATCATTATCTGCTCAATGGTGCCAAAATGTGGATCACCAATTCAACCATAGCCGATGTGGCTGTTGTGTGGGCCAAGGACGAGCAGGGTATCGTAAGGGGACTGCTTGTGGAAAAAGGCATGGAAGGGTTTACTGCCCCCGAAACACATGGAAAATGGTCGCTAAGGGCATCGGTCACCGGCGAACTGGTATTCGACAATGTTAAGGTTCCCAAAGATAATATCTTCCCTAACGTTCAGGGATTGAAAGGCCCTTTAAGTTGCCTTAATTCAGCCCGTTATGGTATTGCATGGGGTGTTGTGGGTGCAGCGATGGATTGCTATGATGTAGCACTGAAATATGCCCTTGAACGTCAGCAGTTTGGCCGACCCATTGCAGGGTTCCAACTGCAACAGAAAAAACTGGCCGAAGCCCTTACCGAGATTACCAAAGCACAACTGTTATCCTGGAGGCTGGGAGTGCTCCGGAATGAAGGAAAAGCAACAGCAGCGCAGATTTCGATGGCAAAACGCAACAATGTGGAAATTGCCCTCGACATAGCACGCAACACACGACAGGTACTTGGCGCTATGGGAATCACCAACGACTTCCCCATGATGCGGCATATGATGAACCTCGAATCGGTGATTACCTACGAAGGCACGCACGACGTGCACCTGCTCATCACAGGGCATGAAGCCACAGGAATTCCCGCATTTAAATAACACAGCAATATATATATCTATATTTGCAGGGACAGGAGACATTCTGTCCCTTTTTTTTAACCTATCATATGAAAAAACGATTTGTTATTCTTTTATTGACCGGTCTGTTGGCTTTGCATGCGTGTATCTTTCATAAAAAAACAATTGTAGCAGAAGCCCCGGCAGAAGCGCTGTCAATGAAAACAACTGAGCCTGCCGTTACCGAACTGCCTTACAATGAAATCGGTTCAGATCCTTTTCACATCGAAGAAGTAAAGGTTATTGGTGATAAATTAAGGGTAGTTGTTTCATACGGAGGCGGATGCGGAACAGTCAATTGGCAGGTGTTTTACAACAACTTAGTCCGGAAGTCATTTCCTCCGCAGACCGACCTGTTACTGACGCTGAAAGACGAAGATCCATGCAGGGCCATTGTAACAGATACCCTACATATTGGACTGGGACAATTGGAGTCAATGGCAAGGGGAGGTGGAGTAGTGCTCAGGTTGTTGCCATGGGAAGAAAGGATCACTTATGCACTGCCACTTAACTGAAAATGAGTGTTAACATAAATTAACGGCCAATCAAATTGATCAATTATTAATTTAGCCGCAAAATCATTGTATGCTCGAGCTATTAATCATTATTCCGTTGTTGCTTTCACTGCCAACATTTTTTGCCTGGCAATTGTTTGCAAAAGCAGGCACTAAGGCCTATTATTCCATCATACCGTTTTTTAACCTGTATGTCTTGCTCAGGATTACCAGAAAACCCATGTGGTGGTATATCTTTTTATTGGTTCCATTCATTAATGTGTTCGTATTTATGCTGATGCTCGTCGAGCTTGCACGGTGTTTCGGCCGCGAAAGTTTATGGGAGCAGTTTCTGGCTGTGGTTGTGCCTTTTGCTTATTTACCCTACCTGGGGTTTGTGGCTAAGTTTGAATACCTCGATCCTGACCTGCATACCCGCGAGAAGAAGGGGCCAGTGCGCGAATGGCTCGATGCCATTGTGTTTGCTGTAGTCGCGGCCACAATCATCCGTACCTTCCTCATCGAGGCGTACACCATTCCAACTTCCTCTATGGAGAAATCCCTGCTGGTCGGCGATTTTCTGTTTGTCAGTAAAATTAGTTATGGCCCTAAGGTACCCAATACTCCAATAGCCTTCCCATTTGTGCACCATACACTTCCCTGGAGCCAGACTGCAAAGTCATATGTTGAGTGGGTGAGCCTGCCTTATTACCGTTTTGCCGGATTGGGCAACGTGGAGCGCAACGATGCCGTTGTATTCAATTATCCTGCCGGTGATACACTCAGTGACAGGTTTCAGAGCAATGTGAGCTACTACTCACTTATCAATGAATACGGCCGTGAACGTGTGTGGAACGATAAAAGGAACTTTGGCAATATCATTGCCAGACCGGTGGACAAGCGGGAGAACTACATCAAACGTTGTGTCGGTTTGCCCGGAGACACCATTAATATCATAGGATCCGAACTTTTTGTCAACGGCAAACCAAGCGAAGCTGAAGGTATTATTCAGCATAAATTTTTGGTGAAGACAGATGGCACAGCAATCAATCCGCGCGTGCTCGACAAGCACAACATCACTGAAGTGCGCAGGGGAAATGGCCCGGACGAGTTTGTTTTCTGGATCAGCCAGCAGGTGGCCGGCGAAGTTACAAAGCTTGCCAATGTGCGTAGTGTGGCAAAAATGACCGAGCCGTCAGGAGTCTGGAACCCTGAGATTTTTCCTAATTCGGAGCTGTATCCGTGGAATGTGGATAACTTCGGCCCATTGGTTGTACCAAGAGCCGGACAAACAGTTGCGCTCAATATGACGACATTGCCGCTTTATGAGCGTATTATCAAAGCTTATGAAGGGAATGAACTTTCGCTTGAAGGAGATAAGATTTTCATCAACGGTGTGGAAGCCGATACATATACTTTTAAAATGGATTACTACTGGATGATGGGCGATAACAGGCACAATTCGGCTGACTCGCGCATCTGGGGCTTTGTGCCTAATGACCATGTGGTAGGTAAGGCAGTATTTGTCTGGCTCTCACTCGACCCCAACAAGGGTTTGTTTGGCGGAAAAGTACGTTTTTCAAAATCAATGCGTCTTGTTAAATAATTTATTATGATTTCAGCAAAAATAGAAACATCCAAAGGCACTATGGTCCTTGAACTTTTCGAGGATGATGCACCGGGAACGGTGGCCAATTTCACCAAACTGGCTAAATCAGGCTATTATGACGGCCTGAGTTTTCACAGGGTAATTCCCAATTTTGTCATTCAGGGCGGCTGTCCCAAAGGCGATGGAACCGGCGGGCCGGGCTATACCATTCCCTGCGAACTTACCGGAAAAAGACAATTCCACGACCGTGGGGTGATCTCAATGGCCCATGCCGGAAGGAACACAGGTGGTTCACAGTTCTTTATCTGCCACAGCCGCCAGAATACCGCCCACCTCGACAGAAACCATACCGTTTTTGGTAAAGTCATCGAAAACGTTGATGTCGTTGACCTGATCAGGCAGGGAGATAAGATTGTTTCGGTGACCATCATTGAATCGGAAACCAATTAGTTTTTCTCAAATTAATTTTCCTGTATAGTACTTCTGGTTTGATTTCAGATGTTTTTCTGAAGAATAATTCAAACTGGATTGTAATACTGTTTGCAATATAGTTATCTTTGCAACATTGTTGCAAATAGATTAATTATGCAGGCTCATGACATTTTACACAGCCGTCAACTGACCAAAACACCCTGCCGGTCTGAGATGCTGCGGGTGCTCATCACCAAGAGGATTGCACTCTCAGAGGAGGAGATACGTGACAGCCTTCTGGTTGATTTTGATCGTGCTACCATATACCGAACCTTGCGTACTTTCGTTGAAATGAACATTATTCACAGGGTGCTGCTCTCTCCTACGGAGGTAAAATATGCGATTACAAATCCTGTAAAAGAACATGCCGGAAGACCAGGCCACGCACATTTTCGCTGTGAAACATGTACACGGGTGTTTTGTCTGGGTACCCTGGCTGTTGACGAATCAAGAGTGCCGGAAGGTTTCGAAATCAAAGAAGTGGAGATTGTTTTGAACGGAATCTGTGACCAGTGCAAAGAGTAGCCATTAGCTTGATCATTCTCCTCTTCGCATATAGTGCCGAGGCTCAGGAAGTTTTTAACCTCAGGGGTTTTGTGCGTTCGGTTGACAACAAACCCCTGGCACAGGCCCACGTGTTTCTTCAGGAAACCCGCAAAACTACTGTAACCAGAAATGATGGAAGTTTCGAGTTTTCGGAATTAAAACCCGGAACATACCGCTTGCATGTTTCATATTTAGGGTATAAATGTATTCATCAGTATTCGATTGATCTGCGCGCCACACACAACCCAATTGACATTATAATGGTTCCTGAATTTCATGAACTTCAGGAAGTTTCTGTTGTGAGCCAGCAACAACATGATCATGATGACGGCACGCTTGAAGTTGTTAAAGCCAACGCTTCTTTTCTGGAGAAAAACACCGGGCACAGCCTGATAAAGTCATTGGAAAGTCTTCCGGGTATTCAGGCTATGGAAATTGGACAAGGGTTGTCAAAGCCTGTCATCAGAGGCTTGGGTTTCAACAGGCTGGTGGTGGCACATGGAAACAGCAAACTCGAAGGCCAGCAATGGGGCGTTGACCATGGGCTGGAATTTGACCAGTTTCTGGCCGAGCAGGTCGAAGTCATCAAAGGACCGGCTTCACTACTTTATGGCTCCGACGCCATTGGTGGTGTAATACGCATCCATCCGCCCTCTTTATCCGCACCGCAAACAATGGAAACCCAGTTGAAAACGATAACAAGGTCGGTGAATAACTCTTTAGGGATGTCGCTGATGAACAGGGCGAGGATTCGTGATTGGTTTTGGTACACCAGATTCACCTGGATTGATTTTGCTGATTATAAAGTTCCGGCTGACAGTTTTTATTACAACAGATACAGGTTGCCAATTTTTAATGGTTTATTAAAAAACACGGCTGGTACCGAGCGAAATGCGTTTCTTTCGGCCGGAAAGCTGGCTGACTGGGGCAAGGTTTCATTCACCCTGAGCCGGGTGTCTTCCAAAACAGGATTTTTTCCTGGAGCTCATGGCATTCCCAGTCAGAACAACCTCTTGCCAGATGGCAACAACAGGGATATCAATCTTCCTTATCAACAGGTTGAACACATTACGGCCTCAGCAGCCCTGCTTTACTTCCTGAAAAAGGGAAGCCTGCACCTCGATCTTGCCTGGCAGCGGAACAACAGGAAAGAATGGTCTGCTTTTCATACCCATTATCCTTCGCAGCAGCTCCCTCTGACGAATCCGGATATGGAGTTTCACTGGGTGTTACACACTCTTTCGTTCAACACCAAATATAGTCTTACGACCACTAATGGGTTGCTTCAGTTTGGTTTGCAGAGTCAAATGCAACAAAACAAAAGGGCTGGCTATATGTTTCTGCTGCCTGATTATCAAAAGTCTTCTGCAGGTGTTTTTGCCTTGTACCAACGAAAACTTGGTGCTTCGACCACACTTATGGCCGGTAGCAGATACGACCTTGGGAACATTAGCATTGACCAGTATATTTCGCCCTACACCGGCAAACAAAAGTCGCCTGATTTCAAAGAAACTTTTCATGACCTCAGCTGGAGTGCCGGACTGTTACATCAACTGAGGGAACGACTGGTATTGAAAACCAATGTGTCGAAAAGTTTCAGAACCCCGGGTGCAACCGAACTTGGCAGCAACGGCATACACCATGGTTCGTTTCGTTATGAATTGGGCGACACTACAATAAGGTCAGAATATGCTTATCAGCTGGATGTTGGCATTGAATACAGTCATGGAAGCTTATCATGGGGGCTAAGTCCTTTTGCCGGATATTTCCCCAATTTTATTTTTCTCAATCCCAGCGGCAGCTATTTGCTGCCCGACGGGTCAGAAGTTGAAGAGGCAGATGCAGGGCAGATATATCGCTATGAGCAAACGGAAGCCTACCGGGCCGGTCTTGAATCCTGGATCAGAATAGATTTACACAACAAATACACCATTCAGGCTTCCGCTGAATATGTAGCTGCCGGTGACGGAACCTATCCGTTGCCTTTTACACCCCCTTTCAGCACAAGGATGCTGGCCGAGTATAAGCTTCCTGTGTATTGGAAACTGTTTCACATGACTACTGTCGGAGCTGAATTTGTGTATTCAGCAGCGCAGAGTCAGGTTGCCCGAAATGAATCACAAACACCCGCTTTTTCGCTCGTCAATCTGTCACTCAGTACAAAAATTCTGACACATTATTTCCCGCTCAGCCTTGATATCCAAATTCAAAACCTATTTAACACCCGCTATCTGAACCACCTGAGTTTTTACAGACAGCTGGGTTTACCCGAAGCAGGAAGAAATGCCCAATTGGTGCTTACCATCCCATTAGAAACAAAACTTGTACGTGACCGCAAATAAACCATATAGAATTGCGTCAGGATTCTGGTTTTCTCAGAAGAATGTATTGATGCGAAGCTTCAAAACTGCGGCTTCCCTGAAGCTTGTCGCATTGATGCTTTTGGTTTTGTTTGCCTTTCCGCGCCTTCATCAGGACATCCATCGCCTGGTTTCGCACCATGGTATTCATGGTTCATGCGGTTATGGTGATGAAAACAGCCTGCTTTGTGATACCTCATGTGCTGAATGTGATTACTCGTTTTTCATGTTCCCCGACCATCCGGCTCTATGCATTCAATTCTTTTTGCCAATATCGCTGCCGGTAGTCGAAGTTGTCAGGAATGGTCTGAATCCTGCTGGCAATTATGGGATCAATCAGCTGAGGGGACCTCCCTTTGTTCAGGTCTGATCACATTAAAACAACAATTAGAATGACCTAATGGTCATCATTTCAATAATTTAATTAAGTAAATTTATGAAAAGTAACATATTGTATTTATTGTTTATGGCTTTTGGCGTATTAATGGTTTCATGTTCAAAAGATGACAAAGACACCACAAAGCCTCAAATCCTCATTGAGGAGCCCGCCATGAATCAGATTTTTTATCCCGGGGATGAAATTCATTTCGGAGCTGAATTTATTGATAATGTGGAATTAAGATCCTACAAGATTGACATACATGTCAACGAAGATGGCCACGACCACAAAAGTACCCGGGGCGAAGGTGAATGGTCGTTTCAGAAAAGCTGGGAATTTGAAGCCGGTAAGAAAAACGCCGGAATTCACCACGACGAGATCGTGATACCTGCTGAGGTTGATGGCGTTCCGATTCATACCGGCGACTATCATTTTTTGGTCTATTGCACCGACAAAGCAGGAAACGAGAGTTGGGTAGCCGTTAATATTGAGATTCAAAACCGCTGATTGAACTTTGTTAAGGTGAAATTGCCCTTTTCGGTTGGCTCCGGGAAGGGCAGTTTTTTTTTGAGCCTATTTGACATCACTTAATTTGTACGTTCTACTGCCATCCTGGATGCATGTAAGCTTATTTAATACTGATAGTTGCTGATAGCCAATAATCATTATGGAGGCTGATGAAACATTCGCTGAAATTATTTGCTAATTTTGCCCAAACATAACGACTTTTAAATCATGGTGCGTCCTGAGAATAAGTTAAGAACAAATACATTTAAACCTGAAGAGCCTGAAAAACAGGTTAAACAGGATGCAGGACAGATTTCGGGAAAAGCTCCTAAAACGAAAAGCGCAAAAACTTCAAAAAATACCACACCCTGGTACCGTGATGAGCGGGCAATAAAGCTAACAGGGTCAGCATTGTTATTTCTGGGAATCTATTTAATCCTTGCCTTTTCGTCTTTTTTCTATTTCTGGTTTATTGAGGTCAGCGACGACATCATCAGCAATACCCCTTTTTCCAGGGTTTTTCTGGACACCGATATGTTTATAAGCAACCACACCGGTAACCTCGGTGCCTATTTTGCTCAAGTATTGGTTAAGGAGGGTTTTGGTGCCGGGGCATTTTTTATCGCTGCAATGCTCGTATTTTTCGGATTGCAGCTGCTAACGGGTCTTAAAGTATTGTATGGATGGAAGTTATGGAGGTTATCGGTTTTTTTTCTGGCTTGGCTGCCTTTGTTGCTTGCTTATATTTTTCCTGCTGACCCGCTCAATATCCTCGGAGGTGTGGTGGGCTGGTATATGTCGGCTTATCTCGCTTCAGTAATAGGCAATCTGGGAATTGTCATGTTGCTTTCTTTTGTGTTTCTTGCATATTTGATTGTTGCCTTCAATATATCGTTCAGGCTCCCGGCTCGTGTCCCGAAGGAAGAACAGCATTCAGGTGATGACCTGATCCGTCAGCAAGTACCTGTTGACCTTTACAATACGGTTGAATTTGCTTTAAACGAAGAAGCAACAGAGGATCACCCCAATCCGGCAAAAAAGGTTAATGAACTCGTTATTCCTGAGCCAGAACCACTTGTTGTTGACGAAAACATGCCTGCAGACACCGGCAGGGCTCCAAAAGCCGAGAAAGAGGTAGAACTTGATGTAGAACCTGTTCAGGAAGAGAAGGTGCGCAACAAGGGGGTGATTGGCCATCAGGGACTCGACACCGAGTTTGATCCTACCCTCGACCTGCCCGATTTCAGATTTCCTCCGCTGGATTTGTTGAGTTCTTATGGTGACGGAACGATCAACGTTGATCGTAACGAGTTGGAAGCCAATAAAAACAGAATTGTAGAAACCCTGGGCAATTATGCTATTGGCATTGAGAAGATCAAAGCAACTATTGGCCCAACCGTAACTCTCTATGAAATTATCCCGGCGCCGGGGGTGCGCATCAGCCGCATCAAAGGTCTTGAAGATGACATTGCCTTGAGTCTTTCTGCTCTTGGAATCAGGATTATAGCGCCAATTCCGGGTAAGGGGACAGTAGGTATCGAGGTGCCCAACCAGAAGCCTGAGATCGTTTCCATGCGTTCGATCATCGGCTCTGAAAAGTTTACCAACAATCAGTTTGAACTGCCTTTTGCGCTTGGTAAAACCATTGCAAACGAAAGTTTCGTTGCCGACCTCACCAGGATGCCGCACATACTAATGGCGGGTGCAACCGGACAAGGCAAATCTGTGGGACTTAATGCCATTATTACCTCTCTGCTCTTCTGCAAGCATCCTGCAGAGCTCAAATTTGTGCTGGTTGACCCAAAAAAGGTCGAACTGAGCCTGTTCAGCCGTATCGAAAGGCATTATCTGGCTAAGCTGCCTGATTCGGAGGAAGCCATAATTACCGACACCCGTAAGGTTGTACGCACCCTGAATTCACTCACTATTGAGATGAACCACAGGTACGAACTGCTCAAGGATGCTCAGGTGAGGAACATCAAGGAATACAATACGAAATTCAGGGCACGCCGCCTGAACCCCAACGAAGGTCATCGTTTTCTGCCCTACATAGTGTTGGTTGTAGATGAGTTTGCCGACCTAATCATGACAGCAGGCAAGGAGATCGAAGGCCCGATCACCAGGCTTGCGCAATTGGCCAGGGCTGTTGGCATTCACCTGATCATTGCTACCCAACGGCCTTCGGTAAACATCATCACAGGAACCATTAAAGCCAACTTTCCGGCACGTATTGCCTTCAGGGTTATTTCGCGCATTGACTCACGTACCATCCTCGATACCGGGGGTGCCGACCAGTTAGTAGGGCGTGGCGACATGCTGTTGTCCACAGGAAACGACCTGATCAGGCTGCAGTGTGCCTTTATTGACACTCCTGAAGTGGAAAAGTTAACCGATTATATTGGCTCGCAACGCGGTTATCCTGATGCCTTCCATCTTCCCGAATATGCCGATGAACAGGATGCTCCGGATGAAAGCTTCGATCCTTCCGAAAGGGATGAGTTATTTGAGGATGCCGCACGGATTATTGTACAGAATCAGCAGGGTTCAACCTCGCTGCTTCAGCGCAAACTGAAACTTGGCTACAACCGAGCCGGACGAATTATTGACCAACTTGAGGCCGCCGGAATAGTAGGTCCCTTCGAAGGCAGCAAAGCCCGTGAAGTAAAAGTTGCCAACGAAATGGCTTTGGAACAGTTTTTGAAAGATATTGATAGTCGGTAGGCATTGAATCATAGAGCAAAAAATACTGTTCTTTCAAGAATGTGTTGCTGTAGAATTGAATTAAGTATTGAAATTGAGTTATTTATAAAAAATTAAACAGTGAAGACTAAGTTTTTGTTTGCCATAGTGGTGCTGTTATCAGTTGTTGGTGTTCAGGCGATGGCCCAGAAAAAAGCCGAGGAGTTGCTCAGGGAAGTAATTGACAAAACAAGGGCCTTCAGGTCAATGGAAGTGTATTTTACCTACCGTATGGTAAATGATGATGCCGCTATTGATGAAATTAAGGAAGGTAAGATATTCATCAAGGGCGAAGCCTACAAGCTTATCGTGGCAGGCCAGTCTGTGATGAGTGACGGGAAAACTGTGTGGACGTATCTGGCCGACAGCGATGAAGTAATGATTAGCGATGCCGAAGAAGGCGAAGACGCAGTCACACCTGGTAAGTTGCTGACGACCTATTACAATGATTTTAAAGCTTCTTATGTCAACGACAAATCCAATATGGCCAGGGGGTTAAAAACTGTCGAACTCAAGCCTTTGAAAAAGGGAAAGTTTGCCAAAATCCATATCGGAATTGATGAACGAAAGCTGCAGATCGTGAATTTCAGTATGTTTGAAGGCAATAATGTATTTACCTACAATATTGACAAATTGATCTCCAACGGAACCGTTGACGACAAGCATTTCACGTTTAAAGCCTCAGATTATCCGAGCGCGGAAATAATAGATATGCGTTAAATAAAACCAGCCCGTTCATGGCAACCAACAGAAAGTCAAAAGGCAGCAATTCAGGCCGGCAGAGCCGCAAAAAAGGGATGAGTCTTCCCATGAAGTTAATCATCGCTTTCTTGTTGCTTACCTTAATTTCTGTCACTACAGCATACCTGATCCTCAAATGGAAGAGGAATCAGCCTCCGGCAGTGAAAGAGATGGCGCTTATTCCTGGTCATGAGGTGGAGGAGAGCGAGGCTTTCTCCCAGCAATCACGGAAGGATGGTGTAAAAACTGCTGAATCAAATCAGAAGGAGAAAGCAACCAACAAAAACGAAAACACTATTACTGATCGCGCTTTGCAGGGAACCTGGGTGAGTACAACCAATGGTTCGATGCTTACCATAGCTGGCGAAACCTTTGCTTTGGATTTTCCATCCATTGAAGTGAAAAAACCTGCAAAAGGAATCCTGAAAACAGGAAAGGGATCATTTACGGTTGTGGACACCCAGTCAGAGCAAGGTTGCGGGGATCAGGAGGGAGTATATCTCTACACGATAAAAGGAGACGAGCTTACCACAATCCGAAAGAAAGACCCCTGCAAAAAGCGCGCATCTAGCCTTGATGCCACCTGGTTCAGGCTGTAAACATCATATACATTAGTATTCAAGTTCGGCAACAAAAACGGCCATATTGCCGCATTTATCGGTTACCCTGAGCTCGAAACGGTTTTTGCCCATCAACATTCGCTCATCAATTTCATACACCAGCAATTTGTTTTTCGGATCGTAATCCATCAGCAGCCATGCTCCATTGAGCGAAGGTTTGTAGTCGGCAATACCCGACAAGCGGTCGTCAATCTCAACACGTAATTGTTTTAACTCAGTAATTTTCGCTTGTTTGGTGAAATTAAGTGGTTTGATGGATGGCGGAATACTGTCGGCTACCAGGGCAAACCGGCCCATATTGCGGGTTTTGGCACTTATCCTTCCATCGGATTCTATTGTATTTCCGGCATACACCGGTTTGTTGTCGTCTTCAATCCTTGCTACCATCAGTCTTTTTGTATCAAGCCCTGTCTGCTTTGGTTTGATGGCTATGGTGATGGCTTTGTGCACAGGAATTGCCTTGTCGCCAAGGGTGTAGATGTCTGAAAGAAAAGCCGGTGATCCTGTTTTTACATCAAAACTCAGGAATTCGTCGCGGTAGAAAGCATCGTCGGGAATGACTGCCAGCAGACCCGAGTTGTTGATTTCTTTTGGCTGGCCGGCTTTTACAGCAATGAAATTGTCTGCGACAGGTTTTATTGGCTGATTTGTTTCCTTGTCCATGCTGTTGCCCCTGATGCTGAAGCGCAGCAGGCTGATGTTTCCAAAATGGTCAGTAACCCGGAATAAAGCCTGATGCAGGGCAGTGTCGGTAACCAATAGAACTCCATTGTTTAGGCCATAGTCGGCCATGCTGAGTTTATTCAGCGGGTCTTTGGCTGTCCGGATCAGGCGCGAATGGTGCTTCTTCAGGTAGGAGTAATCAATCATGCTGTTGATATACCTTGTTTCGTCGAACGAAAAACGGTCGGCAGCAAAGTGAAACACCTTTATGGCATCCACAAACAGTTCCACTGAATACACCCCGTTTTTGTTTGGGGTTCCATTGTGCATGTCGAAAGTGCTTATTCCGAACGAGATGGCACCCTGTGCCTTGACTTCTGCTTTATCGCGCAGATAGTGGTTTTCGCCTGTACCCTGCACTTCGTACAGCTGCATTTTTGCATAACCGTTCACTCTTGCCTGCTCGTTGGCAGGGTACACCATAAGTTTGGTGATGGAAGGTTTGATGTTGTCCTGTATCGGAAAGCCGAACTGAGCGGGATTAAGCGGCCACTGGCTGCGGCTGTCCCGGATTTCAAAATGCAGGTGCGGACCGCCCGAAGAGCCTGAGTTGCCTGAGAAACCTATAATGTCGCCCTTTTTGACCGGAAACCTGCCCGCTTCGGGAAGCAGGTTCACGGTAAAATTCTGTGCCTGGTATTGCTCGCTTTTTACATAATCTGCCAGCTTGCCGTGAAACCGCTGCAGGTGGGCATAGACGCTGGTATGCCCGGTGGACGGGTGATCTAAATAAATGGCTTTGCCGAAGCCGCCGGGAGCTACCGCAACGCGGCTCACATAGCCGTCTTCGATAGCGAATATTTTATGACCTTCCACGCCCTGAGTGCGAAAATCCACACCCGAATGGAAGTGGTCGCTGCGCAACTCGGCAAAGGTTCCCGACAGCAGTAGTGGAATATCAAGAGGGGGCCGGTAGGCAGGCTGCGCCTCAGGGATGTTTTGCAGGGCTGTACACAGTAAAACCGTAAATAGTGTTTTTCGTAAACCAATGAAGCTCATGTGCATGTGTTGTTCATGTTTGGAAAATGGTCAGCAGTTGTTCCATATGGCTGATCATGTGGTCGGCAAGTGGGTAATTGCCCTGAATACCGTTTTCGTTGAACCAGCAGGTGGTCATGCCGGCAGTTTTGGCGCCGATGATGTCTTTGTCGTATAAATTTCCGATCATGGCCGATTCTGCAGCGGAAAAACCCGAAAGGCTAAGCACGGAGGTAAAGAACCGTACATCGGGTTTTTTGTATCCCAATTCTTTCTGCGAATAGAACAGGTGAAAATAGCGCTCGGCACCAACGCGGCAGAGGGCAGCTTTCATTTCGTCCACGTCGGAGTGGTCGGCACTGGTAGCAATGGCGCAGGTGTATTTACGGCTCAGCGTCCTGAGTGCCGTTTCGGCACCTTCAATCCAGGCTACGTGTGGCCAGGCTGACATGGGGCCGGGCAGGCCGAAATCGCGCATGATGGTATCGCCCCAGTCGAAAACCAGCAGTTTGATCATGATGGTACAAGCTTTGGGCAAAAATAGGCAATCGAGCGATTAAGTCTATGGCAAGAGCTTAAAAGATTTACATTTGCTATCAGAGCCAAATTGAACAAAGTAGATGATGTTGATAGAGTTGTCAGTTACTACGGCCACGCGATGGGAATCGCGCGGCAGGGGGGGGTCGATTGCAATACAGAATGGTTGGCATGACGCAATAGGATCAGAAGCATTGAAATGGTTTTTTGGAGGACCATCTCCTCATTTTGAAAAAATGAATTATCAAAGTAGGTTCTATAGTAGTTATGGAACATATAATCCTTTTACAAATTACAGACAATGATAAGGTTCTTAGTGGGATTTATTGGATTGTTCTTATTTCAGTCTTGTGCATTGTTAACTTCCTCTAAGTCATTTAAATTGGAAAGAGGAGAAAATACCTCCTTCCGGAATCAACAAGTATATACTGATGGTTTTGCTCATACAGTAGTTTTTTTTGGTGATGGCATACTACTGTCTATTAAAGATGTTTCTCCTGAAAATATTGCAGATTATCTGGAAAAGAATAATTACAAGATTTACAAGAAGTTTGATGACTATCGATTCAAATGGGGTGTTTACAAATTAAGTGGTGACACTGCTATCATCGAGTTGGAGGAAAAAGTACATCAGTGGGGTTTAATAGAGGTATTTCGTTGGCAAGGAGTTCTCGGAGATGAATTACAAATATTGCCGATTAAAAAAGAATTAAAAGGCGGGTTAGATTTTTATACGTTTTCTAAAAATGGCATAAAACTTAAATCAGCTAATCAATCGTTACTTGAGAAAAGTTCAATTAATCCTAAGCTATCTTGGGTAAACGATTAAAGTAATCCCTTCTTGCTACCGCACGAACTTCTCTCAGCCGGACTTGATCTGAATCGTAAGCTCTATTTAAGTAAGTGTAGCCTGAATATTCACGGCAAAATATCGTACTTTTGCACTGTAAAAAGAAACAGACAACTACATGATGAATGGCATCAACCCGAAACTGCATTCCTTGTTTTTCCTGCTGACCGCGCTGTTGTTTTCCGGCTGCAACAAAGAAGAGGTAAAGGCCGATCCGTATCTGCCTTTTATCGTGCTTAATGGAGAATCTGTTGTTTGGGCCGAACTCGATAAACCATACACCGATGCTGGTGCCAGGGCATACGACATTACTTCGGAACGCGACACGGTGGACATTTCGATCCGGCTTGTTGTTGATAACAGGGTGAATACAAGTCAGGTAGGGGCTTACAAAGTTTCTTTCAACGTGTCCGACGCAGCCGGCAACAAAGCCACCGAGGTGCAGAGGACTGTTTATGTGAATATTTTCTGATGAAGATACGATTTGGCATTATCAGGCGGGTTCCCATGCCGCTTCTTTTAACCTATAAACTCTTGCTGGCGCTTGTTCTGATGTCATTCAGCCGCTGGCTCTTCTACTTTTTTAATACCTCGTATTTTGCTTCGGTCAGCTTTTTTGAACTGTTCAGGATCATGCTCGCAGGATTAAGGTTCGACCTCAGTGCCCTCGCTGTGGTTAACCTGCCTGTGATACTGTTACTTGCCCTGCCATTGGTTTACAAATACGACAAAGCCTGGCAAAACCTTGTTCATGGGTTGTATGTTTTGCTCAATAGTCTGGCCCTTGCACTCAACCTCATTGATACGGTTTATTTCAGGTACATCAATAAACGAACCACTTCCGAACTCTTCCAGTTCTTTGGAAATGAGTCAGAAAACAGGATTCCGGTTTTAGGGGGAATACTCTCGGATTACTGGTATATGTTGTTGGTTTGGTTTGTTCTTATCTGGGTGCTGTATAAAGCCGGAAAGTATTTTGTCCCCATGAGTCCCCAGCCGGTACGCAAGTATTCGTGGTATATCTGGAAGGTGGTGATCCTGCAGTTTTGGCTTGCTGCGGCAGTATTGATGATTCGTGGCGGTGTTCAGCTGAAACCCATCAATCTTGTTGCTGCAGCACGCTACACAAGCCCTGAAAATATGGCTCTGGTGCTCAACACACCATTCACAATAATGAAAACATACAAGTCGAAGCAGCTCAAAACAGTGCGCTATTTCGAGGATAAAGAGGCTGCAAAGGTGTTTAACCCTGTGGGGAGGATCAGAACTGGAGCATTATCCGACACGTGCCTGAAGGCTGGCAGCTACAATGTTATTGTAGTCATATTAGAAAGTTTTGGAAGAGAACATATCGGGTTTTATCGCCCTGACAGAACTTTTTCCTACACACCTTTTCTGGATTCATTGCTCGGACAGAGCTACACATTTGAAGCTTGGGCCAACGGAAAGCGGTCAATCGAAGCCTTGCCGTCAATATTTGCCGGAATCCCGTCCCTGATGCATATTGATTATCCCACATCACCCTACGTGGGCAATACACTTTTCGGACTTGGCAGGTTGCTCAGGGACAAGGGCTACACTTCTGCCTTTTTTCACGGCGGAAGTAACGGAACCATGAGTTTTGATGCGTTTGCAGCTGCTGCCGGTTTCGACAGCTATCTTGGAAGGACTGAATATGGTAACGAACAGGATTTTGATGGGCAATGGGGCATTTATGATGAACCATTTTTACAGTTTACAGCCCGACAGCTCTCTCAAATGCAGGAGCCTTTCCTTGCCGGGTTGTTCACTTTATCTTCCCACCATCCGTATAACATCCCAAAAGCGTATTCAGGGACATTTGCCAACACACAAAATGAGATTCAGCAAAGTGTTGCCTACACGGATCAGTCCCTCAGACGTTTTTTTGATTATGCTAAACATACAAATTGGTTCAGGAACACCCTTTTTGTGCTCACAGCCGACCACACTTCTGAGGACGACAAGCATCCTGAATATGCCTCTATGCTTGGAAACTATGCCATCCCTCTGGCATTTTATTTTCCTTCAAATCCCTGCGGAAAACGACTGGATTACCCTGCCCAGCATACAGATATTTTGCCCACTGTTCTGGCGCTTACAGGCTATGAAAAGCCTTATCTGGCTTTTGGTAATAACCTGTTCGATGCCGAAAGCCAGCATTTCAGCATCAGTTACCTGAATGGCATCTACCAGTTGATAATGGATGGCTATGTGCTTCACTTTAACGGGAATGAAGCCTTGGGACTGTATCGTTTAAACAGTGACCCGAAACTTGAGAATAACCTTATTTTGGAAGAAGCGTTTGTAAGAATGCGCCTTGAGTTATTCTTAAAGGCAATCATACAGCAATACAACAACAGAATGATCCGCAATGAGTTGGGTTTGTTTGAATAAGATTATTGTGACATGAGTGAAAAGAAGAAGGTGCTGTTTGTTGTGAATCCGATAGCGGGAGGAATCCATAAGGAATCATTCCCGGGTCTGGTTGATCTTCACCTGAACAAAGAAGTATTCAGCTATGAGATTGAGTTTACACGCTCAGGAGGACATGCTGCCGAACTCAGTCGCGATGCGGTTTCCCGTGGCCTGGGTGTGGTGGTTGCTGTAGGAGGCGATGGAACCATCAATGAGGTAGCCCAAAGCTTGGTTGGTACCGGCACTGTTTTGGGGATTATTCCCAGTGGTTCGGGAAATGGGCTGGCCCGGCACCTGAACATACCCTTTCATTTTGAGAAGGCCATTGAATTGATCAATACAGGTCGGGTCAGCAAAATCGATACCGGAAGAATAAACGGACGTGTTTTTGTGAGTCTGGCCGGTGTGGGTTTTGATGCGTTGGTTGCCAAATTGTTTGCCCATCAGCCTCACAGGGGCTTTTTTACCTATTTCCGTATTGTTGCACAACGGTATCAGTCCTACAGACCGAAAACATACATCATCACCCTCGACGGACATACGCGCATTAAGACCAAAGCGTTTTTTATCACCTTCGCCAACTCTAATCAGTTTGGTTACAACACCACTATTGCCCCGAATGCCGAACTCAATGACGGATTGCTCGATGTGTGCATTGTTCAGAAACCCACTATTTTTGAAATGCCCCTCATCATCAATCTGTTGTTTCTGAAGATGATACACAGATCGAAATATGTCAACATTCATAAGGCCGCACGAATTGAACTGATCCGCAGAAAGAACAGGGTTGTTAATCTTGATGGTGAACCTGTAAGGCTCGACAGGGATTTAACCGTTGAGATCAATCCCCTTAGCCTGAATATTATCATACCTTCAAAAAATGAGTAAGAAACATCGTGAGGGAATAGTATATTCCACCAATCCTGATTTTGTTTTCGACGACAACAGCCAGGAAGAAGAAATTACTGCACCACCGCAACAGCAGCAACTGAGGGTGATGCTCGACAAAAAGCAAAGAGGGGGCAAACAGGTTACCCTTATTACAGGGTTCAAGGGTACGGTTGCAGACCTCGGGATGCTCGGTAAGTCTCTTAAAACACTGTGTGGATCAGGAGGTTCGGTTAAAGATGGCGAAATCCTCATTCAGGGCGATTTCAGGAACAAGGTGCTTGATTATTTGTTAAAAACCGGCTATAAGGCTAAACTAGCTGGCGGTTGATGCATTCAGAGAAAGCACTTGATGGTCTTTATTGGGCAGGCTTGTATGACAAAGGTTCAACAGGCTGGGACATTGGTTATCCTGCACCGGCATTGGTTGATTTTCTGGATCATTTGTCTGATAAAAGCTTACGGATACTTATCCCGGGAGCCGGCAGGGGATGGGAGGTTGATTACGCATTTCGGCAGGGATTTGGATCAGTATATTACCTTGATTTCGCACCCTCAGCTGCCGCGTTGTTTCAAAAGCAGTTCCCATTTTTTCCGGCAGATCAGGTTCTTGTAGAAGATTTCTTCAACCTGAACGAAACTTTTGATTTGATCCTCGAACATACCTTTTTTTGTGCGCTTCACCCTTCAAAACGTGAGGAATGGGCCCTTCGCTGCCTGCATTTGCTCAGACCGGGCGGCAGGATAGCCGGTTTATTGTTCAATCATGAATTTGAACATGACGGACCTCCCTATGGCGGGGTTGAAGATGAGTACCGAAGGTTGCTGTCTTCGGGTTTTGATATTGAGGTTTTGGAAATTTGCGCTAAATCAATCAAACCCAGGGCAAAACGAGAATTGATTTTCGTGGCCCGCAAAAAATCATTGCATCCCTGAACGATTATTGCTTATATTCGCTTCACTTTTTGCATCAGTTCAAATCATAAAAATCAGTCAGCATGGAACATAACCACATTGCCTCTATTGGAAGACTCTCAAAAAAAGAGAACATTGCGTCGGTTGAGCACGACACCAAAACCTCGGCTCTGGTGCTCGAATCGCTTGAGCCTTTTCCGGGCTACCACGGAACAACAGTCCCCGACCGTACTGACCCGCGTTCGTTGTTTTTGGTCACCAACACCTTGTATAACGAAGATAAGATCATCAGAGCCATTCAGTCGGTAAAGAAAAACTATTCCTTTAATTTCGACGGAGCTCCGGGTTTAATCAGCCTGTATAATGAGCCAGCCGGTGTTATCAGGTTGAAATACATGCATTATCAGCAGGTGGGTGAGCTGGCCGCAGCTTTTCAGGAGGCCGGAATCACATTTATGAAAGCACGAAAAGTTTCGGAGTATTCCAGCATTATCAAAATCACCAAGTATTTTTCAGTGAATAAGGTGAGTGAAGGAATCTACAATGATGAAAGCTGGAAAGAAATGTACTATCTGCATGTTCCGGTAGAAATGAACTGGAATGCGTTTGAAAAAATCACTGAAAGCATCAAGCATAATGTTGAAGACAATAATTTTGATGCGGCACTCATGACCATGTATGATCAAAATGGAGTGCTTGATTTTGTTCGTATTTATGACGAGCAATGCTGCCAGGGTAAGCTGTTGTATATTTATGAAAAGTACCTTGAAGCTATCCGGTATTTGAATGACTAGATTATTGAATTTGCCTTATCATGTTTGAATTTATCATTGAGATTGTTCGTTCTGTGTTGCAGCCCATGCACATGAACGATCATCAGGTTGAACTGTTTTCGGAAGGAGCCGCTTTTCTAAGTCTGGTGTTGCTTTCTGTCCTGGTTTATTACCTGGCGCGCTATATTATTCAACGCACCATTTTTGTCTTTATTCACCGGTCATCTTGGGAATATGACGATATCCTGATCAAAAACAAGGTGATTTCACGCGCTTCCTACCTTGTGCCTTCCTACATCATATCAACCTTTGCACCGAATGCACTGCCAGGATTTCCTAAAGCATTCGATTTTGTGCAGGATACAATTGAAGTTTATGTGATTTTTGTTGTAATGCTGATCCTTAGCGGGATTATCTCAAGCATACATGATATCTACAACACATTTGAGGTCTCGAAAAGCAAGCCCATCAAGGGGCTCGTGCAGGTTGTCAAGATCATAATGTATATCATTGGTGTTCTGATGATTATTGCAACCATTGTGGGCCGCGACCTTACTACCTTATTGCTTGGACTGGGTACGCTTTCGGCAGTGCTCATGCTTGTGTTCAAAGATCCTATTCTTGGGTTTGTTGGCGGTATTCAGCTGTCGCAGAACGATATGGTTCGTCTGGGTGACTGGATTACTATGCCCAAATTTGGGGCCGATGGTGAGGTGCTCGAAATAACACTCACAACTGTTAAAGTGCAGAACTGGGACAAAACCATAACCACTATTCCAACCTATTCAATGGTTACTGATTACTTCCAGAACTGGAGGGGCATGCAGGAATCAGGAGGTAGAAGAATCAAACGGCATGTTTCGATTGACATGGAAAGCGTGAAGTTTTGCACGCCCGAAATGATTGAAAGGTTTCAAAAGTTTCACTTAGTGAAAGACTACCTGCTTTCTAAGGAGGATGAGGTTAAAGCATATAATACTGTCAATAAATTAGATACAACAGTACTCGTAAACGGAAGACGACAGACAAACCTGGGTGTGTTCAGGGCTTATATGCTTGGATACCTAAGAAATCATCCGGATGTGCATCAGGATATGACCTTGATGGTGAGACAATTGCAGCCAACCGAACAGGGTATTCCCATGGAGATTTATGTATTCAGCAACAGACAGGAATGGGTGGCCTACGAAAACCTTCAGGGCGATATTTTTGACCACATACTGGCTGTAATTCCGCAGTTTGATCTTAGGGTGTTTCAGAACCCGTCCAACAACAGCATTTCAAGGCTGGCGGAACTCTTGGCGGCGAACAAATAAAGCTATTTTTTGCTTTTGCTCCATTCTTCCCTGTAATATTTCCAGGGAGCAACCAGAAAACCATAGTTGTAGTATGCATTAGGCTTATGATGGTCGAGGTGTGCTGTAATGGTGGCCCTTAGATACCGGTTGCTGAGTTTTTTGAGCAAGGGAAGCCTGTGATGCACAAACACATCATGAAACATGAAATAGGCAAAACCGTATAGTGCAATACCTGCGCCAAGGTAGAACCTGTAGTCATAGCCATCGGCCACTCCATTGTAAATGAGCAGAAAACTGGGTACAGCAAACATAAAAGCAAACAGGTCGTTCCATTCAAATTTACGGCCATCCCTGATGTGGTGGTCTTTGTGGAGTATCCAAAGAAAACCATGCATAACGTATTTGTGTGTAAACCAGGCCATGAATTCCATAAACAGAAATGCGACGATAACCAATAGAGAAGCTACAAACCAGTTCATATTATTTATTGTTTTCAAGATAGTTACAAACCCTTTCGAAAATTATTCTGAACCAAACTGTGTACAGTTCGGGATATTGCCCCATGCTTTTTTTGATGTTATCAAGACTTTCGAATTTCCATGACTCTACCTCATCAGGATTGATGACAGGTTCTTTGTCGGTGTAGCCGATCAATACATGATCTAATTCATGTTCGGTGAGCCCCTGTCCGACATCAGCCTTGTAGATAAACCAGAACACCTGATCTACGTCGGCTTTCATGCCCATTTCTTCAAGCAGTCTTCTGCTGGCGGCCTGTTTTACCGTTTCAGCCTCTCGTGGGTGGCTGCAACATGTGTTTGTCCATAGGCCGGGACTGTGGTATTTACTCAGAGCCCTTTGCTGCAGCATAAGTTCCGATTTGCTGTTGAAAAGGAAGACAGAGAAAGCCCTGTGAAGCACAGCTTCGCGGTGGGCCTGCATCTTTTCCATTAGTCCGGTCGGATTGTCATGTTCATCTACGAGTACTACAAACTCAGTTTCCATGCTCAAGCCTTATGTTTAATTGTTTGATTATCTGGCGTTCCGACTCAGTTGGTCGGGCTGTTTCGGTTACAAAGGTAAGCACTTTGCGGGTGAAATCATTGTCGGCAAATATCATAGGATTTTTTGACAGCGCAGCGATGATCAGCGCCCTGTCGGTGGCTATATCCGAAGAATAGTTCAGAAATCCAGGTGCATTGAGCTGGACACTTAGACGCATCAGTCTGATTTCAGCGTTTTCCGGCTCAGATTGCACTGCTTGATCAAGTAGTTCTTTTCCCTGATTGAATCGTTTCAATTTGGCAGCAGGATTAAAGGCGCATTCAGCCATTGAGGCCCTCGCCATTCCCTTGTATGCCAAAAACAGGGGAGAGCTGTTTGTTTTGGTTGCCTCGAGCCGGTTGTAGAGTATTTCTGCCTCACAGCCTGAAGAGCCGAACCTGAAAAATGATGCCCTGGACTCTTTAAGCCAGTCCGACGGAGCCGAAACCACCATCAGTATAAGAAGAAATAGAGGATACATAGAGTTTATAACATGTTAAACCGATAGCGCAGGTAGGAGGTTATGAGTAACCCGTATTTTGCCGAATTGGGAACCCTGATGCGTTTGTTCTGCAGCAGCCGTTGAGTGTTGAGTTTTTTTATTTTTTTGAAGAGGTTGTAGTAATATACATAGGCTGAATACACTCCATAACGTGCACCTTTTGGTAGCCTGCGGATGCCATCAAGGCCGTCCTGAAAGTCTTTGTCAATATCTTCCTCAATGCGGGCTTTTGATTCCTGTGTGAAGTTGTCCATATCAAGTCCGGGAAAATAAGTGCGCCCGAGCTGAACATGGTCAGCATGCATGTCCCTCAGGAAATTGATTTTCTGAAATGCAGAGCCAAGCCGCATTGCTGGCAGCTTCAATTCGTCGTACATCTTCTGGTCGCCGTAAGTAAACACATGCAGGCACATTAGGCCGACAACTTCAGCAGACCCAAGTATATAATCCTCAAAGAGCATCTGATTGTACTCTATGTCTTTCAGGTCCATTTCCATACTTTTCAGAAATCGGTCAATAAGCTCCCATTCAATGTTGTATTTTCTGACCGTTTCCTGAAAACTGTGCAAGATCGGATTTAGTGAAATTCCCCTATCTAAGGCATTAACTGTATCCTGTCTGAATTCGGCCATTAGCATTGCTTTGTCGTATTCGTGAAAGGTGTCAACAATTTCATCAGCAAGACGGACAAAGCCGTAAATGGCGTAGATAGGATCGTGTAATTCCTTGTTAAACAGCTTGATTCCCAGCGAAAAACTTGTGCTGTACGCATTGGTTGTCATTTTGCTGGTACGCCTCGAGATATCGTCATACAGAGCTTTCATGGTTTACGTTGTATTTTTTCAATTTCACCTGCTGCTACCTGACCCGATATTATTGCCGGCGGTACTCCGGGGCCAGGAATCGTAAGCTGACCTGTATATAACAAGTTTAATAATTTTTTGTTGAACATTGATGGTTTCAATATTGCAGTCTGCCTGAGCGTATTGGCCAATCCATAGGCATTGCCTTTATAAGCATGATAGTCGGTTGCAAAGTCACGGTTCGAGTACATCCTCTTGTATATAATGTTGTCTTTGAATGCGATGCCAAGTGTTTCTTCAATTCTGTCAATAGAAAAATCGAAATAATGTTGCCTTACTTCATCAGTATCATGAAGGCCTGGTGCTACAGGAATCAGTACAAATAGATTCTCCATGCCCTGAGGCGCAACGGTAATATCTGTTTTTGAGGTGCAGCTCAGGTAAACGGAGGGGTTTTCTGGCCAGACAGGGTTTTCATAAATCTGCTCGGCATGTTTCTCGAAATCAGGATTGAAAATCAGGGTATGGTGCTGTATTCCGGGCAGAGTTTTGTTGATTCCAAGATAATAAATAAGTGATGAGGGCGACATGGTTCTGGATTCCCAGTACTTCGGGTTGTAATTCCGAAATCCGGGTTCAAGTATTTTTTGTTCCACATGGTGGTAATCGGCACTTGCAATTACGTAATCAGCCTGGTAAACCGCCTTGGAAGTAACCACGCCTTTAACCTTTTTGTTGTAGATATCGAATGATGTAACTTCCTCATCATAGTGAAAACGCACACCAAGCGACAGGGCAAGTTTTTCAAAAGCTGCGACCACCTGATACATGCCTCCTTTCGGATACCATGTGCCGAGCTTCATATCGCCATAATTCATCAGACTGTAGAGTGCGGGTGTTTTCTTTGCAGTTGCGCCCAGGAACAGGATCGGAAACTCGAGGATGCGCAGCAGTTTGGGGTGGCTGAAGTATTTTCGGATATAACTGTGGAAGCTCTGAAGTATGTGCATTTTGAATGCACCACTGATGATTTCCCAGTCAATGAATTCGGTGATGCTTTTTGATGGTTTCAAAACAAGTTTTTGAATTCCAATCTCATACTTGAATGCAGCTTCATCAAGAAATTTTTTCAGTTTTACGCCACTTCCCGGCTCAATGGAATCGAAAAGTGCATAAAGTGCCTGCTCATCCGCCGGCAGGTCAACCTTGTCGCCAGGCCCGAAATAAATAGTATAGGAGGGGTCAAGGCGTTCCAGTTGGTAAAAGTCGCTGGTTTTATGGCCGAAATGTTCAAAGAAGCGATCAAAAACATCAGGCATCCAATACCAACTTGGTCCCATGTCAAAGGTAAAACCCGCTTCACTATAGCGTCTGGCCCGGCCTCCAGCTGTGGAGTGTTTTTCAATTACGTCCACTTCAAAACCCTTATGAGCCAGCATGCAGGCAGACGATAACCCGGAAAAGCCGGCTCCAATTACAACTACTTTAGCCATCTTAATTGTTTAACTATTTGGTTCAGATTTTAAACAAAACCTCATACAGAATGTTCAGTGCAGTCACAAAAACCATCAAAGTTAGTTTAATAAAACAGTAATATCCAATTATTTTCGAAAAAATCTTGAGGACTTCTCAGACCCTGGCAAATTTCATATTCAGACAGTATTTTTTTGGCTTTTTACCTGCTATGAGGAACAGATGATGTTTGATACGGCTTGTTTCATTGCTTCATTGATTTCTGATTTATGGATGTTTTGCTTACTTTTGCCCTAATCATCAGGTTTTTTGAAACCGTTTAAATTGTTTGCATGATCATTTTATCTTTCATTGAGTTTTCATTGCCATTGAAGAACCCGGTATTGTTGTTTTCCTTAATTTTATTTATCATACTCTTTGCACCTATTCTGCTGAATAAGTTAAGAATTCCTCATCTTATCGGGCTAATAATCGCCGGGGCCATAATCGGGCCAAATGGGTTAAACCTGATGTTGCGTGATTCGAGCATAACCCTTTTTGGCACCGTAGGTTTGCTGTACATCATGTTTTTAGCAGGACTTGAAATTGACCTTAACACTTTCAAGAAAAACAGTTGGAAAAGTCTCATATTCGGAATATACACCTTTTTAATTCCCATGGGGCTGGGTATAGCCGCTGCAGTTTATATACTGGATTTTGGGATTCTGACATCTGTATTGCTTGCGAGTATGTTTGCCTCACATACTCTGATTGCATATCCAATAATCAGTAAGCTAGGAATACAGAATAACCGCGCTGTGGCAATAGCTGTTGGCGGTACTTTGATTACTGATACTTTGGCACTCTTGGTTTTGGCTGTAATTGCGGGGATGGCAATTGGCGATATAGGAAATGATTTCTGGGTTCGCTTGTCAATTTCGGTTCTGCTGTTTGCCTTAACTGTCATGCTTTTGTTCCCGATTATTAGCAGGTGGTTTTTTAAAAAATATGATGACAGCATCCTTCAATACATATTTGTGTTAGGAATGGTATTTCTTGGGGCATTCCTCGCTGAGGCCGCCGGTATTGAAGCGATTATTGGAGCTTTTCTTGCTGGATTAGCATTAAACAGGCTGATCCCACAGACATCTCCGCTGATGAACAGGATAGAGTTTGTCGGTAATGCCTTATTTATTCCTTTCTTCCTGATAGGTGTCGGTATGTTGATTAATTTCGAGGCTTTTATTAAAGATTGGCAGACAATTCTGGTGGCATCAGTGATGACGATCACCGCAACATTATCTAAATTTTTGGCAGCCTGGTTCACTCAAAAGACTTTTAATTTCACTAATGATGAAAGAAGAGTGATTTTTGGGTTGAGCAATGCCCAGGCAGCTGCCACTCTCGCTGCTGTTTTGGTTGGTTATAACATTATCATTGGCGAATCCGCAACAGGAGAACCCATAAGATTATTAAACGAAAGTATCCTGAACGGAACCATATTAATGATCTTAATAACATGCACAATTGCTTCATTTTCTGCTCAAAAGGGTGCTCAAAGTATCGCTTTATCAGAGTCGTCCGATGAGGATAGCACTGAGCGGGAATCCAATGATGAACGGATACTTTTGGCCATTTCCGATGAGAAAACCGTTGATGAGTTGGTGCATTTTAGTTTAACGATAAAATCAAAAAGTAATAAGAGGGGACTTTTTGCTTTGCATGTTATAAATAATACTGTTGCGGACGAAAATGTCGAGAAGAATGCAGCTAAGCTTATGCGAATGGCAGTTGATAATGCTGCTGCTACGGATCATTTTATGCAGAAACTTATAAGATATGATTTGAACATTGTAAACGGTATTTCAGGTGTAGTCAGGGAGAATAAAATATCAGATCTAATATTGGGGTTGGAGAAGAGAAAAGGGTTTTCGGAAAATTTTCTTGGAAATTTAACTGAGGGTATCCTGAACAGATGCAACACAACTGCCATGATTTATAAATCGAGCCAGCCACTTGCAACAATTAAGCGTAATATTGTTGTAATACCTGATAAGGCTGAACGTGAGATTGGATTCTTGTCATGGTTGGTTAAAGTGTGGAATATTTCCCGAAATACCGGATCAAAGTTGGTTTTCTATGCATCAGAGAGCACAATGACTTTCATCAAAGAAGTGCACAAGACCCATCCTGTAGAAGCGGATTTTAAGATTTTTACCGATTGGAACGACTTTTTGATCTTAGCGAGGGAAGTCAAAAGTGATGATAATCTGGCTATAGTTATGAGTCGAAAAGGGTTTATTTCGTATCATGAACAAATGGTTAGAATACCTGATTACCTTAATAAGTACTTTCACGATACAAATTTTGTTTTAATATACCCCCGGCAGTTTGCTGATAATGTCGAAACAGCTGTTAATCTTAAAGACCCATCCTTTGTTGAACCATTTCGGGATAACCTTCAGAGATTGGATGAGTTTGGAAAAATAGTTGGTCGTCTGTTCAAAAGAAAGTGACGGACAAAGTTTTTTATATGGGTGATGGTGTGATGAAAAAAAATAACTATTTTTGCAGGCTCAAAATTTGAAAGAACATTAGTATGTATTTAACTGCTGAAAAGAAAACAGAAATTTTTAACGAATTTGGCAAGTCGGCAACTGACACAGGTTCAGCCGAGGGCCAGATCGCATTATTCACCTTCAGAATCAAGCATTTGACGGATCACCTGAAGGGAAATAAAAAAGACCTCTCTACCATGCGCGCCCTGGTTCGCTTAGTGGGTAAACGCAGGAAACTGCTCGATTATCTTAAGGATAAGGATATTGAAAGGTACCGTGAAATCATTAAGAAACTCGGTATCAGAAAATAAAAATCAGTTTTGCAACGCATGAAAAGGCAATTTGAAATGATTGCCTTTTTTTGCATTTTATCATGCTGTAAATTTCATTTATTTAATTTTTTATGACTCCACAAGGAATTTTTAAGTCCATCGAAATGGCTGATGGCCGGGTAATTACACTCGAGACAGGCCGATTAGCCAAACAGGCTGATGGCGCAGTTGTTGTACGCATGGGTAACACAATGCTCCTGGCAACGGTTGTTTCGGCCAAAGAAGCCAAGGAAAACGTTGATTTCATGCCGCTATCGGTTGACTACAAAGAAAAATATGCCGCCACCGGCAAGTTTCCGGGTGGTTTCTTTAAACGTGAGGGCCGCCCTTCGGACTATGAAGTTCTCATCGCCCGTTTGGTTGACCGTGCCCTTAGACCATTATTTCCTGATAATTATCATGCCGAAACTCAGGTGTTGATTAACCTCATCTCAGGCGAAAATGATGTAGCTCCCGATGCATTGGCCGCCTTGGCCGCTTCGGCTGCTATCGCTGTTTCTGACATTCCTTTCAACGGGCCAATTTCTGAAGTAAGGGTTGCCTATATCAACGGCGAATTTGTTATCAACCCTTCCATTTCAGCTCTGGCAGA
>Ga0351836_1027_pt1 | contig 29700 bp, 25 predicted proteins | sample BONcelHFGM3001D4_FD_206749 | JGI IMG/M metagenome (GOLD analysis project Ga0351836, IMG submission 206749) | Enriched cells from coal bed in the Powder River Basin, Montana, United States - BONCAT cells FGM rep1 HSBNCT.FGM.300.1.D4 ... | reverse complement strand
ATTATCTTCTTGGTGATCGAGGAGTAATGAAGTGCTTTGCCCATAGTGTTAGTTTTGCATGATAACAATTGAACCTGAAAAATTGATCAAAAACAGTTAAAAAAATTACTTTTGCATGGATGAGCTAACAAATGTAGGGATTTATTCGTTTGAATCCGTGCAAGGGTTTAGCTGATTTTTTTCAACAGATAGCGAACAGGGTTTTTATTATGCGGCATACTCCATTAAGCAGCAGTCTTTTTGTACACAACCGAAGCAGGTTTGCAGCCATGCTTCCAGCCCGTTCCCTGGCTGTTTTTGTGTCGGCCGGTCTTGTGCCGCGCAACGGTGATCAGTTTTATCCGTTCAGGCAACAGTCTGATTTTTTTTACCTCACAGGAATTAACAAACCTGATTGCAGCCTGATTTTGTTTCCTGATTGCCCCAATCCTGCCCTTCGGGAAGTGTTGTTTATGACACAGCCTGATGAACAGCAAGCCATCTGGGAAGGCAAAGGACTATCAGTTGAGCAGGCCCGCCTTGGCTCGGGTATTGAGAAAATCCTCCAATACAATCAGTTCACATCGGTGCTGCAGGAGGTGATGAATTATGCCAATGAGGTGTACCTCAACAACAACGAGTACATCAAGTTCCATTCTGATTCAGAGTCAGGCAACCAGCGGTTCTCGGGCATGATGATGAAAAAATACCCGCTCCACACGTTCAGAAGGGCAGCCCCGATACTCGAAAAACTCAGAACAATCAAATCAGGCGAAGAAATTGAATTGCTGTCTAAGGCAGCAACGATTACTGCCCGGGCGTTCGACAGGGTCATGAAATGTACACGTCCGGGTAAGTATGAATTTGAAATACAGGCAGAAATAGATCATGAGTTCACCATCAACCGGGCGGGCGGACACGGTTACCAGCCCATCATTGCCTCGGGCGAACATGCCTGTACACTTCATTACACAGCCAACAACAGCCTTTTGGCTGACGGACAATTGTTGTTGCTCGATATGGGTGCCGAATATGCCAATTATTCTGCCGACCTGAGCCGTACGATTCCCGTAAACGGGCGTTTCAACAAGCGGCAGAAACAGTGTTATGATGCTGTGCTGCGCGTGTTCAGGCAGGCAAAAAGCCTTTACCGGCCCGGAAACACCATCGAACACATCAACACACAGGTGTGGAAACTCCTTGAAGAGGAAATGATCGGTCTGGGCCTGTTCAATATGGCGCAGGTGAAAAACCAGTCCAGCGAAGCACCCCTGTTCAGAAAATACATGATGCACGGTGTTGCCCACCACATTGGGCTCGATGTGCATGATGTGGGCTCGAAATTTGAACCCCTGGCGCCGGGAATGGTGCTTACCCTCGAGCCCGGAATATACATCCGAGAAGAAAAAATCGGCATCCGTATCGAAAACGACCTGCTGGTAACAAACGGAGACCCTGTTGACCTTATGGAAGGCATCCCGGTTGAGGCAGAAGAAATTGAGCAGATCATGGCAAATCAATAATAATCCCTTTTAAACCCATCCTTATGTTTACAAAAGAAGTCTACGTCGAAAGACGCAATAAACTCAAAAAGGAAATGAACTCGGGCATTGGCCTTTTTCCGGCAAACCCTGATGCTTCGTTTAATTACCCTGCAAATATCTATCATTACAGGCAAGACAGCCATTTTTCATATTTCTTCGGGATCAACCACCCGGGATTTTGCGGCCTCATTGATTTTGAGTCAGGCGAGGAGCTTTTGTTTGGAAATGATTATGACATTGACGACATCATCTGGATGGGCGAGCAGCCATCTGTTGCCCGACAGGCAGCAGAAGTCGGAATAAATGCCACACTTGCCTATTCTGAGCTCGGAAACTGGATCAGCAAGGCCATGCAACAGGGGCGCGTAATCCATTATTTGCCCCCTTATCGTTCAAAACTGATGATCGAAATGGGCCGTATGCTGGGTATGCCGGGTCATGAGGTGAAAGCCGGAGCCAGCATCCCTCTTATCAAGGCCGTAGTTAAGCTTAAGGAAATCAAGGACGATCTGGAAATCAGTGAAATTGAGAAAGCCGTGGATGTTGCCTGGCTGATGCACACCACAGCCATGAAAATGGCCAAACCCGGCCTTATTGAACAGGAAATCGCCGGAACCATCGAGGGCATTGCACTCGCACACGGAGGCACTGTGTCCTTTCCCGTTATCCTGAGCATCAACGGGCAAACACTTCACAATCATTACCACGGCAATGTGCTCACCGAAGGCCGGATGCTGGTGGTGGATGCCGGAGCCGAACTGCCCTCGCTTTATTCAAGCGACATCACACGAACCATTCCCGTTGGCGGAAAGTTCAATGCACGCCAAAAAGACATCTATGAAATTGTGCTGAAAGCCAATATGGAAAGCATTAAAGCAACTGCACCGGGATTGCCCTACCGCGACATGCACTTCGTTGCTGCACGAATTATTGCCGAAGGTCTTAAGTCGGTTGGCCTCATGAAAGGCAATACTGATGATGCCGTAGCCGCCGGGGCACATACCCTGTTTTTCCCTCATGGCCTGGGACATATGCTCGGAATGGATGTGCACGACATGGAAGGCCTTGGCGAAAACCACGTAGGATATGATGAGGAAACAAAAAGGTCGGATCAGTTCGGCACAGCCTACCTCCGCATGGGAAAACGACTGAAAGCCGGAATGGTAATGACCAACGAGCCGGGCATTTACTTTATTCCCGCATTGATTGACAAGTTCAGGAACGAGAAAAAATTCATGGATTTTGTTAATTATGACAAGGTGGAGCAGTTTAAGGATTTCGGGGGCATCAGGATCGAAGACGATATTTTGGTCACCGAACAGGGACAGCGCATCCTGGGCCGACCCATACCGAAAACCGTGGCTGAAGTGGAAGCAACGGCCTCTGAACAACGTGATTGGCTGAAGATTAAAGGAGTTTATTGATTCTCCCGACCAAGCCTAAAAGCTTTGACCTAATTGTGCTGCGATTAACAATGAGACACTTTTGCCCAGGTTGATTTTGTAACGGCAGATCATTCAGCAGATGAAAAAAACTTTAGATTTAAACCAGGCCATATGAAAAAAGCCTTGCTCGACCACAAAGAGATCGCCTACGAGCTTAGCGGTCAGGGTAACTGCCTTGTGCTGGTGCACGGTTTTCCGATGGACCATCGGGTTTGGGATGATTTCAGCAAATCATTGAGTACTCATTTTAAGGTTATTTGCCCCGACCTTCCCGGTTTTGGCGCATCAGCCATGATGGGCGAATCACACAGCATGAACCTCATGGCAAGGGCTGTAAAGGCAGTATTGGATGAAGAAAAAGTAGAACGCTGTGTTTTTGTCGGCCATTCAATGGGTGGTTATGTCGGACTGGCTTTTGCCAAACAGTTTCCGGACAGGCTGGCCGGATTAACGCTTTTTCATTCGCAGGCAGCAGCCGATGACGAACAGGCACAGATCCGCCGTAATGAGGCCATTGTGCAGGTTATCACGGATAAAAACAACTATCTCGACCAATTCCTTCCGGACCTGTTCGATCCGGCCTTTCCGGCAACGCACCAACCGACCGTAGCAGCATTTGATAACATTGTCCGCGATCAGAGCGAAAAAGCCATTGTGGCTGCCCTGTCGGGGATGCGCGACCGTGAAAGCCATATCAGCCTGATGACCAAAATCAACCAACCCGTGCTTTTTATACTTGGTAAAAGTGATGCCCGGATGCCGGCTGTGAAGATCATGGCTCAGGCCGGACTTCCGCAACATGCCGAAATGCTGATGCTGGAGCATGTCGGCCACATGGGATTTGCTGAAGCTCCGCTGGTGACAAAACTCGGCATCCGCTATTTTGCCGAAAAATGCTTTATCCTCCAATAATTCTGATCAATACGTCCGCATGGCAAAGACAATCAGTAAAAACAACCCGAAAAAACCCAATCAGTCCAGAGTATGGCCCGGATTTGTGCCCGGAAAGTGGTTATCCATGCTCCTGCTGGCTTTGTTCTCTGTGCTTTATTACGCCAATACCATCCGCAACCACTATGCACTGGATGATTATCTGGTGGTCGAAAACAACGAAACCGTTGCCAAAGGTCTTGCCGGGATCCCCGAAATCATTACCAGCCTGTACACTTCCGAGCGAAGCAACTCATTTGGCTACAGGCCCATAGCACAAATTAGCTTCGCTATTGAACAACAGTTCACCGGTGGGTCTTCCATCAGTCCCAACATCAGTCATCTGATCAATGTGCTGTTGTATGTGTTGGCAGTGTTGCTGCTGTATCAATTGCTTCTGAGGCTGCTCCGCGGCTACAATCCCTGGTTTCCACTGCTGATCAGCCTGTTGTTTCTGGCGCATCCGTTGCATACCGAAGTTGTGGCCAGTTTGAAAAACCGTGAGATACTGCTGGAGTTCATCTTTTCGATGCTTGCACTCAGAAGCCTTGTTGCCTGGGCCGACTTCCAAAAAAAGTCACACCTTTTTAAGGGGATGTTGTTCTATACCTTTGCCCTGCTGTCAAAAGAAACCGCTATAGCACAGCTTGCCGTTTTTCCGCTGGTTCTGTACTTTTTCACACCTGCCAAACCCTCACAGATCAAATGGGTAGTCATTGCTGGGGTTCTTATTCTTATCCCTGCCGTCCTCGGCCCCAGAATGTTGCTTCCGGAAATGAACCGCAACTTCAGGCTGATGGAAAACCCCTTGTTCGTCGAAGAGAATTTCTTCGTGCGCATGGCCACAGCGCTTTATATCCTTGGCTACTACCTGAAGCTGCTTTTTTTACCCTTTCCGCTGCGCTACTACTACGGCTTCAACATGATCCCGCTGACCAACTGGGCTGACCCGCTGGTGTGGCTTTCGCTGCTCATCCATCTTGGGCTGTTGTATCTGGCTGTCAAGGGTTTTCTAAAAAAATCAATACTGTCCTTTTTCATTTTATACTACCTGATCAACATCGCCATGTATGCCAACATCGTTTCGCCTGTGCCGGGAATTGTTGGCGAACGGTTTATGTTCTTTTCGTCGCTTTCGTTTGCCGCCCTGCTGGCCTATCTGATTCACCGCATCAGCCGGCTACCCCTGAAAACAAGCAGTGGTCCGCTGTTTCCGGTGATCGTCAGCAGCCTACTGATGCTTGCCGTACTGATTCCTTATGCCTACCTCACCGTGAACCGTAATGCTGAATGGCGCACACACTTTACACTCTACAAGTCCGATATGCGCAAACTGAACCAATCGGTAAAAGCCAACGACCTGTATGCAAGTGAACTGATGAAACAGGTGAATGCCGAGCTTTCGAAGCCTGTAAACCCTTACAAATTCATTGTGCCCTTGATCGAAAGAGCCACCAACCATTACAAACAGGCAATAAACATTGATTCGACACACTGGACGTCATACAACAACCTCGGGATCATCAGCCAGAGGATACACGGCGCACAGTACCTCCTTCGGGCCAAAAGCCTGTATAGCAAAGGTGATACCCTCAAGGCCAGGCAGGAATACGATGGGGGCGTGCAGGAAACATACAAAGCCATCGGATATTTTAAAAAAGCGCTGCGTTTAAAACCTGATTATGACGCCGCTTTGTTTAATATCGGGATGTCGTTCGACCAATTGAACCTTCCTGATTCGTCAGTTGGTTATTACCGGAGATCCCTGGAAATTAGCCCCACCGTAATCAATGCGCGCTCACGGCTGGCAAATGCTCTTTTTTCGCAGGGCAATATGGAAGAGGCGGTGCGCGAAAACCTGAAGATCGTTGAACTTGACCCGCAGTCGGATCTGCCCTACATCAATCTTGGCAATTATTACTATGTGACCGGCGACCAGGACAGGGCCGTAGGTTATTACCTGAACGCTTTCGAGCGGAACCCCAAACCCGAAATTGCACGGGTGCTGAGTTCCTATTATCAGGACACAGGCGATACAGAAAAGGCAGCCTTTTACATGCAGGCAGCGCAAAACCCTGCACAACCCGGCCAAAAATGATGAGCGAAACCGTGTATATCAAGGCACTGGCCACCTACCTTCCTGAGCGTGTTCTGAGCAACGAGGACCTTGCCACGCTTTTTCCCGGGCTCAAGGTAAAGGAACTTACCCGCTTAACAGGAGTGTATCAGCGCCATATTGCAGCCCCGGACGAAACAGCTGCCGACATGGCCTTCAAAGCCGCAGAGGCTTTGTTTGCCCAACATCCTGACCTCAGAAACAATATTGATTTCATCATTCTTTGCACGGCAGGAGGCGACTACAACACCCCAGCTTCGGCCTGTATTTTGCAACACCGGCTCGGTCTGAAACAGGAGTGCGGCGCATTCGACTTTAACCAGGGCTGCACCGGCTACCTTTACGGACTCAGCTTGGCCAAAGGGTTGATCATGAGCCGTGCGGCAACAAATGTGCTGCTGCTTACGTCCGAAGCCATCACCAAAACCATTCACCAAGACGACAAAAGCAACAGGGCCATTTTCGGCGACGGAGCAACCGCCAGCCTCATCAGCAGGTCAGAACAACACAATACCGGATTGGGCGAATTCGTCTTTGGCACCGATGGCAGCCGGTTTGAAGAAATCATCATCAGGCACGGACGCGAACGCCATCCGCTGCCCGAATCAGCACAGCCCGATTTCACCGATGCTTTCGGCAACATAAGGAACCACGCCAGATTTTACATGAACGGACAGGCAGTATTTCAGTTTTCTGTAAGTAAAGCACCTGAAATGGTGCGACAACTTCTCGAAAAAAACAGCCTCACCGCCGAACAGATTGGCCTCTATATCTTTCATCAGGCGAACCAGGTAATCCTTGAAACCATCGGGAAAAAACTAGGCATCTCGCCGGAGAAAAACCTGATATGCCTTGCCAACACCGGCAACACAGTAGCTTCAACGATTCCCTTTGCCCTTGATTTTGCCCAGAAACAGGGATTACTCACCAAAGGAACACATATTCTGCTCGGCGGTTTCGGTGTCGGATTTTCGTGGGGAGGGACGGTTTTGATGATCTAGGAGCGGTTTCTTGTTTCTTGTTTCTTGTTTCTTGTTGCGGGTTGCGGGTTGCGGGTTCTTGTTAAACAAATCAAGGAATCAACAAATATATTTCGCTTTTATTTCGTATCTTGCAGCTTATTAACCATTAAACTGTTTCTCGCATGGGCTCTGAATACCAATATCTGCTGGACAAAGCAAGGCATTTCTGCGACTATCAGGAACGTTGCATCAGCGAAGTCAAGGAAAAACTTTCGTCCTGGAAAGCCAGACCCGAAGTGCTGGAACAGATAATACTGCAACTCGAACGCGAAGGTCTTATTGACGAAGACCGCTTTGTGCGTGCTTTTGCGCTGGGAAAATTACGCAACAACCACTGGGGCCGCAACAAAATCATGTACGCCCTGAGGTTAAAAAAGGTGCCGGACCTCATCATCGAAATAGGCTTGCAGGAAATTGACAGCGATGAATATGTGCAGGTGCTCAAAGAGGTTCTCTCATCAAAAAAAGTTAACGAAACCGAACCATACAAGTTAAAAGCAAAACTGGCCACTTACGCCATTCAAAAAGGCTTTCAGCCCAGCCTGGTGTGGGATATCCTCAACGGGAGAACTTAAGGTACACCCAAGCAAATTTAGCCATACCTTTGCCCATCGTTTACAATCTGAAATAAAACCATCATCCATGATAACAACCGAACACTACAAAGAACTGCGCAAAAGGCTTGATGCCTTGAGGAGGTATCTTTGACGTGGACCGCAAAAAGGTCGAGATAGAAGAACAGGAAGAACGCACACACGCCCCGGATTTCTGGGATGACCCAAAAAAAGCCGAAACACTGCTGAAGGCCATCAGGGAGAAAAAACGCTGGACCGAAGGATTTGAAGAGGCAATGGCTTTTTATGACGAACTTAGCCTTGCCTTCGAATTTTACGATTCGGGTGATGCCTCAGAGGATGATGTGGACAAGGCTCATGAGCACTGTTTGAAAAAAATAGAAGAACTTGAGTTCTGGAACATGCTCAGCGGCGAGGAAGATAAACTATCGGCCATCGTGAACATCAACGCAGGTGCAGGTGGCACCGAAAGTCAGGACTGGGCACAGATGCTCATGCGTATGTACATGATGTATGCCGAAGACAACGGCTTCAAGGTGCGCGAACTCGACATACAGGAGGGCGAAGTGGCCGGAATCAAAAGCGTGTCGCTGGAGTTTGAAGGCGAGTATGCTTTCGGTTACCTCAAAAGCGAAAACGGCGTGCACCGCCTCGTACGCCTCTCTCCCTTCGATTCGGCCAACAGAAGGCATACTTCTTTTGCCTCAGTGTATGTGTACCCCGTTGTGGACGAAAACATTGACATCGTGATCAACCCGGCCGACATCTCCTGGGACACCTTCAGATCGAGCGGCCCGGGCGGACAGAATGTGAACAAGGTAGAAACTGCAGTACGGCTGAAACACGCCCCCACCGGCATTGTGATCGAATGTCAGGTAACCCGCTCCCAGCTCCAGAACCGCGAAAAAGCCATGCAGATGCTCAAATCGCAGCTGTATGAACTCGAACTGCGCAAACAACAGGAAGCCAAAGACAAAATCGAAGGAACCAAGAAAAAAATCGAATGGGGATCGCAGATCAGATCGTATGTGATGCACCCCTATAAAATGGTCAAAGACCACCGAACCAACTTCGAAACCTCCAATGTGCAGGCAGTGATGGACGGTCAGCTCAACGACTTCATCAAAGCCTTCCTTATGGAATATGGACGCGACTAAACCCAAAAAGCCATGATCAGGATCTACCATAACCCACGCTGCCGGAAATCAAGGGCCGGCCTCGGGTTTCTAAAAACCCACAACCTGCCCTGCGAAGTAGTTGACTATATGAAATCGCCCTTAAGCCCCGAAACGCTCAGAGCACTGATCCATAAATCGGGTTTGAAAGCCGAAGACCTGGTGAGAAAACAGGAAGATTTATACAAAAAAGAACTGAAAGGCAAACAATTAAACGAAGAAGCCTGGATCAGCCTGCTGTTGCAACACCCACAACTGCTTAAACGCCCACTGGTGCAACACGGCAATAAGGTTATCTGGGCCGATCCACCGGAAGAAATCAATAAAATACTGTAACACAAACACCAGGCATGAGAACCGATCTGAATTACGCAAGTCTTCCCGTGTGGGAGCAAATGATGGAATATGTAAGAGCTATTTATCAGCTCACCGGAAGGTTTCCGGGCGACGAAAAAGACGGGTTGACCCGCAAACTGCGCGACAAAGCCGTTGAAATCCCTGTGCTTTTTGCCTCAGGAACCGTCGGGAAACCCGGCCCTGAATCAAAAAACAACCTCGTTCAGGCCTCACAGGCACTGATCGAAACCGAAACACTCCTGTTGGTGTGCAAACATTTAGCATATGTGCAGGATCGTGAGTTTGACGATTTCAAGGAAAAAATCCTGGCAATCAGCAAAGAATTGTACCAGCTCAGCAGTAAAATAAACAGGAACTTTAAATAAATCCCTGCCGGATTGATTTGGAACATACAGAAAACCACAACCATATAAAAACAAATAGCATGAAAGTAAGACTCGAAAAAGACACCATGGGGCCTGTTGAAGTCCCTGCCGACAAGTACTGGGGCGCACAGACCGAGCGTTCGCGCAACAACTTCCGCATTGGTCCCGAAGGCTCAATGCCTTCCGAAATTATCATGGCCTTTGCCTACCTGAAAAAAGCAGCCGCCATCACCAATATGGAACTGGGTGTGCTGCCCAAAGAGAAGTGCGACCTGATTGCCGCTGCTGCCGATGAGATTCTGGCCGGCAAACTCAACGACAACTTCCCGCTTGTCATCTGGCAAACAGGATCGGGCACACAAAGCAACATGAACGTGAATGAGGTGATCGCCAACCGGGCACATGTGCTGGGCGGCGGAAGCCTCGACGATGCCAAAAAAACCATCCACCCCAACGATGATGTGAATAAATCGCAGTCGTCGAACGACACCTATCCCACTGCCATGCACATCGCCGCCTATAAGATGGTGGTGGAAACCACCCTGCCTGGCGTGGAAATGCTCCGCAATGCGCTGCATGAAAAGGCATTGGCCTTCAAGGACATCGTGAAGATTGGCCGCACCCACCTCATGGACGCCACCCCGCTGACCCTGGGACAGGAGTTCTCGGGCTATGTGGCACAACTCGACTATGGCATCAAAGCGCTCAGAAACACGCTTGCACACCTGAGCGAACTGGCACTGGGCGGCACTGCAGTAGGCACAGGCATCAACACACCCAAAGGTTATTCGGAAAAAGTGGCTGCAAACATTGCCAAACTCACCGGTCTTCCTTTCGTGACCGCACCCAACAAATTTGAAGCCCTGTCGGCACATGATGCCATGGTGGAAACCTCGGGGGCACTGAAGCAGCTGGCAGTGAGCCTGATGCATATTGCCAACAACATACGTCTGCTGGCTTCCGGCCCGCGTTGCGGCATTGGCGAAGTGATCCTTCCGGCCAACGAGCCCGGCTCGTCCATCATGCCCGGCAAGGTGAACCCAACACAAAACGAAAGCCTTTCGATGGTATGCGCTCAGGTGATCGGCAACGACGCGGCCATCACCGCCGGGGGCATGCACGGCCATTTCCAATTGAATGTGTTTAAGCCCGTGATGATCTACAACCTGCTGCAGGCGGCACGACTGCTGGGCGACGCATGTGTGAGTTTCACCGAACATGCCATTGACGGCATCGAAGCCAACGAAGAACGCATCAGACAGAACCTCGAAAACTCGCTGATGCTGGTCACTGCGCTCAACACACACATAGGCTACGACAACGCCGCCAAAATAGCCAAGAAAGCCCATACCGAACACAGCACCCTGCGCCAGGCCGCTATGGAACTCGGCTTGCTCACCGATGAACAATTCACCGAATGGGTTGACCCCAAAAAGATGATCTGATTGATATTTGGATCATTCGTAATGACCGACGGCCGGTGGCGATATGCTTTCAGCCGTTGGTGTTTTAACGGGTTACTTTTCCATTTCTCCCACTCATCGGCCGAGTTACCGTTGAATGATTTTGTTGTTCAACCAACAGTGAACCAATACTGCGTCATTGTTTTGCCACCAGAACACAAAGGATCACAAAGTGTTGTTGTTCAATAATATATCCTTGGTAGTTTCTGGTGTCTCAGAGTCTTTTTGGCAAAGAAAAACAGCTTAAGTCCGTCAAATATATCTTCTGTTGTTGCTGTTGGCGCAATTCCTTTCCATTGCAAACAGGATCTGTCAGGAACACTTTGCTACTTATGCTCCGGAATTTTTTTGCCAGGGCTTATTTATTTGGTGGATTTCATAACTTTACGGCTGGAAAAAACTAATTGAGAAAGTTGTAAACGTCTGAAAACGGATATACCATTGATGTTTTGCAAAAATATTTTAGATTTACTGAAAAAATAAAAAATGACTGTTATCATACATATACAACCAAATTTGGCCGGATATGTATGATTGGGTCATACATATAAACGAGTCGTGCGTAAGTTTAAAGGACAACGTAACCGACAAAAGAACCGTTTAAAATTGTAAATTTGCAAACTTAATAGGACTGACTTCTTGAAAGTAGAACAAAACATATCAAGGTTAAAATATCTGCTGACATTATACAAAATGACAGCAGATGAATTGTTATTGACTATTAGTGAAGGACTTAAAAATCCGTTAACAAAAAGCGACATACTCTCAAATGAAATCAGTGTTAGTCACTTAAAACGTATTGACAAGGTATTCAACAAAGGACTACATTACTATTTAGACCCTAAATCACCAGAAGTTTCTCAAGACGCAAGTATTTTCTTCAGAAAAAACAAATTTGGCACAGACCTAAATATCGGTGCCAAGAAAATCGTAAATCAATTTGAAGAATTCAAAATCTCTCTTTCGGCAATTTCAAAACTTGCTGAAATTAATATTGACAGGACTTTACCAGTATACACGGTAAAAGACGACCCAAAAATTATTGCTAAAAAGATTAGAAAGGATTTATACCCAGAATTCAATCCTGTTCCTAAGGAATTTCTAAGAGCCTTAATTTCAACATTCGCAGAAAACAACATCCTTGTTTTTGAATTTGTGGAAACTTGGAATAAAAAGGAAAAAGCCAATGTTGACGGTTTCTTTTTAAATCCAAATGTTATCGTCCTTAAAAGACAGCAGGCGTCTTTCAGAAGAGAAATTTTTACACTTATTCACGAATTAGGGCATTACCTAATCAACGAAGAAGAAATCGAAGAACTTGATATTTCAAACTTCGCAAATAATAAACTTTCATCAATTGAAAGATGGTGTAATGACTTTGCTTATCATTTTCTTGCAGGTGAATACGATAAATCCTTTGAGCAAATTGACAAGGCAGACGGAAGTAATGACTACCATTTTGAATTGATTGATAGCATTTCCAAGAGAACGCATTTAAGTCAAATTGCTTTATTCACTAAACTCTTATATCAAAAGAAAATTACTCAGAGTAACTACAATAATATAAAAGCCGATTTTGACGAGAAATATCGTTTACGAAAAGAAGAAGAAGAAAAACAAAGAGAGTTAGAGAAGTTGCAAGGAATTCAAAAGGGTGGATCAACTCCAAAACCTATGAATTCACCCTTGCTTGTTTCAACTATTCAGACAGCTTTCTATGAAGGAGTTATAAACGAGTATGACGTTTGCAAAACTTTAAATATTTCACCCGATAAACTTGAAAAGTATTTACAATGAAAGTAGTAATCGACACAAATTCACTCTTGTCGTTGGTTCGTTACTACTTGCCATTTGACAAAAAAGGAGTACTTTTTAACTTCTTCAAAACCAAAATAGAAAAAGGTGAAATAATAATCATTGACAAAGTTTTTCAAGAATGTACTTACAACTCCAAGGGGATTGTGCTTACAACACTTGATTATCTTAACGATAAGACATTTTTGAAATCTTCAAAAGTCCCATACAAGACCGATTCTTTACTTGTCCCTTCGCCAGCAAAATTTTTACGACAAGTAGAAAATCAATTTGTAAATACAGTTGTAAGGCGACAAAAGAAACTTTCTGATACAGAGTTTGAAAATCAAAAGAATTCATTTCTGAATGATGCAGATATGAAGCAAATAATCCTTTGCTTGAATCTCATTAAGGACGGGGAAAGAGTTGTCTTGGTGACAGAAGAAACGGAAAACAGTAACGACAATAAACTTTTCAAGAAAATTCCTGCCATCTGCAAGGAATTAGAAATTGAAACCATGACTTTACCCGAACTAATTGCAAAATATGACGGTATCGACATTGACTTCCAATAGAAAACCTACGCACAACAGCACCTACCCAAAAGTGGCGGTTCAGTGGTTAAATCAAGCTTTGTGTCCGCCTCAGGCGGATTTCTGCTTGGTTGATCCGCCGCGGCGGATGCTCCGAAACCCGCCCGAACGCAAAGCCCGAAACCGTTAAATCGTATTCAAAAACAAATCGTTAAATTTGCCCTTACTACCGATGATCTGTAAATGATCAAATTGTAAAATACGCGAATACAATTGGTTATGGAAACGTTAGTCAAAAGTATAAAACCCCACCGCACAAATGGCACATTTGGTTTTTCCCGACACACGAGCCAACGCTCAAATAAACAAAAGAGCCATTTTTTTATCAACGGTTTTTATACCACTCCACCCAAAATCCCTATCTTAACCGGCTGAAATGGAACACATCAATAGGTTATGATTCTGAAAGAACTGAAACCCCGTAAGGCACTGAACAAAGCCTTTTTAAAAGTGAAACCGAACAGGACTGAAATTGAAGGTTTCAAGACCAATCTTATTACTTTACTCGACAGGACAAATGACACAGAAAGCGAAGAGTTTCATAAAAACCTGGTTTCCGACTTTCTTAAAGACACCTATTACAAGCAAAACCATTTTATAAATACCAAAGGTCGAAACGACCTTGTTATTCATAATGGGCCACAAGCAAGCTCAACGGTTGGTGTGATCATCGAAGCCAAAAAGCCGACCAATAAAAACGAAATGATTACCACCAAAAAACTGAATGCAAAAGCATTTCAGGAATTGGTTTTGTATTACCTAAGAGAACGAATTACACATAAGAACCTTGAAGTAAAACACTTGGTGGCGACCAACATAAACGAGTGGTTCATTTTTGACGCTACCCTATTTGACAGACTTTTTGCTCAAAACAAAATTCTTGTAAAGCAATTCAACGACTTTGAAGCAGGACGATTGGCAGACACCAAAACCGATTTTTTCTACAAACAAGTTGCCGAGCCGTTTATTGACAGCATTACTTCTGAAATTGAGTTTACTTACTTCAACATTCAGGACTTTCAAAAACCGTTACGCAATACGGACAAGGCAGACGATAATTCGCTGATTGCTTTATTCAAACTCCTTTCGCCAGAGCATCTGTTGAAACTTCCGTTCACCAACGACAGCAACAGCCTTGACAAACGCTTTTACAGCGAGTTGTTGCACATTATCGGCTTGACCGAAACCAAAGAAGGAAGCAAAAAACTGATTGAACGAAACAAAGCAGGTGAACGCCACACAGGATCAATTCTTGAAGATGCCATTATTCAGCTCGACAGCCTGGATAAACTAAGCCGATTGGAGAAGCCTAACCAATTTGGCAACACACAGCAAGAAAGACTTTTTAATGTTGCCCTTGAACTTTCCATTACCTGGATAAACAGAATTTTGTTTTTGAAGTTGTTGGAAGCACAACTGATTACATACCACAAAGGCGACAAATCATTTTCGTTTCTCAACCTTGACAAAATCAAGAATTATGACGACCTGAACAGCTTGTTTTTTCAGGTATTGGCTCGTAAGTATGAAGAGAGAAACGAAGATGTAAAAAAGATTTTTGAGAAAGTGCCTTATCTCAATTCATCGCTTTTTGAGCCGACCGATATTGAACAGCTTACATTGTTTATCAGCAACCTGAAAGACGATAAAACCATTCCGATTTTTTCGCACACAGTACTGAAAGACCAGCAAGGCAAAAAACGGTCGGGCAACATCTCTACACTTCAATACTTGTTTGAATTTTTAGATGCTTACGACTTTGGAGCAGAAGGCATTGAAGAGATTCAGGAAGACAACAAAACACTGATTAACGCATCTGTGCTCGGATTGATTTTCGAGAAAATAAACGGCTACAAAGACGGTTCGTTTTTCACTCCTGGTTTCATCACAATGTATATGTGTCGTGAAACCATCCGCAAAGCTGTTGTGCAGAAGTTCAACGAAACCAAAAAATGGAACTGCAACAACATTGAAGAACTTTACGACAAAATTGAAGACCGAAAAGAAGCCAACAAGATTGTAAACAGCATCAAGATTTGCGACCCTGCCGTTGGTTCAGGACATTTTTTGGTTTCGGCACTGAATGAAATGATTGCGATAAAAAGCGATCTCAAAATTTTACAGGATCGTGAAGGCAGGCGCTTGAAAGAATATCATTTTGAGGTTGTTAACGATGATTTGATTGTAACGGATGAAGACGGGGAATTGTTTGAGTACAATCCCAACAACAGGGAGCGGCAACGCCTGCAGGAAACGCTGTTTCACGAAAAGCAAACGATTATCGAAAGCTGCCTGTTTGGCGTTGACATTAACCCAAATTCTGTAAAAATCTGCCGTTTGCGTTTGTGGATTGAGCTTTTGAAGAATGCTTACTACAAAAACAGCACAGAATTGGAAACCCTTCCGAATATTGACATCAACATCAAATGCGGAAATTCGCTGGTGAGCCGTTTTGCCATTGATGCCGACCTGAAACAAGCCTTGAAAAAAAGCAAGTGGACAATTGATGGCTACCGATTAGCTGTTGCTACTTATCGTGATGCTCAAAATAAGGAACAGAAAAGAGAAATGGAAAGACTTATTCTTCAGATAAAACAAAGTTTTTCCACCGAGATCAGGATGAACGATCCATTGAAGAAGCGATTAGATAAACTTGGCAGCGAGCTTTATCATAAGTTTACAGGGACATTTCTGTTTGAGCCAGACACACCCTTTGGTAAAGATGGGGATAAGGCTGCAAAAAAGAGGGAAGAAGAACGAAAACGAATTGAAAAAGAGATCGCAACGATAAATGCAAAATTTGAAGAAATTAAATCCAACAAGATTTTTGAAAATGCTTTTGAATGGCGCTTTGAATTTCCCGAAGTGCTGAATGATGATGGCGATTTTGTGGGCTTTGATGTGGTTATTGGGAATCCGCCTTATATCAGACAAGAAGAACTTGGAGAGTTTAAAAATCACCTTCAATCTAATTACAAGGTATTTACATCAGGTGGTGACATTTTTTCTTACTTCTATGAATTGAGCCACGGTATTATCAAAGACAAAGGTTATTTCTCTTTCATCAATAACACTTTCGATAAAACCACAGCAGGAAAGACTTTAAGGGAATTTGTAGAGAACAATTTCAGTTTTGAAAGATATATTGACTTTACAGATGTTGTTGTTTTTGAAGAAGCAACAACCTACCCAATTATACTATTAGCCCAGAAAGCAAATCACAAAAGCAATTTCAAATTTTTCAAATACACAAAAGCCAATTTCTATGATAAAGAATTATTGAACAATATTTCAATTTACACAGAAGTTGCACAAGATAAACTGAATACTTCTGCTTGGAACTTCATCAATTCATTTGAGCAAAATGTTTTATCGAAAATTCAAAGTAATTCTAAGATAATTGATACATACGGAAGATGTTACAGAGGAATTTTAACTGGATTTAATAAAGCATTTATAATTGATAAAAGTGTTTATGAAGAACTAATTAAAGATGATTCATCAGTTCAAATTATAAAGCCTATTTGGGAAGGAAAAGATTTAAAAAAATGGGCAATAAATCAAAAATTTGAGAAGTGGATTCTCTTCACAAGAAGAGGAACAGATATTTCAAATTACCCAACAATCGAAAACTATCTACTTAAGTTTAAAGAACAACTTAATCCTAAAAAACATAAAGACGAAAAGGTTGGAAGAAAAGTGGGTAGCTACAAATGGTTTGAAATTCAAGATGTAGTTGATTATTATAATAAATTAGACCAACCGAAAATCGTTTTTCCAAATCTTCAAAGCACTAACAAGTTTGCATTTGATGACACAGGCGTTTACTTAAATGCTCCAGCAGTATTTTTACCTTCCAATGATAAAGCATTATTAGCCGTTCTCAATTCAAAAGTTGTTTGGCACTTTTTAAAGAGTGTTTGCGTAATCAGAAGCGGTGGTTACATAGAAGTTAAACCGCAGTATTTTGAACAAATTCCTATTCCAAATATTGACCCCAAAACTCAAACTAAATTGGCTGAATTAGCCGAAAAATCAATTCTAGAAAAAACCTATAATCAGCAAGCAGATATTTCTGAAATTGAAAACCAAATAGACCAATTGGTTTACCAGCTTTACGGCTTGACGGAGGAGGAGGTAAAAATTGTGGAAGCAAAATAATAGCACCTATGAGCAGCATAAAATTATTTGAAAACAGGAAGGTTCGCAGTCAATACGATGCCGATAAAGAGATATGGTATTTTAGCATTGTAGATATTGTTGGTATTTTAACTGACCAGCCAACCGTAGATAGAGCCCGAAACTATTGGAAAGTATTGAAAAGCAGACTAAAAAAGGAGGGAAATGAGTCGGTTACAAATTGTAACCAACTGAAACTACAATCAGATGATGGTAAATTTTATAAAACAGATGTAGGCAATGTAGAAGATATTTTTCGCCTTATCCAATCCATTCCATCACCCAAGGCAGAGCCGTTTAAACAATGGCTTGCTAAAGTTGGCTACGAAAGATTGCAAGAAATAAACGACCCCAGCCAAAGTATAGACAGAGCCAGAGAAAACTGGCAAAAATTGGGCAGGAGCGAAAAATGGATTCAGCAACGAATGACAGGGCAAGAAACCCGAAACAAGCTAACCGATTATTGGCAAGAAAGTGGCGTAAAAAAAGGAGATGAGTTTGCGGCATTAACCAACATTATTCACCAGGAATGGACGGGACTAACCGTAAAAAAACACAAAGACTTAAAAGGGTTAAAATCTCAAAACCTCAGAGATCATATGACTGAGGCTGAATTAATTTTTACCGCGTTGGCAGAACTTTCTACCAGGCAAATAGCCGAATCAACAAAGGCAAAAGGAATTAATGAAAATGCTATAGCCAGTAAAAAAGGCGGAGCTGTAGCCAAAAATGCAAGAAAAGAATTAGAATCAAAAACAGGTAAAAGTGTGGTAACTGGCGAGAACTTTTTGCCACCAGGACACAAAGGATCACAAAGCGATGTTGTTCAATAATATATCCTTGGTGGTTCCTGGTGTCTCAGTGCCTTTGTGGCAAAGAAAAACAGATTAAGTCCGTCAATTATATCTTCTGTTGTTTTTTTTGGCGTGATTCCTTTCCATTGAAAACGGGATCTGTCAGGAACACTTTGCTGCTTATGCTCTAGAATTTTTTGGCCAGTGATTGTTTATTTGGTGGATTTCATAACTTTACGGCTGGAAAAAACTAATTGAGAAAGTTGTAAACGTCTGAAAACGGATATACCATTGATGTTTTGCAAAAAAAAAAAAATTAGCTTTACTGAAAAAATAAAAAATGACTCTTATCATACATATACAACCAAATTTAGCCGGATATGTATGATTGGGTCATACATATAAATGTTAGGCAACAATTTGATGGGATATTATGAGTTTTATTATAGCAAAAATAATTGACGGAAAATTTGACATAAGAAGTGATTCAAGGATTACTGATCCGAAAATTATTCAAACAAATCCACTCTCTGGTATTCTTAAAACAATAATTATTGATCCCAAAACATGTATATCATTTGCAGGAATTGTTGACGAAGCTAACATGGCAATTGAATACTTATTGCAAAATCAATTTACTTCTATCAATGAAATTGTAAGTTACTTGCTTTCTGTAAATATAAACTCGAATGATAAAACAGATTTCATAGTTAAAAGTCTTCATAAGGAAGATCCTTGTATGTTCAAAATTTCAGGTGGAAATATTGAAGAAAACATGCAATCAGCATGGATTGGAGATTATTTGGCTTTTAGTTTGTTTCAATCGCAAATGAACAGCCAAAATGAGAATTTAGACTTACGGCAAAAGATTGAAAACTCATTTAAACATGTTCTTCAAGATGAATCGATTGAATCAGTAGGAGATTATCATATACATGTTGTTTCAAGGAATGATGTATTTGAATATAATATTAGAATAGATCTAGATTTAGGACCACAAACAATAAAAATAGAGAAAGCAAATGAATGGACAACAATTCCTCTGGGAACAGCAATGAATGGTTCTTTTGGAATGTCATATTTAGTTTCAAATATTGAAAGTAAGTATGCCATAGGAGTATACTATACACATGGCAATTTTGGTGTATTGTTGTACCCTAAATTTTCAATGAAACCAATAATTATTAAAGGTGGGAACTGTAAAATGTTTGTTGAGTTCATTCAAAAAGAATTTGAAATAAAACTTGAAGGGATGATAATGAATTAAAATCGTTGCCTAACAATAAATATAGTGCATTTGGCAGATAGTGCTATAAATGAAGATGAAAACAATTGTGAAACATTGAAGTAACTTGAAAGATTGGAGTATTGAAATGCCAATGATGATTGTATATTTGTAGGTATTATAAGTATTGCTATGAGCAAAGAAACAGCCATAAAACTCTTCGAACAAAAGCAAATACGCTCTGTTTGGAAGGAAGAAGATGAGAAATGGTATTTCTCCATAATAGATGTTATTGAAGTTTTAATCGGTACCGACCGCCCACGTAAATATTGGAGCGACCTGAAAGCAAAGCTGCAAAAAGAAGGCAGCGAACTGTCCGAAAAAATCGGACAGTTGAAATTAGCTGCCGATGATGGCAAAATGCGATTGACCGATGTTGCCGATACCGAGCAGCTTTTTCGGTTAATCCAAAGCATCCCTTCGCCCAAAGCCGAACCCTTTAAAATGTGGCTGGCACAGGTTGGACGTGAACGCATAGACGAGATTGAAGACCCTGAACTTGGATTAGACCGGTTAATGGAAACATACTTGCGCAAAGGCTACAGCAAAGAGTGGATAAACCAGCGTTTAAAAAGTATTGAAGTCCGCAAGGAATTAACCGATGAATGGGAAAACCGGGGCGTGCAAAAAGGCCAGGAATTTGCAATCTTGACAGATGAAATTACAAAAGCATGGAGCGGCTATACAACCAAGCAATACAAGAACCTGAAAGATTTGAAGAAAGAGAACCTTCGGGACCACATGACCAATCTTGAACTGGTACTCAATATGCTTGCAGAAGCCACAACAACCGAGATTTCTAAAGAGAAGAACCCGAAAACATTTGTTGACAACGTTCGTATCGCTCACCAAGGAGGTACAATTGCCGGAAATACCAGGCGGGAAATTGAAGAAAAAACAGGGAAAAGCGTTGTTACAAGCCGAAATGCAAAACAACTTGATAAAAAGAAGAATAAAGAAATTGATACTAAATAACATTTTAGCCATCGATTTACAGCCTCACATAATCAGGTATCCCACCCGACTTATCAACCATAGACCATAGAAGCCTGGTGAAAAGTGTGTCTGTCCCAAAACTTAGAAGGCCTGAATAAGTCGCAGGCTGAAAGAAGGAAGTGCCGGCAGAACAGAACCTCACACCCATTAAATAGTCTTCGTGCATCTTAGTGCCTTGTTGCCTTTGTGGCAGAAAAATACCACCCACCACAAATAATTTCAGTGAACTTCAAAAGGCGGCCGCCAAAGGATTTATCAGGCAGCAGGCAAATATCTCTGATGCAGCTTGCACAACCGGAAATTTGGATACTTTTAACCCCTGAAACATTAACATCTGAAGACCATGAATGACAACACCGGATTTAAATCAATCCTTCATTCTTTTGCGCTGCTGCTGGGGCTTATCCTGCTGGGTTTCTTTGTGTACAAAGGCATGAAAACCTTCAGCGACAAAGACCGTGTGGTAACCGTAAAAGGTCTGGCCGAAATGAATATGATGGCCAATGCTGCCACCATCACCCTTGATTTCTCCTTCTCGGGCGATGACCTGCAAGCACTAATGAAACAAACGGAAACAAAGAAAAGCGCCATCCTTGACTACCTGACCAGCAACGGATTTGCCCCGGACGAAATAACAACCAACAACCTTGACGTCACCGATCGGCAGCGCTACTACGAAAACCAATGGATGGACGGAAAGACAGTACAGGTGAAAATTGACAGATACACGGTATTTCAAAGTCTTGCCGTTCAGTCGAAAGATGTGCAGAATACCGAAAACAGAACGTCACGGATCAAACTCGACCTGGTCAGCAAGGATTTAACCTGCAACATCTACACCAACTACATCTTCCCCGAACTGAATGACATCAAGCCGCAACTCATTGCCGAAAGCACCAAAAACGCGCGTATTGCCGGTGAGCAGTTTGCCAACGATTCGCAGGCTAAGCTGGGGAAGATCAAAACAGCTTCACAGGGACAAATCACCATAGCCGGAAGATATTACTACGGTGAAGAATCGAGTGATATTCCCAAAGAACCGTACATCCAGAAAGCAAGGGTAGTAAGTACGATTGTGTTCTTCCTTGAATAGCCCCACACACAGCCTGAAACACATAAGGATCAGGCTTTCTTTCAGTGCAAACGGTCTATTGACAGCCAGACAGGCTAAACCCGACAAGTGCAAGACCAGCTGACTTTATCGAACAAAGAATCAGCTGATTTAGTTCCGGATCACAAACTTTCTGGTCAATTTTTCGCCCGAAGCTTCCACGTTCAGCAAGTACACTCCATCCGGAAACGCTGAGGTATCCATTGGCAGCGAGGATCCTGCCAGCATGCCCGGATATTCTGACGAATGAATGATTCTGCCGGTAAAATCAGTGATGGTCACGCTGATGCTTCCTTTTATTTCCTCCCCAAATTGAATATTCATGCGGTCATTGGCAGGGACAGGATAAATACTAAGGCTTGTTTTGCTTGTTGCGCTAACGGAGACAGCATTTGCTGCTGCCTGATTGGAGTAAACGTCGGTATAAACGGCATCGCGAAGGCCGGTGTTGCAGCCATTTGGATTCACGATTTTAACCATATAGGCAATATTACCCGAAGGCGCGTTGAAATCGGTAAAAGAGGTAAAACTTGCCGAAATGCTGGCAATCTGCTCCCATGGGTTGTTGCCCGATTTACGCATAATTTTATACGAAGTGTAGCCAAAACCTAAGTATGGTGTCCAGATCAGGTTCCAGTTACCGTTAACGCCCTGGTTTATAGTTAAGTGGATGGTCTGGTGAAAGTCGCTCATGGGAAACACCCTGTTTTCGCTGTCCATAAAGCCGATTTTGTAGCGGTATGGCCTGATGGCAGGGTTGGAATCATAGTCGGTTGACACGGGGGCATCAGCATAGCTTACCGTATCAATCACTTCATAAACATCAAATTCATCCGTTTCCTTGTAAATCAGAAAGTCGGCTATAAGGTCAGAGTCGGGCTTTTCCCAGATGATGACATTCTGGTTAGTCAGGCTGTCAACAGTTACCATGCACACTGGAGTCAAAGGAAATGGCATGATGGTAAACAATTCGCTCACAGCAGAGGATGACAATGAATAAGCATCGTTGATGCGGATCAGGCATGAATCGGAGCTTACTAAAGGCGTGTACCATTCCAGGGTACCTGATGTGCCCTGAGTGATCCCGTATGCGATAATATCCCAATTTTGGCCGTTATCGGATGAAAACTCAATGTAGTTTTCGGGGGCATAAAGATTTTGCACATTCCAGCTGATGGTAAGAAAACTGTTGGTGTTGGAAATCTGGCCTTCGACCGGAGAAGTAATGGTGTAAACCGGTGCGGGAATGACCTGAAAAACCTGACTCAGGGCGAAGTCGGATGGATCGGCTGCGTTGTAGAGTTTCAGGATGCAGGCACTGGCAGGTGTTTGACTTAAGATCAGATAAGTAGAACCCATCAGCGCATTGATGTTTTGAGCCAGAGGCGTATAAGTGAGCCCGTTGTCGGTTGAGATTTCGGCATTAAGCAGGGTAATGCCCTGCTGATAGATTGTCCAGTATACAAGAGTTAACGTATTGGCAAAAACCGCCGAGGAGGAGGATGGTTCGAATATACTGAGGGGCGGAAAGGAAACGCTAAAGGGCGCATCGCTCATATCGCTTAAGGCAGGATTACCTGCATCAGTGATTTTCAGATAAGCGTTTGTGCTGAGGTATGCAGGAACATAAATATTAACACTGCCTCCGGTGGGTGTTGAAGGAACTACGCCAAAAGACCACCAACTCAGTCCGCCATCAGGCGAGAAATCAAGTTCCATGACGTTTCCCAGTCCCTGTCCGGTCCAGCTGATTTCTTCGTAACTGTCAACAAGCCATTCTTCGCCTCCGTTCGGGGCCAGAAGGGTGATGGACTGTGCTTGTCCGAAGATTGATGCACCTGATAGCATCAGCGCAATCGCAAGGGTTTTAAAAAATTTTGGTAAATTGTTAGTCATGGAATTTAAGGTTTTAGTTATACATAATCATCCCTAAACAATACCCTGACTAAAAGGTTCATAGATGTAAAAAAATATACTTCAATAAGTTTCGGGCGCAAGAAAATAAAAATTCAGTACGTACAGATTCAGCATTAAATCCGCTCATGATTTTTCACTGTATCTTGCACCCAATTGTTACACCACAAAAACATCACAATGACAACACAACCCAAAAACCCGTTTACCTGGGTAGAAATATATGTGACCGACATGGATCGTGCACGGCAGTTTTATGAAACCGTTCTGCAGATCGAAATGGTACCCATGCAAACCCCTGGCGAAGGCGGCGACCTCGAGATGCTGAGTTTTCCCTGGGCCGAAAACGAAGCCAACATCAGCGGCGCTCTTTGCAAAACCAGTGCGATGCAGCCCGGTAGCGGCGGCACAGTGGTGTATTTCACCTGTGACGACTGTGCCGACGAAACCTCAAGGGTGGAAGCTGCCGGCGGTCAGGTGCTTCAGAACAAATTTCAGATTGGCGAATACGGCTTCTGCTCCATAGTGATGGACACCGAAGGCAACACCATCGGGCTGCATTCGATGAAGTAATGTTCATTGGTTCAGGGTAACCGTAACTATCTGCTTAAGTTTTGAGACAGGATGGCGAGCCAGGAACGCGTGAAGAAATGAAAATAAGTTAATTTTAAAATATTTTCAATTGGATTAATGGAACAACGATGAGGTTATCTTAATCATTATCAAGAATATTTAAATACTGATAAATCATGGCTAATACCTACACGCAACTTCATATTCAGCTGGTTTTTGCAGTACAAAACCGTGACTGTGTGATAAGAAATTCATGGAGGGAGTTATTGTATCAATACATGACAGGCATCATTCAAAACCACGACCATAAAGTGTTGGCAATAAATGGCATGCCAGACCATGTCCATATATTCATCGGGATGAGACCAACACAGGCTTTGTCAGCTTTGATGCAGGACATCAAAGGTGACAGCTCCAAATGGATCAATCAAAAAGGATTTGTAAAGGGGAGGTTTTCGTGGCAGGAGGGCTATGGGGCGTTTTCATACAGCAAATCGCATGTAGATCATGTGATTGAATATATCAAAAATCAGGAGGAGCATCACAGGAAGAAGAGTTTCTACAAGGAATATCTGGAGTTTTTGGAAAGATTCGGTGTAGCATACGATGAACGTTACCTTTTTAAAGAAGTTAACTACGATTCTGAATGATTAGTAGAGTATATATCTGACTCCGATGCCGTCAGGCATCGAAGGTGGGTAAAAGAATAACACGGAGAAGATCTCCCGTCCCGTATGGGACGGAACACACATCACGCATCACTTTTTACCCAAATTATGTCCCTGACGGGACAAATACGATGGTATCATGACCACTAATTGAGAAATCCAATAAGTCGCCAACCTGGTTGGAATAACAGACTCCGATGCCGTCAGGCATCGAAGGTGGGTAAAACCAGCAACTTGGAGAAGATCTCCCGTCCCATACAGGACGGAACATCTTACACTGTTCACTTTTTGTAGTATGGCCGTCTTCTGTGAGCAGGAAGACTTTTGTCACCGTCATCATCTGTTAAGAATGATGTTTATGTTCTCATCAGATTATTTGCAAGTATAGCCGCCATCAATAACCAATTCGCTTCCGGTAACGAATTTTGATTCGTCAGAAATCAGGTAGAGTATTCCGTAAGCGATATCTATGGGTTCACCAATGTGTCCGATTGGATGCAGGTTGTTCAGACTTTCCCTGAACCCCGGAGTGTTTTTTCCAAATTCTTCAACTAAAGGTGTCCATATAAATCCCGGATGCACTGAGTTCACTCTTATTTTATCTTTTGCGTAAATTATTGCATCATTTTTAGACATCAACCTTACCGCCCCTTTAGAAGCGTGGTATGGCGGTATATCTCCGGCCCCGACCAAACCATAAACAGATGAAAGGTTGACAATGCTGCCGCTTCCTGATTTCTTCAGATGGGCGATGGCATGTTTGGTGCAAAAGAATACTCCTTTGACATTCACATCCATCACTGCATCCCATTCTTTTTCGCTTAACTCATGTGTGGGCTTGTCGGCACCTGCAATTCCGGCATTATTAACAACTGCATCAATTTTACCAAATTCTGTGGCAACTTCAGCAAAAACCTCTTTAACTCCATTTTCTTTTGCCACATCCAGATGCCAGAACTTTGCCGCCCCACCGGACTGATTGATTTCATCAGCCAATTTTTGGCCTTCGGTATCAAGGACATCGGTAACAGCGACTGTAGCACCTTCTTTCGCCAGTAAAATACATGTTTCGCGCCCAATTCCCAATGCGCCACCGGTTACAATGACGACTTTGTTTGCTGCTCTTTTCATAGGAAGATTCTTTTTAGTATTTGAATCTCACAAAAATAATAGCATTAAAAAAGAGGGAGTTACACAATTCCATAAAGTATTTACACTTTTCACACTTGTACTTTCAGGATTTCCATAGCAGAAAAACCTCAAAGTATTGTCCAAGGTCAACTTAAGGCTTCCTATATTGAAAACCCTGTGTAATTACTTTTGTTGCCCTGTTTTACCTGACAGAGGAACCTACCACCTCAAGCTTCCGATCCCTTTCCTGATGTGCTGTTCTGCAGCATCAGCAGCGAAAATGATGGACGGTTTCAGGTAGTGGAGTTTATGGGTTTTCTTATACCTGGCTTCGCCTCCTCCGGTAATGTTGAGCATCACTACAGCTTCGGGATCAATCCTGTGGTCAGCTACAGCCTGCACCAAGGACGCAGTGGCAACAGCAGCAGCAGGATGCAGGTCGTTTCCTTCGGTGCGTTCAAACAGTTTTGCGGCGTCATCAGCAGCTTTGTTACTCACGGTGAGCACCTCGCCCGCTGTATCGTTCAGTGCATCAAAAAGCCCGCCGGTGATCGGATAAGGTGGTTTGCGGTTGCTGAGTACCTTGGCACTGATCTGTTCCACATCGCGCCGGGCCTGATCGTCGTTGTAGGGCAGCATGGCCCTTGAGCCAGCTTTCCAGGCATCATATATCGGGACAAAAGGTTCGTTTTGCGACACCATCAGTTTCATTTTGTGGCTGCCAAACCTTCCATCGCTGAGGAAACGCAGGTTAGCTTCCCAGGCAGCAATGGCCCCTGTACCGCTGCCTACAGCCTGAAAATAATAGTCGGGAATCTGGCCAATGTAGGTAGTTGCCGAGAGCATGGTGGTGGCCATGCCATCGCGCCGGGCAACGTTTTTCGCGCCGCCTTCGGCATAAAATCCCGGAAAACCACAAATGAGGTTTGATAAGTGGATGGCGTCGAAATAGTCGCTGCCCGAAGCCGTACACACCAGCTTCACACAGTCGTTCAAAGGCTTGTCGAACCAAAGGGCATCGAGGTTGTCCTCTGGAACACACAGCAGCAGTGGAATAAGGTTGTCGGAACACACTTTGGCAAAAGCACGCGCTGTGTTTCCGGCTGAGGCTACTACCAACACTTTCTGAGCCATTTCCGGGGTCATGCGGCCACAAACAGCATAAGCCTCGGTTTCCTTAAACGAGCAGGTGGGCATTGCAGCACCAATTTCAGGCCACCAGCCGCTAAATGTGATAAACAGGTTTTTTAATCCCAGATGAGCGGCCAGACCTTTGCTTTTGTAGGTCACGGGGGCCGAAGATCCTGTCAGGATTCGGTTTAGGGGCAGCCACGACGCAAAGCGGTATAGGCCAAACTGCTCGTCGAGAAGGTCTAGTTGCAGGTTGTCATATACTGCCCTGATAAGGGTGGGTTGCTGTTCGCCGGGAGCTTCAAGAAGCCAGCCGGTATCGTCGAATACATTGCCGGTGGCCAGCGACTGAAGCCTGTAGCGGGTGGGTCGAAAGTTATGGTTCATGCTTCTGCTGTGTATCAACCGCAAAATTACGTGAAAAAAGCCTGCAGAAAGGGGCTTGCTGCTCCTTCAGGCTTTTCTGCCGGACAGGCTGCGGATGATATAGGCAGCGACAACAACCTCGAGCAGGCTTAGCGGAATGGCAAAGGGCAGAATACCAAAGGGAAGCACACCAAGGTTCCCGATCACCAGCCACATAAACACAAATCCGGCCAGCCAGCTGATCAGAATGATCTCAGCAAAACCCGATCTGCGCTGAATGAGATAAATAAACCAGGCAAACAGAAAAGACCACAGGCCCCAGATTGCTCCGTTGACAGGTTCGGCAGGAAACACCTGTCCCATCCCTTCATAGTGATCAACCCAATATGGTTTGAGCAGGAATTCGTTGCGCACAAATTCCGACAGGCTGATCCACAGGCCGGCCAGAAAAACTGAAAGTATTGTTTTCTTCATAATAAAAGGGTTGTGAATATTGCCGCTTTATGCAGCAGGCAAATGTAATGGCTCTGAATGAATCAATTATTAAGGGAATATAAACCTTTTCGATATGCAAAAACACAAAACCAATCATCAGGGTTTTAAAAGGTTTTCAGCACCGGCCAATGAGCATGGTGGCATTTACGATCTTTTGTTCCAGCACTTCGTTTTCTTCTTCCTGACGGACAATATAGTCTTGGAATAAGTACTTCTTCTCAGGGTACATTTCGGAGAGTTGCAGGCAACGTTGCTGAAGTTTACTGAAAATAAGCGCGTTTGATTCTCGGATCATTTGGGAAGGCATGACGCGCATTGCTATGATTTTCATGCCGGCATCAGCAACCTGGTGCAGCAGTTCGTTATAAGTCATCAGCCGTTTGTCTTTTTCCAACACCTGCTCATCATCGGTAAATCCGTCATCAATAACAACCACACCTTTATCGCTGAGGCATTGCGAAACAAGATTTAGTGTTTCTGTCATTGTGCCAAGCACCGGTCCGATGGCTCCCAGCACCACCACATCGTATCCTCTGCAATTGCTAACGGCTACCCGGATGTCGGCAGTTTCGAAAGTGCACAAATGATCCACGCCAAACTCCTTTGCTTTTAGTCTGGCTTCTGCGATAAACTCCTGTACAGCGTCAATTCCGTGACAATGGCATCCAAAAGAACGTGCTGCCTGTACCGAAACAGGCCCCTTTCCACAGCCCAGATCGAGAAAGCGTAATCCTTTATGGTTGTTAAATTGTTTTTCCAAGAGCGCTATAACTTCGACCGGCGAGGCCCCGAACTCCCAAATATCCTGCAAGATATAAGGCAGAAATGGATACAATCCGGTGTCGGCACCGTCCATGGCAAACACTACACTTTCTTCGGTTGTGTTCATTTCAGCTTCTCATAAGTTAATGATCAAAATGTGCATTACTTCTGCAAGAATTATATCTCATCCAATGTGCCACTGAAAACTATTCTGCCTGATCAGGCATGTACTCCTTTAACAAAAACACAAACACATATTTTGCGGGTCTGTTGGCACGCATAATCGTGAGTGTATCGGCGGCGACAACTTCACGAAACAAGCCTGAATATACATCCTCAGGGTGTTTGTAATTCCGGCTGTCGGTAAGGTACCAATAGTCATCACCGGCATGAAGGCCACCTCTTTCTTCATTGATCCAGATGTATTTATGCAGGCGGTCGGGGCGGCCCAGACCAAGAGCTTTCATGCCAAACGGCCGGGCAACATAATAATCGAGGTTTGCCAATGGAAACCAGTTTTCGGCCACCATTGCATCTGTTTGCTGCATGTTGCCTTCACTTATGATTCGCTCCCTTACCGGGCCAAATGCTTCAGCGGTTTTTTTCCAGCCGTACATATCTAGTGTAAGGTCGTGCCGTCCGAGCCGGTGATAAGGGTTTTTGTCAGGTAACGGGATGATGCCAAAGTTAATTTGCAGGTTACCAAGCAGCATAATGGCCACAACAATTCCAAGGGAAACTTTCAGCACCACCGGAACCAACACGTCCTTTTGAGGTCGTCCGGCAAGGTAGGCTGCGGTGAGCAGCAACAGGCTGTTGTAGGCAGGCCCCGTCCAGTGGGGCAAGGTAGGCCTGAACAGCGAAAACAGCAGGAACAGCAGTATTGGCGGCAGGGCCACTAATAGCAGCAGGCGGCTGTGGGCTTTGGTCAGCAGGA
>Ga0351836_1022_pt1 | contig 32815 bp, 29 predicted proteins | sample BONcelHFGM3001D4_FD_206749 | JGI IMG/M metagenome (GOLD analysis project Ga0351836, IMG submission 206749) | Enriched cells from coal bed in the Powder River Basin, Montana, United States - BONCAT cells FGM rep1 HSBNCT.FGM.300.1.D4 ... | reverse complement strand
ATGAAAGGCGGCGATTCGCTGTGGAACGGAACGAGAGCTTTGTAGCGCAGAACCTGAAAGACTTGGTTGTGCACATGGCATGGGCGCAGGTCGAGGTTTTTGCGGACGATATCGAGCATGTGCAGGTGCTGGCGGCGGGTGACGAGAACTCCGTGCGCGACCTGCGCATCGAGCAAAACGAGGACGTATTGCTGGTGGAGCAGCCCCAGTACGGGCTGAGCCTGAACATCACGGAAAGCCACTGGATGCAGGTGTGCATCCGCGTGCCCCGGTCGTGGGACAAACAGATGCATGTCTTTACCATCGGCGGGTTACTCAACGCACGCGGGCTGACCGGCAGCCGCATTGTGCTGGATACCGTATCGGGCGACCTGCGCACCGCGCGCCTCACCGCGCCGGAGCTGTCGCTCAAGTCCATCAGCGGCGACATACACTGCGACCGCCTTACGGCGGAAGGGCTGACCGTGCGCACCGTCAGCGGCAACATCACGCTGGACGAGGCGGAGGCCAAAACCTACAAGTGCACCACCGTCAGCGGGGAAATCAAGCTCAAACTGAAGGCGGCGTTCACGCAGATGGACCTGCGTTCGGTCTCCGGCGACGTCACGGTGCTCTCGCCCGTAAAGCGCGTAAGCGTGTCCATGCGCTCACTGAGCGGGCGCGTGTCCATGAACAACGTGGAACTGGCCGAGGACAGGGCGGCCCCCACCGTGCGCGCCACGGGCGTGAGCTGCGATCTAAAGCTGATCTATACAGAAGCATAAGCGGAGGGGTATTCCATGGGGAAGAACCAGTTTGGCGGTTTTGGCGGCGGTTTTGGAGGCGGCGGCAACATGCAGCAGCTGATGAAGCAGGCCCAGAAGCTGCAGGAGCAGATGGGTAAGGCACAGGAAGAACTGGATATGCGCGAGTATACCGCGCAGGCGGGCGGCGGCATGGTGAGCGTGGTGGTGACCGGCAAGCGCGAGGTCAAGAGCATTGAAATCAAACCCGAGTGCGTGGACCCGGACGATGTGGAAATGTTGCAGGACCTGCTGCTTGCCGCCGTGAACGAAGCGCTGCGCACAGGCGAACAGACCCGCGAGGCCGAGATGGCGCGCCTCACGCCCGGCATGGGGGGCATGTTCTAGCCTATGTCGCGGCAACTGGAGCCTATCGCGCGCATGGTTGCGCAGCTGTCACGCCTGCCCAGCATCGGGCAAAAGAGCGCGCAGCGGCTGGCCTACCACATCATCGGCATGCCGCTGGACGACGTGCGAGAGCTGGCGGCGGCCCTCTATCAGGGGCGCAAGGCCATCCGCTATTGCAGCGTGTGCGGCAATTATGCCGTGGATGAGCTGTGCGAAATCTGCGTAGACGAATCGCGCAACGCCGGCCAGCTCTGCGTGGTGCGCGACCCGCGCGACGTGGCCGCCATCGAGCGTATGCGCGACTATACAGGCCGTTACCACGTGCTGCACGGCACGCTGTCGCCCATGGAGGGCATCGGGCCAGACGACATCCGCATCCGCGAGCTTCTGGCGCGGCTGGCCGACGGCGCTGTGCAGGAGATCATTCTGGCCACAAACCCCGATATTGAGGGCGAGGCCACCGCAAGCTACATCGCGCGGCTGGTGAAGCCCATGGGAGTGTTGGTTACGCGCATTGCGCACGGGGTGCCGGTGGGCAGCGATCTGGAATACGCGGACGAAATCACACTGGCAAAGGCCATGGAAGGCCGCCGCCAAATGTAGCGGCGGCTTTTGCCATAGGAGGGCACATGGGGTTAAGCAATATCGAACCTTGGCAGCTGATCATGCTGGCCGGGCTGCTGGTGGTGGCGCTGCTGCTGATCGTGGTGCTCATGGCCGTGACGCGGCGCGGCATGAACGACAGACGCTACCTGCGCGAGATCGAGGATGAGCTGGACGAGGGCTTCCGTGCGATGCAAGGGGCGCTCAACCAGCAGAGCCTGGGCCAGCGGGAGGAGCAGCTGCGCACGCTGCAGGCCATCGGCGACAGCCTTGCGGGGCTCATCAACCGCGGCACGGACATGCAAAACAGCCTGTTTGGCGCGTGGCAGCAGAGCGCTTATGAGCATGATCGCGCGCTGGATGGGCGGCAGGCGCGGCTGCATCAGCTGACCGAGGAAAGCCTGGCCAGATTTGAAACGCGGATGCGCGCCGTGGACGCGACGCTGGACGCACGCCTGCAGCAAAACGAGGCGCGGGTGGAGCGCCTGCGCGAAACGCTGGAGAAGTCGCTGGGCGAACTGAAGGCTGAAAACGCGCAAAAGCTGGAGGAAATGCGCCACACTGTGGACGAGAAGCTGCAGGACACGCTTGACCGCCGCTTGACCCAGAGCTTCACGCAGGTGAGCGAACGGCTGGAGCAGGTATTCCAGTCGCTGGGCGAAGTGCACCGGCTGGCGGAGGGCGTGGGCGACTTGAAGCGCGTGCTGGGCAACGTCAAAAAGCGCGGCGTGTGGGGCGAGATGCAGCTGGGCAACCTGCTAGCTGAGGTGCTGACCGGCACGCAGTATGCCGCCAACGTGCAGGTGCGCCCGGGCAGCGACGAACGCGTGGAGTACGCCGTGTGCCTGCCGGGCAAGGATGGCGAGCGCCCCGTGTACCTGCCCATTGACAGCAAGTTTCCCCAGGAGGACTACGCGCGGCTTGCCGAGGCCAGCGATCAAAACGACGCCGCCGCCACCGAAACCGCGCGCAAAGCGCTGATGGCCGCCGTGCGCGTGGAGGCGCGGCGCATCGCGGGCAAGTATCTGGAAGCGCCCTACACCACCGATTTTGCGGTCATGTTTCTGCCGCTGGAAAGCCTGTACGCCGAGGTGATGCGCAATGCAGACGTGGTGGAGCAGGTACAGCGCGAGCAGCGCATCGTGATCGCCGGGCCCAGCACGCTGCTGGCAATGCTCAACAGCCTGCAGATGGGCTTCCGCACTTTGGCCATTGAGAAGCGCAGTGCGGAACTGTGGCGGCTGCTAGGCGCGGTCAAGGCGGATTTCGGCAGCTTTTCGCAGGTGCTGCAAAAGACGCAGGAGAAGCTCAAACAGGCCACTGATACCATCGACACGGCCTTTGTGCGCACACGGAGCATTGAGCGCAAGCTGCGCCGCGTGGAAGCGCTGGACGACGGCGAGGCGAAAGCGGTGTTAGGCGAACCCACGCAGGAGCTGGACGCGCTGCTTGACATGGCGGAGGCAGGGCCTGAGCAGAACTGACGTGCGGCGCAGCGGGCAATGACACAGGCAATACGGCCGACCAAACCTGCCACCCCGAACGCTGACACCCTTCAGCCAGCGTCGGGAGAGCGGTGCAATCGCATTTTCCTTAAGAAATTTTCAACTGTAAAATGTGCGTGACCATCGGGGAAATGATGGGTAAAACCCTTGCGCGGTATGCCCGTGCGGCCTGTGCGGCGCGCGCTTGGCCCACACCGCGACGCCCTTGCTATTTTACCCAAAGAATGTTTTAATTGAAAAGACATCCATCCGGCGCGCATCATGCGCAAACGAAACCCGCATAGCAGAAGGGCTTGCGCAACGGCGCGCGGGGCGGCCTGTGCGCGCTCTGCCATCGCGGGGATGGAAACAGCGCTGGAAAGGGGTTTTCCCTTTGGAGATACAATGGTACCCGGGGCACATGGCCAAGGCGCGACGGCTTTTAATCGACCAGCTCGCGCGCGTGAACCTCGCGGTGGAGCTGTGCGACGCGCGGCTGCCGCTGGCCAGCCGAAATCCAGAGTTGGGCAAACTGCTCGTAAACAAGAAAAGCGTGCTGCTGCTGTGCAAGGCTGATCTGGCGGAGCCTGAGCGCACCCGCCAGTGGCTGCGCTACTTTGCCGCGCAGGACGTCACCGCCATGGCGTACGACACCACGCCGCAAAAAACCAAGCAGGCCAAGGCCATGATCGAAAACGCAGCCAAAGAGATGCTGGATCGCGGCCTGCGCCGTGGTATCCAGAAAACCATCCGCGCCATGGTGGTGGGCGTGCCCAACGTGGGCAAGAGCACGTTCACCAACCGGCTGTATGGCGGGGCCATCGCACAGGTTGGCGACAGGCCTGGCGTGACCCGCGCCAACCAGTGGGTAAAGGTGAACCCCTATCTGGAACTGCTGGACACACCCGGTATGCTTTGGCCGAAGCTTACGGACAAACAGGCTGCCACGCGGTTGGCCTACATCGGCACCATCCGCGACGCGGTGTACGACCAGCAGGCCCTGTGCCTGCACCTGCTTGCGGACCTGCTGACAGCGCGCCGCGCGGCCACGTGCGAGCGCTTCAAAATCAAAAACCCGCATGCGCAAGGCATCGCACTGCTGGACGAAGTATGCCTAGGTCGCGGCTTTTTGCTGCGCGGCGGCGAGCTGGATTATGACCGCTGCTGCGCCGTGGTACTGGACGAGTTTCGCGAGGGCAAGGTTGGGCGCATCACGCTGGAGGTGCCGCCCGTAGCCCTGCCCGTGCAGGAGGCCCCTGACGATGCCGACGAAGACTGACGAACGCCGCCGTTTGCGCATGGACGCGCTCATGGCGCATGACGCGGTCTATCCCGCGTTTGGCACGTCGCTGGCGGGTATGGACGAGGCGGGTCGCGGGCCGCTGCTGGGGCCGGTGATGGCTTCGTGTGTTATCATGCCGCGAGAGTCCGCCCTCCCGTGGGTGGACGACAGCAAGAAGCTCTCGCCCGCGCGCCGCGAGGCCGTCTACGCCGAGATCATGGCCCGCGCGCTGTTTGTGGGCGTGGGGGAGGCCAGCGCGGCGGAGATTGACCGCCTCAATATTCTGGAGGCCACAAAGCTTGCCATGCACCGCGCCGCCGAAGCAGCGCCCGCCACGCTCTGCCTGGTGGACGCGGTCAGGGGGTTGGATGTGCCCTTCGCCACCATGCCCATCATCCATGGAGACGCGGTAAGCTACTGCATCGCGGCGGCCAGCATCGTCGCCAAGGTGACGCGCGACCGCTTGATACGGCAGATGGCGGAACGCTACCCTGCCTATGGGCTGGAGCGTAACATGGGCTACGGTACGGCGGAGCACATCGCAGCCATCCTGCGCTGCGGCCCGTGTGCGGAGCACCGGCGCAGCTTTATCGGCAAGTGGATCGCGGATACGGGGGAGGCTAAGCAGTGATGAAGCGTCTTTGGCTTCTGCTTATGGCGGTGGCGGTAGTGTTGTTTGTGGCAACCGCCACGCTTGCCGAGGGGGCAAACCTGATACCCAACGGCGGTTTTGAATCGATGGACGCGTCTGGCGGGCCCGAGGGCTGGTACAGCGCGGCCTACCGCACGCAGGAGGGCTACACCCGCTTTTCCGTGAGCGATACGGTGGCGCACAGCGGCCTGCGCAGCGCTAAAATTGACAACGCCAACACGAATGACGCGCGCTATGTCTGCACCGTTCCGGTGGAACCCGATAGCCTCTACCGCGTGACGGGATACATCCTCGTGGAAGCCATGGAGGACTACGGCAACGGCGCCAACATCGGCATCGAGGGCGTATACGCCTTCTCACAAACCGTATTTGACACGCAGGGCGCGTGGCGGGAAATCCAATGGTACGGAGAAACGGGCGAGGACCAGCACGAGATTGAGCTCGGTGTGCGCGTGGGCGGCTACAGCGCGGAAAGCCAAGGCACGGCCTACTTTGACGACATCCGTGTGGAAAAGGTAAGCACGGTGCCAACGGGCGTGATCCCTTCGCTGTGGTATACGGTGGATGTTCCTGTCGCCGAGGCGGAAACAGCTGCTGCGGGCGCCGCCGCGCTGCCCGCTACGGCGTGGTTTTTGCTGATCGGCGCGGCGTTTGTGCTGCTGGTGGCGCTCGTTTCGCGCCCGTTGCTGCGAGCCGACGCGCTCACGCCAGCGCGTCAGGGGCCGCTGGTCGCGGTGTTCTTCTTTGTTATGCTTGCGGGGCTTGCGCTGCGGGTGGTTGTGGGCGGCAGCGTGGCCGGGTACCCGGTGGACATGGGCTGTTTCTCGGCGTGGAGCCTGCGCATGGCCAGCGTGGGTCCGTTGGGCTTCTATTCGCCGGACTACTTTTGCGACTACCCGCCCGGATACATGCTGCTGCTGTGGCCCGTCGGGCTTTTGGTGCGAGCCCTTGGCTATGCGGATTCGCCGCTGATCCGCCTCATCATCAAGGCCATCCCCATCCTGTGCGATATGGGCGGCGCACTGGTGCTGTTTGCCTACGCCAAAAAGCGCGTGCCGATGGCCGCGGCGATGCTGCTTGCGCTGCTGGTGCTGTTGAACCCCGCCAGTATCATCGGCGGCGCGGCGTGGGGGCAGGTGGATTCGCTGCTGGGGCTGTTGCTGCTGCTGGCGGCCATCACCGCCATGGAGACAAACTGGAAGGCGGCACTGCCGCTGTATGTGGCCGCGCTGTTGGTGAAGCCGCAGGCGCTGCTGTTTGCGCCCGTCGCTGGTATCTGGCTGTTGCTTTCACTGTTCAGTGCTGGCAAGGATAGCCGCCGCAAGCAACTGCGCTCGCTGCTGTGGGGGTTGGGCATCTCCCTTGCCGTGGCGGTGGCGGTCGTTGTGCCCTTTTCCATCCGCCAGACCGATCCGCTTTGGTTGGTGTCACTCTACCAGAAAACCGTTTCTTCCTACGATTATGCAGTGCTCAACACCGCCAATCTTCTCTATGTGCTGGGCGGCAACTGGTCGCCGCTGACGAACACGGACGGACGTAGCGTGCTGAGCCTATCGCCGCTTGTGCCCGCGCTGACGGGCGTTTTACTGCTGCTGGCGGGCGTTTGGGCGGCGCGGCTCTGGCATGAGCCAAAAACGTGGCTGCATGGGTTGCGTACGCTCCCCGCACGGCTGTTTGGCCGCGATGCCAACGGCGGCGGCAGGCGCGACGCGCTTGCGCTGCTGTGCCTTGCGGCGGGGTTTGTGTTCCTTGGTTTGGCGTTTACTGCGCCAACCTTTCTACTGTACGGCACGGCGATGATGGTGCTGGCCTGTTTGTTTGCGATCACAGGGTTGGTGGCCGACCGCAGCGCTGATACGCTGCCGTTCTACCTCGCGCTGTTGATGCTGCTATTGTATGTGTTTGGCCTGAAGATACACGAGCGGTACCTGTATGCGGCACTCTTGCTGCTGCTGCTGGGCTACGCCCGCACACGCGACAGGCGGCTTCTGTGGCTGTGCGCGGGGCTGTCAGCCACGACGTTTGTCAATGTCGCCATCGTGCTCAACAATGCGCTGGTATACGGCGCCAGCATGGGCCACCTGAACGCGGACACGCTGGGGCTCAACAGCGCGCTGTCCGTGCTCAATGTACTGCTGGCACTCTATGGCGGCGCCATCGCCGTGACGGGCCTTGCGGAAACGACCGTGCCGCAGAGGCAACCACAGAACGCCACAGGCCGAAACGAGGCGTACCGCACCGCACTGCTCTCGCCCGCCGATGCGCGCCTGCGCCTGACTGTACGCGATTACGCCATCATGGCGGCAACCGCGATACTCTATGCCGTGCTGGCCTTTGCCAATCTTGGCAGCACAGTAGCCCCGCAGACTGCGTGGGTTTCCACCAGCGCGGCGGAACAGGTTGTGTTTGAGCTGGATCATGCCCAGCACTTCAAGCTGCTCTATTACGCGGGTGTGAGCTACGCGGATTTCAGCGTGTAGGTGAGCGACGATGGCGTGACCTGGTCCAAGGATTACCCCTGCGAGATGCGCGAGGGCCTGTGCTACCGATGGAATTATGCCGTGACCGCGCAGGACCTTGGCGCTGGCGCGGTGGACTATGACGACAACAACCCGGATAATATCCTCTGGCTCACGGGCAAGTACCTGCGCGTGAATGCGGAAGGCGCGGGTCTCAACCTGTGGGAGATCGTCCTGCGCGGCACGGACGGAGTGCGCATCCCGGTCACGCTGACCGGGCACACCGGCGCGAAGAACGTATTGGATACGCCTAAACCGCCCGACAACCTGATTGACGAGCAAACCACGCTCACTGGCGAACCCGGTTGGTTCAACGGCACCTACTTTGACGAAATCTACCACGCCCGCACGGCGTATGAGCACCTGCACGGGCTTTCCCCCTATGAGACGACGCACCCGCCGCTGGGCAAGCTGCTGATGGCCGCGGGCGTCGCGCTCTTTGGCATGACGCCCTTCGGCTGGCGTTTCGCGGGCGCGTTGACCGGCGTGCTTATGCTGCCCGCGCTGTACTTGCTGGTCAAACAGTTGACCCGCAAACGCGGACTTGCGACCTTTGCCATGCTGCTGTTCGCTTTTGACCTGATGCACTTCACGCAGACGCGCATCGCCACCATCGACAGCTTCCCCGTGCTGTTCATCATCCTGTCCACGCTGTGCATGTCTCGCTACCTGATGGCGGATGCGTTTGCCGTTCCAGTGGGCGCGCACGAAAGCGGCAAGCCGCGCGCGCTCACAAAACCCTTTCTCAAAACACTCATTCCGCTTGCGCTGGGCGGGCTGTTCATGGGCCTGTCCATCGCCAGCAAGTGGATCGGCCTGTATTCGGCGGTGGGGCTGGCCGCGATGTTCGCCGTTGCCGTCTACCGGCAGCTTCGCACGGGTTTTGTGGCGTTTGATATCGACCTGACGGAGGAAATGACGGCATCGCAACGCCTGCGCGTGCTGTGGGCGCGTCGGCTTACGCTCAGGCGCGTTCTGCTGACCTGCGCGGCGTGCGTGGTTTTCTTCATCGCGATACCCGCGCTGATCTACTACCTGAGCTATATCCCGTACCTGTCGCCCTCTGGCCCGGTGACGGTCGAGCGCATCATCAAGGCGCAGGAGGGGATGCTCGCCTACCACAGCACGCCGGGGCTGGGGATGGACCATCCCTTCAACTCGCCGTGGTGGCAATGGCCCTTCATCCTCAAGCCCATGTGGTTCTGCCAGGACAAGTTCGAGCCCACGGGCTTTGCCAGCACCATCATGTGCATGGGCAACCCGCTCATCTTCTACGTAGGCGCGGTGTGCATGGCGGCGGTGTTTGCGCTGTTCATCGGCAAACATTTGCGGTTCAAAGGCGGCCTGCGTTTGCGGCAGGGCGATGGCAACCTGACGCTGGCGTTGCTCGTGCTGGGTTTTCTCACGCAATACCTGCCGTGGGTGTTGGTGCCGCGCTCCATGTACATCTACCATTACTTTGCCAGCGTGCCGTTCATCATTCTGGCCACGACGGTGGTGTTTGACCTGATCCCGTGGCCGAAAGCCAAGAAACGGGCGATGATTGTGTACGTGGCGCTGGCGGCGGGGTTCTTCGCGCTGTTTTACCCCTACGCCTCGGGCCTCTTGACGCCCACGTCTTGGCTGGACTGGCTCAAGTGGTTCCCCAAGATTTACTATTGATGCAGGGTGGGGGTGCGGGTATGCTGGCGAGGGTGTTAAGCGGCGGGCTGGACGGGGTCAACGGGTTTCTGGTAGAGGTCGAGGCCAACATCGCGGGCGGGCTGATCGGCTTTGACATCGTGGGTTTGCCCAGCGTTGCCGTCAAGGAGAGCCGCGACCGCATCCGCGCCGCTATCGTCAACAGCGGCTATCCGTGGCCCATGAAAAAGCTGACTGTGAACCTTGCGCCCGCCGATGTGCGTAAGGAGGGCACCAGCCTGGAGCTGGGCATCGCGATGGCGCTGCTGATGGCCCAGCGGCCTGAAAGTTTCCCCGTGATGGATAGAACGATTTTGTTGGGTGAGGTGACGCTGCACGGTGAGCTGCTGCCCGTGCGTGGCGTGCTGTCGATGGCGCTGGCCGCCCGCTCGGGCGGGCTCACCGCCATTGTGTTGCCAGCGGGCAATGCGCGCGAGGTGCAGTGCCTGGGCGATATTGCCATCTACCCCGCTCGCACGCTGCGTGAGGCGGTGCGCCACCTGACGGGCGAAGCCCCCATCGCCCCGCAGGCGCAGATTCCCTATCAACAGCTGCTGGCCGAGCAGCCCACAGACAACGACCTGAAGTACGTAAAAGGCCAGAAGATCGCGCGCAAAGCGCTGGAAGTGGCCGCTGCGGGCGGGCATAACCTGCTGATGGTGGGGGTGCCGGGCAGCGGCAAAACCATGCTGGCGCGCTGCCTGCCGGGTATTTTACCGCCGCTTTCCTACGCCGAAGCGCTGGAAACCACCTGCATCCACTCCGCCGCGGGCGAGCTGACGCGTGAAGCGGGGCTGATGACCCAGCGCCCGTTCCGCTCGCCGCACCACAACGCGTCCCTGCCCTCGGTAATTGGCGGCGGCGCGAAGGCAAAGCCCGGCGAGGTTTCGCTGGCGCACAACGGCGTGCTGTTTCTGGACGAGCTGCCGGAGTACCAGCGCCAGACGCTGGAAGCCCTGCGCCAGCCGCTGGAGGACGGGTATGTGAACGTGACCCGCGTGAGCGGGCAGGCACGCTACCAAAGCCGTTGCATGTTGGTGGCGGGCATGAACCCCTGCCCCTGCGGCAACCACGGCAGCAAAGCCCGCGCGTGCCGCTGCAAGCCGTATGAGATCCAGCGTTATCTGGCCCGCATCAGCGGCCCGTTGCTGGACCGCATCGACATTCAAGTGGAGATGGACGTGGTGGATATTGAGGAGATCGAGCAGCGGACTGAACAGGAGGACAGCCGCACCGTGCAGGCGCGCGTGCTGGCCGCCCGCGAGCGGCAGTTGGCACGCTACGATGGCGAACCCTACTTTTGCAACTCGCAGCTTCCGCAAAACGGCGTGGAGCGCTTTTGCACTATGGCCCCCGACGCGGCGGAACTGTTGCGCCGTGCGGTTACGCAGTACAAGATCAGCATGGCAACGTGGCGCGTATCGTGAGCCCCGAACCCTACCAAAACGCCGTGGTGGAAGCCAGAAACGCCGTGGGCGTGTGCCGTTACCTGGCCGAATACCAGCTGTATGTCGAAGAAACCATCCTCTATGACCGCCAGTACCATGTGGTGATCGCCATCCTGCGCGATGTGAGTGAGCGCGAGACCATGCGCATGAAGGACGACCAGCTGCGCCGCCAGACCGTGGACACTGCCGACCGTGTGATTGACAAGCAGATGCGCGTGGTGCAGGAGATTGCCTCGCTGCTGGGCGAGACCACCGCCGAAACCAAGCTTGCGCTATCAAAGCTGAAGGATGCGATGCGCCGTGAATGACCTGTGGACCGAGGCGGGCTATGTGAGCCTGAACAAGCGCGGCGAAACCCTCTGCGGCGACCGCGTGGAAATCGCGGGCGGCGGGGAGAACGACATCACGCTGGTGCTGGCCGACGGGCTGGGCAGCGGGGTAAAAGCCAATATATTGGCCACGCTCACCAGCAAGATCGTATGCACGCTTGCGGGCGGGGGCATGCCCATTGAGGAGTGCGTGAGCACCGTCGCCAACACGTTGCCGGTGTGCAGCGTGCGGCAGGTGGCCTACTCCACCTTTACGCTGCTGCGTATTGAGGACAACCGCATGGCGCACATCGTGCAGTTTGACAACCCCGCTACCATTGTGCTGCGAGGCGGCGAGCCGCTGCCCTATGCCACCACCACGCGTGTGATCGCGGGCAAAACCATCTGGGAGAGCGCCTTCCCCGTGGCGTGCGGCGACGTGTTCATCTGCCTGAGCGACGGCGCGGAATACGCGGGCACAGGCCGCGCGCTCAACTTCGGCTGGTCGCGCGAGGCCATCATGCGGTTTGCCAGCGCCAACTACCTACCGCAGAACGCCGCTAAATCAATGGCGGGGCTCATCGCGGACGAGTGTGATCGCCTCTACGGCGGCGAACCGGGCGACGATACCACCGTGGCCGTGCTGCGCGTGCTGCGCAGGCACTCCGTTAACCTTGTGGTTGGCCCGCCTGCCAACCCCGCGCAGGATACGGCCATGATGAACCTGTTTTTCAGCAAGGAGGGCGCCAAGGTGGTGTGCGGCGGCACCACAAGCCGCCTAGCCTCTGCCTATCTTGGCAGGCCGCTCGTCCCCACGCTCGCCTACCCCGATCCCGATGTGCCGCCCGTGAGTGCCCTCGAGGGGGTCGATCTGGTGACCGAAGGGGTGGTCACGCTTTCCAAAGTGCTCGCCTATGCGCAGGACTTTCTGGACAGCGCGCGGCTTGCCCAGCAGTGGGCCGTCGGGCGCGACGGGGCAAGCATGGTTGCGCGGGAGCTGTTTGAAAACGCGACCGACATCCACTTCTTTGTGGGCCGCGCCATCAACCCCGCGCACCAGAATCCGGATCTGCCCATCACCTTTGGCGTGAAGCAGCAGCTGATCCAAAGCCTGGCAAGCTGCCTGGAGCGCATGGGCAAACATATCCGGCTATCACATTTTTAAGGGAGGTGCCGTCCGTGCGGCTTTTTGACACCGACGTGCAGAAGCTGAAGTACGGCGTGCTGCGCGAAGTGGCCCGCCACGCGCAGGAAGACCGGCTGGCCGATTGCTATATCGACATCCCCAAGCAGCTCGCGCCCGGCCCGCAGGCCACCATGCGCTGCTGCGTCTACAAGGAGCGCGCGATCTTGGCCGAGCGTGTGAAGCTGGCGATGGGCGGCGATTCGCAAAACCCCAACATTGTGGAGGTCATCGGCATCGCGTGCGACGAGTGCCCCGTGAGCGGCTATCAGGTGGGGCAGGATTGCCGCGGCTGCATCGCCCACCGCTGCATGGCCGCCTGCCCCAAGGCCGCCATCACGCTGGACGGCAACCGCCGCGCGCATATCGACCCTCAGAAGTGCGTTGGGTGCGGCAAATGCGCGGCGGCCTGCCCGTACAGCGCCATTGCCAACCACCGCCGCCCCTGCGAAAACGCCTGCAAGGTGAAGGCCATCCGCATGGGCGAGGCACACTGCGCCACGATTGACGAAGATAAATGCATCGGTTGCGGGGCGTGCGTCTACCAGTGCCCCTTTGGCGCGATTCAGGACAAGTCGTTTCTGCTGGATGCCATCCGCATCGCGCGCGAAAGCGAAGGTGGGCGCAGGTACAAGGCGTATGCCATCGTCGCCCCCAGCATCAGCAGCCAATTTGGCTACGCCAAACTTGGGCAGGTGGTCACGGCCCTCAAACGGCTGGGCTTCTACAGCGTTGTGGAAGCCGCGCTGGGCGCGGATATGGTCGCCTGGCGCGAGGCGCGGGAGCTTGCGCAGAAAGGCTTCCTCACGTCCTCCTGCTGCCCTGCCTTTGTACGCTATGTGGACACGGCCTTCCCCGGCCTGAAGCCCCACGTAAGCCACACCCTCTCCCCCATGGCCGAGCTGGCGCGTTACCTCAAAAAGACCGACCCCACCGCCCGGGCGGTGTTCATCGGCCCCTGTACGGCCAAAAAGCTGGAGCGGCAGCAGCCGGAAGTCGCCCCGTATGTGGATTGTGTGCTGACGTTTGAAGAGCTACATGCGTGGATCGACAGCCGCGATTTCGACGTGGCGACGCAACCGGAGGATGTGCTGGATAACGCATCGTTCTTCGGGCGGGTGTTCGCACGCAGCGGCGGGCTGACCGACGCGGTGCGCGAGGCGCTGTCGGAACAGGGGTGCGGTTTTTCCGTCTCCCCAGCCGTGTGCGACGGCATTGAGCAATGCCGCGTAGCGCTGCTGAAAAAGAGCAAAGGGATGCTGAAGGATAACTTCATCGAGGGCATGGCGTGTGTGGGCGGGTGTATCGGCGGCGCAGGCTGCCTGACCCACGGCGAGAAGAACCGCAGTGACGTGGACGCGTATGGCAAGCTGGCTTATGAAAAAAGCATCGGCGACGCGCTGGCGCAGTGCGGCTATCCCGAGGAGTTTGCCTGACCGTTGCGGCGGCGCAAAGCGGCAGGGGCGCGCGGTAACGGTCGCGCGCCCCTCGCCCATGTTTGAACGATACCCGAAGGTCCTAGCGCTTCAGCAGCACCTTGCCCGCGCGCTGGGTCACATACTGCCCATCCCGCATGGCGAACGTGCCGTTCACCAGCACATGCCGGAACCCCTCGGGGGCAAAATCCGGCTGATCTGGCTTCACTTTCAAGGCATTCGGGTCAAATACGGTCACATCGGCGTATTGGCCAGCCGCAAGGTGTCCCCGCTCGCGGATGCCGAAGCGTTCCGCCACGCCGCCCGTCATCTTGTGAATCACGCGCTCCGTGGGCACGCCCCACGCACGCGCGTTCAGCAGAAATGTTGGGTACCCCTGATAGGCGGAGGCATTTTGTACGCCCATGCCCTCCACCCACGCGTCGGTCATGCACAGCGAAAGGTCGTTTTCCATCAGGCGGCGAAGGATGGCCTCGTTGTAATACTTGCCCAAATACACGCGCCCCTCCCCACCGGAGAGGTCGATCAGCTTCAGGTACAAATCCAGCGGATCCATGCCTTCCGCCAGCGCGATCTCCGCCACGGTGCGGCCTTCGTACTGGCGCGCGCCATCGCTGATGTAGGCCACCGTGATGTCCTGATACCCGATGCCCAGCGCCTTGCGTGTGATATCAATGATGAGGCGTAGCTTGAGCCGGTTGAGGGGCGATTTTCTTTTTTCGGGCGACAGCGCCATGTACCACGGCGGGCAGATGACGGTGATGACTGACGCACCGTACGTCATGGCATAGTGGTCAAAGGCGATATCCAGCCCCTCCGCTCGAGCGGCGGCGAATTTTGCAAGCATCGTGTCCAAACACTTCCACGAGCTCTGTCCCACGAAAATCAGATGGGAATACTGCATTTTGACCCCCGTTTCACGCTGAATGCCAATCACCTCGTCCAGCGCCAGCTCAATGTGGGGTTTGGACAGCAGCGGGTAGCCTAACGCCACGCTGCTGTTGGCGCGCGGGTGCACCGTCAGGATGCCGCCGTAATCCGATATCTTGCGGGCAAAGGCAACCAGCTCGTCACGCGGGGCGTACATGCCCGGCTCGTACATCAGCCCGAGGCTGCCGCCAAACGCACCGCCGCGCATCGCGTCTTCCACCATGACCAGCTCGCGCGCCAGCTCATCCGCGGAAAGCTTTGCGGGCGCAAGCCCCGTTACGCCGATACGCGCGGTGCCGTGACCGATCAGCGGGGCGAGGTTCACGTGCAGCCTCCCCGCCGCCGCGTCGCAAAACGCCGCAAAACCGCCCGCGTTGCGTGCGCGGAACAGCCCAGCGCCTACCTTGCCCGCGTGCGGCGAGCCCGCCTCTACCCCGAACACGGAAAAACCGCAGTTGCCCGTCACCTGCGTGGTGATGCCCTGCATCAGAAAGGGTTTGTAATAGCCCTCGGCATCCTCCAGATCATAGAAAAAATCGTTGTGCGAGTGCGCGTCGATCAAGCCCGGCGCAATGCTCAGCCCCTCGCAATCAAGCGTTTGATGCGCGTTCGCGGTCAGGTTTGCACCCACCGCCGCGATGCGCTCGCCCTCCAGTAAAACATCCGCCGTGCGCGGCGGGTTTAGGGTGCCGTCGTATACAAGGCCGTTGCGTAGCAGCGTGGTCATGCCGTGCCCCTCGCTTTCTTTCCATGGCGCGCGCGGTTCGCGGCGCTTATATGCTGTCATTATACCCTGCGGCAGCAAGGCACGCAAGGCAAATGGCGTGCCAAAGTCAAGCCTCAGGCGGCAAAAACCCCGTGCAAAAACAAAGGGAATGCGCTATACTATGCAAAGGAACGCCGCCGCATAGGGGCTGTGGCCCACTCAGGCGATTGGAAAAGAGGTGGCCGCATGGGCGAGAACCGCGCTCCTGTAGCAGTGGTGGCGGGGCATATCTGCCTGGACATCACGCCTGCGTTTGAAAACAGTGAACCCATACCCGTCAGTCGCCTGTTGCGCCCCGGTCGGCTTACGCGCGTGGGCGTTGCGGACGTGCACACCGGTGGTTGCGTGGCCAATACCGGCCTTGCGCTACACCGGCTGGGCGTACCCACGCGGCTGATTGCCCGCGTCGGTGCGGACGCGTTCGGCAGGCTGATTGGCGAGCTGCTTGCGGCGGAGGGTGCGGATGTGCGCCTCAAGGTGGACGAGGCAGGTTCGACCTCCTACAGCGTGGTGATTGCGCCGCCCGGTGTGGACCGCATGTTTCTGCACCACGCGGGCGCGAACGAAGCCTTCGGCGAAGCCGATGTGCCAGATGCGCTGCTTTCCGGCGCAAAGCTGCTGCATTTCGGCTATCCGCCGATGATGCTTACGATGCTGCGGGATGGCGGCGCGCAGCTGCTGGCCCTGTTTGCCCGCGCGCGCGCGCTGGGCCTTGCAACCTCACTGGACATGGTGGCTTTCGACCCCGCTTCGGAGGCTGGCCGCATCGATTGGCCCGCGCTGCTTGCCCGCCTGTTGCCCATGGTGGATTTCTTCCTGCCAAGCGCCGAAGAGCTTTGCCTGCTGCTGGATGCGCCGCTGCACGCGGAGTGGCTTGCCCGCGCGGGCGGCGGCGATGTTACTGAAACGCTGGATATCGCCCGCGACATCGCCCCATTGGCAGTGCGGCTCTTGCGCATGGGTGTGAAGGTAGCGCTCATCAAGTGCGGGGCGCGCGGCCTGTACTACCAGGCCGCTGACGATGCCGCCATACGCGGCATCCCCCTGCCGTTTGACAGCGGCGATTGGGCGGACGCCTGCGGCTTCGTGCCCGCCTACCGCCCACGCAAGGTAGTGTCCGCCACGGGCGCGGGGGATACCTGTATCGCGGCGTACCTTGCTTCCGCGCTGGAAGGGTTGCCCCCGCTGCACTGCGCACAGCGCGCGGCGGCCACCGGCGCGTGCTGCGTGGAAGCCTACGATGCGCTGAGCGGCCTCCTCCCCCTTGCTGAAATCGACCGCCGCATCGCGTCCGGATGGGCGCACAACGAATAGGAGGGAACTCCCATGCTGGCAACCCTGAATGACGTGCTTGCGCCCGCCAAAGCTGGCAAATACGCAGTTGGCCTTTTCAACACCGTCAACCTGGAAATGGCACGCGGCGTGCTGGAAGCCGCCGAGACGTTGCACTCGCCGGTGATCATCGGCACCGCCGAAGTGCTTCTGCCCTATGGATCCCTTCGGGAACTGGCGGATCTGCTGCGCCCCATGGCGGAGCGCGCCACCGTGCCTGTGGTGCTGCACTACGACCATGGCCTGACGTTTGAAAACTGCATGCTGGCATTGAAGTGTGGCTTCACATCGCTGATGTATGATTGCTCCACCTGCGCCTACGCGGAGAATGCCACCCGCGTGGCCGCGCTGGCCGAGATCGCGCACGCCTTCGGCGCGAGCATAGAGGCTGAGTTGGGCCATGTGGGCAACGCGGAGGGCGGCGCGGAGGAAGAAGAACCGCTGAACCCCGCCGATTTTTATACCGACCCCGCGCAGGCCAAAGACTACATCGCCCGCACGGGTGCGGACGCGCTGGCCATCGCTGTGGGCACGGCGCACGGCGCATACAAACTGCCGCCCAAGCTGGATTTTGACCTCATTGTGAGCATCGCGGCCAGCATCCCCACGCCGCTGGTGCTGCACGGCGGCAGCGGCCTGACCGACGCGGATTTCCGTCGCGCCATTGCCTGCGGCATCAGCAAGGTGAACATCTTCACCGATATCAACAACGCAGGCGTGCTGGGCATGCAGATGGGGCTGGCCGCGGGCAAACGTTCCGTGACCGACCTCATCCCCTATCAGGTACGCGCCATCCGCGAAGCCACCGAGGTCAAAATCAGCCTGTTCGGTTCCGCGGGCAAAGCGTAAGCGCACAGCCACCGTTTGCTAGCGCATGCGTGCCGGTCCTCCCCAACTATGTACCGGAGGTGGTGTTCCCATGGCCCTCGTATCGGTGCGGCGCGTAGCCACCTACGACCCCGAAGCCCTGTACCGCTCGGTTTGCCAGCATTTCGACGCGCTCCACGTCGCTGACGAGCTGACCCCCAACACCCGCGTGCTACTCAAGCCCAACCTGCTGGCGGGGCGCGACCCCGCCTTCGCCGTCACCACACACCCCGCGCTGCTGCGCGCCATCGCCCGCAGGCTGCGGGAACTGGGGGTCACGCACATCACGCTTGCGGACAGCCCCGGCGGTGTTTACACCGCCGCGTCGTTGCGCAGGGTATACGCCGCCTGCAAACTCTCATCGCTCGCCGACGTGCTGACCCTCAACGAGGATAACGCCTACGGCGAGAAAAATGGCTTCTCCATCATCCGGCCGGTGCTGGAGGCAGATTTCATCATCAACTGCCCCAAACTCAAAACGCACGGCCTAACGGTAATGAGCGCCGCGGTCAAGAACATGTTTGGCAGTGTGCCGGGGCTTAAAAAGCCTGAGATGCACTATCTGAAACCCACCGTCGATACATTTGCAGCCACGGTGCTGGACATTTGCGAAACGGTCAAGCCGCACCTGACCATCATGGACGCGGTGGACTGCATGGAAGGCAACGGCCCCGGGAATGGCACCGTGCGCGCCATGGGCTACACGCTCGCCAGCCGCGATGTTTACGCCATCGACGAGGCTGGCGTGCAGCTGATGGGCATTCGCCCCATCCTCGCGCCGCTGATCCGCCTCGCCCGCAAGCGCGGCCTATGTGACCCCGCCGCCATCGAAACGGCGGGTGACACGCTGGTACCGGCCAACCCGCCCTTCACCCTGCCGGACACGATCATCACGCGCGAGCATTCGCTCACGCCCAACGGTATCTTTCGGCTGCTGTTCGGGCGCAAGCGCACCTATCCGCTGATGGTGCCGGAAAAATGCATCGGCTGCGGGCGCTGCGCCGAGTCCTGCCCCCGCCATTTGATCGACATCATCGACCGAAAAGCGGTGATCGCGCGCAAGGGTTGTATCTCGTGTTTCTGCTGTCAGGAAATGTGCCCGGTCAATGCCGTCGATACAGCGCGCAAGCAGCCTTAGCAAAGGGATGCCTTTTTATTCCTACGGCCTACATAGGTGCAAAGCGGCGCTCCGGTTGGAGCGCCGCTTTGCTGTATTGTCTTACTCGTATTGTCCCCTTTGGGTCAAGCCCTGCGCCCGTCCGGCCATATCACCTCGCAGGGCGATTGCTCCGGCACTGTCACCAGTTCGTGCGCGCGCAGGTAGTTGAGCAACAGCTCGCTCACCTCGGTCTGGTTCTCCCAAACGCGCTGGCACCCTGCCAGCATATCAAAATCGCCCGCGCCGGTGGCGCGGTAGCTGTTGGTGACCAGCGTGAGTTCGTCGCCGTCGGCAACGGGTGCTCCGTTGTGCGTCAGGCGCGTGACGCGCTCGCGCGGCGGCCTGCGCAGGTCAACCGTGTAGGCAATTCCGTCATAGTAATCATAGTTGTAGTGTGCCGCCTTGGGCCGTAAAAACCGCTCCCCAATGCTTACGCTGCCCCCCGCATCCACGGCGAAGTACGTTGCGCACTGCTCCAGCGCCTGCCGCAGCACCGCGCCCGACACGCGCAGGGTCACCAGCGTATTGGCATAGGGGTAGCTCGCCACAACGTCACGCACGGTCACATCCGCGTCAAAGCCGCGCACATCGTTACCCAGCGCCGTGGCGGAGATGTCCGCGCCGCTCTCGGCCAGTTGTACAAGGTTGAACAGCCTCGCGATAGGCGAGCCCCGCAGCGCCATCTCCAGTTTGCCAGCAGGTTTTATCGCCTTGGACAGCCTGCCGATGGGCGTGTCCAGCCAGCGGTTCAGGTCGGCGTAGAGCGCCTGCGCCCACGGTTGGATACGCGCGGGCAGGCTGGGCGTGCACAGTTCGGAGCGGATATCCCCCGCCGAATCCACCGTCAGCCTGCCATAGGCGGCGGCGTTGCAGGGCGTCTGCACCACATGCGTGCCGTGATACGTGATGCCCGCCATGGGGATGTGCTGGTGCCCCGTCAGCAAAATGTCGAACGGCAGCTCCTCGCACAGCTTCGCTGCGATGTTCTCGTCTGTGTCGCTGAGCATTCTGCCGGTGGCCAAGTCCTTCTCAAACCCGCCATGGTAGAGACCCACCAGTATATCCACCTTTGGGCGCAGCAGCAGCGCGGCGTCGCGCATGGGGGCAAACGGGTCGCAGATCGTCAGCCCCGCGAGGTTCTCCGGTCTTTCCCAGCGGTTCACCCAATGGGTGACCCCACCCACCAACCCCACGCGAAGCCCATTTGCCAGCGTGTGGATGGCATACGGCGCGACGGGCATCTCGGCCGTGGCATCCGTCACGTTAGCGCACAGGCAGCGCGCGTTAAGCGCGCGCAGGTGAGAATGCACCGTTTCACGCCCATAGTTGAAGTCATGGTTGCCAAAGGTCACATAGTCGTAGCCCAACGCGTTCATCGCGCGCGCGCAAGGCATGGGCACGTTCTCCGCGTGGCAGTAGTACGTCAGCGGCGACCCTTGCAGCGTGTCGCCCCCATCAATTACCAGCGTGTTGCCGTCCTTGGGAAAAGCCATCGCAAACAGCCCCATGGCGCGGGGCGCGTCGTCCGCAAAGTTTGTCGGGTACAGGTAGCCGTGCGTGTCCGACGTAAAGTATATGGTCAGGCGGTCTGCCATGTCAACCCCTCGCAAGCTTCTTGCGCACTTTGGTGGAGAAGAGCTCGATCACCAGCATCAATACAATCATGCCAAACAGGAACGCGCCCACCATGGTCCAGCGGCGGCTGTTGATGCTCTGCACCAGCGCCGCGCCAATGCCGCCCGCGCCCACGATGCCCAGGGTGGTTGCATCCTTGATGTTGATGTCGAAACGGTAGATGAGGGTGGAGATGAAGTTGGCATACAGCTGCGGCAAAATGCCGTAGCGGATTTTCTGAAACGTCGTGCAACCCGCCGCGTCGAGGCTTTCCAGAATGCGCGTGTCCAGATCCTCGATGGCGTTGATGTACATTTTACTGATCATCCCCACCGACGTGATGCTTTGCGTGAGTACGCCGCAAAACGCGCCGGGCCCGGTCACGCGGATCCACACCAGCGCCCACACGAGGCTGGGAATCGTGCGCGACAGCAAAATCAGCGCGCGGAAGAGGAACGCCACCCACTTGGGCACGATGTTCTCGCTGGCCAGAAAACTGAACGGCACCGCGAGCAGGCCGCCCAGCAGCGTGCCCAGCACGGCGATGGCGACCGTTTCCAGCAGCATGTAGATGATGCCGTCCTTGGTGAGGTTGAACAGCAGTTTGGGGTCGGGGCGCACGATGCTGTAGAGGATGCCGTAGGCCACCTCGCTGCCCTTGGCCGCCAGACCCTTGAAATTGACGGCGCTTGCGGACCAGCTCAGCAGCACGGTCACAATCAGCATGACAAGCGTATACATCCACCAACGCTTGGGGCGGCGCTCGTACATTTCTTCGATGGGGTTTGCGTACATCTGCATGGCGGCCCTCCTAACTGAGTTTCCGGCGCAGGTACTGGCTGGTGTTTTCGATGATCAGCACCACCGCGAACAGCGACAGCAGCACCGTGCCAAGGCCCTCGTAATCGCGCCAGCCGATGCGCTCGTCGATCAGGATGCCAAGGCCGCCCGCGCCCACATAGCCAAGGATGGTGGCGGCGCGGATGTTGATTTCGAAGGAAAACAGGCAATGTGAAAGGTAGGTGGGCAGCACCTGCGGCAACACCGCACTCCAGAATGCCTGAAAGCGCGACGCACCCATGGCTTCCATGGCCTCAAACGCACCCATGTCGATGGTCTCGATGCTCTCGTAGAGCATCTTGGTCACAATGCCGAACGTGAAAATCGTGATGGCGACAGTGCCCGCAAACGTGCCCAGCCCGAAGATGAGCGCACAGATAGAGGCGATGACCAGCGTGGGCAGCGTACGTACGATGTTGAGCACGATACGGAAGAAGGCCACCACCACGCCGTTGTGCATGATGTTGGTGGACGACGCAACCGCAAAGGGCAGCGCCATCAGCGAACCCAGCGCCGAGCCGATCACGCTCATCTTAATGGTGTCCAAAAGCGGCGGTATCACCTTTTGAAAATAGCTCCACTTGGGGTTGAACACCTGCGAGAGTATGACACCAAGCTGGTGCAGGTTTCGGAAGAACACTTTAAAATCAAAGCGCACCATAACCACCGAGCCCCACACGACCGCCACAAGAACCAGCGCAATCAGGTAGGCGCGCGTGCGCGGCTTTTGTACCGTGTGCTCGCCCACATACATGGTTTTGGGCGGAAAGAGACGGTCAAACAGCGGCTGGCGGACGGGCTTCTCCCTTCGCTCGCGTGCCATCAGGCCTGCGCCTCCTTTTGACCGCCAAGGGTTTTCTCCTTCACGGCTGCTATTTCGGCGGCGTCCTTAGCGCGCAGTTCGTCAGCGGCCTTGGGCACAGGCGCGCCGTTATAGATCACATCCAGCACGTCCTGCGTCACATCCTCCACCGGCCCGTCGTAGACGATCTCACCCGCGCGGATGCCAACCACGCGCTCGGCATAGTCCAGCGCGAGGTCGACATGGTGGATGTTGATGAGGATGGTGATATTCATTTCTTTATTGATGCGCTTGAAATCGCTCATGACCTGATTGGCGGTCACGGGGTCCAGCGCGGCCACGGGCTCATCCGCAAGGATGACCGTGGGGTTCTGGTTGAGTGTGCGGGCCAGCGCCACGCGCTGCTGCTGGCCGCCGGAGAGCTGGTCGCAGCGGGTGTAGGCTTTGTCGAGGATGCCCACCTTGTCCAGCGCAGCCAGGGCCGCCAACTCCTGCTGTTTGGTAAAAATGCCAAACAGCACGCGTAAGAACGGCATATCCGGCACCATGGACGTAAGCACGTTTTTAATGACCGTCGAGCGTGTTACCAGATTGAAGGACTGAAAGATCATGCCGATGTGGCGGCGGAAGCGACGCAGGCTTTTGCCATGGAGCGACATCACGTCCACGCCGTCCACCGTCACCTGCCCCTCCGTCACGTCGATCATACGGTTGATGGTGCGGATCAGCGTCGATTTTCCGGCGCCGGACAGCCCGATGATCGCGACAAACTCGCCCTGCCCGATGGACAGGTTCACATCCTTGAGGCCCTGCACGCCATTTGGGTAGGTTTTCCCGGTATGGACAAACTCGATCATTTTTGCCACTCCGCCCTGCACAGATTACGTTTCTACTATATCATTTCAGGCCCCACAGCACAAGTGCGGCCTTACGCCAAAAGGAAAGGCGGCACGGCATTCGCCGTACCGCCCCTTGGCGACGGTAAAGGTTATTGCACGGCTTCCAGCGCCTTGCGGGCCGCGTCGTAATCGGCATCGGTGGCAAGGGCATAGCCGGAATGGCTGTACACGCTGAAGATGGCCTTGCCCTCTTCAGTGCCGATGATGTTGATAAGCGCAGTCTGCATCGCGTTGATGAACTCGGGGTTGTACACCTCGGGCTTCGCCCTGGTGATGGACACGGTGTCATTGTAGATGGGCGCGGTCACGCCGATCACGTTGAGCTCGTTCCAGATGGTGTCTGTGCGGCCCATACCGGCCTTCTCAGTGGCATCCTTCTGGTCGGTGGGGATGTTCCAGGCGGCTTCATAGTCGCGGCGGCCATCGGCGTAGCACACGATCACGTCCACGGCCTCGGCGGCAGCCTGCGCGAAGCTCTCGCCATAGCCGCTCAGGGTAACCACGCTGGGCAGGTCGGTGATCTTCTTGCCTTCAAAGTTGTCCATCAGCCACATGGTGGGGTAGATGTAGCCAGCGGAGGAGGAGTTCTTCAGCACCGCCCAGTTGGCCTTGCTGACGTCGTCCCAAGTGAGTGTTTCACCGGCGTTGACCTTGGCAGCCAGTTCCTTGCCGTAGGCAGAGGGCGTGGCGTAAAGCAGCGAACGGTAAAACGTAACCTGCTCGTCGGTGGGGGTGGTTTTGTTGGCATCGCCGTTCCAGGTCTTGGGGTCGGTGCTGTCGTTGCTCAGACCGGCGCGCGCGGCGGTCAGAATCACGTCCACCTCGTTGCTGAACAGCGCGTAGGTGCCGCCGGGCAGCCAGCCGATGTCGATGGTGCCGGCAGCCATGGCCTCGCCGGTCGCCTCATAAGAGGTGCCCACAGAGATTTCCACAGCGCCGATGTCATAGCCCTGCACAAGCATTTCAGCCTTGAGCAGTTCCGGCAGATTCGCGGTGCCGGTGATGATGACGTCCGCATCTTTGGAGGGCACAAACTGGAGGGTGAGTTTTTCCATCTTAACAGCTTCCGCCATCGCGGACGTGGCACCAACCAGCAGCACCGCTGCCAGCAACAGGGCAAGGATCTTCTTCATGGGTTTCTCCTCCTAATTGCTCGATGATACTTGGGACTGGGAATATTGTCATTGTACCCTAACTTTATTAAAAAACCGCATCGAATCCGTTAAAAATACATGTTTCGATAGGTTTTTTGACAAAACGTCCCATTCCGCGTGCAAACGTGCAGAACAGGCGGCGCGGATATGGCGCAACGGCGGCGGCGCAGCAACCGGGGCGCGACGGTGTACCGCCGCAGCGCAAGGTGCGCATCTGTAGAGCCGCAATTGTTAGGGAAAGCCGTAACTGCCAGCGTGCAGCGCTGACGCCTATCCGGTCTCTGAACAGGCCCACGCCTTATCATTCCGTTTCCTATAAATTACACAAGGAATTCAGCACTACGGCACTTGACACCCACGGTTAGTGGTGTTAAACTATAAAAGGTCAGGCAGAAACGTGCCTGACCGCCAAAACGAGCGGCGGTTAGCTTAAACTAACAGTCAAAGGGGGAACACGATGATGCCATTGGCGATGGCAGGCGTGGGCGAGGTGAACACCATCAAGAAAATAACCGGCAGGGACGATGTGCGGCAGCACTTGGCCGAGCTGGGCTTTGTGGTGGGCGAAGAGGTGCGCGTGGTGAGCGAACTGGCGGGCAACCTGATCCTGTCGGTGAAGGACAGCCGCATTGCGCTGGATAAAAGCATGGCAATGCGCGTGATGGTGTGAGGAGGAAAGCACAATGAAAACGCTAAGAGATGTCAAAATTGGCGAGAGCGCCGTGATTGAGAAGCTCCACGGCGAAGGCGCACTCAAGCGGCGAATTATGGACATGGGTCTGACACACGGCACCGAGGTATACGTACGCAAGGTGGCCCCGTTGGGCGACCCGATGGAGCTGACCGTGCGCGGTTATGAGCTGACGGTCCGCAAGGCGGACGCGGAGTTGATCCAGGTGCGCTGAGGCCAACGCCGCGCGCATGCAAAGACTTCATGGCGGGAGATGCGGCGGCTGCGGGCCGCCATTTCACTGCGTAACGGTTAGCGTGAGCTAACCTCAAACCGGAGGAGGAACCTTACATGCAGGTAAAAATCGCCCTTGCGGGCAACCCCAACTCAGGCAAGACAACCATGTTCAATACCCTAACGGGCAGCAACCAGTACGTTGGCAACTGGCCCGGCGTTACGGTCGAGAAAAAAGAAGGTAAGCTTAAAGGCCATGGCGACGTAGTCATTCAGGATCTGCCCGGCATTTACAGCCTGTCGCCCTACACACTGGAAGAGGTGGTCGCGCGCGGCTATCTGGTGGGTGAAAAGCCTGACGCGATCCTCAACATCGTGGATGCGACCAACATCGAACGCAACCTGTACCTGACCACGCAGCTGAGCGAACTGGGCGTGCCCATGGTGGTCGCCCTCAACATGATCGATGTGACCCGCAAAAACGGCGACACCATCGATCTTGGCAAGCTGGGCGCGGCGCTGGGTTGCGAGGTGGTGGAAATGTCCGCGCTGAAGGCGCAGGGCACGCTGGACGCCGCCGAGAGCACATTGGCCATCGCCCGCACCGGTGCGCGGCGCGAACCCCCGCACGTCTTTGCTGGCAGCGTAGAACACGCGCTGGCGCATATTGAGGATCTGATCACCCACCGCGACGGGCAGGAACCAGTGCACCACCACCACGCGGACGGCGTGGTACATGCGGGCGGCATCGTCGAACCACATCTGGCGCGCTGGTATGCCATCAAGCTGTTTGAGCGCGACGCCAAGGTGATCCAGCAGCTGAACCTGCCCGACGGCATCAAGGCCGCGATTGAAAACGAAATTGTCGCCTGTGAAACCGAAATGGAGGATGATGCCGAGTCCATCATCACCAACCAGCGGTATGCCTACATCCACAAACTGGTGGCCGTGAGCGTCCGCAAGGGCCGCCCGCATGGCGCGCTGACGCCGTCTGACCGTATCGACCGTGTGATCACCAACCGCTGGCTGGCGCTGCCGATCTTTGCCGCCATCATGTTCCTCGTTTATTACATCTCGGTCACCACCGTCGGCGCTATCGTGACAGACTTCACCAACGACACTTTTGTGGCCGCGTGGATACAGGAACCGGTCATGAACTGGCTTGCCTCCATCGGCACGGCGGATTGGCTGGTGGGCCTCATCGGCGACGGCATCATCGGCGGCGTGGGCGCGGTCATCGGCTTTGTGCCGCAGATGCTGGTGCTGTTCCTGATGCTCGCCCTTCTGGAGGATGTGGGCTACATGGCGCGCGTCGCGTTCATCATGGACCGAATCTTCCGCAAGTTCGGCCTGTCGGGCAAAAGTTTTATCCCGATGCTCATCTCCTCCGGCTGCGGCGTGCCGGGCATCATGGCCTCTCGCACCATCGAGAACGACCGTGACCGCAAGATGACCATCATCACCACGACCTTTATACCCTGTGGTGCCAAAATGCCCATCGTAGCGCTGATCGCGGGCGCACTGTTCCACAACGCGGGCTGGGTGGCCACGGCGGCCTACTTCATCGGTGTGGCGGCGGTGGTGGTCAGCGGCATCATGCTCAAGAAGACCCGCGCCTTTGCAGGCGACCCCGCCCCCTTTGTGATGGAGTTGCCTGCCTACCACACACCGAGCGCGAAAAACGTGCTGCATAGCATGTGGGAGCGGGGCTGGAGCTTCATCAAGCGCGCGGGTACGGTCATCATGGTCGCAAGCATCCTGATCTGGTTCACGTCCGGCTATGGCTGGGCCCCCGCGCAGACTGAGGCTATTGCCTCTGACGGCAGCGCGGTTGTGAGCGTATCGGCGGATGCGCCGCTGGTGTTTGGCGCTGTGGCGGATATGGATGAAAGTATGCTTGGTAAGGCAGGCAGCGTGATCGCGCCCGTGTTCTCGCCGCTGGGCTTTGGCAATTGGCAATCCACCGTTGCCACGGTGATGGGGTTGGTTGCCAAGGAAGAAGTTGTGGGCGTGTTCGGCGTGCTATACGGCGTTGTGGACGAGGAAGGGGCGGACGCAGCGGCCAGTTTGCTGGACGAGGGCTCGCCCGACGAGATCGAAATGGGTCTTTCACCCATCGCGCGTGCCTTCAGCCAGAGCAGCGGCGGCAACGGCGCGCTGGCCGCGTTCAGTTTCCTGCTGTTTAACCTACTGTGTGCGCCGTGCTTCGCGGCCATGGGCGCTATCCGGCGCGAGATGAACAGCGCGCGTTGGACGCTCTTCGCCATTGGCTACCAGTGCGTTCTCGCCTATGTCGTGGCGCTGATCGCCTATCAGTTTGGGCTGCTGTTTGGCGGTGGCGCGTTTACGGTGGCAACCGGCTTTGCCGCGGGGTTGCTGTTGCTGCTCATTTATTTGCTGGCCCGCAAGAACCCCTACGACACGGCACATTTGAAAGGGAAGGTGAACGGATAATGGCAACTTGGATCGTTGGCGGTCTGGCGCTCGCGGCGGTGGTCGCGATCATCGCCAAGATGATATCTGACAAACGTCAGGGGAAAAACGGCTGCAGTTGCGGCAGCGACTGCGCCAACTGCCACGGCGCGTGCAGCAGCCAGCCCAAATGAAGCAGACAGGGGCGTTGCGCAGGCAGCGCCCCTGTCGTTTACGACAACCATGGAAGGACCTTGCCGCCCTTCCGCCCGGGGGGATGAGACGATCGAACTAGTTTTATCACTGCTTTGTATCGCTGCGGTTTTGTTTGTGTGCGAGCGCATCAAACGCAGGCTGAAGCGCCGCTGATGGCGGCAGTTTAGCGGCAGCCAGCGACCTGCGGGTGTGCTGCGCCGTGTTGTCAATTGCATTTTGTGAAGAAACATGATACGCTATGGGCACGGAGGTGATACAACCCATGCAGATTCTAAAATCTTCCGAAGACTATCTGGAAGCGATGCTGATGATGAAGGAACAGCACGGTTATATCCGTTCCATCGACATCGCCGCTGAGCTTGGCGTTACAAAGCCCAGCGTTAGCTACGCGACAAAGCGGCTGCGTGAGAACGGTTATATCACCATGGACCGCGACGGGCTCATCACCCTGACGGACAAGGGTATGGAGATTGCCGACCGCATCTATACGCGGCATAAAACGCTGACAACGTTCCTCACCCGCATCGGCGTGGATGAGAAAACCGCGCGCGAGGACGCTTGCCGGATGGAGCACGACATCAGCCAAGCCACATTTGAAGCCATATGCAGGCACGCAAAGCCCGTATGACAGACAGGCAAGGGCAGGTGTTCGCTGCCCAAATGAACACTTACCATTGAAAATGAAAGCGGCATGGATTGCTGCACATTGAAAAGGACGTCCCTCTCCCTGTGAGACGGACGTCCTTTATCTGGTTTGGGGTGGTTACAGCCGTCGCATCCGTCGTGTTGTATGCACCCACCGGTCAGGCATTGCGGCGTTCTGCGTGAGCCCGACGCGTTAGAATGCTGATGATCACGTCAATCCGACTCGCTGGCTTCTGCGTTCCATGATGACCACATCATACCAGATGCCCGTATCCATCTTGCCGATTCGCTCGCGAACACCCACTACCCGGAAACCACATCTGCTGTGAAGGGCCAGGCTCGCCTTGTTGATCCTTATCACACCGGATTCCAGCGTCCAATATCCCTCTTGCTCCGAGCATTGGATGAGCGCTTGCAGCAATGCCCGCCCCACGCCTTTGCCCCTGTATTGCTGCGCGATGTAGATGCTGACGCTACCGACGCCCGCATAAACACAGCGGCTTGAAACGGGGGATATCGCCGCCCATCCCAGCACCGTGCCCCCAACTGCTGCGATCAAACGGCATGTTTCGCTGTGGGCTTGATCCCACTGCGCCCATGTGGGTAAAACGTTCTGAAAGGTGGCGATTCTAGTCTGTATGCCCTCCCAGTAGATGGCGGCAACCTGATCCCAGTCTGTCGATCTCATGGGTTCAATATGAAAGTCCATATAGCACCTCGATATACGCAATTTCTTGCCCACCTTCGGGCTTGGTGTTTACCCCTGTGCGTCATGCATGATCGCTTCATTGAGCAGCGCAAGGCTTTGCAGCACCTGTTGACGCTTCTCCGATGCGATCCGCATGAATATGCGTTGAAAGTAGGTGTCCATGTCATGCTCCGTGCGCTCAAACAAGTGCTGCCCTGTTTTGCTTAAGCGGATCACCACGTAGCGGCGATCCGTTTCGTCCGGCTCGCGCATGGCAATGCCCGCTCTCACAAGTTGCTCAATCGTTCTGCTCATGGTGCTCTTGTCCACATGCATGCGCTGTGCCAGTTCATTGAGGTTGGCTTTGCCATCGCGCCCAATCTCCACCAGCGCGTGGCATTGTGCCAGCGAGATACCTCCCTCGCCCGTATCGCTCTTCTCCAGTACGCCCAGATGCCTGACCAGCTGCCGTAGCGATTCGCGTAAGGTGGCACCTTCGATATCTGTCATCTAATCACCCCGCAACAGTATATCATTAATCGTTGTATTTCACAACTGTTGCGTTTAACATTTATTTGGAATTTGTGCTCATGCAGAAACGATGTTTTTTGCCTCAGGCGTTTACACGTGGTGCTTATAAAAGAAATGCACCAAGCTTGCGCTTTTTGTGTGTGGGCTTCACCGTGCGCGTAACGCTTTCCTTATATATGTGATGAATGAAGCTTCGTATGATATTTTTGTTCTTTATGCGCTACAGCTTACAAGCAGCCTTGTTCTATGATGTTGACTGATAGCGTATGCGTAAATAAGGGTGAAGTGTAGCGCCCACAGCCACCCCTTTCAAGGTCATGCCGCCGCTAGCGACGGTGACTGTTTGGAAAGCCGTATGGCTATCTGGCCTGAGGAGCCTGGGAATATCCACTGGCGGCAATCTGCCAGGCATTCGGGCGCTTACAAATGGGCGAAAAATGCTTGGCCTAACCCGCCGTTACCCGGTCATTTCTCAATAAATGCTATACTCACCGTCTTTGATGATGATTCTCAGCTTATCATTTCGAAGAACCTTGTCAGAAGCATTGCAGTCCTACATTGTCAGGATAACGTCCTGATGATCGACTGCGATATCATTGGCATCCATCAGGAAGTTCAACACGTATCGCCTGATCCGCTCTGCGGTTTGTCTGTCACCCGCAAACCTTTTAAACATTCCATAAGGTTTTAGCAGATTTGGAAAATCGGTAAAGGTAAAATGGGACGCGTCATTGATTTGAATCCACATACTTGTATTTGTCGAATGGCGTATCAGCATATTGATTTTCCTACAGTAATCCTGTCCGATTGCTCGAAGCGGATCCGTGAAGTCTTCTGCCTTTATCCATTCTTTCCTAAATAGACGGTCTTGGCTCAGGTGCAATTGCTTAACGACAATTCCCTCTTGGATCGCCGGATTCATCAATGTACCGTCCAAATTGATGAACTTGTCAAAGGATATGCTTGTTGCGCTGCTTATCAGGTTTGCGGCTATGCCGCCGCCCAAAGAATGCGCAACTATATCCACTTCTTTATTTCCCAACAAATCCGGGTAATAACTTTTAATGGTGGTTAGCAGGCTCTTGAGCTCATCCACCAAAACAGGAGCGATTCTCGATTCGATTTCCGCCAGGAAAGGCATCATTTCATCGGCATTCTTTGGGTTTTGGATGTTCTCATTATTATAATCAATATAGTAGGAAATCCGTATCAAGTCATAGCCGTTTTGGAGCAGCAGACGATGCAAAATGCTATTATCCTCGGCTACGCTGCCTGACCCGTGTAAATAAATTACTGTCTTTTGCGCAAGAGAATGGACAGCGCCCGACTCCGCCGTCTCATATGGTAAACGGTATCGATTGAGTGGCAGTAATAAAAACGAAGGCAACGGTAACAATTGCTTCAGAAATCTCTGGTTTTCTAAATAGGGGTACTCGGTACCATGTGATTCGCCTAAGGCTTGAAAGGTAAGATCAGCTCTTACCAGATACCGGTAATCGGTAAGTGCTATGCGTTTATTCACGATCCTGATAGCCGGTGGCGTGTTGAAGCTATCCACATCTTTTGAGAAAAGTACGCCCATACGGTTACCCTCCGCTTCCAACTGATATGGGTAAGTCTGTTAATCGTGCTGTATTTCAACTGTTGTTCACTTCAATACCCGCCTATGATTTTCCTTTATGATCAAAAAGCTGTGGCGACTTGTATCATTATAAAGCGATTCCATAGCACAGAATGACCTGATGGGAGCTATTATTGAGTGAATCAACCGATTCATCCGGGGCTTTTGACTGTGAACCTAACTAAACCAACGTTCAGCGGGCTCGCAAGCGCAGATGCAGTTTGCCTTCTGCATGAGCAACTTTGATTATCATTGGGCTTTTCTTTCTGTCTGTTGCCTCAAAGGTGGAGGCTTTGTTAAGCGGAGGCATTCATTTAATAAGGATTGCTCACGTACTCCGCTCGGATGAAAGAGCAGACCACGGCTAACATAGGCGCAAAACCAAGACTGACATCGCGGGCAAACTTTGCCAGAAACGCAAAAGAAGCAGCGCTTGCATATAGCAAGCGCTGCTTATGTGGAATGCGGCGGCGATCTACTCTCCCGGGCCGTTACCAGCCAAGTACCATTGACGTGCTGAGGCTTAACTTCTGTGTTCGGAATGGGAACAGGTGGAACCCTCAGGCCATTGCCACCGCAAAGGGTGAACTATGTTATACAGGCGCGTGTTGCCTCTGGCATTACACCAGATGCATTCCACACCCTGACAACCGTACAGGAAGGACGGATCATCTCTGTGTTGGTCTTGGATATCGATATGTTTCAAGCTTTCGACCGATTAGTATCATCAAGCTGCATGCGTTACCGCACTTCCACCGATGACCTATCACCTTGTAGTCTTCAAGGGGTCTCTCATGCTTGCGCACCAGGAATCTTCTTCTTAAGGTGGGTTTCACGCTTAGATGCCTTCAGCGTTTATCCCTTCCGCACTTCGCTTCCCTGCTATGCCGTTGGCACGACAACAGTTGCACCAGAGGTGCGTCCATTCCGGTCCTCTCGTACTAGGAACAGATCCTCTCATGATTCCTACGCCCACGATGGATAGGGACCGAACTGTCTCACGACGTTCTGAACCCAGCTCGCGTGCCGCTTTAATTGGCGAACAGCCAAACCCTTGGGACCTGCTTCAGCCCCAGGATGCGACGAGCCGACATCGAGGTGCCAAACCTCCCCGTCGATGTGGACTCTTGGGGGAGATCAGCCTGTTATCCCCGAGGTAGCTTTTATCCGTTAAGCGACGGCAATTCCACTCTCATACCGCCGGATCACTAAGCCCGACTTTCGTCTCTGCTCGAATTGTCACTCTCGCAGTCAGGCACCCTTCTGCCTTTACACTCTGTGAATGGTTTCCATCCATTCTGAGGGTACCTTTGGGCGCCTCCGTTACTCTTTCGGAGGCGACCGCCCCAGTCAAACTGCCCACCTGACACTGTCCATCCGCCGGTTTACGGCGCTATGTTAGAATTTCAATAACAGAAGAGTGGTATCCCAACGGTGGCTCCACGAAAACCGGGGTTCTCGCTTCCTTGCCTCCCACCTATCCTGTGCATCCGTTACCGAAATCCAATATCAGGCTACAGTCAAGCTCTACGGGGTCTTTCCGTCCAGTCGCGGGTAATGGGCATCTTCACCCATACTTCAATTTCACCGGGCTCCCTGTTGAGACAGCGCTCAAGTCGTTACACCATTCGTGCGGGTCGGAACTTACCCGACAAGGAATTTCGCTACCTTAGGACCGTTATAGTTACGGCCGCCGTTTACTGGGGCTTC
>Ga0351836_1021_pt1 | contig 33606 bp, 30 predicted proteins | sample BONcelHFGM3001D4_FD_206749 | JGI IMG/M metagenome (GOLD analysis project Ga0351836, IMG submission 206749) | Enriched cells from coal bed in the Powder River Basin, Montana, United States - BONCAT cells FGM rep1 HSBNCT.FGM.300.1.D4 ... | reverse complement strand
AAAGAAACCGGAATAGCAACGATTAACACTTCGGCAGCACTCGAATTGGCAAGCGCCAGTTCATCTGCCAATGCTGATGACAGCATCCAGCTTGATTTATATTATAATATCAGTGTCGGCAGCGGAAAACATGCCAACAATCCCTGGCTGCAGGAACTTCCCGACCCGATAACAAAGGTTTGCTGGGACAATTATGCAGCGGTATCACAAAAGCTTGCTGAAGAACTGGGTCTTGAAGACGAAAGTCTTGTCACCATCAACAAATTAGGGCCATTTCCTGTTTTGATCCAACCAGGTCAGGAAAGCCGTACGATTTCTATAGCACTCGGTTATGGCAGGGAGAAAGGCGGTAAATCAGCAGTTGGTGTTGGTGTAAACGCTTATCCTCTTGTAGGATTCAGCAACGGAGCCAGACAGCTTCAATCGGCTAACATTGATGTTGAAAAAGTCAATGGCAAATTCAGGCTGGCACGCACCCAGACCCACCATTCCATGGAGGGCAGGCAAATTGTTCGCGAAACAACACTGGCCGGATACCTTGAAAACCCTAAATCGGGCAACGAAGTCCGCGATGAGATTAAAAAACACCTCAAAACTATTTATCCCAAGAAAGAGTATGCCGGGCTTCACTGGGGAATGGCTATTGACCTGAATTCATGTATTGGCTGCAATGCTTGTGTGGTTGCCTGCTCAGCAGAAAACAATGTGCCGGTTGTGGGCAAGGAACAAGTGTTGATGGCCCGCGAAATGCACTGGATAAGAATAGACCGATATTATACAGGTGATCCGGAACATCCTGAGTTGGTCAGACAACCCGTTATGTGTCAGCACTGCGATAATGCTCCATGCGAAAATGTCTGCCCTGTTGCAGCCACCACGCATAGTGATGAAGGCATCAACCAAATGGCCTATAACAGATGTATCGGAACAAGGTACTGCAACAATAACTGTCCTTATAAGGTTCGTAGATTCAATTTCTTCGACTACACCAATGCTGATGCAATCAAAGGCAACTTGTATGACCACGAAGAAATGACGGTTGATCTTCGCCGACTGGTATTGAATCCTGATGTAACCACCCGTGCCAAAGGGGTCATCGAGAAGTGCTCTTTCTGCATTCAGCGCATTCAGGATAAAAAACTTACCGCAAAAATAGAAAACCGGCAGCTGGCAGATGGAGAAGTAGTAACAGCCTGCGCACAAGCCTGTCCGGCACAAGCAATAGTATTTGGAAACCTGAACGATAAGGAAAGCCGGGTTTCAAAGATGTTTGCCGATGAACGTAACTACCATGTTCTTGAAGAACTGCATGTGTTGCCATCTGTCGGATACCTGACCAAAGTTAAAAACACCAACGTATAAACCAAATCCTTCTAACGCATGTACGTATCTCCTATTCGAGAACCCCTCATCAGAGGAAACAAGGATTACAGCCAGGTTACCAGGGATATCCTGGCACCTATGGCAGGCAAGCCATCCAAATACTGGTACATGGGAATTACTCTTGCCGGCGCCGCAGCCCTTCTGGGCGCATGGGCATCCTACGAAACAGTATTTAACGGAATCGGCACCTGGGGGCTGAACAAAACTATCGGCTGGGCATGGGACATCACCAACTTCGTGTGGTGGGTCGGTATTGGTCATGCCGGAACATTTATCTCAGCCATTTTGCTGCTGTTCAGACAAAAATGGAGAACCAGTATCAACCGTTCTGCAGAAGCTATGACATTGATTGCCATTGCATGTGCCGGATTCTTTCCATTGATACACATGGGTCGCCTCCTTTTGGGATTCTTTATTTTTCCCTATCCAAATACGCGCGATTTATGGGTAAACTTTAACTCACCCTTGCTTTGGGACGTTTTTGCAATCAGCACCTATTTTCTTGTTTCTCTGGTGTTTTGGTATGTGGGCCTTATCCCTGACATTGGAACTGTCAGAGACAAAGCCACCAATAAGATCAGAAAAGCGATTTATGGATTTTTGAGCTTCGGCTGGACAGGTTCGGCCCGCCATTGGTCACGCCATGAAACCATCAGCCTTGTCCTTGCCGGACTTGCCGCACCATTGGTTTTGTCCGTGCATACCATCGTGAGTTTCGACTTTGCTACTTCAGTAATACCAGGCTGGCATACCACAATTTTCCCGCCATACTTTGTTTCGGGCGCAATTTTCTCGGGCTTTGCCATGGTACTCACCTTGCTGATAGTGGCACGAAAAGCCCTTAATCTGGAGGATTATATAACCATCAACCACATCGAATCGATGAATAAAATCATCATTCTGACAGGTTCGATTGTTGGTATTGCATACCTAACAGAGTTCTTCATTGCTTGGTACTCAGGTGTTGAATACGAGCAATACGCCTTCTTCAACAGGGCCTTTGGACCCTATGCATGGGCCTATTGGATCATGATGACCTGTAATGTGATTACCCCGCAATTGTTTTGGTTCAAAAAAATAAGGACCAGCGTTATTGCGACCTTCATCATTTCCATCTTTGTAAACATCGGAATGTGGTTTGAGCGCTTTGTTATAGTAGTTACCTCCTTGCACCGCGATTACCTTCCTTCGAGCTGGTCAATGTATAAACCTACTTTTGTTGAAGTAGGGCTTTACGTTGGTACCCTGGGATTGTTTTTCACCCTGTTCCTGTTGTTTATCAGGGTATTCCCTGTAATAGCCATCGCCGAGGTAAAAAGTGTTCTCAAGTCATCCGGTGATAATCCTAAAAACGCACACCATGAATAAGTTTATTACAGCCTATTACCACGATGAGGAAGACCTGATCAAAGGCGTCAGGCAGATAAGAAGCCTGGGGATCGAGCCAGCCGATGTGCGCACTCCTTTTCCGGTTCATGGGCTCGACAAGGCACTTGGGTTAAAACGTTCGCGTCTTACCCGCGTTGCATTTGTCGGTGGTGCGATCGGCGGACTGATCGGTTTCTTTTTCCAGGCCTGGGTATTCACGAAAGCCTATCCGCTCAATTTTGGGGGAAAGCCTTTCTTTGCTGTGCCATCGTTTATGCCGGTAACCTTTGAAATGACTGTTCTGTTCGCTGCCTTTTCCATGGTTATTGCATTTTTCATTCACAACAAACTGGGCCCGGGAGCTAAAACGGTCATTTATGACGAACAAGTAACCGACGACCGCTTTCAGGTATTGGTTGACGCAGATGATAAAGATGAGTCAGAGCTTCAACGCATTGAGAAAGTGCTATCAGAAGCAGGCGCACAAGGTATTCAATTAAAATCATAACAACCATTTAGTTATGGATAACAACACCTTCATTCTTTCAAAAAAAGTAATCAATATCAGCCTGGCAATGATTGCTATAGGCCTAATTGCCCTTGCATATGGCTATTTTGCCGGTCTGGGCGGAGGACGTATAGCAGCCAACCTGCTCATGAACATTTTCTATTTTCTTGGCATCTCACTTATTGGGTTGTTCTTTGTAGCCGTTCATGCCATAGCTGAATCCGGCTGGCAGGTAAGTGTGCAACGGATCGGCGAAGCCATGAGCAGTTTTATTCCTGTTGCCGGAATCCTCCTGCTGTTGTTGTTTGCTTTGGGCGGTCTATCGTCACTTTATGAGTGGACCCACACCGAGCACCTCGATGCTTTGCTGCTTAAAAAAGTTGGCTATCTGAATGTGCCGTTTTTCATGGTACGGTTTTTCGTTTATTTCGCCGGATGGATCATCCTTGCCTGGTTGATCAGGAAGACTTCACTCAAACTTGACATGGACGGAAACCTTTATTATTTTAACAGGCTCAGAACCGTTTCGGCAATATTCATTGTCTTTTACGCCATTACAAGCGTAACCTCTTCTTTCGACTGGCTTATGTCCATTGATGCACACTGGTTCAGCACACTTTACGGCTGGTATGTTTTTTCCAGTGTCCTTGCCAGTGGCACAGCAGTAATAATCATCTTTCTGTTTATGCTCAAAAGAATGGGTTATATGACTCAGGTTAATTCTGAGCATGTGCATGATCTTGGAAAGTATTTGTTTGGATTCAGTATTTTTTGGGCTTACCTATGGTTTTCGCAATATATGCTCATTTGGTATGCCAATATTCCCGAAGAAACAATTTACTATTACACCAGACTTAACTACTTCAACAACATTTTCTTCCTGAATTTGATACTTAATTTAGCTGTTCCGTTGTTGCTGCTGATGACGCGTAATTCAAAAAGAATGTTCGTAGTACTTTTGCCTGTATCAGTGATTGTTTTCATTGGACACTGGGTTGATATGTACCAGCTTGTTATGCCTGGTGTTGTTGGAAAAAATGCCGGAATCGGACTGCTCGAAATTGGACTTACCATAGGATTTGCTGGTCTTTTCAGTCTTATTGTTTTCCGCAGCCTGAGCAAGGCACCACTAGTACCAAAGAATCATCCATTCTATAAGGAAAGTCTTGAATATCACACAAACTATTAAGATAATGAAATCACTTATCAGGACAGGGCTATTTCTATTCGCAATAACGGCCATCTTTGCCTGTAACCGCGACAAAAATCATCCGGGACATATATTTTATCCCGATATGGCTTATTCACAGGCATATGAGACCTATACAGAAAATCCTGTTTTCGCCGAAGGAAAAACAATGCGTACACCTGCCGAAGGAACGATTCCAAGAGGTCATACACCCTACCCCTTCAAAGCCAAATCATTTGATGACCAGCAGGCTGCCGGACGAGAACTTTTGAACCCCCTGGAAGCCAACACAGCGGTTATCGCTGAAGGAAAACGATTGTATGGCATTTATTGCATGATTTGCCATGGCGAACAAGGAAAAGGCGATGGTCACCTGTACACGAGCAAACTTTTTCCTGCCAAACCTACTTCATTGGTTGAAGATTACGTGAAAAACAAACCAGATGGAGAGATATATCATGTAATTACAGTAGGATCTTTATCAGGCCTGATGGGCGCACATGGTGGCCAAATTTCGCCCCAGGACCGCTGGAAAATCATTCATTATGTCAGGGAATTATCAAAATAATCCCACATCTGTACTAGCAAGCCCCCGCTGCAAACGGGGGCTTTTTCTAATCAATCGGTTATGAAAATTGGAACGAATGTCATGGCAAGCATTTGCTACGAAGTGAGGGAACGGGAATCTGGAAATATCCTGCAACAAATTCCATGCGACAAACCTGAAACATTTCTGTTCGGACACGGACTAATGCTGGATGTCTTTGAAAAGAACCTGGAAGGATTGTCGCCGGGCGCGTTGTTCAAATTTTCTGTGGACAGCAAAGATGCCTATGGCCCTATAAACCCTTCAGCTATTTTCGATCTGCCACTATCAACTTTTACCGAGGATGATGGCAGCATTGATGCATCAGTTGTAAAAATTGGCCATATTTTCCCAATGGCCGACAAAGAAGGTAACAGACACTTTGGCAAGATCATCCGCATAATGGAAGGAAGGGTTACTATGGATTTTAACCATCCAATGGCTGGTAAAAATTTAGTTTTCAGCGGAACTATAGTGTCTGCAAAGCTCGCTGAAGCTGACGAAATCAAACAAGTGCTCCATCCTTCCCAATGATAAAAAAGACAGATGTCGAATGTGAAATCTGTTTTTTTCCAGCCTCCTCATCACCATCAAATAACAAACAACAGAAAAACTGTACTTTTGAGTACCTGAAAAAGTAATTTCAACAATGAAAAAAGCATTAATAATCACAGCTATTGTTGCAGGGATAGCGTTTGCCGCAAGCAGGTGCAGCCTTCCCTGGATCAACAAAATAAATCCTGCAGACGAAAATACATGGAACTGGTCGGCTGGTTTTACCGATGAAATTGCTGCAAAATACAAAGAAATTGGTCGTAAGGTACTAAAAACCAGTTTTCTTACCCTAAATGGTGAGGTTACAAACGCTATGAAGGAAGGGGGTGTTCAACATGCAGTGCGTTATTGCAACCTGAAGGCCTATCCCCTTATTGATTCCCTTTCGGAGCATTATGAAGTGTCCATAAAACGTGTAGCCCTCAAATACAGAAATCCTGACAACACTATGCGGCCTTATGAGCAGGAGTTGTTTATGGATTACGATGCCCGCAACAAGCAAAAGGAAAGCATTATGGATAAGGTTGTCCTGAGTTCCGACAACTACCTTGAATACTACGCCCCGATAATTTTAACTCCAGCTTGTCTGGTCTGTCACGGAAGTCCGGGTACTGACATAAAGGACGTTGACTACCAACTGATCAGAACTTTATACCCAGAGGACAAGGCTACCGGCTTTGTGCCGGGCGATTTGCGCGGAATGTGGAGGATTCGGTTCATGCCAGAACAACCAAAATAGCATATAATGAAGGATAATGCATGCCGGCACTGTGGCAGTGATTGCGGATCTAGCCCGGTAATGTTCAGCGATGCTGCTTTTTGCTGTCATGGATGTAAGGCTGTCTATGAAATTCTGCACAAAAATGAACTGGGTCAGTATTACGAAATACAGCCCATGTCAGGGGTTCGTATTGAAAATGCCCAATCACTGCGTAAATTCGCCTTCCTCGACAACCCGGAGATAGCCGGTAAATTAGTTAGCTTCAGTGACGGAAACGTATCCAGGGTAAAGTTGTTTATCCCTTCCATTCACTGTGCATCGTGTATCTGGTTGCTCGAACACCTCAACACACTCCATCCTTCGATCAGCTATTCGGATGTTAATTTCCCTAAAAAGGAAGTCACAATAACGTTTCGAAACGACCAGCTTACATTGCGGCAGCTGGCCGAAATGCTTGCCGCTATCCATTATGTCCCTGAAATAACCCTTGACAGCCTCGAAACAGACAAAAAAGGAACAACAAACCGAAAACTGCTAATAAAAATAGGTATTGCTTCCTTTAGTTTTATGAACATCATGATGTACAGTTTTCCTGAATATCTTCCAGGCGGCGACCTGCTGGAGCAGGATTTCAAACACATCTTTGGCTGGCTGAGTTTTTTGCTTATTCTTCCTGTTGTTTTTTACAGTGCCAATGATTATTACCTTTCGGCATGGAAAGGGCTAAAACACAAAATCATCAGCATTGACCTTCCTATAACACTGGGTATTATTGCGTTGTTCCTGCAAAGTAGTTGGGAAGTATTCAATGGTAACGGGATCGGTTATATGGACTCCCTGGCCGGTTTGTTGTTTTTCTTGCTCATTGGCAAATGGTATCAGGGTAAAACATATGAAGCCCTATCCTTTGAAAGAGACTACAAATCCTACTTTCCGGTTGCTGTGACCAAACTCTTTGGTAATGATGAATCCTTTGTTCAGATTAAAGAACTTCAAAAGGGTGACAGGATCAGGGTCAGAAATCAGGAATTGATACCTGCCGATTCGCGGCTTGTAGGCGGTAATGCAAGTATTGATTATTCTTTTGTTACTGGAGAGGCAATGCCAGTCAGCCGTACTACAGGTGAACTCATTTATGCAGGCGGACGACAGGTTGGCAGTACAATTGAGCTGGAGGTGGAAAAACCCGTTGAGCAGAGCTACCTCACTCAACTATGGAACCAAAAAGGACAGAAAGATGAGCATCATTTGCTTCGAAATCACGTAAATACAGTTAGCCACTATTTTACAATCATCATCCTTATCATTGCATTCACTGCATTTTTCTACTGGCTGCAGCAAGATTTATCTACAGCAGTTTATGTGTTTGCTTCCGTGCTCATTATTGCATGTCCATGTGCACTGGCATTAACCGTACCCTTCACCTTCGGCAGCACGATGAGGGTGTTCGGACGCAAAGGTTTTTACCTCAAGAACACCGATGTAATTGAGCAGTTGTACCGCACGGATACTATTGTATTTGATAAAACCGGAACCATAACCATTAACCGTGAATCAGAGGTCAGCTTTCATGGCGAACCTTTAGGCAGGGAGAAACCAGGCATGATAAAATCAATGGTGATGCATTCATCACATCCTTTAAGCATTGTTTTGAAGGATTATCTGAAAGAAGTGCCAATAAGCGAGCCTGAACGATACGAGGAAATACCTGGAATGGGTATAACCGGGATTGTCGGTGGCAGCCGCATCAATATAGGTTCTCCTGCATTTGTCGCAGGAGAGGATATCAGCAGCGAGCTAACAGAATCGCGGGTTTATGTGAGCATAGACAATAATATAGCGGGATATTTCAGTATTGGAAATGTGTACCGTAATGGCCTGGAAGGAATTATTCAACAATTGAGTAAGAAATATGATCTTCATCTGATTAGTGGTGATAATGAAGCTGAACGAAAACGACTGAGCGCTTTCTTTGGTGATGACAAACAACTGCATTTCAACCAAAGCCCTTCAGATAAAAAGGCTTTTATTGATGGCCTGAAAAGCAAAGGAAAAAAAGTGTTGATGATCGGCGACGGCCTTAATGACGCAGGTGCATTGGCAACAAGCGATACTGGAATTACCATTGCCGAAGATGTTTTTAGTTTCTCACCTGCCTGTGATGCAATCATGTCATCAGATAAATTTACTGGTCTTGATCGTTTTTTGAGGTTTACCGGTATTAGTTTCTGGGTAGTCCGTGCCAGTTTCCTGATATCCCTTTTCTACAATCTTATCGGGCTGTCTTTTGCGGTAACCGCAAATCTCTCGCCCCTGGTTGCAGCAATCCTGATGCCCATTAGTTCCATCACTGTTGTGGCCTTCGCAACCCTGTCTGTTAACCTGCTTTCGCGCCGTTTTTTAAGGCTTTAACAAGAAATAACTATTTTGTTTTTAGCAATCCCTATGTTAATCGTTTGTTTATCTGGGATTAATAAAACTATTTAGAATTTTTCTAAATTACCTGAGGCTAATTTAAATAAGGTTTGGTTTTCTAACTTTGTACAAATCTTCGTAAACAGGGACTTTATTACCGAAATGTCAGCAATACTTTTCTTAATTATTATCGGGGTTATTGTTGCCGGAGGATTTCTGGCGGCGTTTATCTGGGCAGTAAGAAGCGGGCAGTATGATGATGATTTCTCTCCGGCGGTACGGATGCTTTTCGATCAAAAGAATAAGAGTCCTGAAAATGAAGAACCAAAAGATGAAACCCAATCAACAACAATAACCAAAAATTAGATTATGGAGCTACAGAAGTTTACTTATGACAACAGGATTGCGCGTTTATTTATGAATGCCACAATTCTGTGGGGTCTTGTCGGGATGCTCGTTGGACTGATCATCGCTTTGGAGTTGATCTTTCCTCTGATGTCTCAAAACATTTCATGGCTTTCCTTTGGAAGGCTTCGCCCCTTACACACCAACGCAGTGATATTTGCCTTCGTCGGAAATGGCATGTTCACGGGGATTTATTACTCAACGCCCCGTTTGCTTAAAACTCCCATGTTCAGCGAATTGCTCGGAAAAATCCACTTTTGGGGCTGGCAGTTAATCATTGTTGCAGCTGCCATCACCTTGCCTTTGGGATATACCGTAGGCAAAGAGTATGCCGAGCTGGAATGGCCTATAGACATTGCCATTGCCCTGATCTGGGTTGTTTTTGGCATCAATTTGATTATGACGACAATTAAGAGGAGAACAAAACACATTTATGTAGCTATCTGGTTCTATATAGCTACTTTTGTGACTGTTGCTGTTCTGCACATTGTAAACTCAATCGCCGTTCCTGTTTCGTTCCTGAAAAGCTATCCGGTTTATGCCGGCATCCAGGATGCATTGGTACAGTGGTGGTACGGTCATAATGCTGTGGCTTTCTTCCTCACAACGCCCTATCTTGGCCTGATGTATTATTTCGTTCCAAAGGCAGCCAACAGACCAATTTACTCTTATAAACTTTCCATTATCCACTTTTGGGCACTGATATTCCTGTATATATGGGCAGGTCCGCACCATTTGTTATACTCTGCCTTACCTGACTGGGCACAGGCTCTTGGAGTTGTTTTTTCGGTGATGCTGATCGCACCTTCATGGGGTGGAATGATAAATGGATTGCTCACATTAAGAGGAGCCTGGGATAAGGTTAGGGAAAGTCCTGTGTTGAAGATGTTCGTGGTGGGCATCACTGCCTACGGTATGTCAACTTTCGAAGGACCAATGCTCTCGCTGAAAAGCGTAAACGCGCTGAGCCACTTCACCGACTGGACAATTGCACACGTTCACATAGGTGCTTTAGGATGGAACGGGATGATGACCTTCGGAATGCTCTACTGGCTGTTGCCCCGCCTGTATAATACAAAACTGTTCAGTGTAAAATTGGCAAACGCACATTTCTGGCTGGCAACAACCGGCATGCTTTTCTTCGCAATCCCGCTCTACTTTGCCGGCTTCACCCAAAGCCTGATGTGGAAACAATTCACTGAAGAAGGCTATCTGGCATATCCCAATTTTATTGAAACAGTCGTGCAAATCCTTCCAATGTATTACATTCGCGTTTTTGGTGGGGCTCTGTACATTACCGGTGTTATCCTGATGATTTATAACCTTATTAAAACAGCCGGAATCGGAAAATTTGTACCAACTGAAGATGATGAAGCACCTGCCTTGCACACTCAGAACCACGGAACTGACAAGGGACACCGCATTATCGAAGCAAAACCGGTATTGTTTACAATCCTTACATTGGTTGCTATTTTGATTGGCGGAATAGTAGAATTTGTACCAATGTTTATGGTAAAATCAAATGTTCCGACCATTGCGAGTGTTCAGCCCTATACACCACTTGAACTTCAGGGACGTGACATTTACCTCAGGGAAGGTTGCTATGTATGCCACAGCCAGATGATCAGGCCCTTCAGGTCTGAAGTGGAAAGATATGGTGAGTATTCTAAAGCCGGTGAAGCCGTTTATGACCACCCATTCCAGTTTGGCTCGAAGCGAACCGGCCCAGACCTTGCCCGCGAGGGGGTTAAGGGTGGTCCTATCTATAAACCCGACTCATGGCACTACAACCATTTTCTTGATCCTCAAAAACTTGTTGCCCAATCAATCATGCCTCCTTATCCATGGCTGATCAAAAGAGACCTTGACATCAGTTCAACACCAAAAAAGATAAGGGTAATGCAAACTCTGGGCGTACCGTATCCGGAGGGGTATGCTGAAAGAGCCAATGATGATCTGCTCAAACAGGCTAATCAGATTGCACAAGGACTACGTGATGGTGGAATCGAGGTAGAAGACACCAAAGAAGTGATCGCGTTGATTGCTTATATTCAGCGACTTGGTACAGACATCAAAAAATCTGAGTAATTGTTCCGATAATCGTTCAATAATCACAGAAAATGAAAATTGTAACCAACGTACTTGAAAACATCGCTCAGATTCAATGGTTTCCAATTATCGGGCTCATCATTTTCCTTACATTATTTGTATTTCTGGTGCTGCATGTTATCAGGATGAATAATAAGGAAACAGATAGCTACAGCAGGTTTCCATTGGACGAAACCGATAGCAATCAAGCAGTCAACAATCAAGTGTTCAAGCAATAGCAAATAAAAACCAAGAAAATATGACTACATTAGATAACCATCCTGATAAAAATCACGAAGAATACGAAATTGACACCCTTACCAACAAACGTCTGCTAAAGAATCATGAGTATGACGGTATTAAAGAGCTCGACAACGACCTGCCGGGCTGGTGGAAGTGGTTGTTTATCATCACCATCGTATTCTCAATCTTTTACTTAGTCCGCCTGTGGGTATTCAGGGCAGATGACCTGATCCAGAAAAAGGAATTCGACAAAGAAATGGCGAATGCTCAAGCCAGCAAGCCTCCTGTTGCCGAATTTCAGATCACCTTGCTTACCGATGCTGCATCAATGGCTGCAGGCAAGGAAACATGGGTCAAAATATGCGCTGTTTGCCACCTTGTTGATGGCGGCGGACTGGTTGGCCCCAATATGACTGATAACTACTGGATTCATGGCAATACCATTGAGGACATGTTTGCCATTGTAACTAACGGTGTGATTGAGAAAGGAATGATCCCTTACAAAGATCAGCTTTCGCCAAAACAACGTCTCGAAGTGATCAGTTATATCCAGAATGAAATCGTTGGTTCAACACCCGCGACACCAAAAGAACCTCAGGGAGAATTGTATAATTAAAAATGTCTGGGCCGGTGCACAAACCGTGATTCAGCAATTCATGTTTTTTCAACAATTAACGGAACCATCATTTCGGGTCGCAAGCGACCCGAAATGATGGTTTGTTTTTAACCAAGCCTAAATAAACAAAACCCCATGTCAACTTCTGAAGAAACAAAAGACGAAAAAAGTTTTTTCCGTGACCGGATAACCACCATTAATGAAGAAGGAAAACGAGTTTATATACACCCGAAACGTCCAAAGGGCAAATTCACAAATTACCGGTGGGCAGTATCTTCCTTTCTGCTGCTGTTGCTCTTCGCGGGACCATGGATACAATTTAAAGGCGAGCCTTTCATGCTCTTTAACATCCTTGAGCGCAGGTTTATCATCTTTGGTCAGGTGTTCTGGCCACAGGATTTCCATCTGGTTGTGCTATCACTGATTACTTTAATTGTATTCATCATTCTTTTTACGGTGATTTTTGGCAGGCTGTTCTGTGGATGGGTTTGTCCGCAAACTGTTTTTATGGAATTCGTGTTCAGACAAATCGAATACCTTATCGAAGGTGATTTCAGCAAACAGAAAAAGCTTGCCCGGGCCCCTTGGAACTTCGAGAAAATATGGAAGAAAACCCTGAAACAAATAGTATTCTTTGCCATAGCATTTTTAATTTCCAACACTTTTTTGGCATACATAATAGGCATTGATCAGCTGTTGGTGATGATAACCGATGGACCTTTGGCACATCTTGGAAGTTTTATTGCTTTGATTCTGTTTTCCGGCGTATTCTACTTCATCTTTGCTTTCTTCCGCGAACAGGTTTGTATCATCGCCTGTCCCTACGGAAGGCTACAGGGCGTGCTTCTCGATTCGAAATCAATTGTAGTGGCCTATGATTATAAGCGTGGTGAACCCAAAGGCAAACACAATCCATTGGAAAACAGAAGTGCATCCGGCAAAGGCGATTGTATTGATTGCCTGAGTTGTGTTACTGTTTGTCCGACAGGCATTGACATTCGCAACGGAACCCAGCTCGAATGCATCAACTGCACGGCCTGTATTGATGCCTGCGATGCAATCATGGACCGTGTAGGATTGAAACGCGGTCTTATCCGCTACGATAGCGAAAAAGGCATTTCCGAAGGCAGCAGAAAATTGTTTAATACCAGATCGCTTGCCTATTCGGCAGTGCTCACAGTACTGCTGATCGTCGTGGGTAGCCTGTTCACGTTCAGAAGCGATGTAGAAGCAACCATAATCAGGATGCCCGGAACCTTATTTCAGGAATACGGCCCAAATCATTATTCGAACCTTTATAAGATGCAGCTGGTAAATAAAACCAGAGAGGACCTGCCAATAAACCTTGCTCTTGAACACCCCCAGGGTGAGATTCAATACCTGACCGAAAAAATATTTCTCAAAAGTGAATCCGTTGGTGAAGCAAACTTTATGGTCATTCTTCCAAAAGAATTTGTGCTTTCAAGCAATACACCTGTCGAATTCGGGATTTACAGCAATGAAAGGCTGATTACGAAATATAAACTTAATTTTGTGGGACCTAATACCTTGGATAAATAATAAAAACTAACCTGCCAAACTGTATGAAATGGAACTGGGGAACTAAACTTGTTGTGGCAATGGCCGCTTTTATGACAATGGTCATCATTTTTGTGGTACTGATGTTTCAGGAAAGTGTTGATCTTGTTGAAAAGGATTATTATCCAAAGGGACAGGCTCATCAGCAACTGATTGACAAAAGAAACAATGCAGCTCATTTTGCTGATTCAATCACTGCAACACTGTCGGATGGTGAAGTTTTGATCAGTTTTCCACAGATAGCTGATCCCAATGGCATCAGGGGAACTGTGCATTTCTACCAAAGAATCAGCGGTGATAAAGATCAGTTCGCTGAGTTGACTTTGGATTCGCTTGGTGTATTCAGGTATCCGGCAGGTTTGTTGCGCGGAAGGTATATCCTTAAAATTGACTGGACCAATGGAGGCCAATCATTCTATACCGAAAAAACAATTGACCTGCCCTGATGATGTTCGATATCTATACCGGACTGACGATAGGATTGATCGGAAGCCTTCACTGCATTGGCATGTGTGGCCCGATTGCTGTTGCCCTGCCACTGGGTAGCAAGAGTTTTTTCGACCGCACCTTCGGCGGATTGATATACAACCTGGGCCGGACTGTAACCTATGGGTTCATGGGATTTTTGTTTGGCCTGCTGGGCAAAGGCATTGAAATGGCCGGCTTTCAGCAATGGGCGTCAATATTGTTGGGCGTAATTATGATACTCAGTGTGTTTTTTCCATTCCTTTTTAAAGACCAGTTCGGAAACGCCGGCCTGAGCAAAGGAATCACCGGAAAAATCATTGCAAAGCTCAGGGCAATGTTCGGAAACCACTCCAAAAGCAACCTGTTCATTATCGGATTACTCAATGGACTACTTCCATGCGGGCTTGTTTATGTTGCCATTGCCGGGGCCATCAACACGAACGATGTTTTAGCAGGCATCCTGTTTATGGTGGCTTTCGGACTGGGCACCATCCCGTTGATGCTCGCTTTTACGCTGGCAGGCAATTTGATTGGGGTTGCTATGAAGAAAAAACTAAATAAAGTTATCCCTGTGTTTATTGTTGTTCTGGGGATAATATTCATTCTCAGGGGTATGTCACTTGGAATTCCATATATCAGTCCCAAGAGCCAAAAGCTGACTCCTTTAAAAGAGGTAAAAGTTAAAGGAGCCTGTTGTTCAACAGAAGATGAAAAGACCTTTGTACCTGGAAAAAATTGATGAACAGCTGCGTTTGTTTCACTTTATGAACCTACTCCTGTACCCTCTTCAATAAGATTTATGTTAATTTTGCATCTCTATTCAAATCAAAAATCATTTAACCCATGAAAAAAACCAATATCGTTATCAGTTCCGTGATTGCCATGGCACTGACAATCGGACTGAGCAGCTGCGGTGGCGGCGGCAGTGAGACCAAAACAGAGGCTGTTGCTGAACAGGCAGTTGCCGAAGCACCGGCGAAGCCTCAAGATAACCCCTATGCACTCGGAGAAAAAATCTTCAGTGAAAAGTGTGTCGTATGTCACCAGGCCAATGGCCAGGGAATAAGCGGTGCATTTCCTTCACTCTTAGGCTCAGAATTCCTGAAAAACAACAGATTAGGCGCTGTTTCACAGGTACTTAACGGGACCCCGGGTGGAAGCGTCATCAACGGTGTTAAATATTCAGCACCCATGCCTCCCCAGGTTGATACCAAGGAAGAGGCTGTTGCCGTCATCAATTACGTGGCCAATCATTTTGGAAACGAATTTGGCCTGATCACCATTGAAGATGTTAAAGATGTAGTTATTAATCCCAGATAGCAATGACAGCTTCTAACAGACTAGTTTATTTTTTCGCCGTTTCCATGCTTATGCTGGCATTTGCCTGCGGAAACCCCCAAACACATGACCACGAGCATGACCACGACCACACAACAGAGACACTTCCATCAACTGGTTCATTTGGACAAGTATTTGACAAGGATGGTGCTGTCCTGATCACCGATATCGCCGAATTAATCAACAGCGATACAACGATTGGTGTTAAAGTGTACGGCACAATCGTTGAGGTTTGTCAGCACACAGGCTGCTGGCTCACTTTTGATCTGGGCAACGGCGAGGAGATCATGGTCAACATGAAAGACCACGATTTCTATGTGCCAATGGACGCTGCCGGCAAAACTGCCTGGGTAGAAGGACTTGCGACACGCGAACTGATTTCGGTTGACATGCTGAAACATTATGCCGAAGATGCAGGCAGAAGCCAGGAGGAAATTGACGCCATCACCGAAGATGCCTGGAAATATACCATTGAGGCAGCCGGTGTGATTATTGAATAATTGAGCTTATACTTAACGCAAAAAACCTTTCTGAAAATCAGAGAGGTTTTTTTTGTGGTTTGAAGCTATTGTCCATCTGAGTCACTTCTGACCGCAAATATATTTCTTCAAATGAATACAACTAAATATCATTATGAAGAATACACTGCCGATACAGAAATCAATGTCTTGCATTTCGACTGAGCGTAATGAGGCTAACTGAGCCAACCAAAGTTTAAAAGGTCCTGCTTAAACCCATGAACAATACTGGCTCAATTATCAATTAAATCACAAAATGAAAATTGTCTACTTTTGAACTGTACTAAAAATGGGAAGCCTACACAATCTTACTGCTTTACGTCAATTTGATTAATAGATACCGTTTCAACTACACTTGAATCATTTACAATGAATTCAACTTCGTAAGCGTCTTTATTTTCGTAAACGTGAACGACTGTTCCAATTGAACCTTTTGGAACGTTTGATATTTTAGAGCTTGCAACAACTATAGCATATTCATTTATTGTTTTTGCGATATTCTCAAAACTCTCTTCATAATCCTGTCGGCTAAGAACTGTGTCAAATAATCCAACATCTTCGCCTTCGTGTCTATTGATTCCGGTATATTCTAAGCTCGCATCTTCGTAGCGTTTGAATTTGTAAACGGCATCATTCATTAAAGCGGAATTGAACACTCCTAGACTTACCAATAATTCAAAATCTTTAACCGAAAGACCCGTCACCTTTTTGAAAAGACCCGGTTCTAATTGTGTGATTACATCTTTTAGACTTCTTTCGCGGTAGTCTGTCAGGTACATAAATACTGGAATACGAGTGGCAAACTTGATAAGCTTGTCCTGAATTTGCTTTCTTAAGCTTTTGTATTCTTTTTCTTCTTCTGAAAGTTCTTTTTGCTCTTTCTTCGTCAGTTCTCTGTCGTTGGCTTCTTTCTTTGCTTTTTTAACTGCTTCCGATTTGTTGATAATGGTTTCAATTTCCTGATTCAAATTTCTGAAGCCTTCAATGCTCATTAAAGCTTTCATTGCTTCTTCATTTGCCATCAAACGGGCAAGAGTGTTGTTGTCCACATTTACGAGCAATGCACTTTCCCAACGTCTTGCCAAAAGCGTTGCGGTTGTTCCACTCATTGCCATATCCAAAATTCCTGCGGCATCCACTTGCTTCATTGAACTGCCGTCATAAGCCAATACAGGCAGGAAGTTGATAAACTCAGCAACTTTCGCTTCTGGGTTCGATTCGTTTACATTTAGTCGGCAACTGTAATCTGCAATTTGTCTTAATGCTCTGTCTGGTGCAAAGTCAAAAACATAGCATTCTTCTTTTAGAATTTCTTCTTTGTTGGGCGATTTGCTGTCGGGGTTTTTGATAACCCAAGGCGTTTGTACTCTGAACGCTGCCTGAAAATAAGTTTCGGGACTGGAAGAATTTCGCAGCATAAAAATGCCTGTCCAAGGCTTTACCGAAACCCCTGTAGTGAGCTTGCCACAAGAAAGTGTAATGGTTTTTGATTCCAATGGATTGTCGGTCATTGCATCTAAAACAGGGGGCAATGCTTCTATGCCAATTCCTGCTTGTGTTCCTGCTGCAACTACCACTTTGTAATCGTGGTAAAATATATTTTGTCGTCTTTCAAGTAACAATGCCATTGCGTTACAAGCTGCAACGGTTGGTAAAAACCAAAAAGTGTGATTTAAAACTTTGAGTAATGGAGCGTGTGAAAACGGCAAAGGCGGTTTTTTTGCTCCCATTTTCAAATGGTCAACAGTGGTTTCGCTAAACGAACCCCGAATTAAATCCAACCATTTCTGTACTTCATCTTCGTATTTGAATCGGGCTTTTCGCCCTTCTCCTTCGGCTGAAAAGAAAATGTTTAAATCAAAACCGTCAAACTCGCCTTGCATAGCAATTTGGCGAATGGAATCGGGCAATTGATAGGTTAGCATTACCATTCTTGGCAAGGCTGCATAAGGGTTTGGACCTTTTGATTCGTCCCAACTTTCTTTTGCCCGTTGCTCGTCTGAATACGTCCAATTGAAAATTTGCTCTTCTATAAATTCGCCTGAACTGATTGCCCGAAATGGAGTGCCTGACAAATACAAATAGTGATTGGTGCTGATTGGGATAATCTTCTCTAAGTGTTCCGCTTTATCTTCTTCGGCAATCCCTTCTTTTTCAATCTTTTTGTATTCTTCAATTTCTTTTTCGGCTTCTAAATCTTTACCAAATAAGTCTTTGGCATTTTCTCGCCAAGCTCCAAAATGGTATTCGTCAAAAATGATACAATCCCACACGGTGGCGTGTACCCATTCGTTTTTGGTTTTGATGCCGCCTGTGTTGGTGTTTTTGCCTAAAAAATCCTGAAAGGAACCAAAGCAAACCAATGGCTTTTTGGTGTCAATATCTTGGCTTGATAACTCATCAGCGTGTTTTGATATGAATTGCCAACCTTTAAAGTCAACGTGAGAAAGTAAATCTTCTTTCCAAGCATCTTCAACGGCAGGTTTGAAGGTGAGTACCAATACTTTTTTCCAACCCATTTTTTTAGCCAATTGATAACTGGCAAAGGTTTTCCCAAAACGCATTTTGGCGTTCCATAGGAAATGGGGTGTTCTGTCTTTGTTTTCTTTCTTGAAACTCTTGAAATAGCTAATGGTCTTATCAACGGCTGCTTCTTGTTCGGGTCGCATACCGAAAGAAAGCACTCGGTTTTCTTCTGTTTTTTCACCTGTTTTGATTTGGTGAATGGCTCTACGTAATTCATTTAATGTACATTTAAACCATTCTCCGCTTTCATTTACTACTTTCCATTCTCTCAACAATCGGTGTACTTCGTGGTCGGTAAATGAACTACCATCACGCTTCATTGCAGATTCTTCAAATACAATTTTATATTGAATGGCTGCCGTGCCCAATTGCTCTTTTATACGCTTTTGTGCATCACGGTCGGTATAGCCGATTTTGAGCAAACCCTTGTGCGTAGCCACACCCACCAACTCATAAGCATAAATGGTTGGACTGGTGGACGGTCTGGGTGGAAAGAATTCTTTATTTGCCATTGATTTTCTTAAAGTTGTAAACCTGCATCAAAATCAGCAATATACTGTTGGGGAACTGATGCTCTGATGTTGGGAATGTTTTGCGTTTCACCTAGAACAAAGCCGTGGTTTGCTCTAATGTTCAAAATAAACTCGTTACAATTTACTCTTGAAACAATATTGCCAACTCCTGCTGTGTGTAATAAATTAGCTCTAAGTCCTGCTGGTTGTGCTTCGAAAAATAAAATTCTTCCTTCTTTTGCCCACGCACCTTGAAGGTCGTTATCTTCCCAAACAAGTATGGTTGAACCATCACTTTTTGAAAGATATCCCAGAAGTTCATAATATTCTGCTTCTGAATTGAACGAAATTTGTTGCTTTGTTCCGAAGTTTGCTTGATACATATTTTTTTGTTTTAGAAGGTTATAAATCAATTTCATTAGAATTCATAGGTCGTATTAATTGAGAAATGAAATCAATTTCATTTTCTGTTAATTCATACTTAGCAAAGAGTTTTTCATCATCCCACTTTTCTTTCATTGAAAGATTGGGTACAAAAATGAATTTGCCTTTAGTAATGTTCTGAGTTAGAAGAATTGTTGAAACTAAGAATCTGCAAAATTTAGTTCTAAGAAAATTTGCCATATTTTCAGCTTCTACTTCAGAATTATAATTTCCAACCACTAAATAGGATTCTGTACAAACGGTTTTAGGGGGCATTACTTCAATTCTTGAAAAAATTCTTCTTTTACCTTCTTTATCTGGCTGACCTCCATGGTCATTTGAAGCTTTGGATAACATTACTTTCCACTTATCAATTAATTCCTTCCCACTTGTTACTTTGTCGGATGAAATCTTTCCATTTCCTGCACTTGTGATTAAATTAAGGTCTCCTTTTTTTTCTGGTCTAACACTTGAAACTAAACCAAAAGGCATCCTGCTTGAAACTACAGAATCCAAGAAAGAAGTACTTTTTTGTTTGACTTTGTGTATAATGTCTATAGCTAAATTATCTCTTACAAAAGTGTCAAACTCGTCAAGGAATCGACTTGATTTAATTACGACTTCCTTTCTTTTTGTTTCTACTTCACAAATTCCTTTGTTGTCCCTATCCCATAAAAAATAACAAACACCGCCTGCAATATCTACTCCTGGGAAGCAATCTCTAGAATCAGCGAAATCAACAAGCTTTCTAATGCTTTTATCTTTGAGCATTTCACTTCTGAATTCATCTAATCCTTTACCACCCGAATACCAACGTGCAGGAATAATCATTGAAAGGTATCTAGGCTTTAATTTTTTAGCTTGGTCAATGAATAAATTGTATATAGGTTTTGCACTTGAACCCGTACCACCACCATCATTTAATTGATATGGTGGATTTCCAACGATAACGTCAAACTTCATATTGAATATTTTTTCAGGTTTGTCTGTGTGAATAAAATTGTAAGCGTAGGTTTCCAAAGCATCTTCTCGGTCGTACACTTCTTGGCTTGCTCCGCAATAGGTACACTTTCCGCCTTGCCAAGTGTGTTTCATCCGTTTGTAGCGAATGTTTCCTTGCTCATCATCAAAGGTTTCGCAAATGGAGTATTTGCCATTGGCTGTTTTGGAGCAATACACACTCCTGCGAGAAAGCAAAGCCGTTAAATCCGTTATGGCTATTCCATAGAGTTGATTGCTAAAAATGTGGTTAATGCGTTCTTGCTTGTCAGGAATTTGGGTTTCCAAGCCTTTCATCAGTCGCTTTGCCATTTCCCGTAAAAAAACGCCACTTTTAGAAACAGGGTCTAAAAACTTGGCGTTAGGGTTGGTCCACAATTCGGCAGGGAGCAAATCCAATATATCATTTACCAAACTTGGTGGCGTAAAAACTTCGTCATTGCTCAAATTGGCAAGGCAGGAGAGTACATCTGGGTTATAGTTCGTTTGTATCATCATCGCCAAGTTTTAAGTAATGAATAAGCGGAAAATCTTTTACAGGTTCGTCAATGGCTGCTGCATTTCCTTCGTCATTGAACATTGAAAACTGGTGTGTTTTTTCCACTAAAAATTTAAACATATAATCTCTGCGTTTCAGCATAGAGCCGTTTACGGCACTCCATTCTGAAAATACGATGGGTTGTTTGGTTTCAGGATTCGTAAAATCCAAAGCATCACCCCAAAGTATATTTCTGCTCAATAAAAACCGAACAGAACAGATACACTCATTTTTTACTTGCTTGAATACTTTAGAATACCAATCGGTGTAAATGCCAAGCAAACGGTCTCGGCATTCTTGTGCGTTGTCTTCTAAAATGTCCACTCCATATATGCTGGAAACTGCAATCACAGAATAGCGTTCCCACTCAATTTGACTTTTGCCATATCGGCCGTCAACAACCGTTAATTTTCTTCTCAATACCTCGGCTAAAAAGTTGCCGTTGCCACATGCGGGCTCGAGGAAGCGGGAGTCAATTCGCTCCGTTTCGTGTTTCACCAAATCAAGCATAGCGTTTACTTCACGTTGGTTAGTAAACACTTCCCCGTGGTCAGCCACTCGCTTTTTTGATTTTACTTGGTTATCTGTCTTTATATCTTCTGTCAATTCGGTCACTTTTTATTTTAATATTTTCTGTCGTCTAAGTTACTTTTTTCTGTCCGATTGTCTGTCGGTGCGTTGGCAAAAAATGGCTCTTTTGGTTTTTCAGCGTTGGGCTGTGTGTCGGCAAAAACCAAATGTGCCATTTGCGGGTCGGGTTTTTACACTGACCAATAACTCTTTGCTATCCAAATGTCTATTGCGCATATCTCCACTTTGCACGCAATACTTCAATTTATTAATATTCAACAACATAATTATTGACAAACGTATTTGAATGTTTTCCTAGCATTAGTTGCTGCCGTAAAGTTATGAAATCCAACAAATAATCACATTTCCGTGTAATAAAATCCAATAATATTTATCAACATTACACCTTATGCATCCATGTGCAACCCAAATCTATGTTTGGCGTAGACTCCTGACTACGTCGCCTCGCGCTCACTCATACCTCCACGTCTCCCCATCCTCACAGATCCGTTCTGTCAGCCCTAAAATCACATCATCCTCAAGCGTGATAGGTGATTTCCCAAACACTTTCTCAAACACCGTATGCAGGGCAAAATAATTGATCGACTGCATATGGTTCCCTACCAGCCCCACCTTCCAGGCTTCATTATAGGCTGCTATCAATCCCGCACGGTCTAACTTTTCAAAATTAGACTGATACTCCAGGAACTTTTCACGATCTTCCCGTCTTGGCATAAAAACAACTTTCATTTTACTTGGCATGGCTTGTAGTATTAAGGTTTATCATTCTTTTTAACTGTTCAGTCTTGTCTGTCTGTTCCCACTTGAATAGGTCCACTTCCCTTTCTATGGTTTCACCACTGGCATCCTTAAATCGTTTCACCACCCGTTCCGGCTTTCTGCCCATATGTCCATAGGCTGCTGTCTCGCGATAGATCGGTTGCCGCAGTCCCAGTTCTTTGATAATGTCGTTAGGCTTTAACGGAAAAACCTCCGCCACTACCCTGGCTAATGTTTCATCCGTAATCCCATCTATGGCAGTGCCATGCGTGTCAACGAACAAACTCGTTGGATCCGCCATTCCTATAGCATACGAAATCTGCACCGTCACCCGCTTACACAGCCCTGCTGCCACCAGGTTCTTGGCTATATATCTTGCTGCATAAGCAGCAGAACGATCCACCTTCGATGGGTCTTTGCCGCTGAATGCTCCTCCGCCGTGCGGTGCACTGCCGCCGTAGGTGTCTACGATGATCTTACGACCGGTAAGACCTGTATCAGCTGCAGGGCCGCCAACAGTAAAGCTGCCCGAAGGGTTAATGATGAACCTTGCTGCATCCGGAAAACCGTACTCAGCCAGTATGGGTTTGAGCACTTTCTCAATGACCGCTTCCCTGATCATCTCATTCGTAACATAATATACCCCACCACCATAATGCCCGTGCGGCACATGCCCACTTCCTTGGTAGGCGCTGCCTCCACTCAGCACATAAGGCATATGCTGCGTTGAAACCAGCATGGTATCAATCGCCACGGGTTTTCCACCATCATAAATCACAGTAACCTGCGATTTGGCATCCGGGAGCAACCAGGGAATACGGCCGCTTTTACGCAGTTTCGCAAGCCTTTCCACGATAAGGTGCGACAGGAAGATGGGCAATGGCATCAGGGCCTCAGTTTCATCGCAGGCATAGCCGAACATCATGCCCTGATCGCCTGCCCCTCCCTGATCAACGCCACTCCTGATCTCAGCACTTTGACGGTTCAAATAATTGTGCACAGGAACTGTGTCAGCGTCATACCCGTAAACTTCATTGGTATAACCTGTTTCGGAGATCACCTGCCGCACAAGTTCTTCAATGCTCTTCTTCGAGATGTTGACTGAGGAATGAATCTCCCCGCCAATGATTACGGCTTTGTAGGTAAGAAAGGTTTCGCAAGCTACTTTAGCCCCTGGATCCACTGCAAGGTATGCATCCAGTATGGCATCCGAAATCTGATCGGCCAGCTTGTCCGGGTGTCCTTCCGACACCGATTCTGATGTGAATTGATAACGCATTTAATTTAGGTATTAGGTTTGAAACTTTTAACAATCCCCGGGGTCCCGGGCACCTAAAAGTCAATGGCTGATCAATTCCAACAGGCACAAGCAAAGCTGCACGACAGGCCATAAACATAGCTGTCATGCGCTCATTCAGTCCGGAAATAACATATGGTTTCATACAGACTTTTTTGGTTTTGTTAACCCGTATCATTTGACCACCGTAGCCTTCCGCGCTCGGTTGGTTCCCCATTGAGGGATCTTGATAACTGCTGCAAAACTAATATTTTTTTTCAAAAACAAGGGCAAAAAAAATAAAATTCTGAAATCAGCCTATCAACAAATAAACTAAATCAAAGAACCAACAATTTCTCTAATTTTAAATCCTGAATCTGAATCCTAAATTTAATACCGCAAGGTAAAACCGGGGATGAAGGAGAAGTTATTAACGGTAAAAACTATGGTGTAATGGATAAATTTCAAAACAAATACCGCATTCAATCATCGCGTTTGCAGGGTTGGGATTATTCGCAAAATGGTGCGTATTTTATAACTATCTGCAGCCACAATCGGGAACATTTGTTTGGCCATATTGATTCTGAAAAAATGGTTTTGTCGGCCTTTGGTCAAATTGTAAATCGGGAATGGGACAAATCGTTCGGAATTCGTTCGGAATTGTTTTGCGATGTATTTGTTATCATGCCGAATCACTTGCACGCCATTGTACGAATCGAAAATGATAATTTGGGTTTTGTTGGGGTTGTAGATACGCACGGCCGTGTGTATCTACAACCCCAACAAAACCAACGCACCGGCGTTGCCTATTGGCGACCAAAATCAATTTCGTCCTTTGTCGCAGGTTTCAAATCATCGGTGACCAAACAAATAAACGAATTACGGCAGACCCCGAAATTACCTGTTTGGCAAGCCCGTTTTCATGACCATATTATCCGCAATGATCATGAATATCAGCACATTTACAATTATATTGAAAACAACCAGGCAAATTGGAAAAATGATACATTTTTTTAATGCAATAAACATTCCAATTCTTATTAGTGATATTGTTACGTATCTGAAAAACCAGCATCTTTAGTTTTTTAACACATTTATCGTTACTACTAGTAATTGTAACTATTTATCATAAAAATAACCTTTCCGAGACTCAGAAAGGTTATTTTTTGGATAGTTACTTCAGGTTTACAAGTCAGGGCACCTGATATATGTTTTGCTGGTTGCGGTAGCCGGGCAGATCGAGGTACCAGTCCTGGAAGACCGTACCGCCTGAGGATGCCCATTCGGCAAACTTCAGGTGTGTCAGCAGAATGTCAATCGTTTCGATCGGATAATCAAAGGTTACAGGGATTTCAATCGCCCAAGGCAAATTGGATTCTGTTTTGTAATATGCTCCGGCAGATGGCACCGAGCGGTCTTCCCAAATCCCAAAATAGGATGGGTTGACTAAATCAGTGGGAACAAAATCGAGCAGGTGCACTTCCTTGCCCCTTTCCTGGTCAATAAAAATAAAGGGATTAAACGGAGCTGCTCCATACGATGACTGTGGACTGGCAAAAGTGACAGAAACTGTCACGGTGTCTGTCTGGATATAATTATTCGTAGGAATGGTATTGATAAAACCGCCGCCAAAAGTTGTGCTGATGGCATCATACACAATAATTACTGTATTGGTCGTATGACCGGCTTCGGCCCCCGATTGGTCAAACAGTATCGCGTTACCGTCAATCTGGCCGCCACTTACCGAGCCCACATGAATCGGGGCTACGGGTATTGATACACCAAAGCCGTTGTTCAGACTTGCTCCTGCTGCCATTAGTCTGAACCGACCGTTAAGATCAACAAGCTGATTGGAAGCATTTGTAATGAGCTCATATTGAAACATAACAACCACATCGTTGAAGTCGAAATCACCTAAACCAGGCCAAAGGTCTTCAAAAGCAACCGTTGAAAAAGTGTTTTGTCCCGGATACCACGACCTGTAAGCCCTGCCGGGGTCATTCGGAAAATCGTCCAGGTCATCCGGCACACCATCATTATCTGTGTCGTTAATAATGATTGATCCAACACCTTCCGGATTGCAGGCTGTGATGGGCAGGAAATTCTGCTCATTACCCAGTGTAACCACTGTTGCACCATTAATAAAATGTTGCGAAACCGGAGTTCCCGGCAATATTATCAGATTGTTGGTTGCCAGTTCGACAGGACCACTAACGGTTTGTGACGACATTTTAAACTCAGTTTCTGCTTTTATCGAATTCGTTGCCTGCTGACCAATAATATTGGCATAAAGTTCAAAACTCGTTGTGGAGAGCATGCTGCCATTCTTCAGAACAGTATTGGCACCGCTGTTAATCTGAATTTTCGTTTCACTGCGCAGGTATCCGTTGTTGAAAGTAATATTTCCGGAGTTGAACTCTGCCAGACCCTGACAACTCATCATACAGTTGTTGACCACAACGCTTCCCGAATTGAAACTAATGCGGCCGCCGGCAGTAACGGAACCATTGTTGGTAAATGAGTTTGAATTTACATTGAAATTGCCCGTAGTGAGGGCAACCACACCATTATTGACAAAGGAAGATCCGCCATTGATGCTGAAATGCGATTGAGTAACATTGACTGTGCCTGTGTTGGCCAAAACGCTTCCATTGATTTCAAATTGGTCGCCTGAAGTCAGTGTTCCGTTATTGGTCATCGAACTGTTGGTGTTCAGTTTCACCGTTCCGGAAACTGTCAGGCTTCCGGATTGTATCATAGTTGCGTTGTTCAACTGATAATTTCCATTGTTGACCTGAATAGAACCATTATTGACAAATGGATTGTTTAACTGCTGGATAGTGAGGTTTCCGTTAACGATCATTTGTCCGTAGTTAAGAAATGTACCGACGGTTGAAAACCCGCTATTCACGGTAAGTGAAGCATTGGAATACACGGAAACACTGGCCGAGTTGCCCCACATGGAGAGCGCATTCAGGGCAAGTGATCCATTCTGGGTAACAATAATATGGCTGTTGGTCCCCAGGGTGGTGGTTCCTGAAAGTGTTGCAGTTCCGCACACCTTCAATGTGCCGCCACCGCTCCAGGTTTGGAAACTAACTGTTCCTGTAAAGTTGTCGGTGACACAATAGGTTTGTCCGCCTGTGATGTTTACGCTGCCGTTTCCGGAAATCACCTGATCGCAGTTGTCACATTCAGGGCCATCGTTAGTTACTGATTCACTTGATTTCATGCTAAATCCGCTTTTCTGGGCAGAAAAGGTATAGTTAATAAAGTTTCCATTTATTGGAACTTCGGCAAAATGCCTGGATCCGGTGCTTGTTACGAGCATCAGGTGAAGACTCTTAAGATACGAAGGCACGCGCACCATCCGTTCAAAAGCCTGCCCCTGGTTGAGGCTTCCGCTCATAAGCAATTCGCCTCCAAGCAATGGGTTAGACAAATAAACATCAAGCCTTGATTGCATCGGGTAGATTCCGTCGTCAGGCAGGTTAACTGTTAATTGCAGGTCGCGTGTGGTTTTCCAATCAAAGGATGAGGGAACCTTCAGGTCAGTCATTTTATTGACCGTATCAACAGGCATCTCCTCGAAATGCTTCCTGCAGGCTGAAAAGGTCGCCAAAATGGCTGCTAAGGCTAGAAATTTTGTTAAACTTCTCATAAGAATAGTTTTGTTAATTATATAACAATAATCATGCTAAGGACTCTATCTTATTCTTATACCTATATTTAGTAAGGAAACTCTTTATTAACAACTTCCATTCCGGGAAAATTTTCCCAAATCTGTAAATTTGTCAGACATAAACACCTGAACTTGTCTGGCATTAAAGATAGGAAATACATCTATGTTCCTGACAAAAAACTTTTTACAAAAATAATTGTTTGATTGTTTAGATTTATTCTAAATTAGCAAATCCAAATTTTAACAAAACTGTTTTATTTATGTCATTTAAAATGAAACGTTTAGGTAGTTTTTTGCTGTTGTTTTTCTTCTTTTTCGGCGGGTTTCAACCCTATTTTTGTCCCAAAGCAATAGCTGAGGAGAAGCTCGGGGTTTACGAGCAACTGGACACCTACCTTAATAAAGGACAGGTTTTTACAGACGAGAAATTTAATCAGGTTGACATCAGGGATGCCATACGAAAGCCGACAATCATAGCAATGGTTTATTACGAGTGTCCAGGAATCTGCACACCGCTTATGAACGGATTGGCCGAGGTGATGAAAAAGTCGGATCTTGAGCTTGGCAAGGATTATGAAGTATTCACGATCAGTTTCAGCCACACAGAAAAAACCGTTCTTGCACAAAACAAGAAGAAGACCTATGCAAAACTTGTAGGCAAGGGCGATACTGAAAACAGTTGGAGGTTTTTCACTGGCGACAGTCTGACCATCAAGGGTTTTCTGGACAACATTGGCTATCAGGTGAAACAGGAAGGCGGAGAATTCATTCATCCTGCAACGCTGGTTGTTGTAAGTCCTGACGGAAAAATAACGCGTTATTTGCACGGGACCTATTTTCTGCCCTTCGATGTGAAAATGGCGGTTATTGAAGCCGGAATGGGCAAATCTGGTCCTACTATTAACAAAGTGCTTAAGTTCTGTTTCAGCTACGACCCCGAAGGACAGCGTTATGTACTCAATATCACAAAGATCTCAGGAACTGCTATTTTGATCCTGGCTCTGGGATTGTTATCTTACCTGATTGCTGCAAATAAGAGAAAAAATAAAACCAATAATGTATAAATAATTGTATGGCAACATTAACAACCGACCTCAATTATCTCCAGGCCAAAAAAGGTATTTTCTCCTGGATTTTCAGTGTTGACCACAAGCGCATCGGCTTGCTCTACCTCTATGCACTCATCACGTTTTTCCTTGTAGGGGCAACCCTGGGCATTTTGATGCGCCTCGAGCTGCTCAACCCCGGAAAAGACCTGTTGGAGGCAAAAACCTACAACCAGATTTTTACGCTTCATGGTGTCATCATGATTTTCCTGTTCATCATCCCAAGCATCCCCGCTGTGTTTGGCAACTTTTTCCTGCCGATCATGCTGGGCACGGATGATGTTTCGTTTCCCAGGCTTAACCTGCTTTCGTGGTGGATTTACATTATTGGGGCAATCATGGCACTTTCGACGCTTGTTTTCGGTGACGGGCCGGCAGATACCGGATGGACCTTTTATGCCCCATACAGTGTGAAAACCAGCACCAATGTAACCATGTCGGTGCTTGCGGCTTTTGTGCTCGGGTTTTCGAGCATCCTCACCGGCTTGAATTTCATCGTTACAATCCACAGGTTAAGGACTCCGGGAATGACTTTTCTGAAAATGCCACTTTTTGCATGGGCCCTTTATGCGACATCATGGATACAGGTTTTGGCAACCCCAATCATAGGCATCACACTGATGATGATTGTCGCTGAGCGCTTCTTCGGAGTTGGTTTGTTTGATCCATCCATTGGAGGCGATCCCATACTTTACCAGCATCTTTTCTGGATTTACTCGCATCCGGCAGTGTATATAATGGCACTTCCGGCCTTTGGTGTGATCTCGGAACTCCTGCCAACATTCAGCCGACGTACTATTTTCGGGTATAAAGCCATTGCATTTTCGAGTCTGGCCATTGCTTTTGTGGGCTATTTCATCTGGGGACACCATATGTTTACCTCGGGCATGAGCGGGACAGGACGGTTTGTTTTCTCGATCCTGACATTTCTTGTCGCCATACCCACTGCAATAAAAGTTTTTAACTGGGTGGCTACTCTGTATAAAGGCTCCATCCATGTGCATACGCCCCTTCTGTATGCCCTGGCTTTTATTTTCCAATTTATGATCGGAGGATTTACAGGACTTTTGCTGGGTGCGCTTGCTACTGACATTCACCTCCACGATACTTATTTTGTTGTAGGTCATTTCCATTATGTGATGTTTGGCGGAACAGGTTTTGCCTTTTTTGGTGCCCTCCACTATTGGTTTCCGAAAATGTGGGGAAAAATGTACAACGCAAAAGTGGCCAACACAGCCTTTACGCTAATGTTTATTGGGTTCAACACCCTATATTTCCCAATGCTTATTGCAGGTCTGATGGGTATGCCGCGCAGGTATTACGACTATTTGCCCGAATTTCACCTGCCGAATATGATCAGCACATATGGTTCGTGGATACTGGCAGTGGGCATACTGCTGATGTTGGGCAACCTGATATATGCTTACTTCAAGAACACCCAGAAACCCGGACGAAATCCCTGGGGAGGCATCACGCTCGAATGGCAGACCCAGTCGCCGCCACCGGTGCAGAATTTCGACAGAATGCCCGAACTTCCAAAAAACGGCCCATACGACTTTGAACATAAACCAAACATAAAAGAATAATAACCTATGCAACACGCCTCAGGATTTGTGCTGCCCAATTCAGGGCACAACCGCGATGCCGAAGCCTCTAAAATGGGCATGTGGCTGTTTCTGTTCACTGAATTACTGCTTTTCGGCGGACTGTTTATTGTGTATATGGTTTATCGTATGCTCAATCCGGAAGCATTTCTGATTTCTTCTTTTGAGCTGGATGTTACGATGGGGACGATCAACACTGTTGTTCTGCTTGTCAGCAGTATGACCATAGCCATGTCCATCACAGCCATACAGAAAGGCAATGTAAAGCTTTCGGTCAACCTGTTGTATGCCACCCTTGCTGCCGCATTGATCTTTATGGTGATCAAATACTTCGAATGGAACGCGAAAATACACCACGGCCTTTTTCCTGGCATGGAATACTTTGAGAGCCTTCCTAAAGGTGAAGGCTTGTTTTTCTTTCTGTACTTTTTCATGACCGGACTGCATGCACTCCACATCATCATAGGGGCTGTTATTATTGCGGTTGTGATTTACCGCACCAAGAAGGGCTTAGTTAGCTCCGAAAAATACACCCTAACTGAGAATGCCGGTCTATACTGGCACCTCGTTGACCTTATCTGGATTTACCTTTTCCCTTTGTTTTATTTAATCCACTGAAAACATGGAAAATAAAGATTTACACAACAACGACAGCCACAAAGAGCAACATATCAGCAGCTATAAAGATCATTTCAGTACACTTGTGGCGCTGTTGCTATTAACATTAGTCACCGTAGTAGTTTCCGTGTTCGGAGCCGACCTGAGGTCATTATCGGTTGCTACGGCACTGCTGATTGCCACAGTTAAAGTGGTGGTAGTTGCCTATTACTTTATGCACCTGAAATACGACATGAAGCTATATACCTGGCTTGTAGTTCTTGTTGCAGTTCTTTTTATCGCTTTTACCGCATTAACAAGCATCGAATACTTTAACCGTTAATTAAGATATGAGAACAGGAGCATCAACATTTGCACAAGGCGTCGATCTTTCCCTTTACATAATTGCGGGTATTTCGATTGTTTTCCTGATTGGCATCACTGCCGTAATGATCTGGTTCGTATTCAGATACAACAGCAAAAGAAATCCTAAAGCCAGCCACATCGAAGGCAACAATACCATTGAAGTGGTTTGGACTGTCATACCAACCATACTTGTGATGGTGATGTTTTATTATGGCTGGGCCGGTTTTAAACCCATGCGTGAAGTACCGGAGAACGCAATGGTAGTTAAAGCATATGGCCAGATGTGGAAGTTTTCGTTCGAATATCCCGACGGAACCTATTCAGATTCGCTCGTAGTGCCTATCAACCAGCCCGTAAAGCTTGAGCTTATATCCCGTGATGTGTTGCACAGTTTCTATATCCCAGCTTTCCGTATTAAGGAGGATATGGTTCCCGGGAAGAACAATTATATGTGGTTCGAAGCAATTACTGAAGGCAGATATGACGTTTTATGTGCGGAATATTGCGGACAGCTTCATTCTTACATGCTTTCGTCTGTTACCGTTGTCCCGCAGCAGCGTTATGATGAATGGCTTGCTAAAGCAGCTTCAGCAGGTGACGAACATCCCGGCTTGGCGATTATGAAACAAAATGCCTGTTTCACCTGCCATTCACTTGATGGCAGCAAACTTATCGGGCCTTCGTTTAAGGGCATTTTTGGCAAGACTGAAATCGTTGTTACCAATGGAGTTGAACGCGAAATAACCATTGATGAGGAATATATCAGCCGCTCCATAAAAGAGCCAAATGCCGATGTTGTTCAGGGATACATGAAAGGATTGATGATTTCGTACGAAAACACCATCAACGACCAGCAAATCGCCGACATTATTGATTACATCAAGAACCTGTAGCAGGAGATGGCCTGCAAACTTTAAGAGCCATCGATTTATTTTACTATTTTTGTTTGAAACACGGCTTGGATGATCAACCAAATGAAATTACTGATGGAACTGGGCAAGGTAAAAATCACCTTCGCTGTATCCCTTACCACCATTGCGGGCTACCTGCTGGCGAAGGGCAGTTTTGACAGCGGATTGATCCTGCCGACCATTGGGATTTTCTTACTGGCCTGTGGTTCCTCGGCCTTGAATCATTATCAGGACAGCGACCGTGACAGGCTGATGAAACGCACACAAGACCGGCCCATACCATCGGGTAGAATCAGCAGCAGCAATGCACTATGGGTTGCCATCGGTCTCTCAGCCATTGGGTCAGCCTTGATCTGGCTCGGCTCTGATTTTGTTGGTTTTCAGCTCGGACTGTTAGCATTGATCTGGTATAACGGCATTTATACACCCATGAAGCGGCGTACTGCTTTTGCAGTTATTCCGGGTTCGGTTATTGGTGCCATACCACCCGTTGTTGGTTGGGTTGCCGGAGGAGGTTCGGTGTTCGACCCAAATGCCCTTATCCTTGCATTTTTCTTCTTCATATGGCAGGTACCCCATTTCTGGCTGCTGATGCTAAAGTATGGAGACGAATACGTAGCTGCCGGATATCCCTCGATCACACAGCGCTACGACGAAACAATGATTCGCTACCTGACCTTCCTCTGGACAGTAGCAACAGCAGTTTCTGCCATTCTGATTCCTCTCTCGGGGCTAATTCATTCCTCCCTTGTTACACTTGTTATCCTTGTTTCATCCATCTGGCTTGTGGTAGTGTTTGCCGGACTTTTGCGGAAAAATACACTTGCGTTCAACCCATTTTATTATTTCATGAGGATTAATTATTTTGTCCTCGTCATGATCATTGCCCTGTCAGTTGACCCTTTTCTGGCTTAGTGTACAGGGTTTTGTACTGCCTGCCGCATCCATTACTCGTATCAAGTTTGTCTTCTTACTGTTCAGGAAAAGCTATGCCTCTTGCATATTGCTCTTTTTAGCCACGGCATAATTCCTCCTGAGACCGTTTTAAACGTCGCAAATCCTTTAGGAGCGTTTTTGTTCTGAATGATTACATATCATTTGGGGCGAAGAGATTATTGAGCTGCTCAAACTCTTACAAGGCACAGATTTTCCAGGTGAACGATTTGAGACGCGCATCCAAGGCACGGAACCAATGTTCGAAGCGGCTCATTCAGCTGATTAATGTTCTGCCGAAATTGCCCTTTCAGGTATTGGTGACAGGATTGATGGTAATTGATTTTCGCATCTTCATGATAATCAATAGAGAATGAGTATTTACCTACTGAATATCCTTGCCGTATTTGTCATTATAGATCCATTCAGCATCCATCCGAACCATTTCATCCACCGGAATACCACGTTCTTTAGCTTTCTTTCGCACGGCTTCAAACCATTCGGGTGTACCCCTGATGCTCATCATAAAAATGGTTATCAGGTCTTCTTTCCGGAATATCCCCTTCAGGGGGCATTCAGTCAGACAGAACCACCTGATCTTGATAGTTTACGTTGGGAATCCTGGCTAAATTCTGAATTTCAACAGAATTTCAATAACAGGCTTGAATCTTCAATCGGTTTCCACGACTGGCTGGTCCGCCTGAACAACCAGCTGAAGTATTCTCTTTTTCGCGAGGCCAATGCCGAAGGCGTTATTGTAGGCAAAGAGGGAGAACTTTTTGAAGAGGATTATATCAGAGCGTA
>Ga0351836_1019_pt1 | contig 34679 bp, 30 predicted proteins | sample BONcelHFGM3001D4_FD_206749 | JGI IMG/M metagenome (GOLD analysis project Ga0351836, IMG submission 206749) | Enriched cells from coal bed in the Powder River Basin, Montana, United States - BONCAT cells FGM rep1 HSBNCT.FGM.300.1.D4 ... | reverse complement strand
AACCGGCAATAATTCTTGCCGACGAGCCTACTTCTGCCCTTGACCCGATTTCGAGCACCATCATTGAGAAACTATTCAAAGATCTGAAGAAACATTATTCCATAATTTTAGTCACACATGTGCTCCGGCAAGCTGTCCGGCTGGCCGATCATGTAATCTTTATGTGCGATGGTCAAATTGTTGAGCAGGGCAGTCCGGCTGAATTATTTTCAAACCCGCAAACGAATGAATTAAGGGCTTACCTCGTTGACGGAAACTGAGGCCAAATGTACATTGTGTAACAGAATGAAGTCTGCCGGATTATGCACTATTGAAAAACCATCCAAATAATATCTCTCAGAGGTTGATCAGCTGCGCTTCGTAGTCAAGATAGGCTTTCAGGTCGTCGCGGGTGTAGTTGAGCAGCCGCTTGGTGTAGAAAAGGGTCGAGTGCCTGATGTCGCATAAAGCCAGTGCCCGGTCAAGACATTGTTGTTCAAATTGTTCGATAGTGAGCAATTGATTCACCAGACCTGTTTCGAGTGCTTCATGAGCGTCAATGGGTTCGTTGCGCAGCATGATTTCAAGAGCTTTGCTGTGGTGCAGGAACTTGGATAGAAAATAGGGCAGTGCTCCGCTGGGATGAAGGCCATAATGGTGGTGATCAAGCACAAACGAAAGATTCGCCGCACCAAACTTCATGTCGGCAGCCATACTGATGCCGAAAAATGGTGTAACGACCTCGCCCGAAAGACCCACCAGAAAAAGTTTCTTGAAGTCTATCATCGTGCGGATTAAACGGTTAATGGCATGCATCATTCCAAAGCGCGTTCTGGGTTCGCAAAACCTTGGCCAGATTTCGTGAAGGCTCGCGGGGTCAATAATCCCATCCATAAACCGGCGATAGCCTGTTTGGTTAAACATTCCATCATCATGCAGGATAAGCAATCCTTTGAATGTATCAGTCTGATTTATTTCGTTGATCCTTGCTATGAAATAGTCGCTTTTCACAACATCGGTAACTAAGGAATACACATCGCCATGGAGCTTCAGCACAGCCACATGACTGCTTGTGGTTAAGGTGAAGAATTCATCCGGATTGAAAGCTGGTTGTGGCATCGTGGTAACGTTTTTTTGTTCAGTTTTTGGTTTATTTGTCAGATCACTGATAGGGCAGTGCAGGATGACAACGCTAAAGGTACGTTCATTTTCCTATGAATTGTTCTGTCTGTTGAAGAATTCCCCAAAAAAAATTATTTCCGCATGCTGACAAAGGGAAACAGCCGCGTAATAAACCCTGTGCGTGCGTGTTGCGCCCTGAAATATCCTTCGTTTACGGTTTGCACTTCCTCAATGGTGTAAAAAGCATGCGGGTTGTGGTGGTTGACCAGTTCGAGGGCATCTCTGAGGTCTTTTCGTTTGACAATGCTGAAAATAATCCGCACAGGCCCCGCCTTTCCTTCAGCATCTACCGTAGTTACGCCGTAGTTTGCTTCCCTGAGTATATTGATTAAATCAGTGGTGTCCTTTTTGGCGATAATCCGGATGACCACAGTGCCCAGTGACATTTTCTCTGCCAGATGGATGCCTATATAATTCCCGGCTGCAAAACCGGCCCCATAGCCAATGTAGCACATGATGTTATCAAGGTGCTGAAAAATCTGACTGATAGCTACCAGCCAGATAATCACCTCGACAAACCCCAATACAGGAGCCAGGTTTTTGTAGCCACGGGCCACAAAGATCAGGCGCAGCGTGCCAACCGTAACATCCATGATCCTGGCCAGGGCGATAAGCACCGGCAAAACCACCCAGTTGAAAAATTCAGTATCCATGAATTCAGCACTCATATTCTGTGTTTGTTTTTGTTTCGGAAATATAGGCTCGTATGCCTGACTCCAATGACAAAGATACAACTGAAAACAGACACAGCATCAGTATTCAACATCCAATCTTTATAAGGTAAAATTGTGACATAATATTCAGATATATGTATATTTGACCCCAAAACCGGTTCATGATCAACCAATTGTCAGCGGCATTGTGGCTTGTTGCAGGTTTGGTTTTTTTGCCATTCGTGCCCTGCCATAGCCCTTCAGAATTCAATGAAGGAGCTGATAGTTATGTGGTTACAGCTGAGGGGCAATGGGAGAAACTTTGGGAAAACCCTAAGTTGATGGTATGGCAACGCTGGCTTACCCTGAACCATGAGCGAAAAATCAGGCAGCGCAAATGCCAGATGATGCTCAGGGCTTCCATGAAAGATATTGTCGGACTTATTGGCAACCACAGGAGGGCCACCGAATGGATGAGTATGGTGGATACTGTTGAGTTGCTGGGGCGCTCAGGCAATATATGGTTTACGCTGGCGCACTACCGGATGCCCTGGCCGCTGAGGGACAAGATGCTTTCATCTCGTCTGGAGCTCAGCACAATGTTTGACAGCCACATGTCCATCATTGATATCGAAAGCGACAACAGCCGTATTAAGGGACGCGGACAGGTAAACGATTTTGGATCGTTTCACGGCCGGTGGGTAGTTGTAGAACTAGGCAGCGAATTGTGCTTTACCGAGTTTACGGCCTACTCAACCTCAATTCCCCTGTTTCCGCGCTGGCTTCAGGATCCTATTGTTGACCGCGCATTTCTTAATACCATGGAACAGTTTGTTGCAGTGGTCCACGACAAAAAACAGGTGAAGCAGCGATAAATTGTAAAGCCTGAGTGTGCTATCGTAGCAAACAGCAAAATCATGGATGAACAACGAAAAATGTACCGCGTATTCCAGCTGATATCCAGGCTGCGAACGCCTATGGGTCAGGTATAAATTGGAGAGTCCGCCAATCGCACCATAATGGAATTGAAACCAGAGGTTCAGGGTTTCGGGTTTGGCGTTCCGCGTTGCTTCCCATCGAGCCATAACGGAATTAATCCGTGCATTAAGCGCGCACATTGCACCTAAAGATTCCGGCAAAAACCACAAATAAGGAAGCGCAGGCCTCTGTCAGCCTTTCGCCTTATGCCTAATGCCTTTGGCCTTACGCCTACAACGGAATATTTCCGTGCTTCTTCGGCGGATTGGTCTTGGATTTGGTTTGTGTCATTTCCAGTGCCTGAATAAGTTTATAACGGGTCTGGCGCGGGTAGATGATTTCATCAATATAACCCAGCTGAGCAGCCTTATAGGGGCTGGCAAAGGTACGGCGATAGTCGTCAATGGCCTGTTTGCGTTCCTCTTCGCTCAGTTTGTTTTTGTAAATGATGTTCACTGCGCCTTCAGGTCCCATCACGGCAATCTCGGCAGTTGGGAAGGCAAGGTTGATGTCGGCCCCAATGTGTTTGCTCGACATCACATCGTACGCACCACCGTATGCTTTGCGTGTGATTACGGTGATCTTGGGAACTGTGGCTTCGGCGAAAGCGTACAATAATTTGGCTCCGTGTTTAATGATGCCGCCAAATTCCTGAATAGTGCCAGGCAAGAATCCCGGGACGTCTTCAAAGGTGATCAGCGGGATGTTGAAGGCATCGCAGAAGCGCACAAATCGTGCTGCTTTGATCGAACTGTCTATATCGAGCACACCGGCCAGATTGGCGGGTTGGTTGGCTACTATACCTATGGGTTTCCCGTTGAGGCGGGCAAAACCGATGATGATGTTTTTGGCGTAATAGGGTTGAATTTCAAAGAAGTTGGCATCATCAATCACTTTGGTGATGATGTCGTGCATGTCGTAGGGCTTGTTGGGGTCGTCGGGAACGATGCTGTCGAGGCTGTCTTCTTCGCGGTGGGGATTGTCGGTGCAAACCTTTACCGGCGGGTCTTCCATATTGTTCGACGGAAGGAAACTCATCAGTTCGCGGATCATCATCATGGCCTGTTCGTCGTCGCTGGCCATAAGGTGGGCCACACCGCTCTTACTGTTGTGTGTCATGGCGCCGCCGAGTTCTTCTTTGGTGACCTCTTCATGAGTAACAGTTTTGATCACATCAGGCCCGGTGACGAACATATAGGAGGTGTCTTTGACCATCATTATGAAGTCGGTAATGGCCGGTGAATACACTGCACCGCCGGCACATGGCCCTAAAATTGCCGAAATCTGGGGAATCACACCTGACGACATCACGTTACGATAAAAAATATCGGCATAGCCTCCGAGGCTTTCTACTCCTTCCTGAATACGCGCCCCGCCCGAATCGTTCAGTCCGATTACAGGTGCGCCCATCCGCATGGCAAGGTCCATGATTTTGACAATCTTGTCGGCATTGGCACGGCTTAGTGAACCACCGAAAACAGTGAAATCCTGAGCAAATACATACATCAGTCTTCCGTCAATTTTGCCATAACCTGTGACCACACCATCGCCGAGGAACTTCTGCTTGTCCATATCAAAATCAGTAGCGCGGTGGGTGACAAATTTGTCCACTTCCACAAATGTATTGGGGTCGAGCAGATCGTTGATGCGTTCCCGGGCTGTTTTGCGTCCGGCATCATGTTGTTTTTTAATCCGGTCTTCACCTCCTCCGAGTTCGGCTTGCTTGTTTTTTTCTTCCAGCAGCCTGAATTTGTCGTTCGTTGACATATTTCTTAGTTTTTTGGTGTTGGTTTCTTATTCAATTATTATCAGGGGCTGGTCGCCGTTGATGGTATCGCCTTCCTTAACAAGCACTTTTTTGATGACACGGTCTTGCTTTACCTTGTACTCGCTTTCCATTTTCATGGCCGAAACAATGACTACCGTCTGTCCGGCAACCACGTGATCGCCTTCGTTTACCAAAATACGCACTACTTTTCCTGGCATAGGCGATGAAATGGCCTTTTGGTCAGTACCTTCATCCTTGCGGCGGTTGGTTTGGTATTTTGATTCGGCATCAATGATTTCCACATCAAAGGTTTCATAAAGGGTGTTCACAATATAGGAACGTGCGCTTTTACCTTCAACCAGTTCAACATTGAACGAGCGGTTGTCGAGCAGTATGCTGTACACCCCTCTTTCAACCTCAACGATATCAAGTTCATAGGTTTTGTTGTCGATGACAACCTGTATCTGGTTGCCCGACCTGCTCAGCAACTCAATTGTTGAGTTACGGTCATTAATTCTGATTTCGTACGACATAAAAATTGATGTTTAAAGTTGAGGTCACAGCCGAAGCACCGATCGTTTGCGGCCAAAGTCTTTCCAGTTGTTGGCCAGTTCTTTTCCGACCTGCGTTGGCTGGAGGTTTTCGAGTTTGTTCAGGTAATCCACAAAAGCGGTGATGGCGGCCACGTCCATGCATCTATCGGTGCAGTTTCGGTGTGGTTTCAGGTACTCCTGATTCTCTTCAATAAAATGCGTGTTGTATCTGCCTTCAATAAATGCAGGAACGTCGAGAATACGTACAAGGTAGGGAATTGAGGTTTTAATGCCGGTGATCTTGTAGGCATAAAGCGCCCGCTTGAGTCGGGCAATTGCTTCGGACCTGTCTTTTCCCCAAACGATGAGTTTGGAGATCATGGGATCGTAGTATATCGGAATTTCATAGCCTTCATAGGCGTAGCCATCATGTCTTACACCCAGACCAAGGGGTTCGGTAATGTGTTTGATGATACCGGGTGAGGGCATAAAGTTGTTGTCAGGATCTTCGGCATAAATACGCACTTCTATGGCATGGCCCGATTGCTTTAAGTCCTCCTGTGCGAAGGGTAGCTTGAATCCGTTGGCAATGTTGATTTGCTCTTTCACCAGGTCAACGCCAACAACCCTTTCGGTGATGGGATGTTCAACCTGAAGGCGCGTGTTCATCTCAAGAAAATAGTAATTCAGGTTGTCATCAACAATAAATTCTATTGTGCCGGCTCCGTAATAGTTGACGGCTTTGGCAGCTGCTACAGCATCGGCACCCATTTTCATGCGCACCTCGGGTGTCATGATGGGCGAAGGGGTTTCTTCCACAACCTTCTGGTGGCGTCGCTGTACCGAACATTCGCGCTCAAAAAGGTGGACAATATTGCCGTGTTTGTCGCCCAACACCTGAAATTCAATATGATGTGGCGATGAGATGTACTTTTCAATGTAGACTGAATCGTCACCAAATGCAGAAAGGGCTTCTGACTTTGCACCACTGACCGAACTCACGATGTCTTCCTCTTTTTTCACAAGGCGCATACCCTTTCCTCCACCACCTGCACTTGCTTTGATCATTACGGGCAATCCAATTTTGTGAATCGTTTCCACGGCTGTTTTCAGGTCGCGAATGGGTTCTGTCGTGCCTGGCACAACCGGAACACCGGCAGCAATCATTGTTTTGCGTGCAGTGATCTTGTCGCCCATAGTGCGAATGGCATGCGGTGATGGGCCAATGAAAATAATTCCTTCTTTTTCGCAGCGTTCTGAAAATGTGGCATTTTCCGACAAGAATCCATAACCGGGATGGATGGCATCAGCACCAGATTTCTTGGCTACTTCGATGATCTTGTCAATCTTCAGGTAACTCTCCGACGAAGGTGCAGCCCCAATATGGTAGGCATCGTCGGCATAACGCACATGCATCGCTTTCCGGTCAACATCAGAATACACGGCAACAGTTTCAATACCCATCTCGCGACACGAACGCATTACACGAACCGCTATCTCGCCGCGGTTGGCAACTAACACTTTTTTGATCATATTGGTTGATTATATGGTTGTTTTACAGTTGTTTATAACCAGAAGATCAGTAACTAAACGGGCGTAAATATAGTTATTTTTTTAGATATGAGTATTTAGACTAAGTAAACACAACAGATTCACTTATTGACCTAAATGTCATAATATCATAATTTTATGCATGCTAAACTTTGTTGAACAGCTGGGCCTCGTAAAGAAGCAGAAGGGAGATGCGCCAAACTGATTATAATGTTCAAGTCAGACTTAAGGAGGTCGTGCATGAGTTGATTCTGAAATTACTTTAAATGTTTTGCGTGCAGACTGATACTAATATCCTATTTTTGTTTAAAGCTTTGCCATAATGAGATCTGCTATTATGAGTTTTGTCCTGATTGTGCTGATGACACTCGGGAGCCTTGCCCAGACCACAAAGATTGCCTTCGAAGTGGACAGCCTGCAGCAGATCTATAACGCGGCCGGGGTTTATGAAAGATCAGGTCTGGCGTTACAGCTCATTGAAAGAGCTTTCCTGATTGACCCCTTGCTTGCCCTGTCTTTTGCCGATCAGGCCATTAATGACCTCGATACGGTTTCCTCTCCACTCACCCGATATCCTTTGTTTTTGTGGAAGGCACGCTGCCTGGACAAAGCTGGCCGTATGCAGGAAGCTTTAGAGGTGTTGAAACAGGCAGAAGAGCTTATGTCCGCGCTCAATCCGGAATTGATACTGGAAATGCACAAATTGGAGCGCTTAGGAGTCGAAAATGAGCTTCCCGACACGGGCATCATGGGAGAAATCATTTTATGGATCAGTGTATTCAGTCTTTTCCTTGCCCTTTCACTGGCTGTTTTTCTGATTATTATCAAGCAGAGGTCGCGCCGGAAAATCCTTATTAAAAACAATGAGCTGGCAAAACTCAGGGAGCACGTTAACCAGATAGAAAACAACATCGTTATGCAGGTGGAGGAAAGAACACAGGAAATGAAGGCACTACTTGCCGAATCCCGTGCCAAAGACCTTGAACTGAAAAAAGCCTTGAAAAAAGCTGAAGAAGCCAATTACCTGAAGAATGCCTTCCTGACCAATATGAGCCACGAAATAAGGACCCCGCTCAACGGCATCATTGGTTTTTCGAGCCTGCTCGAAACTGAACTTGCAATGATGGAAAACCACGAGCTTTACGAGTTTGCCAAAGGTATCCAGCAAAGCGGCGACAGGCTTCTTAACTTGTTAAACAACATCATTGATATCAGCAGGATCGAAGCACATGACATTGAAGTCGAACTTCATCCCTGTAAACTGAACGACATCGTGCAAAACGTGATCGAGCTTCATCAGTTTAAAGCCAACGAAAAGGGCCTTGCGTTCAAGTTCAAACTATCAGATACTAATATGGTAGTGGCCGATAATACTGCCCTTACACGAATTGTTAATGTGGTTGTTGATAATGCGATCAAATATACCGGATCGGGTTTTGTAACAATCTCAACTCAGCAAATGCCCGATGGTGAAGAGGTTATGCTCCGTGTGAAAGATACTGGAGTTGGGATCGAAGAAGATTATTTGCAACACATTTTTGAAGCCTTCAGGCAGGAAAGTTCTGGGTATAACCGATCCTATCAGGGTGCGGGTCTGGGTTTGCCGCTGGCTAAAAGATTTCTCGATCTTATGAACGGCCGCATCAAAATTAGTTCCACAAGAGGAGCCGGGACAACAGTTGAAATATTTCTGCCAACACGAATGACTGCTCCTGTGGCCAGGGACAGCACTTCGAAACCTGTTTCGGTGGAGCATAATTTTGGCGAACTCGATATTTTTATTGTCGAAGACGACCGAATGAACCGTCTTGTGCTGCAAAAAATGCTCAACAAAGCCGGAAAGGTTACTATGGCTGTGGATGGAGAAGAGAGTCTTAAAATTATCACCGAAAGACACCGCAAAGGACATTATTTTCAGGTGATGCTGTTCGACATCAACCTGCCATCTCCCTGGGACGGTATCAGCCTGATGAACAAGGTAAAACAGGAGTTCACAGAATATCGTCGTATCCCTTTTATCGCTCAGACGGCGTATGCTATGGCCGGCGACCGCGAAAGAATGCTCGAAGCCGGGTTTGATGATTATATTGCCAAACCGATCAGCAAAAATGAACTGCTGACCATTGTGCAAAACCAACTCAATAAGTTTAAAAATCTGAATTGAACACCCGATACAGCTGATTTTCCACCACATACTTTACAAAAGCGTGCCGAAATGTATTACTTTTGCGCTGCAATCAGCTTGCTACAAGGAGGTATAACAACTTAATAATCAGAAAACTATTAACCTTACACAATATGTCAGAGAAAATTTCTTCAACAGTGAAGCCTGGTGTTGCCTCGGGCGATGACCTACAAGAGATATTCAGGATCGCAAGGGCCCAGCATTTTGCCATGCCGGCTGTAAATGTAACCGGAACCAACACAGTAAACGGAGTTCTTGAGGCTGCGCGAACCGTGAAATCTCCCGTGATTATACAGTTTTCCAATGGCGGGGCATCTTTTTATGCAGGCAAGGGACTCTCTAATGCTGGTGAAAAAGCTTCAATTGCAGGTGCTATTTCAGGTGCAATGCATGTACATCAGATTGCCGCATTGTACGAAATTCCTGTGATCCTACATACTGACCACGCTGCCAAAAACCTGCTGCCCTGGATTGACGGACTGCTTGATGCCGGCGAAAAATTCTTTAAACAACACGGCAAGCCACTCTTTAGCTCACATATGCTCGACTTGTCAGAAGAACCGCTCCACGAAAACCTCGAAATCTGCAAAAGATACCTCGAACGCATGTCGAAATTGGGCATGACGCTCGAGATCGAACTCGGCATTACCGGGGGCGAGGAAGATGGAGTGGACAACTCAGGAGTGGATAGCTCAAGGCTCTATACACAGCCCGAAGAGGTTGCGCAGGCATACGAAACCCTTATGGAAGTTAGCGACAGATTTACAGTGGCAGCTGCTTTCGGAAATGTCCATGGTGTGTATAAACCCGGAAACGTTAAGCTTGAGCCCATCATCCTGCACAATTCACAGGTTTATATCCAGAAAAAATTCAATACCGGCATCAACCCTGTTAATTTTGTGTTTCATGGCGGGTCAGGCTCCGAAAAAGCACAGATCAGGGAAGCCATTGGTTATGGTGTGGTGAAAATGAATATTGACACCGACACTCAATGGGCCTTTTGGAATGGCATCAGGGCATTTGAACAGAAATACCACGGATATCTTCAGGGACAAATTGGAAACCCCGAAGGAGAGGATGTTCCCAACAAGAAATTTTATGACCCCCGCAAATGGCTCCGCGAAGCCGAAAAGGCCATGATTGAAAGGCTGAAGATAGCCTTTGAGGACCTGAACTGTATAGAACGTTACTAGCACAAAAAAACCGGAGCAGCTGCTCCGGTTTTTTTTTTAATCAAAGTGAAATTACATAAGCAAGCAGGGATTACATGCCCATTCCCACCAGAAGGTCTTTGGCATGAACACACAGCACCGGTATCGGTGAGTGGTTCACCATCTGCTGTGCATAGGGCCCCAGCCACAGATTGGCTGTAGTTGTTTCCTGTTCGTCGGTGATGCTGATCAGGTTTGCATTCACTCTGGTGGCATATTCAATGGCAGCGTCGGTGATGTTGTCGGCTTCTATCTCCTCTGTGTGGAACTTGACTTCGTTTTCGAGCAGATACCGTTCCACCTGCTTGGTGTATTCTGTAACACGGGCCCTCACTTCTTCAACAATAGTGGTGTGCATGGCAAGCACATGAATTTCAGCCTCGAAATATTTGGCCAGCAGCGCTGTCAGGGGCACTTTTTGTCTGCTTTCGATGGTGCTGTCAACTGGCATTACGATTTTTGTAAGGGTTCGGTTGATGTCAACTCCTCCCCTGATCGTAATGACAGGCCTTTCGGTGGCTGACACAATCCTGTTGGCGTTGCTGCCGATCCAGAATTCTTCGAAGCCCGAGGAGCCATGGGTGCCGATGACAATCAGGAAGGCATCAAGTTCATCCGCGGCTTTCACAATTTCCTGATAAACCTTACCCTTTTTGATGATAAAGCTGATGGCTCCTTTTTCAAGGCCATATTTGTATTTGTTAACCAGTTCATTGAACCGCTTGTTAACCTCTTCGATTAAATTTTCTGGTTCGGTAGAGAAAATCTCCTGGCTGCTGTCTGGTCGGTTTACCCATATCATGACAACGTTTGCTTCAGCCTTGTCGGCAATGGTCAGGGCATGTTCTAATGCGTTGATGGAACAGTCGGAAAAATCAATCCCGACTAAAATCGTCTTTTTCATAAGTCTTGGTTTTGAATTGAGAAACTCTTTAATGTCGGTAAGTTAATTCGTTCTTTGACAACGAACGCCTGGTTATAGCGTCCGATCAGGGTCCTGAGGAAACCTTCGGCTTCGATTCTGTTTCTAAAATCACCCACCCTGATGCGGTAATATGGCTGTCCGAAACTCAGATAAGCCGGAACATCAGGAAATTCTTCCCTGAAAGAGCGGATGATTGACTCAGCCTGCTGCACTGCACTATTGCCCGACTCCATGAATATCTGCACACGAAAGCCTTCAAGCTGGCTGTACTCAGCATTGAGCTGTTTGCGGATTTTAAGCAGGCTGTCAACCCTTGCATCCTGATGGATAACAACGCCTCCGGCCTGCACCGGATCTGTTTGTGCGACTGCCGGCAGTGAGAACAGTATAAAACCGATGAAAATCAAATACTTCATAATTATATTTCGTATTGCCCCGATTGGATGCTCAATACGGGTACAACTGAATTATTAATAAGTTGTTGTGCATATGGCCCCATAAATTTACTGGCTGTTGTGGTTCCCTGTTCCGTCATGATCGTAATCAGGTCAGCGTCAATTTCAGCTGCATAAGCAAGAATAGAACTGCTGATTTTGTCGGCATCAATTTCTGTTATGGAGTGTCGTACACCTCTTTCTTCCAAAAATTTATGTGCCTCCTCAGCATATGAATACATGCGTTTTCTGATTACGCTGATAGGACTGTTGTATACCACGAGCAGAAAAACTTCCGCATCAAAGAAAGCTGCAATACCTGCTGCAAATGGAAATTTTTGCTTTGTTTCCGGTGTGCTGTCTATAGGCAGGAGTATTTTTTTTACACATCCCCTGCATTCATAATCACCACGGATGGTAATTACCGGACAGGGGGCACTGGTAACAATCCGGTAGGCATTACTTCCGATCCAGTATTGCTCGTAACCGCTGACTCCGTGGGTGCCGGTGAAGATCAGATCAGCTTCCAGTTTTCTGGCCACCATTGCAATCTCACTGTAAACCTTTCCCTTACGAAGTATAATTTCAAGCTTGCCATGTTCCAGCATCGGGCCATAACGTTTCTCAATCTCCTGAAAATGATCCTTGATTTCGATCCTGAGTTCATAGTCAATGTTCAGCAGGTTATCGGGCGTATTTGTGTTGTCAACCCACACCAGACCCAATTGGGCGCGGGTTTTGTTCGCAAAATTGATGGCATATTGTAATGCGGTGTGTGAATTCTGCGAAAAATCAAATGCTACCAGCAACTGTTTCATATCATTAATTTTTAGTTACATAGCTATATGTAGCGTTTGGATTGCCGGAGCCTGATGCAGGTTTTTGACTCCTAAAAAGGCAGCATGCAAATCGAAGCTAATTTAAGAAATATTTTAAGAAACGCAAGTTTTTTTTCTTTTTAGCGGCGAAAGAGATTATTGTACTTTTGTTTGTTCAGTAAAACCCGCCAATGAATAGCAACCTTGATGCCGATAGCCACAAGTTGAGCAATGCCGAAAAAGAGCTTGAGAATGTATTGCGGCCTGATGCATTTGCAAGTTTTGCCGGTCAGGAGAAGGTGGTGGAGAACCTCCGCATCTTTGTCAGGGCGGCTATATTACGCGGTGAAGCCCTCGACCATGTCTTGCTTCACGGGCCTCCGGGACTGGGCAAAACAACCCTGTCGCACATCATTGCCAACGAACTGGGTGTAAACATCAGGATAACCTCAGGGCCTGTGCTCGACAAACCCGGCGACCTAGCCGGCCTGCTTACCAACCTTGAGCCAAACGACGTGCTGTTTATTGACGAAATACACAGACTTAGCGCTGTTGTTGAAGAATACCTTTATTCTGCCATGGAAGATTTCCGGATTGATATCATGATCGAAACAGGGCCAAATGCCCGTAGTGTGCAGATTAAACTAAATCCGTTCACCCTAATTGGAGCCACCACACGCAGCGGCCTGCTGACTTCACCACTCAGGTCAAGGTTTGGTATTAATTCACGACTTTCATATTACGATGCTCAAACCCTTTCGGGAATTATCCGCAGGTCAGCCTCTATTCTTAAGGTTGCTATTTCTGATGATGCGTCAGATGAAATTGCCCGCCGAAGCCGCGGGACTCCGCGTATTGCAAACCTGCTGCTGCGTCGTGTGCGCGATTTTGCACAGATAAAGGGAAATGGAAGCATTGATATGGATATCTCACGATTGGCCCTCGAAGCACTTAATGTGGACAGACATGGCCTGGATGAAATGGACAATCGGATACTTACCACTATTATTGACAAGTTCCGCGGTGGCCCGGTCGGCATCAATACCATTGCCACTGCTGTGGGTGAGGAAGCCGGAACCATTGAAGAAGTGTATGAGCCTTTCCTCATTCAGGAGGGCTACCTGATGCGCACACCCCGAGGCCGCGAAGTCACCGAAACTGCCTACAGGCACCTTGGCCGAGTAAACCCCGCACGCCAGGGTGAGTTGTTCGGGGATCAGCCTGTCAATGAGTAACCCCGTCATTAGTTACAACGAAATAACAGCTTTCGCCAGAGAAGTAGGATTCGATGAGTGCGGTATTTCTCCTGCCGGACAACTTGAAGACCATGCCCTTCATATGGAATCCTGGCTCGCAAAGGGATTTCAGGGAAGCATGTCGTACCTTGAACGCAACAGACAAAAGCGCTACAACCCCAGCTTGCTTGTGGAAGGGGCACAGAGCGTGATTTCGGTGTTGCTGAACTATTTTCCGGCAGAGCAACTGACCGAAAACAACAGTTACCAGATTTCAAAATATGCTTATGGCGGGGATTACCACCAGCTAATCCGGGAGAAGCTCAGGAAGTTGCTCATGATGATTACCGAAAAAACAGGTCCGTTAACTGCCCGTGTGTTCACGGATTCTGCACCCGTGCTAGACCGCGCCTGGGCACAGAAAAGCGGGCTTGGGTTTATCGGAAAAAACACCTGCCTCATCCACCCGCGAAAGGGCTCATTCTTTTTTATCGGACATATTATCTCCTCTCTGGAGGTTCAGTCGCCCACTGTTGAAATTACCGACTATTGCGGAACCTGCCGCAGGTGCATTGATGCCTGTCCTACAGCTGCCCTCGTGGATGCACATGTGCTTGATGCACGGCGCTGCATCTCCTATCTGACCATCGAAAACAAGGGTGAACTGCCTGCTGAACTGAAACCTGCCTTCGGCAACTGGATTTTTGGATGCGACATATGTCAGGATGTCTGCCCCTGGAACCGATATGCCAGGCCGCACAACGAACCCGCCTTTTTACCCATTAATAGACTGAGAAACATGAACAAGGATGATTGGGAAGGGCTTGATGAGCAACTGTTTGATGAACTTTTTACCGGGTCGGCAATGCAGCGGACAGGCTTTAAGGGACTGAAACGAAATATTGATTTCCTGAAGAAATAAACTGCCTCAGATTTCTCCCTGATCGCTTATCTTAACCTGATCCTTAACAACATGTCGGTGGTTGTTGTGTACAAATATTTCTGATCTGAATCAAAAGCACAATTGGCCGTTGATTTGCCTGTTTTAACCGCAGCCAGGTGTTTCCCTTCAGGACTGATTAAATGAACACCTCCCGGCCCGGTAGCAAATATAACGCCGCTGCGGTGTATCTTTAATCCGTCAGGTAATCCTTTATGTGTCTTCGCAAGTTCTGCAAAGTCGAATAATATCTTTCCGTTGCTGAGTGAGCCGTCCTGGTTGATTTCATAACTGTATAAAACCGGATTATTCGGGTCTGATTGATTGATATACAGTGTTTTTTGATCCAGTGACAAAGCAATTCCGTTGGGCCAGGTCAGACTGTCAACAAGCAAGCTGACTTCATGGTCGCGGCTGGTTTTAAATACTCCGTTGATACCGATTTCGCCTGTTTTATTGCCGGGCTGACCATATGGCGGATCGGTGAAGTAAATATTTCCTGCATGGTCAATAGCCAGATCGTTGGGGCTGTTAAACTTCATGTCATTGTACGTGTCGGCAAGGTTGAAAAATGTTTCCTGCGGGCTCTTCAGTTCAGCATTCATGCGTGCTATGCGCCTGTCGCCATGCTGGCAGAGCAGCAGACGATTTTCAGAATCAAGCAACAATCCATTTGAGCCCCTGTCGGAATTTTTGTTCTCTTCACCGGAATGTCCAGCTGATTCAAGGTACACACCAAGGCTGTCTTTTTCGTTCCATATGTAAATCTTATTCGCCGGAACATCTGAAAAGATCAGGGATTGCAATTCGTCAATCCACAATGGCCCCTCGGACCAGTAAAATCCCCTGGCCAGAATCTCAATACCGGCATCCGGAGAAATGAGCTCCAGTGCAGTGGAATCATATATTTCTACCTTAAAAAGCTCCGTTAACGGATCATTGTTTTTTTGTTCCTGAACAGGATTGCCGGGACTGAATGTGCAGGAAATCATGTAGAAAGAGATTATTGCCGACAGCAACAGGGAAATGTTTTTCATGAGATGTTTTTAAGAAGTTGTAAATTACTAACGAATAGACTTTTATCAGATTATTGATTTCTTTTTCTTTAACGAGTAACTGATCAAAAACAGGATGCCCACTACAACAAAAGGAATAGTAATCATCAGTATGATGCCAAGGCTCAAGCCAATGGAATGATTCATATTATAATTGTGTTTGAAAACAAATGGGCTCAGCACTAAGCCTAATGCAGTAAAAATGATCCCGCCGGTAAGCTCACGATTCCATGCAATTATAAGGAACAACAAAAGCACAAAGGATGGAATCATGTGTATCAGAAATCCAAGAACTTGTTGCTTTATGCTAAGTGCCGGATCAAATGCATCAAGGGCAAATATGCTTACAAATAAAATTGCTAGAATGCATAGTGCACGTGGAATCCAGTGAAATAATATGCCTGTTTTTTTCATGACAACTGAGTTTTATGAATTACCGTTTGCGGCATTGAATATCCCAAAGGTACGAATTCTGCAACGGTAAAATCAATGGAATAATATGATGGCTTCAATATTCACCAAAGAAAACAGAACGTTTTTGGCAGTTATTGTTTCTGATAAGAGATGTTGGTCAGCGTTTTGCCGAAGGCAGAATGGTATAGTGCAGCGAAAGGATCAGCCCGTCGTTGTATTGCCCAAAGCCGCGTTCATAGCGCCGCACGCTTCCAGGGACAGCATTTTTTCTGATGGAAGTAATGGAATTCACAGTGCGGAAATCTAGTTTCCATTGGTTCCCCAAACGATATTGCACCCCGACAACGCTGTTCAGGCATAGCTTCCGCCAGTCGTCTGTTTCCACAACAAAGTAATTCACCTCTTCATAATGAGACAGCAGAAAATCGGCCGAAAGTCCTGCCCCTAATGCAAAATGACCTTTTCTGAATTGTAGCATAAAGGGTAGCTCAGCATAATTAAGCCGCAGCAGGTAGGCATTTCGCTCAACAAGGTCGGGGTTTGGATTAAACCTGGAACCTTTTTGCACAAAAGCAAGTTCCATAAGCACAAACCATTTTTCTGACAGTTCGAGGCTGACGAAAAAACCTGCATTAATGCCGGCCTTGGTGTAGCCTCCGTAGGTGTCGCCGGCCACCTGCGTGGCAGCCATGCCCCCCTTTATCCCGCCGGCAAAGGGCTGACCACTAAGGCCGGAGGCCAGAGCAACCATAAAAAAAATGAGACAAAGATGTTTCATCAGGGGTTGATTGAAATTGCGGGATAAATATAAAGTAAAAATCATGTTGAATTAAAGTGTGTTATATAAAAAAATTCTACTTTTAGGCGCAAATATCAAGTGTTTATGGAAGCATCAAACTACCGCATTTTGCTTGTTGATGACGAAAGGGACGTGCTCGAATTTCTTAGCTACAACCTACGTAAGGAAGGATTCGTTGTTTCGACTGCGGGAGGAGGGCAGGAGGCTGTTGTCAAAGCCACGGAAGAGCTGCCCCACCTGATCATACTCGATGTGATGATGCCCGGTATGGATGGCATTGCTGCCTGTGAAGAGATCAAACAGATTCCTGCCCTGAAAAATTCTCTTGTTGTTTTTCTCACAGCACGTGCCGAAGAGTATTCGCAGATTGCAGGATTGGATGCAGGTGCCGATGATTACATCGCCAAGCCCATAAAGCCAAAACTACTGATCAGCCGCGTTAAGGCAATATTAAGACGCTACCGTGGTGAACAGAGCCACACCGAAACCCTTGCCCTGAATGATTTCATCATTGACTCCGAACGTTATTTGGTCATCAAGGGGGGCGTAGAGATCACGCTGCCGAAAAAAGAGTTCGAACTGCTCCGGCTGCTCGCCTCAAAACCCAACAAGGTGTTTACACGTGATGAGATCTTTTCGCGTGTCTGGGGCGATAATGTGATTGTTGGCGACCGGACAATTGACGTTCATGTGCGCAAAATCAGAGAAAAGATAGGTATTGATAATATTCGCACAGTCAAAGGAGTAGGTTATAAATTCGAGGTCTGACCCCTATGGCCGGTAAGTTTTCTGAAACCCGGAATGTGGCGCTCGCCACTGCAGCAGCAATTGCTGTGTTCAGCACATTGGTGCTGGTTCTTCTCAGGGTGTTCGACATAAACCTGAAAATCTGGGTAGTGATTCTTGTGTGGGCACTGATTTTTCAGGTTTCCTACCTGATGATCCGCTACACCGTGAACAGGTTTATCTATCGCAAGATCAAATTGGTGTATAAAACTATCCATAACCAACGCAACGGCAATGGTTCGGCTAAGAATACCGCCCGCAAAGCCGAATCCATCGAATCGGTAGGACAGGCCGTTCAGGAATGGACTTCGGGCCAGCAGAATGAGATTGACGAACTAAAAAAAATGGCCGATTACCGCCGCGAATTTCTTGGCAATGTCTCACACGAATTAAAATCACCTATTTTCAACATACAGGGGTACGTCCTCACCCTGCTCGATGGTGGCCTTGAAGACCCCAACATCAACCAGGATTACCTCATGCGCACCGAGAAGAGCATCAACAGGCTCATTGCCATTGTCGAGGACCTCGAAGAAATATCAAAACTCGAATCGGGCGAACTAAGGCTCAACTTGCAGCGGTTTGATATGTGCGAACTGGTGCGCGATGTGATTGACTTCCTCGAAATGAAAGCCCGCAGGAACAACACTCAGGTTGTTTTCGAAAACAAAACCGAACGGACAGTTTTTGTTCATGCCGACAAAAAAAGGATCCGTCAGGTATTGATCAACCTGATCGAGAATGCCATAAAATACGGAGATAAGCCTGATAGTAAAGTGATTATCAAGGCATTTGATATGGACGAAAACTTCTTGTTCGAGGTCAAGGATAACGGGCCTGGTATATCAGAAGAAAGTCTTCCAAGGATTTTTGAGCGCTTTTACCGGACAGACAAGGGAAGGTCGCGTGATACTGGAGGCACCGGTCTGGGTTTGGCTATTGTGAAGCATATTATCGAAGCCCACAGGAAAAGCATCAGCGTAAGGAGCAAATTGGGATCGGGAACAACATTTTCGTTTACCCTCCAGAAAGCCTGACAGAAAATTTCAATTAATTATTTCTGGCGCGAAATGGTGTATTCGACCAACTGCCTGAGCGATTGTAGCGACACATCATCGCTGTAACCATCCAGCAGTTCGAGAGCCTTTTTCCGGTATAGCTCCATCTTCTCAGCGGCATAGTCCAATCCACCCGACTGGCGTACTTTTTCCATCACCCAGGCTACTTTTTCGGGATCCTGATTATGGTTTTTCACTGTATGAATGATCTTTCGCCTTTCGTTCCATCTGCTGCTGTTGAGCAGGTAAATAAGCGGAAGGGTCATCTTACGCTCTTTAATGTCAATACCTGTAGGCTTTCCTGCCGTCCCGACTTTTTGATAATCAAAAATATCGTCTTTGATCTGGAATGCAATTCCAACATTCTGTCCGAATTCATACATCAGCTGAATCTTTTCGGGCGAAGCTCCTGCACTTGCTGCGCCAACAGCACAGCATGACGCAATCAGCGAAGCAGTCTTTTTCCTGATGATGTCAAAATAAACGGATTCTTCAATATCGAGTTTGCGTGCTTTTTCGATCTGGAGCAGTTCTCCTTCACTCATTTCTTTTACTGCATCGGCCACAATCTTCAGCAAATCAAAATCATTGTTGTTGAGCGCAAGCAACATGCCCCGTGAAAGCAAAAAATCGCCCACCAATACAGCAATTTTGTTTTTCCATAAGGCATTTATCGAAAAAAAACCGCGCCTTTCGTTCGAGTCATCCACTACATCATCATGCACCAGTGTTGCTGTATGCAGCAGTTCGATCAGTGTGGCAGCCCTGTAGGTTGATTCACCCACCATACCATTAATCCTGGCCGCGAGGATCACAAACATGGGCCGCATCTGCTTGCCTTTGGTTTTTACTATATATCCCGTTACCTTGTCGAGCAGGGGAACATTGGATTTCATAGCACTCTTGAACACCTTGTCAAAAGCAAGCAGTTCAGCCTGAATGTGTTTTCTGATATGTGTAAGTCCTTCTGCCATAATTTCCCTAACCTCTAACAATAGTCAGCCTGAATGTTCTCATGTTTTTTCAGGCATAAAAGTACTGTTGATTAAGAGACTGTTTCGGGTTTTTCATGTGTCTTTTTTTTTCATATTTCGTTGGATTTTCATGAAAAAGTCAATGTTCTTCGCATCAAATCCGCTTTTTTGAAACAAAAAACCACGTAACAAAATCCTGAAAGGAATGTTAACAGTATCTGAATCGCAGGCTAAATTACAAAAGCTCGCGAAAGGATGAAGTGTTATTATAAAATAATCAGCTGTTGCCACTGGTTTTGTTTTGTAATGAACCAGATTCCATCCGGCATCGGAAGTTCAATCAGCATCGGTCTGCCAGCCGATCAAAAATCAATAGTACCTTTGCCAAAACAAAAACAATGGCTGGTTTCTTGTTCGACGACATGATTTTTGGACCTGTTCAAAGCAGGCGGTTGGGTAAATCATTAGGAATTAATCTGTTGCCAACCCACAGTAAAGCATGTTCCTACAACTGTATATATTGTGAGTGCGGCTGGACGGGAAACCGCCGGGGTATGAATGTTGATTTGCCTACCAGGAAAGATATTGCTTCAGCGCTCGAAGAGGCAATCCTGAGGCTCAGGGGTTCTGATATGCAGCCCGACAGCCTTACTTTTGCCGGCAACGGTGAGCCTACCATGCATCCTGAGTTTGATGGAATTATCAATGACACCATACATTTAAGAGACAGTTTGTTGCCCACAGCAAAGGTAAGTGTGCTTTCCAACGGAAGCATGATTCAGCATCCCACAGTGTTTGCAGCTTTGCGTAAGGTTGACAACAACATACAGAAACTCGATGGGGGAACTGAGGAAATCATCAGGTTGATTAATATGCCCCTGAAAGCTTTCAGGTTATCGGAGTACGTAGCAACGCTCAAGCGGTTTGGAGATAATCTGGTGATTCAGAGCCTTTTTCTCAGAGGGCATTTGGGTAATCGGGTGGTGGACAACACCAGCCCTGAAGAGGTAAAAGCCTGGTTGAATTTAGTGAAGGAAATCAATCCTTCCTATGTGATGATTTACGCCATTGAACGGGAAACACCTGCCAGCGGTCTGATCCGGATAAGCAAGGATGAACTTGACAACATTGCTGCTCAGGTGCGTCAGGCCGGCCTTGAAGCAGAAGTTTACGCCTGACATAATTTGCAGATCATGGAACAATATCCGCTAAAAGTGTTGGTTGCCTTTGCTGAGTCATTTACTGAGCGAAGTAATTTTCATGCATGGCTGATGAAGCATGGATATCCCGAATTGGCTGCGCTCAGCAGTGCCATCAGGGGAAGTGAAGAGGCTTTTGTTTGGTTGATGAAGAACCAATACTTTCATTATGCAGCACTTGACGGAGCGATTGACAAGCAGTTAAAAGCCCGGATATGGCTTACGCGTCATGAGTTTCCATTGCTTGGGGCTCTGGCGGATGCAGTAAACGAAAACAAGCAGGCTATCAACTGGCTAGAAATGAACGGGCATCAGATAATGTTGTTTATTGCCCAAAAAATTAGGACTTTCCGCGACAGTCAGGTGTATGATTACCACAAGATGCATTTTTGACAACCCTGATTAAGGGTTGTCAGCCGGTGCCAAAGCTAATTTCTCAGCCGCATTTGGAGTAACCGCAGGAGGAGCAGGTGAGGCAGCCATCCTGATATATAAGGCTTTTCTGGTCGCCACACTCGGGACACAGTTTTCCATAGGCATGGGTTCCATCGGGGATGTAGCGTTTCAGTGCCCTGACGACCCCGTTTTTCCATGTGTTGATGTTGTCCTCGTCCAGTGTGAGGTTTTGCACCAGGTCAATGGCATAGGGGAGGGGCATTCCGTGGCGCAGGATTCCGGAAATAAGCTTGGCATAGTTCCAGTATTCCTTGTTAAACGACCGCGAAAGGCCTTCAATGGTAACCTTATAGCCCTGTTTGTCTTCAAACTGGAAGTCATAGCGGGCTTTTTCGCTTTTGTTTTTTTCGCGGATCACATATCCATTTTCGACCCAGGGGGGGAGGAAGAAGTCATCGGCTTTTCCGGTGAATATTTCGTAGGGCTTGTCATTGAGTTTGCCAACAACAGCCATCCATTTTTCGTAGTTGTTCTGGAAACGCACCACATCAGCTTCGAGTCGCTTTGGGCGGGGAGGCGCGGTGGTTTCCTTAAATTCACCGTGTATAGCATCGTTTGATTTCTTTTCATCGGCACTAACAAGCACTCCTGACCGTGAGCCATCGCGGTAAATGGTCATGCCTTTGCATCCACTTTCCCAGGCGGTCTGATAGATTTCGCTGACCATAGACTCGGGAGTGTCGCGGGGAACATTAACGGTGACACTGATGGAGTGGTCAACCCATTTTTGAATATCGCCCTGCATATGAACCTTACTTACCCAGTCAATGTCGTTTGAGGTGGCCAGATAATAGGGTGATTCTTTGATCACTTCCTGAAGTTTGTCGTCGGAATATGATTTCACTTCAGCCACATCATAACCGTTAACCTGCAGCCAGGTTTCAAATTTTGGGTGGAATACATTGTATTCTTCCCATGCATCGCCTACATCGTCAACAAAGCCGACAGTAACATTCTTATCGTTTGGGTTTACTTTCCGGCGCCGTTTGTAGCTGACCATAAACACCGGCTCGATCCCTGATGTTGTTTGTGTACAGATGCTTACGCTGCCGGTTGGAGCAATGGTAAGCATGGATATATTGCGGCGGCCCACACGCTGCATTTTTTCATAAAGGCGGGGAGCATTGTCGCGGATTCGTTGCATGAAGGGATTGTTGCGCTCGCGTTCGGTGTCGTACACCAGAAAGGGCCCTCTTTCTTCGGCCAGATCAACTGATGAACGGTACACTTCGAGAGCAAGTAATTTGTGAACTTCAGTAGAGAAGCTGATGGCCTGTTCGCTTCCGTAGCGGGTTCCAAGTGCGGCCAGCATATCGCCTTCTGCGGTGATGCCAATGCCTGTACGGCGGCCCTGTAAGGCTTTCTTGCGGATGTTTTCCCACAACCTCAGCTCAACGCCTTTTACTTCGATAGGCTCGGGATCCGCTGATATTTTGGCAATAATGGCATCAACTTTTTCAATTTCAAGGTCAATGATATCATCCATCATGCGCTGGGCCAGCCGTGCATGACGGGTAAACAGGTCAACATTAAAACTGGCATTTTCAGTAAATGGATTTTCTACATAGCTGTAAAGGTTGATTGCCAGAAGGCGGCAACTGTCGTAAGCACAGAGTGGAATTTCGCCGCAGGGGTTGGTTGACAGGGTGCGGAATCCCAGGTCGGCATAGCTGTCGGGAATTGATTCGCGGATGATTGTATCCCAAAACAGAACGCCGGGTTCGGCAGAAGACCAGGCGTTGTGTATGATCTTATCCCACAGGCTTCTGGCGTGTATTTCTTTTGAAACCAAGGGGTTGGGCGAGTCAATGGGGTATTGCTGCACAAAGTTCTCATCGTTGATCACAGCCTTCATAAACTCATCGGTAATCCTCACGGAAACATTGGCTCCGGTAACTTTGCCCAGTTCCATTTTGGCGTCAATAAACCGTTCGGCATCGGGATGCTTGACACTGATGCTGAGCATAAGTGCGCCCCTTCGGCCATCTTGTGCCACTTCGCGCGTCGAATTGGAATAACGTTCCATAAAGGGAACGATACCGGTTGAGGTAAGAGCACTGTTTTTTACCGGGCTGCCTGTGGGCCTGATGTGCGACAGGTCGTGGCCAACGCCACCGCGCCTTTTCATCAATTGTACCTGCTCCTGGTCAACTTTCATGATGCCGCCATAGGAGTCGGAAGGACCGTCGCTGCCAATGACAAAACAATTTGATAAGGAGGATACCTGAAAGTCGTTTCCAATCCCTGCCATTGGACTGCCCTGTGGAATAATATACCTGAACTCTTTCAGTGCTTCGTAAATCTCTTCTTCGCTAACCGGATTTGGGTAGCGTTTTTCGATGCGGTAAATTTCTGATGCCAGCCTTCGGTGCATGTCATCGGGGGTACGCTCGTAGAGGTTGCCTGCACTGTCTTTTAATGCATACTTGTTCATCCATACATTGGCAGCAAGGGTGTCGCCTTTGAAATAGGCAATTGATGCTTCCAATACTTCTTCGTGTGCAAACATTTTAATTTCGTTTTGTTTTGGTTCTGCCTGACTTTGTCCTTTCATTGCGTCTTCCTGCTCTTTTTGTGTTCCATCGGGGCGAACCCTAACTTCGAGCATCTTATCATATAAGTTGCTCTCTTTTGCTTGTCTGGTTTCTGTTTCCAGGTTTTCGAACAGATTATTTTCCATAATGGTTTATGAAGTGATTGGTTGTTGATTTTTGTGTAAGCTATTACTAGACAATATATAGTAAATTTATACCTCTGTAATTTTAGGGACTGCAATATACAATGGGTTTCGTGTTTCAGGAGGTCGAATTTTTCAACGTACAGTTGTTGATAAATCATCAAAGTCACTGCAGTAGCGGGTTACAATGACTTATAAGAACCCTTGTTAATTAATAATATTATTTGTTGACAGAATTGGCACAGCATGTTAAGGCGTGCTGTGTGTTATCCTGTTTTCATGAAAAACATCCTTAATGCTATCAAAAACAATACGATAGCAAATACTTTGCGAATTGAATCAACAGGAATATTCAATGCAAACCTTGAACCGAAGTATCCTCCGATCAGAAAGGCCATTGCAATCACCAAAGCAAACTTCAGGTTTATGGCACCGGCTTTATAGTAGTTGATCACGGCCAGGAGCCCGATGGGTGGAAGCATGATGGCGAGGCTGGTTCCCTGGGCAGTATGTTGATCAAGATGAAGCAGATAAATAAGTGCCGGAATAATAATGATGGCGCCGCCGATTCCGATCATTCCACTGAAAACACCTGCGACCAGGCCGATAAGTATGAGTATAATGATTGTTGCTGTTGACATAGCTCCTCCTAAAAGTCGAGACTGAATGAGAGATAAAATACAGGTTTGGTGATGCGCATATCCTCAACACCCCAGGCTACGTCGGCCCGTAGAAAATAACCCAGTAACATGGTACGCGCACCTAAGCCCATGCCACCTACTATTGGTTCTTTCTGCACTTCAACAGTAATCGTCAATGGGCCGTTATTAATAGTGTTGGTGTAGAGCGAGTTGGAAGGGTCGTATGGGTTCAGCCCTGTCCAGGCAGTTCCCAGGTCGCCAAAAGCTACCAATTGAAAATGGCGGATGAAGTCGGAGTTAATTGGTCGCTGCAGGAAATACCTGAATACAGGAAGCCTCAGTTCGCTGTTGATCACAGCAAAACTGTTGCCGTTGCGGATGTTCTGGTTGAAGCCGCGCATATTGGTGGCCAGTGTCTGATAAGCATAGTCCTGTCCGAAATCTATGGGTGTGGTTCTGTTGAAGCTGGGAAACAACCAGTTGTCCACTCCGCCCATATAGTAAATCAGGCGGTTGTTGCCAAATGAAGTGGACGCGGCAAAACGGTTTGCCCAAATGAAGTTTCGGTGGATTTTCTGATAATGCCTGAAATCAATACCAACGACAATAAGGTTACGGCTTTGGTCGCTGACAAGCTGGTAGTATTCGGCGAATGCTTTTGAGCGGATGCCGCTGTAAAGGTTCATTCCTAGGTCGCGGCTGTTGTCGAATACAAACTCGGTGCGGACACCGCCCCAGTTTTCATAAATATTTGGACGTTTAAGGCTTGTTTGGTCGGTAGCCAGAAAGACAAGCATGTCGTTGCGGTAAATGCCGGTTCCCTTAAGGCTCATGGCTTCTGAAAAAGGCCAGCTCAACACATAGAACAGCTCGTGCGACTGAGTTCGGGCAAGGAAGTTGGAAGAACTCAGATCAATGCTCTGGCGGTGGAAGATAATATGTCTGTCGAGGCGTTTACGCAGGTTGCTGAACATGGCTACATATTCATTGTTTTGCAGGTTGCTGTTGAGCCTGACACCTCCTCCAATTCGATAATCCTCAAGCAAATCGCTGAGTTCGACACCCAGAAAAACATTAAATCCCGGATTCAGGTAGATGGGCGAGCCTCCTCCGGAAAAAGGCTGATAACTGTAATTTATATAGGTGAAGTCAACTTGTGTGAACAACTGGTCGTAGTAAAACTCAACATTATAAATCCGTCGTTTGGGTTCGGCACGCCCAAAAATTGATTTTTGTTTTTCATCAGGCTGGTTCAGGCCTGCAAATGGTCTGCGTTTTGATCCCTCAATAGCAAATCCTCCCTGTCTTTTTGTTTCGCTGATTTCGAGGCTGTCTTCTGTTTGCGGACTGTTGCGGTACACATTTGCAAACCGCTTCCGGTATTGAACCTGTAGTTTTTGGGTATCCCCCTGATTGCTTTCGTTTTGTGTCAGGCTTGCAGTTTTTTGTTTCATAAAACTTGAAAGAACATCAGCCATGAGGTCTCCGGTTGGAGCTTTATACATCCTGATCCTGTTGTTTTCGAGCGATGTGAATAGTATTTCGTCACCTCCCTTTAGTAAAGTGTAGTCGTGCACCGGCCTGGTGAATCCGGTGAGGCGGGTGCTATTAAAAAAGTAGCGGTAGTGAACAATGGTATCCACATAACTGATAGTGCTGTCATAAACAGCCTTGAAAAGGTTGTTGTAGCCATTGGCATCACTCAGATAGTGAATAGTGCCTTTGCGTATATGCAGGGGTTGTTTTTCGTCGGATACAGGGCTTTCGGTAATTCTTTTGAGAACGGGTGACTTTTTTGCAAAATCATAACTGAACAAATCAAAAGTGGTTCGCTGAAATTCAGGTTCTGTCTGAGCCTTCAGGGTGTCGTTGGTGCGGTTTGAACTGAAAACGATCTGCCTCATGCCATCGAAGAAAACAGGGTGCATGTCGGTGTAAAAATCGTTTGTAAGCTGTGTGTGTGAGTTGGAGGCAATGCTGTACACATAAATATCTGGTTTCCCTTGCCTTACTGCTGACATGGCCAGCAGCTGGCCATCGGGGGAGTAAGAAAATGAGGTGATTTTCTGAAAATCGTAGATGATTCTTTTTTCGTGGGTGTTTTCCGTGATGTTGAAAAAATAGAGCCACAAATTGCCTTTATCTTCCACAACAGCTGCCAGGATTTGGCCGCTGGGATGCCAGGCAAGCAGGGGATAACTGTGGTCGGTTTTCAGTGCTGAACTGAAGCCTGCTTTATAAATCTTTTTGCTTTTGCCTGAAACGACATCTTCAAGTCTGATGATCAGACGGCCTTCACGGTTGGTAACAAATGCCATTTTTGTGTCATCGGGTGAGGCCAGAGGCCTGCTGTATGTCAGCTCATCACGATACCGGTAAGGTAGTGCTTTTCCGGGTTCAACCACAGGGACACTGGCATAGCTGTCGAAATAATACTGATACCACTCATTGGTCAGTTGCTTGAATGTGAGGCCGGTAACATACAAAAAACCATTCTGGACATTGCGTGTTAATTGTGTCAGGTGCAGTATATTGGTGATGGCTGAGGGCCCGTACCGTATTTCGATAAACCGCCAGAGCGAATGCCCTGCAATGATGGCATCTTCGCCTTCGAGCCTGTTAATTTTTTTAAACCTTCCGCTGAGCAACCCATCGCGCAGCCGGTTGTCGGTTCCTGTGTTCCAGTCTTCAGAAAGGTAGGATATCAGTCCGTTTCTGTACCAGTCAGGAAGCGTAAACAGAGCGGCATTCCTGATCTGAGAGCCAATGCTTCCTCCAAACATAAGCTGGTTGATCAGGATGTCGGCTATACCGGCCCTGATCTGCCGCTCCAGGTTGCGGTGGTCCCCATCACCATACAGGACAACTTTATTTCCAAGGATATGGGTGATTCCTCCGGTGTTGTACTGCTGGTCGCCTGAAAGCCCTATGTTGCTTTGCTTTAAGTCGTTGAGGTTATTGAAAATGATAAACTGGATTTTGTCATCAAGTACTGTTTCAAGTTTCCGCTCAAGTACCGGAAGTTGCTTGTCGGTGTACCAGGCCGTGTACAAAGCAAGTTCCTTTCCGTTCAGGTAAAAGTAGGTATCGAATGCCTCAAATTTATATGATGACCAGATTGAGTTGTTGTATTGCACCCTGTTTTTGCCAAATGTCATGTTTGAACCATTATAAAACTGAGCAAAAAGCCCGGCAGGGATGAGCAGGAGTAAGAGCCCGAAAACCACCGGAAATCCAGCACGAGCGCATGCCCCGACACGATCAATATAAGTGGTTTTTGACATCGTATACTTCTGAATTATGAGGCTAAATTAATGCTTTCGGGCATGGATATGAACACCTGCCGGAGGATAATTGTTAAATTTGCGCAATCAAAAAAACTATACACCAACGCATAAATCTATGATTCAGGTCAAAAAATTTGTTTTCAATTCATTTCAGGTCAACACTTACCTGCTCTACGACGAAACCCGGGAATGCGTGCTTATTGATGCTGCATGTTCTGAGCCTGAAGAGGAAATCGAATTGACGAATTTTATTTCTTACCACCAGCTCAAGCCAGTACGCTTGCTCAGCACACATGCGCACATTGACCACATTCTGGGCAATGCTTTTGTGGCCTCCAGATACGGACTACGGCTCGAAGCCCATGCTGACAGCACACGTTACCTGAAGGATGCCCCGGCTTATGCTGCCAGTTTTGGCATGCGCCTGAGTTCAGTGCAGATGCCTGAGGTGTTTTTGACCGACAACCAGGTCATCAGCTTTGGAAACAGCAGGCTGAAGGTGCTCGAAACACCGGGCCACGCTGCCGGAAGTCTTTGTTTTTATAACGAGGAGGTACCTTTCGTGGTGGCCGGAGATGTTCTTTTTTACCAAAGCATTGGCCGTACGGATCTTCCCGGAGGCAACTACGACCTTTTAAAAAACAGTATCTGGGGTAAGCTTTTTGTATTGCCTGATCATACGCTTGTGTATCCCGGACATGGGCCCGAAACAACCATAGGAAGCGAAAAGGTTGATAATCCTTTTGTGGCTATTGGCTGATACGGGTCAGCTCAGAAGCAATCATTCCGGTGTCCTGTTTAACCATGCAGTGGAAATGACCCCTCGGACAATTGTTAAACCCAATTTTGCTGCACGGACGGCATTTCAAACCACTGACTTCGGCCAATACCGAGCGGTGTTCGTTGCCCGCCATATATGGCGTCATCCCGAGTGCCGGAACTGTATTGCCCCAGACCGAAACTATTGGTTTTTGAAATGCAGCAGCAATATGCATCATACCGGTATCGTTTGTCATCACGGCAGTGGCTTGCTTGAGCAGCCAGGCCGACTGATTCAGGCTTAGCGAACCGCAACTGTTGGTCACATGGCTGGTCGAATACATCGCAATACGGTCTCCACGTTCCTTATCCTCCTGGCCACCAAACAGGATAACCGGTAACCGGAGTTTGTTGCATACCTCTGTAACCTTCTCAACAGGTAGTATTTTGGTTTTGTGTTTGCCGCCAATAACCACAGCATAAAAACCAGCAGCAAGCTGAGCAGAAAATTTTTTACTGACCCCTGCAAGTGAAGGATCGTCATCCGCTGGCAGATAATACTCCAGACCCTTCCCGTCATTATGTACCCCTAAGGGCTCAACTGCCTTAAAGTAACGGTCAACGATATGCACATCGGGCATGCGGTCAATCCCCAGACGCACAAGCAGGTATTTTTCGAAGTTGAGTTTTGGAAAAGCAGCGGATGGCCTCTTCAGGGCCTTTTTAATCCTGAATGTCCGGAGGTTTTTGTGCAGATCAACAACAAAATCATACTGTTCTTGTCTGAGCTGTTCAATTATCGTTTTAAGCGAACCTTCAAAGCAATGAATTTTGCTGATATGTGGGTTGAGTTCAAACAATTGCCGGTTGCTCTGGCGTGTCAGCACATGCAGTTCAGCCTGAGGCAACTGCATGGCAAGACAACGGATTACCGGACTGGTAAGTACGATGTCGCCAATTGAGCTGAAACGGATGATCAGGATCTTTTTCAATTATTTGCTGTTGCTTTTCGGTTGCGGCAAAGGTAACACAATAGCCTCTATTGTTGCTATTACATTACTATGGGAAAGTATGGGTTAACTTTTCTTTATCTCCACGCTCATCCTCTTTTTGAACGCTGGAGGTGAACAAGCCCTACATTGCCTATTTTTGCAGCATGAGATTTATTGACACACACGCCCACCTGTATCTTCCCGAATTTGATGCCGACCGCGCCGATGTGGTCGCTTTGGCATTGACCAGGGGGGTTGACACCATACTTCTGCCCAATATTGACAGTGGGTCAGTGTTGCCCATGCTGGCAATGTGTGCGGAATTCCCTGATCACTGCAAACCTATGATGGGACTGCATCCAACATCGGTTACAGCTGATGCCGACAAGGAACTGCAGTTGGTAAAAGATGAGCTTGCCAGAGGAATTTATGTGGCTGTCGGGGAAATCGGCATTGATTTGTACTGGTCGGTCGAATTTCAGGAAGAGCAGGTCAGGGTTTTTCGCGAGCAGCTCAGGCTGGCAAAAAGTTATGGATTGCCGGTGGCTATTCACACCCGTGAGGCTTTTCCGCTGATCCTTGATGTGGTGGAGCAGGAAAAAACCACTGAGCTCACAGGAGTGTTTCATTGCTTCAGCGGATCGGAAAGGGATGCGCGCCGGATCATGGATCTTGGGTTTATGATGGGCATTGGCGGAGTGATTACCTACAAGAAATCAAACCTTCCCGAAATAGTTGCAGGAATTCCAACCGAATACCTTGTGCTGGAAACCGATGCGCCTTTTCTGCCTCCGGTTCCATTCAGGGGAAAACGAAACCAGAGTGATTACCTGTTGTACATTGCGCATAAACTTGCTGAGGTAAAACACCTCCGTCTGGATGAAGTTGCCGCACAGACGACGGACAATGCGCTCAGACTTTTTTCAAAAACCGAACAACACTGAATTATGGAAGATAAAACGTCCATTCTGGTTATTTATACCGGAGGAACTATAGGTATGATCAAAGACCCGCTGACCGGGGCACTGAAACCATTTAATTTCGACAACATTTATGAGCAGATGCCGATATTGAAGAGTTTTCAGTATCAGATTGATTTTGTGTCGTTTGATCCGCTGATTGATTCATCCAACATGAAACCGTCATTCTGGATCAGGCTGGCTGAAATGATCGGCAGGCACTACGAACAATACGATGGTTTTGTGGTGCTGCATGGTTCCGACACCATGGCCTATACGGCTTCGGCCATCAGTTTTATGCTCGAAAACCTCAACAAACCGGTTGTGTTCACAGGCTCGCAGTTGCCAATGGGCGTGATCAGAACGGATGGCCGCGAGAATTTTCTGGCCTCTATCGAGATTGCCGCGGCCAGAGACGAAGGCACACCTATGGTTCCCGAAGTGTGCATTTTTTTCGAAAACCAGCTGATGCGCGCCAACCGGACCACCAAGTTCAATGCCGAGCATTTTAACGCCTTCGTTTCGGGCAATTATCCCCTACTGGCCGAGGTAGGGGTGCACATCCGCTACCACCGTCAAAACATAATGAAGCCCAATTTTAAAAACCTGAAAATTCACACTTCCCTTGATTTCAATGTCACCATTTTGAAATTGTTTCCGGGGATTTCGGAAAATGTGGTCAGGGCTACATTGAGCATTCCCGGCCTGAAGGCCCTTATTCTCGAAACATTTGGCTCAGGCAATGCACCCACCGATCCCTGGTTTATCCGAAGCCTTGAGGAGGCAATTGGCAGCGGCCTGATCATTTACAACGTTACCCAGTGCAAGTCAGGTTCAGTGGAGATTGGCAAGTATGAAACGAGCCTCGACCTTGGCCGGATTGGGGTAATCGGTGGTTACGACATCACCACCGAATCGGCATTGGCGAAACTCATGTACCTGATCGGCGAGGGTTATGACCGCGAAAAGATCATCAGCCTGCTTCAGACCTCCATCCGGGGAGAAATGACAACAGCATAGTGAAACGCACAAGGAATCTGTAGGTTCCGGGCTGTTAAACAAAGCATAGGGTATGCTTGTTAATCAAGTGGATTAAAGACTAATTTTGCCGCAGACATGAGCCCCCATCCCCATATAGAACCACTTTCGCCCTGGTTGCCCCAGCAGGGCGACGAGCCTTTTGTGATCAGTGGCCCGTGCAGTGCCGAAAGCGAAGAGCAGTTGCTCACAACCGCCCGCGAATTGAGCCTGTTGCCACAGGTGAAAGTGCTCAGGGCAGGAATATGGAAACCCCGTACAAGGCCCAATGACTTTGAAGGCGCCGGAGTTGAGGCACTCAAATGGATGCAGAAAGCCAAGGCCGAAACAGGCCTGAAACTTGCTGTGGAGGTGGCCAACCCAAAGCATGTGGAAGAGGCATTAAACTATGGTATTGATATGCTGTGGATTGGTGCGCGTACTGTGGTCAACCCATTTTCGGTTCAGGAACTGGCCGATGCACTCAGGGGCACGGATGTGCCAATTTTGGTGAAGAACCCTCTGACGCCTGACCTCAAACTTTGGCTGGGTGCACTCGAAAGAATCAACAGGGCCGGGGTTTCGAGGCTGGCAGCCATCCACAGGGGCTTTCACTATTTTGAAAAATCACCCTACCGCAATGCCCCCATGTGGGAAATCCCCATCGAACTGAAACGATTGGTGCCCGGACTACCGTTGATAACCGATATCAGCCATATTTGCGGCAGACGCGATCTGCTTCAGTCCATCGCGCAAAAAGCCCTCGACCTCGAGACCAACGGGCTGATGATCGAAAGCCACTTCAATCCCGAAGCAGCCCTCACCGATGCGGCACAGCAACTTACTCCTGCCGCCCTCAGGCAACTCCTTGCCAACCTCATCATCCGCAAAAGAAGCGGCAGTATTGAGTTTGAGTATAAATTAGAGGAGTTGCGTACCGAGATTGATAAAATTGATGTGGAGCTCATTGACCTGCTCTCGAGGCGCATGCAGGTTGTGGACGAGATTGGGGCCTACAAAAAAGAAAACAACATCACCATTTTACAGCTCAAGCGCTGGCAACACATTATTGAAGACAGGATTTCGATTGGCACCAATCTGGGGCTGAACCGCAAGTTCCTGCTTCAGTTGCTCGAATTGGTGCATGAAGCAAGCATACAACGGCAGACCGAAATTTTCAACCGTAACGAACAGCCCCCTACATCCAGCGGCGGCGCTTGAAATAGAAAATCATTACCACTCCAATGGCGCCCATGCCTGCCAGAAGCAGCCAAAATGCAATAGGCCAGTCTTCGAGCGGAAGGCTCACATTCATTCCATATAGGCTCGTGATGAAGGTAAGCGGCAGAATGATGGATGAAATCAGCGTAAGTATCTTGATGATTTCGTTGGTTTTGTTAGTCTGCATGGAATCGAAGGTTTTCGACAGGCCTTCGATCAGGTCTTCGAAATCTTCGGTCATATCCCACATTTTCTGATAATAGTCGAGGATATTTCCCCAGTAGTCTTCCATATTGTCGGCAAACCCGCTTACCTGGCCGGTTTCGAATTTATGGAACATCCTGAGCTGCGGTTTGAATATGGTATTGATCAGGATGATGTTTTTACGGGTGACGGAGATTCGTTCGATGATTTTCACCGGACGGCTGCTGAAGAGCTCGCGGTTGATGAGTTCCAGGTCGAGGCCCACCTTGCGCATCAGGTACAGTGATTCGGACATCAGCCGTTCGAGGATGCGGTAGAGCAGGGTGTCGGAAGTGCCCACATCAATATCTTCATCGTTTTTTTCGCGTTCGGCATACTCCAGAAACATATTGGCAACCACCCAGTGGGCTTTGCCGATGGTGATCACATAGTCTTCGCCCCAGAAGATCTTCACCTCGCGGGTTTTGATGAAGGTGTTCTGCTTGTCGAAATTGGGGAAGTGCAGGATCATGAAATAGTAATCGTCGTAGATGTCAATCTTGGGACGCTGGGTCACCGAGCGGCAGTCTTCGATGTCGAGTGGGTGAAAGTGAAACTTTTCGAGCAGGTGGGTTAAGTCTTGTTCGGTGGGGTTTAAGATGTGGTGCCATTTCAGCCTTCCCATTTTGATGGTTTCAATCATAGGCTTTCCCTCCCTGAGTTATGCTTGTGAAACAAAAAGTGGTTTACATTCCCTTTATCGGTTTTCTGTGGCCCAAAAGTACGTATTTTTTGGTTTTCACAGGACAGGTCGGGGATTAAGTTTTTGGGGGGGGAGAGGTGGATGCCGTCATCAATAAATTCCTCTGCTCTTAGTTCTTGCCAACCAATACGCCCTTTAACATATACAGTTGCCTTTTACTCGTATGATTTTCCAATGTTCTGGCACTTCTCCGATCCAATCAATCACGGTTGGCTTTGTATGTTTGGTATTTCATTAACTCTGCCATAATGGTTCGTTTTGCCAGTTTGGTTTCATGCCAAGTGCATTGGGGTCAATGTTGGGGTATTTCGATAGCAGGTCATACAATCGATGTGTGAAATCGTTGCCATGGTTTATGCTATTCAACAGGTACTTAATACAGCTCAGGTGAACATAGAGTTTGTGGTGCTCGCTTGCCGGAGGCACGTTGCTTATCCATGGAAGCGGTGGCTTAGGCAATAGTTTTGGCCTGCCGGGAAGATTTTTATTCCATAGGCGCCCATGGTGGGCGCAAATGTTTCTGATTTGGGTCATGCTTTGCAGCCAACTGGGCAGGAAGGTATGGTTTACCGTACCAAGTTCACTGGCAATGAAATCCTTGGCTTGAAAAGTGTGCAACAAGTTACCGTATAGTTTTGAGATGTTTCCAAAGCTGGCTATTTCGAGGGTTTTCCAGGAAGGGGGCCTGCGGGTATCGGTATGATACTTTTTGTAGTGTTCTTTAATAAAGACTTCCTTAGTCAGGTTCAACTCCCGGTCAATGGCCAGCAATGTTTCTGTGTGTTCCACGGCATTCCTGAAGTTAACTGAGTCTTCGAACCACCAAGGGGAGATTTCGTGCGACAAATAATAGATTAGTTTCGTACGGAATGCTATTTCAATTCGTTCTATTGCATCAAAGATGAGTAGCCTGAGTTCGCGATCGAAATTGTAAATTGCAAGTACGTTTTCGAAAGTGCTGCCGGGTTTAAACAGGTGTTGCTGTTTATCGGCCTGCATGGGCCACCAATAACCGGCAAGTCTGTAGTAGCTGATGCTTTGCAGGTA